>Ga0210133_1000089_pt1 | contig 32735 bp, 28 predicted proteins | sample Joice_ThreeSqC_D_2_FD_184874 | JGI IMG/M metagenome (GOLD analysis project Ga0210133, IMG submission 184874) | Wetland microbial communities from San Francisco Bay, California, USA, that impact long-term carbon sequestration - Joice_ThreeSqC_D1... | ecosystem: Environmental > Aquatic > Marine >...
TTATGATGTTCAATTTTTTTAATAATGAATTTGATAAATCAAATTCCTACAGGTTTAGCTAACCTTCACAACCACCATTGTCATATCATCATTAACTTCAGCGGAGCCACGGAAGGTTTTTATGGAAGACCAGATTTCATTTACGATATCTGTTGAACGAACTAAAGATTTGTTTTTGAGAATAGAGTTAAGATTATCTTCCCCAAACAGTTCACTGCTTTCATTCATCGCTTCTGTAACACCATCAGTAAAGAAAGCGTAAATCTGTCCGGGATTTAATTTTATTTCCTCTTCAACAAGAGAGCTATCAAAGACTATCCCTTTCTCTAATCCCACACCAAGTCCCTGCGTTCTGTATTCCTGTACGGTTCCGTTTGTTGCGAGAAGAACAGGCATATGACCTGCACGACAGAATTTTAACGTATTTTTTTCAAGATCAAATAACGCAAGTGTCATTGTAACAAACCAGTTTTTCTCAAGTTCCCTGTACATTCTGCGGTTTATATCAATCAAAACATCTTTCGGCGTTTTATTTTCAAAACAACTTAACTGGATCATCGTCTGCAGCTTGGTCATATAAAGTGATGCGGAAAGTCCTTTACCCGAAACATCGCCGACAACCACAAAAAGTTTTTTATCGGATAAAGTTATAAGATCATAATAATCACCGCCAACCTGCATAGCCGGAATCATTTCGCCGCAGATGTCGAGTCCTTTTAAGTCCGGAATGCATTGCGGTAGAAGTCCTTGCTGAATTTTTCTAGCAAGATCGAGATCGCGTTCAATCTTCTGTTTTTCAACTTCTGATTTGTAAAGACGTGCATTCTCAATTGAAACAGCACTCTGGTTTGCCGCTGCCCAGAGAAGCTCTAAGTCTTTCCCTGCAAACTGGGAACCGGAATGCTTTAACCCAAATAAAATTAGCCCGATAACTTTAGATTTAACAACCATTGGAATTATTGTAAAGATGCCCTCGTTCACAAGTCTTCCTGCTTTTTCAGGAAGTACAGTTTCAAAATCGGTTTGCTCTATAACAGGTAATTGGTTTATCAGGTTTTTCTCTTTTATAAACTGCCCGATATTAGATTGGGTTAGCACACATTCTTTTTCACTTAACCCGGTTTCTCTAACTAACTTTAATTCGCCTATGCCGTCGCTGCGAATCAGAATTCCGAACTTTGTAATATTCAAAGCTTCGACAAATGTCTTCTGCATAAGATCGAGGATATTATCGAGACCCACTACGGTTGAAACATCGTTACTGAATTTTATGAGCACGCGCTGGTAAGCAAACTGTTCGGGATAAAATCTTTTAGTAAGAAATTCCTGGAACTTATTTTTAGTCGATTGAAAAATAAGAGCGAATATTATAAAAAATACGCCCGCAACAATTCCCTGGTTTTCCACACCGAGTGCACGGCTTATGCTGTGTCCAAGGACATAGATCACAAAAAAGTAAATTGCTGCAACTGAGAGAGTGGCAGCACCGTAAATTATCGTATTTCTTACAACAACACTTACATCCATCAATTGATATTTGAATATCGCATAACCAAACATTAAAGGCACGAGTGCGACCAGTACAATCGGCATATAGTATTCAGGCGAATTAAAAATTGAATCCGCAATTGCCGGTGCAATCTGCGAAGAATACAAGCTGATAGCCATACCAAAAATAAAAGCAATAAGAATTACAAGTATCGGCTTTCTTTGCTCTTTATTTTTTATTCTTACGTATTGAATTATAAGGGAGACAAGAGCGACAACATTAACTGAAATAAGGAAATATGTTATTCCTTTGGTTACCGAATCAAGTGAATTTAAAGTTATGAATTTTGCAGAGAAGGCAAGTATCAGCACAGTAATTAAGAATGCGCTAAAGACAGCAGGAACAAACATTAAAATAAATTTCACCCATTTCTTTTCAGTAAATTTAAACTGATGCGGAAAATTCCAGAAGAATTTAAGAATTGTGGGACCTAAGAAACTTATACCGATAGACCAGAATGTGGCAATCAAAATTGCATTTATCGGATATACTTTTATGTAATCAAATATCTGAAAATCTCCGGGTAATAGTACGTTCAAAGTAGTGAAAGTTGAGAAAACTCCTATTGTATAGAAAAGCTTATGTGGTTTTCCACCCGGTTTGGCGGAGAGTACGATAAGTCCGATGATCGTCCAGAAAAGAGCGCTAAGAGAATTTGCCAGGTTTCCGAACTGTATTAGTTTTTTTACATAAACCATCGTAGTAATGATTTTACCATCCGGTTTTTTTACTTTGTACTTTGCGTATTTCCCGCCTTCAACACTATTTAATGTTACCTGGGCAACACCCGAGCTTTCTAATTTTTGTCCGTTGATTTCAAGAAGCTGATCGCCGTTTCTTATTCCCGCATTCCAGGTTACACCATCAACCTTAACTATATCGAAAAAGAGTGCAACGCTATCGGCGGTAATGAATTTCGGTCTCCACAAACATTCATCATTACTCGTAACGCGTACATTTAATACATAGTAAAGATTGAGCGCAGCAACACCTATAAGCAGCAGGGAAAATCCTACGATTATCTTTGGTCGCCACTTATAAAATAATGTTTTGATTTTTTTCATTTATATTAAAAATTAAAATGCATCGATCGATTACTTAACTTTAAACACTACCATCGTAATATCATCGGATTGAGGAGCACCTTCCGTAAAATTTTTTACTTCGTTTTTAATGCCGTCAAGAATATCATTCGCACATTCACTTGCAAGTTTTAGAGTAATCTTCTCAAGTCTATCATCAGAAAATTCTTCTCCTCTTTTATTCATCGCTTCGGAAATACCATCGGTAAATAAAACTATTACATCATCCTTCTGCAAGGTAATATCTTCGGATGCATAAGGCATCATGGTTTCTATCACACCGAGAATAATACCGCCTTTTTGCAGCTTAATTATTTTTCCATCCCTGATAAGCAGCGGAGGATTGTGTCCTGCATTTACATAAGTTAGATTCTTCTCCTCATTATTAATAACACACCAGAAAAAAGTTATGAATCTTCCATCGCTCGTGTTAGCAAAAATCAGGTCGTTTATCAATCCGGTTGATTGTGCAATGTGCATTTCCTGTCTGCAAATAACCTGCAGGAAGGCTTGTATATTAGCCATAAGCAAAGAAGCCGGGGCACCTTTACCGGATACATCCGCAATAGCAATGCAGAACCTGTTTTCACTTAGCGCTATTACATCGTAATAATCTCCTCCAACCTGTTTAGAAGACATATTAACTGCGGCTATATCAAAATTGCTGAACTGTGGAATAGACTGAGGAAGCAAATTTTGTTGAATCTCTCTTGCGAGATCGAGCTCTTCTTCCATTTTTTGTTTTTCAAGTTCTTCAAGAAACAATCTGCTGTTTTCAAGAGAAATAATAGCAAGACTGCCGACGGAATAAATAAACTCTACGTCCGTTGAAGTATATGGCTGCTTGTTTATTCTTTCACCAAGCAGTATCAGTCCTTTTGTCTTTCCCTGAATCTGCATCGGTACAACAAGGCGAACGCCTATTTTGGCAATCGAAGAATATTTAGCTTCTATTTCAGTTTCACTTAACGAATTTTTTATCTGGTTACATTCGCAGGATTTTAAACTCTCTGTTAAAATATCGTTATCAAATTTTGATTCAAGCATTTGAATTTCATCATTCTGCATTGAAACCACGGCAAATTTTGAAACCATAAATTGCCCGATGATGGAAAACACGAGAAGCTTTGCAACTTTTGTCGATTCGGAAAATAGTCCGAACTCTTTACTCAGCTCGAACAAAGCATTAAGTCTTTGTATTCTTGAATCAAGTTCCCTGTTAACACCCTGCAATTCATTTATCCTTATTGAATTCTGGATTGCCGTTGCGGAGATATTCAAAATTGTAACAAGAAAATCAAGATCGCCTTCGGTATACTCCGTGCTATTTAATTTTTCACCAAGACAAACAAGCCCTATACATTCATCCGATGAACTAATCTTTTCCACTACTTTTAATTTTGCAGATTCCATAAAGCTTTTTAGTCTATCGTCTGAAAGACAATCTTCCTGTGCTTTCAAAACGGGAAATTTATCAATTGTATTGCTGCTTAAGCCTTTTGAATTCTTTACGACTATTTTTCCGTTTTCATTCAGAGCAATCAAACCTTTTGTTGAAAGAAATTTACCAAGACATGTAAGAAGAACATTATTCAGTATGAATTGCAAATCGATACTTGAATTGATAATCCTGCTGAAATCAACAAGAGCAGTTAGGTTTCTTTTTAATTTAAGATTGCTATCTTCCCGCATTATTCCGGTTACGCATTTATACTTTTGGAAAGTTGTACTTTATTATATTTTCCGGGAACCGAGATGTATTTTACATCGTCCATCAGTGTTTTCATCAGGTACATACCCAGTCCACCTACTTTTCCATTCCTGTAATATTTTTGCAGGTCGGGATCGGGCACGGTTCCGGGATCAAATGTATTACCGTGATCGGTTATACTAATAATTAATTTATCCCTGTTAAGTTCCAACTTTATTACAATGTCGCCTTCGGGATAAGATTTGTAAGCGTGCTTAATAATATTAGTACAGGCTTCATCTACCGCAAGCATTATGTTTTCGATTTCTTCGATTGATAAACCTGAACTCGATGCCTGGCTGCTGATAAAATCCCTTATCAAAGAAAGGTTTTCAGTCCGGCTTTTTACTATTAACTCGCCGGTATTTTTTTTACTTTGTGCCAATGCCATCGCTCTCTATAAATTTTTTGATTGCTTCTTCTTCAGTTCCGAAAATTTCGTACAATAAAGGAAAACCTAACAAATCAAATATGTTGAACACTTTGTCATTCATACTTGCAAGTTTAATATCTCCTTTATTATCTCTTATCTTTTCGATGTATGCCATAAATACACCGAGACCGGCGCTGCTTATGTAAGCAAGGTCCGTAAAGTTTACTACTATTTTAAACTGATTCTGATCGATCAATTCAGTAAAGTTATTCTCCAATGTAGGGGCTGTATGTGCATCGAGATATCCCGATAGATTGATTACACTAACATTTCCCTTACCTACAATTGAGGTGCTGAATTCTGCCATTCTTTATCTCCATCAATTTTAATTTTTTGTTTCCATTTTAAAATTACTAAAGTAATATCATCATATTGCATATGATTATGAGAAAACATTGAAACTTCCTTTATTACTTTTCTTGATATTTCATCAACCGCTTTTCGGCTGTTTTCCAATAATATTTCCGTAAAATACTTTTCGCCAAAATCTTCCATGTTTTCATTCTTTGCCTCGGTTATACCGTCTGTATAAAGCACAATTGTGTCGTTTTCTTTCAGCATTAATGTCATCTCGTCAAGATTTTCTTCAAACTGTTTTTCATCGCTTAAACCAAGACCTATACCGGATGGCTTTACAGGCTGAGCGGTATCGCCTCTTAGCAATAGAACAGGACAGTGACCGGCTCTCGCCAATTTCATTTGTTGTTTTTCCAGGTCGATTATTCCATAAGCCGCACTTACAAAAGTTCTGGTGTCCAAAGTATGCTTCAAAATATCATTTGCTCTAATGAGAATTTCCTTTGGACTTAAAAACGTTTTTGCAAGCGATTCAAATATTCCTTTTACTTCTGCCATTATAAAAGCAGCTGAGATCCCCTTTCCCGAAACATCGGCGATTACAAAACCAAGCTTTGATTTCGACAGTTCGAAGAAATCATAATAATCTCCTCCAACTTCAAAAGCCGGGATAAATACGGAAGAGATCTCAAGCTCATCATACTCCGGATTTTTTTCTGGCAGGATTTTTTTCTGAATCTCACGTGCAACATCAAGCTCTTTTTCCAATCTTTCCTTTTCGATAGATTCCTCGAGCAATCTGGAATTTTCTATCGATACTGAAGCATAATCCGAAAAAGTTGCAATCGCATTTTTGTCTTCATCACTAAATTTTTTATCGCCCTTTCTTACAGCAACAAGCAGTCCTTTTACATCACCATGAGATTTTAAAGGAGAAACCGCTGCAATCTTATATGGCTGACTTAATTCATGATTATTTTCTAAATCGGTTAACTTAAGAAAAGCACTGTCGGTTAATTCATCCCATTTAATTTTCTTCAATATAAATTTGCTAATGTGTTCGGAGTCCACAAAACCGATATTTTTATTTGCAATCGGGGCAAATTCATCATCTTTCCAGATTATCCACGATGCATCAGCACTGCCAACACGCGTCGTTATATCGGTTACAGTTTCAGCTAATTCTTTGAAGTCGAGAACCTGCGTAATTAATTTGCTGAAGTATTGAAGCGAGGAAACTTCTTCTGCTTTCCGGTCGAATGCTTCGGCAGTAGGAATATGAAACAGAGTTGTAAAAAACAATACACTAAAGTAGATCGCACCATAGAGCATAACAATATTTACGAACTCGCTTACCGAAGGAGCGAATGAACCAAGCAAATTATTATGTAGTGTTCCATCACCTGAATTATTAAGATTGACTATGAACAAGATTGCAATTACTATCGACAAAACAAGTAAAGCAATTTTTTCCTTCTTAACAATAAATGCAATCCAGGAAATTCTAATTGAGTTTATTACCATCAGCAGCACGGAGACAATCAGGAAGGTATCGCAGATGAACGCAAATTTTGTTTCATTCAAATATGGAGCAGTTAATGATGCCAGCATAAAAAACACGAGCATAGTAACAAAGTAGACTTGCTGGGTATTGCTCTGTCGTAAAAAAAATAAATGTCTTAACGTAACCATCACGTAAGTAATAAATCCAACGATAAGCATTAAATAAACTAACGTAACAAGAACAGAAGCGATGCTTGGATTGTTTATCCTTTCATTTACATTTTCGAAAAGCAAAGACATAAATGAATCGGAGAATGTTATCAAAAAGAAAATGAAGGCGTTCAAGATCCCGATATTCATTATTAGAGAGAAAGGACTGGCTTTTCTTTTTTCAAAATAACCCAGCAAAGAAAGGAAAAGAAATGCAGTGGTAAGCAGAATTAGCAAATCGCTTATAAGCATATGCACAAGCGAATTTGGTGTAGAAATGAAGAGTTTATAAACCAGCAATACTATAGCTGAAATCAAGAACAACCGAAACTGAATATTATCGGAAATATTTATTGCAGACGCTTTCATTATATCCTGAATATGTTTCAACTTTTATTGCGAAAAGATAATTCGTGAAATTGATGAATGATCGAAAATAAGCTTTTTTTACAGATATGTAAAGAAAAGTGTTATGAGCGGGGTTAATACGGGATATTTGAAATCATAAAAAAACCGCCTTTTTCAAGACGGTTCGATAAGGAATAATAGAGTCAGCTAAACCTTATTCCTAATCATAGAGCTTCTTTTGTTTTGAATCGTTTTTTTGTTTTAATTCTTCTCTCCAATCTTTCATTTCTTCTCTGAAATTTTGAAGTTCTTTTTTTAGTTCTTCCATTTGTTCCTTCATATCGTTTTCTTCACCAAAATACTTAAAGAAATTTTTAAAGTTCGGAAATCCCTTCATTACAAGTGAATCGTTAAACGGGTAATGATAATTCCAGTTAAGCCTGCTTAAAGAATCCATAAGTTCACTTTGTGCCTGCATTATAGAATCCATATCGATGCTGAAACTTTGTATCCCGATATGAGAATTAGAAGAGTCATTATTAAAATGAAAATTTAATTTATTATCGAAGTATTCGATTTTAGGAATATACTTCGAGTAAAATTTAAAGTTGCTTGCAACGCTGTCGAATGCACCAACTAAGCTGTCGAAATCCGGTATTTGAAAATCCGGAAGATTGAGGTGAGGAATATTGACCCTACAAATATTCGAATCTACATAAATATTATAGTTGCTGTGCCATGAATGTTTACCGTTGAGATCTTTCCATGTTGAATCATAATTTAACCTGACCTGAACTTTTTGAAGTTTGGAATTTTGTCTCTCTAAATTCTTCTCTAATTTTTTTAATTCCGATTTGAATTTTTCTAAATCAAACTCAAGTGGTTCTGAAAAAATGGAATCAGGGGTAAGGAAAATATAATTTTTGTTCTTACTTGTTCTTATATTTTTAACGGCTTCAACCATTTGCGGATTTCTAACAAGCGAGACGGAAGAAGGCACGAATTTGCGGAATTCATTTCGATTTGAATTTTCCGCAAAAGCAAAAAGATCGGATTGAATTGCCTTTTGGTAATTCCAAAGGTTAGAGTTTATTGCAACAGTTTTATTGTCATTTACCAATACCTGGTTTCCAAGTTCTTCAGCATACCTTTCAATAATAGAATCGATCTGTTTCCTCTGGATTTGATTTAACTCCAAAGCCATAACAAATTTTTCAAAATTGTCTTCATTTTTATTTATATCCATGTTTTTGATTTCAACATACTCGTTACCCTGTTGATCGTATCCAAGTTGTAGATACTGATTGTTTTGTTTATCGAGAGGAAGCTGCTTGTACATCGCGAAGTTAAAAATATCTTCGTTATTAATATCCGATGTAAATAAGAGCGGCTGTAAATTTTCTTTATAAAATCCGGCAATGTTGGATTTTTGTTCTTCAACTAAGTTTTTAATTATATCGGGATTAAAGTTAAGAAAGACCATGATCGCAACTGTTAACAATGCCAATCCAATAGCCGGAGACCATTTTGAAAATTTAATATATCCGGGTGATTGAGAATCGATTTCAGCAAAAAGTCTGGTTTCGAAGTAAGGTGATTCCGGTATTTTTTTATAAGATGCTGAAGTAAGCTTTTTAAGTTTTTGTAAATCTTCAAACTGTTTTCTCAGCCCAAGCGAAGATTGGATTCTTTGTTCAAGTTCTTCTCTTTCGGCTGGAGAAAGTTCACCATCGATGTATGCGGAAAGTAATTCGTGTTCTTTAGTAAATTTTTTCATCATATTAACTCCGAAGCCAGAGGCTCTAAAATTTTCTTAAGTCCTGTTCTTGCTCTAAAAATTCTCGATTTTACCGTACCTATTTCACAATTCATAGTTTCTGAAATTTCCTGGTAACTAAATCCTTCTATATCTTTTAATAATAGCGGCACTCTTAATTTATACGGCAATTTTTTTATCGCATTCGTAACAATATTTGATATATCCTTTTCTTCAGTTGAGGAATAATTGCCCGGTTTATTATCGGCTTCTTTTAGCGGTACAAAAATTTTTCTAACATTTTTCTTACGCAAATAATCTTTACATTTATTTACCGTTATCCGGTACAACCACGTTGTAAATTGCGATTCAAACCGGAAGTGTTTAAGATTTCTATAGACAGTAATAAAAACTTCCTGTCCTATATCATCCACGGCTTCAGATAGCCCCAGAGTTAGATAAATGATATTCCTAACCTTTTCCTGGTGTCTCTGAACCAACAATCTGAATGTAGATTCGTCTCCATCGATGAATCTTTTCACCAATGAGAAGTCATCATCCAGCTTCCATATTTGAGGTTGTGCCAACGCTTCTTTTTCTTTTTTAGAACTCATCTTTTAGACGGTAAGTTAAATTGATTGTTCCCTGAAAATATTAAATTATAATAGCAAATTACCAGTATTTACCCTCTTTAGTAAACTTGCAAAAGTATAAGCAACTACTTAAATTGAATCGAAAATTTACAGGAGTAATTCATGAAAATAAAAACCAGTGAAAAATACGAAGCCGTTATCATCGAATTAAAGGGAAATGTGATGGGTGGCGACGATACTAAAAATTTTAACGAGCTTCTGCACAAATTAATTGAAGAAGATAAAAAACAGATTGTTGTGGATTTATCAGGCGTAAAATTCATGAACAGCTCGGGTTTAGGTATGTTAATCGGTGGATTGACAACTATTAAAAAATCTGATGGTCAATTAAAATTAGCGTGCGTAACAGATAAAATTGAAAGCTTATTAATAATCACAAAATTAATTACGATATTCGAGTCATTTGATACAGTTGATGATGCGGTTAAAACTTTTACCAAGTAGTAGATATTTCATCTCTGATTTATATTAACTCCGGGTTTTTAAACCCGGAGTTTTATTTTGTTTTCACTTTAACTTTAATAAGGATTGTAAGTTTTAATGAGTGTAACAGTTCTTGTAGGCAGCCAGTGGGGTGATGAAGGCAAAGGTAAAATTGTTGATATTCTTAGCGAAAAGTATGATTTCGTAACCCGATTTCAGGGAGGCGCCAACGCCGGGCACACAGTTGAAATCGGTGAAAAAAAGTACATCCTGCATCTTATTCCATCGGGTATTTTAAGAAAAGAAGTAAAATGTGTAATAGGTAACGGTGTTGTTATCGACCCCAAAGCACTCCTTGAAGAAATAAAGCTTCTTGAAGAAAATGGGATAAGCGCAAAGGGAAGATTATTCATCAGTCATAACGCTCATCTTATAATGCCTTATCATAAATTACTCGATTCAATAAACGAAAGCGGGAAGAATAAAATTGGAACGACGGGTAGAGGCATAGGTCCCTGTTACATTGATAAGTTTGACAGAAAAGGAATAAGAATAGTAGATCTTTTGAATAAAGACATTCTCGAGGAAAAGATCAGAAAAAATATTGATGAAAAAAATGTATTACTTAAAAAAGTATATGAACACGACGGGCTCGATGTAAACAAAATTATACGCGAATACCTGGAATTCGATAAAGAGATCGATCAATATATTACGGATGTTCCATCCCTTCTTAACAATGCAATATCAGAAGGAAAATCCATTCTTTTAGAAGGTGCCCAGGGCGCACTTTTAGATGTTGATCACGGTACTTACCCGTACGTTACATCCTCCAGTCCTACGTCAGGCGGAGCTTGTACCGGAACCGGAATACCGCCGAATAAAATAACGGACGTAATGGGAATTGTGAAAGCCTATACAACAAGAGTTGGTCATGGTCCTTTTCCAACTGAGTTGATTGATGAAGATGGCGAAAAGTTAAGAAAAATTGGAGTGGAGTTTGGTGCAACCACCGGGAGACCCCGCAGATGCGGCTGGTATGATGCTTTCCTTGTTAGATATTCCGCAATGATTAATGGGATTGATTCTGTTGCAATCACAAAATTAGATGTTCTGAGTGAATTCGATAAAATAAAAGTTTGTACCGGATATAAAATAGATGGAAAAATGATTAAGACATTTCCGTCCGATGTATACCGTTTAGACAAAGTTGAACCTGTTTATGAGATAGTTGATGGATGGAACGAAGATATTTCTGGTTGTAAATCTTTTAAGGATTTACCTGTTAAAACAAAAGAGTATTTAGAATTCATTGCTGAAAAATCAAATATAAAACTTAAAATAATTTCTGTCGGTCCTAAAAGGAAACAAACATTTTCTATGGACTGATTTCAACTATTCTTTCCTGTTTTTAATCCTTGTAAAATTCTTCAGTAATATATTTGACTGGACTTTTTATATTAAAAAAGGCGATTTTACCATAACCGATTCGTCAATTCTTTTGGATTTTTAAATATGAAAATGTCAGGCGGACCTGCTTCAGTTAATATAAAAGTTATTCTTGTCCTCATTGCTGTTTTAATTGCCGTGGGCACATTAATTTATACTCAGAATCTTGTTGAGAAATTACAACAAAAAGAAAAACAGATTGTAGAATTGTATGCAAAAGGAATTGAATACATTGCCAATTCTTCCAATCCCAATGAAGACATAACTTTCCTTTTTGATAATATAATTAAACCTATAGACTTCCCGCTAATTCTTACAGATGCCGATAATAAGGTAAACTTCTATAATAGAACGGATATTCGAAACATAGACTACGATACATCATATACAGAAGAACAATTTGTTAAATTTATTTCCGGCGAAATCGCCGAGATGGATAAAACAAATCCACCTATTCTTGTAACATATGCCGATACCCTTATACTTGATAAAATTCACTATGGAGATTCCGTATTAGTTACGCAATTAAAATTTTACCCTTATGTCCAAATATTAATTGCAGCATTATTTATCATACTTGGATACTTCGGATTCAGCAACATTAAAAAAAGTGAACAAAGCAATATTTGGGTTGGGATGGCTAAGGAGACTGCTCATCAATTCGGTACACCTATTTCAAGCTTAATGGGATGGCTTGAAATGTTAAAGCTTCACTATAACGATCCGGATAAAGTTCTTGATGTGGCAAGGGAAATAACGGACGATGTAGAAAAGCTTAATAAGATTACATACCGTTTTTCTAAAATCGGATCAAAACCGGAAATCACCAAATCAGTAGTATACGAGGATCTGAAAAAAGTAACAGACTATTTTGAACGAAGATTACCGCAAACCGGCAGAACAGTTGATCTAGAAATAGATGGTGACCGCCAACTTTGTGCTGAAATGAATTCAGAACTCTTTGGGTGGGTAATTGAAAACCTGATAAAGAATGCACTCGATGCAATTGAAAATAAATCGGGATGGATAAAAATTCAAATAGGTAAAGCTAAAAATCATGTAGCTATAGAAGTATCAGATAGCGGTAAGGGTATCGACTTAAAGAGAAGAAAAGATATTTTCAGACCTGGTTACAGCACAAAAAGACGCGGGTGGGGATTAGGATTAAGCCTTGCTAAAAGAATTGTGGAAGGATATCACGGGGGAAAGATTTTTTTAAAATCCTCTTCACCTGAAGAAGGAACGACATTTATGATATTATTGAAATCCTGCTAATATTTTTTTTTCTAACAATTCAAATTTTTCCCTTCTTTTTATCAAAAATTTGAAATCTATAACAATTGAATTTCTTCCCTGAAGACCAGTAACTATGGTTAAAAAGGTGAAGATTACAGGTAGATACTACCGATGGGTTCATTTTCCTTCCAATATCATATCTGGATACCAATTATACAAGCGCAATCAGTGGCACCATAGTTGAAACATTGGGGGCAGAAATAGTTTAAGCATAGCATCCCTCCGATAATGACACACAAAACTGTCAGGTTTCGCCCTCAAAACTTGACAGTTTTCCTCTTTTAAACCGAAAAGAATTTTTTCATTTTGTCGATAGATAAGAGCACATCTTTTTTATCAACCGGGACATCCACTATTGTTTTTCCAATATCAGTCATCAAAACTAATTTCAATTCACCATCTGAAACTTTTTTATCACTCATCATTATTTCAAAAACCGAATTATAATGCAGGTTCTGTATTTGATTTGGCATTTCAATTTTTGCCGGAAGTAATAAGAGGTTTTTTATCAAATTTGAATTTAACATTCCTATTTTTTCAGCTACATACAAGGCGCAAACAATACCGGCTGTTACAGCTTCACCATGTTTTAATCTGAATTTAAGATCGCTTTCAAATCCATGCGCGAAGGTATGACCCAGGTTCAATATTTTCCTTATTCCTTTTTTTTCGAACTCATCCTGAGAAACTACACCGGCTTTAAATTTCACGCTCTCAGTTATAGCATAATTTACAACATCTTTTTTCTTAGATTTTATTTTTTCAAAATTCTCTGTTAAAAATTCAAGAAAAGATTTGTTCGATATTAGTCCGTACTTAATTAATTCCCCGAGTGCAGAGCTGAATTCCCGTGCCGGCAGGGTTTCTAAGAACACTGTATCTATAAACACCAATTCCGGTTGATAGAAAGTTCCTATTATATTTTTTCTTCGGTTAAAATTTATTCCCGTCTTCCCGCCAATTGCAGAATCGATCATAGCCAGCAATGTAGTTGGAACATTGACGAATGGTACTCCCCTCATATATGTTGATGCTGCGTAAGCTGCAATATCTCCGGCTACACCTCCGCCAAATGCAATTAAGGTAGTATCACGTCCAAAACGATTATCAAGAAGCGATTTGTAAATATCTTTTAACCGGATTTCAGATTTATATTTTTCACCCGATGGGAGCTGGTAAAAATAAATTCTACCAGTATGATTTCTAAATATCGACTCGATTTCTGTTCTGTGATATTTAAATACATTTTTATCGATAACTACAAATAAATTACCGGGTAGTTTATGTTTTCTTAATTCACCCTGTAACTGTTTCAAAGTCAAATTGCCAATCAATACTGGATATGCCTGTCTCGCAGTTTTTACGATTACTTTTTTCAAATTAAGCCGATGGATTATGGTTAGAAAATTTTTGAATTAAACATGCGATTTTATCTACAGTTGTACCAATCGGATCGACATCGGTGTTAAATGTATAATCCGCTTCTTCATAATATTTTCTTCTTTCATTAAACAGAATTTTTATTTTATTATAAATTGTTTCTTCGGTTTGCTCATCCTCATTATCCGAAAGAAGAACAGGTCTGTCTCTTTTGTTCTTTAGCCTTCTAAACGCAACTTCAATCGATGATTCTAAATATATTAACTTACCGGTCGCTTTTATTACTTTCCTGTTCTTTTGATTTGTTAAAGTTCCTCCACCCAAAGAAATTATCGAAAATTTTTGAGCAGACAATTCATTAAGCGTTTCAATTTCCAGCTGCCTGAAGTATTCTTCACCATTTTCCTTGAAAATTTTTTTGATCGTTCTGCGTTCTTTCTTAACAATTTCTTTATCAAGATCAAAAAAATCCCAACCGAGTGTATTTGCAACTATCGGTCCGATTGTACTTTTTCCGGATGCCATGAAACCGGTTAGATAAAAATTCACCTTACTCATTTATTTAATTTAGCTTACTCAAAATAACAGATTGAAAAGAAAAAGAAAATCTGAGACAGATTAAAAGTGGGTGGGAAATGATATTTAGATTTGAAAAGCAATACCCAATACAAAAGTAACTCCATTAATATCTATTTTAGTATCGAAAGGTTTTTCAGGTAAGGGAACAATATGTCCCTCATACATTGTATCCTGTTTGCTGTATTTACTCTTAACCGTCAACTGAGGATCTCTGAATTTCATACTAAAATTAATTGCAACATTGTTGCGGAGCATATAATCCATTCCAACGGAAACATGAATTCCGAATGCAGCTTGTTTATCGACATTAGTTATTTCGGCATCTCCTATTTTCCGAATAAATTCGCCGTTATAATATGCCAAACCTCCCCCCATCGAAAACTTAAAATCCTCCGTAGAAAATGGTAATAAATAGTATGCAGAAACTTCAAGGGGAATTAATAAAAAACCATCTTCAACAATTATAGTAGCAAAAGTATTTTCGATAGGTGCGCTAAAATTCGGACCCTTTGCTGTTTGCTTTATATACTCAACATTTAATCCGATAATAAATGATTCACCTAACCCGTAACGCACCTCAATACCATAGTCCAATATATCATCGATGTCAAAAGTTTCATTACGAAGTACAATATCGTTTGAATTAGGATTTAGGAATATTGAGCCTGAAGTTGTGTACAAGCCATTAAGACTAACACTGAAATTGTGCCCGTTGTATTGGCAAAATAAATCGGAACCGGTAAACAGCAGAATTAAAAGCAATGTTATTTTAGTCATAAGTAATTCGTATCGAAATTATCAACACTATAAAATGAAGAATATATTTGAAAAATGAAAACCCCCAAAAACTACCTTGTAATATTTTGGGGGTTCAAAATTTAAAATGCTATTATTATCAATAGCCGTAAAACTTGTACCTGTTATCCTGTATATCGGCTTTTTCCTTTAAATCCGCAAGCCACTGCGAAACAACGACTCTTTTTTTCTGCTGAAGAATATTATTTCTTAGTGTTGAACTCTGCACTGAATATGAAGATGAATCAAAAGGTGATTTTGAATTTACTTTAATTAAAAAAGATCCGTTTGGTGATTCGATGGGACCCACAACTTCGCTTGTATCTGCGTTCAAAGCAGCTTCAATAAAAGCATAATTTTTTCCCAATCCGGGAATTGATGATTCTGAGTTAAACCTTGTAGTAGTTTTTACTGAAAGTCTTGGATCAAGCTCACTTATCTTCTTAAGATTACCACCTTTTAGTTTTGCCTTTAAGTTTTCGGCTAAAGATTTTGTTTTTTGCAATTTGAGATCCTTTAAAGCAAGCGGTTTAACCTGCTCTTTAATTTCATCAAAAGGCGTTAAACCGTTTTCCTTTATTTCCGAAACCTTAGCAACTAAGTAACCTTGTTGAACTTTAAAAACTTCGCTTACAGCATTTACTCCGTTATCGAAAGCGAATTCAGTAAGTCGTTTATTTACACCAAGCCCGGGAATTGACGGAGCATCAGAAGTAAAATATCCTGAAGACATTATTTTATAATTTACGAGCTTAGCTTCCTGTTCAAAACCGTTTTTATCCGCCAGGTATGAAAAATCTTTTGCAGCATTATATCTTTCATCTCGTGTAGTTGCGGACTGCTTTATCGGATTGATAATTTTCTCAACAATATATCTTTTGTTTGATTTACCGGTTACCTTAATGATATGATAACCAAAATTTGTTTTTACGGGTTTTTGAATTTCGTTTATTTTCCCATTAAATACTGCATTTTCAAATTCTTTAACCATCATTCCCTTTCCAAACCAGCCAAGATCGCCGCCACGTTTAGCACTAATCGGATCCTGGGATTTTTCCATTGCTGTCTTATTAAAATCTGCGCCGGCAATCAGGTCATTGTAAATTTGATTAGCTTCAGCTAAACTTTTCTCATCATCCTGTGGTGTAGCAGTTTTTATCAATATGTGAGAAGCCTTTACAAGTTCATTGTCTGATGTTGTTTCACCTAATAAATGGTAAAGCGCAACTCCACCAGAAACTGCAACGGGACCAAAAACATCACCTATTTTAGCAGATTGTATTAAATCCAAAGCCGCCGGTGACAGAGAGGAGAAAGTAATAGTATCGGCAGAATAAGGTTGGGATGAATAAATATTTACATAGTATTTAAAATCGGTCGTATCTTCTTCATTAAAATTTGTTTTTACATTATTCAAATCATTAAAAACTATTTCAGAATCTTTTGCAGAAGGCAGGTTGTCAAAAATTACGAAGTCAAGTTTTCTTTGTTCTTTTACAGTGTACTTATCAATGTTGTCTTCATAATATTTTTTCATATCATCATCGGTAACAGTAATTGTAGAATCAGGGAAAATGGTAATCGGAACGAATGTATAATCTGCACTATTAACATAAATGTTTTGGCTGTTGAATTTTCTCAACACTTCATCCTGTGTAACGTTAACCGATGCAAGAATCATACTTTGAAGTTTTTCATTAATCCGGTATTGTCTTACTGATTCTTCAGCATTAATTAATATCTTTTCGTTTTGTGGATTAAATAAAGCACCTTCATATTGTTCACGATTAAAATTTCCGGCAGAATCAATAAAATTCTGCTTGAGAAATGCTGGAGGATTATCACCTAATATTATCTCCCTTATTTCATCATCGCTTACCGTGATTCCCATTTTTTGAACTTCTTGTTCAATCAATCTTTGCGATACAACATAATCCCAAACCTGATCCCTGAATTGATCAAGTTCTTCATCCTGAACATCCTGTCCATTTTGTTTTCTTGCTTCCCGCTGTTGATCGACAGCTGCTTGAAATTCTTTATATGAAATATTTTCACCGTTAATTGAGCCGACATCATTTGAGGGTCCACCTAATGCCTGCATAACATTTGAGTCTGAAATTACCATAAAAAGTACAAAAAGAACTCCGACCGTTAAGATAAATGCCGGGGCTAAACTTCTCATCTTGGCCATCATAGCCATATAAATTATATCTCCATCTTTATTTTAATTTAAGATTATTAAAATAGATACAGAGCATTAGAAAATCAACGTAATTTAATCCATAACTCAATACTATTCAAAATAAACTTTGTAAGATCTGGCTTTATGACTTTCTGTTTACCAACAAACATTGACTTTCAGAGAATACAAACATATTTTAACATAATTCATGTTGGAATGGAAAAATGATGACAGGAAATGTAGAATTTTTAAGTTCTGTGCCTATTTTTTCAGAATTGTCGCCTGAAACTTTAGAAAAAGTATCGAAACTTGCTACAGTACGATTATTTACAAAAAATACAGTTATCCTTGGTGAGGAAGAAGCTGGTTCTGCATTTTTTGTTATTGTCTCCGGCAAAGTAAAAGTCTGCCGGGCAAGTAATGATGATTCTGGTAAGGAAGTCATTTTGTCAATCCTGAATCCTTTAGACTTTTTTGGTGAGATGGCATTACTGGATGGTTTAAATCGTTCTGCAAGTGTCATTGCTCTTGAAGACTCAAGGTTATTTATTATACAGAGAACCGATTTCCTGGATTTGCTGCACGAACATCCGGAAGTTTCAATTGCACTACTTCAGGAGTTGACACAAAGACTTCGATCCGCAACGAAAAAGATAAAGGCTCTTTCTTTAAAAGATGCTGAAGGCAAGGTTGCAACTGTACTTTTACAATTAGCCGATGAAGTAGGAAGAATAAAACACGGAATTGTTGAAATTGAAAAGCTTCCGTACCAGCATGAGCTTGCAAATATGGCGGGCACATCAAGAGAGACTATTTCGAGAACGCTCCATTCCTTCGCCAAAAAAGGATTGGTTGAATTGGAGGGCTCTAAACTTAGAATTATAAGTTATGAAAAGTTCAAAGAATTATTTAATTGATATGAAATCTTTTTAATGCCTGATAGAAAAGCAGATCTACATACTCATACAAACGCTTCAGATGGATATTACTCTGCAGAAGAATTAGTACGTAAAGCCAAGGAGAATGGTATAGAAATCCTGAGTATAACCGATCACGATAGCACCAATAATATCGAACAAGCCACAGAAGCAGGACGCGATCTTGGAGTCGAAGTCATTCCCGGTGTGGAAATCAGCTCCGATCTCAGAGGCGCAGAGGTTCATATTTTAGGTTATTTTATTGATATTAACAACAAAGAGCTTGAACATTATTTGCAGTTTTTTCGCGAAGAAAGAATAAAAAGAGCTGCAAGCATCGTTAGGAAATTAAACAACCTCGGTTTTGAAATTACTCTGGATGACGTTCTTGAACAATCAAAAAGCTCTGCAGTTGGCAGACCACATATCGCTCAAGCTATGCTGGAAAAGAAAATTGTCAGCTCATATTACGAAGCATTTAATAAGTATATTAAAAACGGCGGTCCTGCTTTTGAAAAGAAGGTTCATCTTTCACCTCAAAGCGCATTTAAAATTATTTCCGATGCCGGTGGTTTGTCATTCATTGCTCATCCGGGTAAAATGCCTGAAGGTCTGGTGAAAGAATTAATTGAAGCTGGTGCCGATGGTATAGAGGTTATTCATCCCTCTCATGATGAAAATCTCGTACGATTTTACCGCGGTATAGTTAATGAATATTTTCTTCTTGAATCGGGTGGATCAGACTTCCACGGTGGTAAAAGAGAAGATAATGACAATCTCGGTAAATTTTATACTTCTTCCGGTACAGTTGAGGCAATGCGGACTTGCTTAATGAGGAACTCCGCCTAATTTTTTGTGCTATGTTTTATACCCTATAAAAAGAAACAAAATTTTTTATCTTTAAAACCAATAAACATTTCATTTTAAGGAAACGAATAGGAAAATCTCTACCAGTATCGCAACAAAAGGGTTAATAAAAATGAGAAACTATCTATTTTTCTTATTCGTTATCTTCTTCATTCCAAATATTTACACTCAGCAGGTTACAAACTGGAAAATATATTCAGATCTTCGGAATGTAAAAGGAGTGATCTTTTCGGATGATGCCATCTGGTCGGCAACTGATGGTGGTGCGTTCCAATATTCATTTTCAGACGAAACATATAAAACTTTAACAAAAGCGGATGGATTAAAAGGATTATCAATAACGAGTGTAACTATAGATAGCAAAGGAAACATTTGGTTTGGCAGCGCGGATGGAGTAATAAATATTTATGATCCTGTAAATAAGACTTTCGATGTTATTACCGATATTGCAAACTCCGAGCAAGTGAATAAAATTATAAACTATCTTAATACTATTTCCGATACAATTATTGTTTCTTCAGAATTTGGGGTATCGCTGATTGATGCCAACAATCACATTTTCTTCGATACATTTTTTAAGTTTGGAAATTTCACAACCAATACCCGTGTGAATTTTGCCGACAAATTCAATCTCATTTATGTCTGTACGGATGAAGGATTAGCAATTCAGAAAAAGAATGCTACTAATTTATCAGCACCCGAATCCTGGAACACTTATAATGTATCGAACGGTTTACCCGGAAATAAAGCATACAAAGTTATTAATTATAATGGTTCCATTCTGGTCGCCACGGATGCCGGGTTAGCACGGTTCGATGGGACCAGCTGGTATTCCTTTCTTACTCAATTTAATAACCGGGTAGTTTCCGATATTCAAGTATCCGGTGATTCATTATTTATCTTATCAAATAAGAAAATATATCTTTATAGAAATGATAATATCACGGAAATTTATTCCTCTACCTATGATCTCACCAGATTTTCAGTTTATGCAAATTTAGGAATAGCAGGTGCTTCAACCAACGGAGCTTTATTTATCAATACAAGCAACTCAGCTTCTTTTTTAATACCAAACGGACCGGCAGCAGATCAGTTTCCTAATATGAGTGTTGATGGAAACGGAGTGTTGTGGTCTGCAAGTGGAAAAGATGCGGCTGGTGTTGGATTTTATAGTTATGATAAAACCATCTGGAAAAATTATAATGTTTCTAACACACCTGAATTACCCCATAATGATGTTTATTCAGCTTATACCGCACCGGACAATCGTGCGTACCTTGGAACCTGGGGATTTGGTTTTATTAGAACAGATGGTGAAACATTCAAGTTATTCAATCGTGATAATTCTGGAATGCAGGGAACTGCTGATCATCCCAATTATCTTGTTATTACCGGTTTCGCCACAGATTCACGTAACAATTTGTGGGTATTAAATCTTGCATCAGCTGATCGTAGTACGTTAAGCATGCTGGAACCTGATTCCGATACAAGCTGGAATCATTTTAAAATTCCTGTTGAACAGAGTCGAATAGTTAAACAACATTATAATCTTGCAATTGATCCTTACGATACAAAATGGTTGAGTTCTGTGGATGCCTCGGCTATAATATACTTTAATGAAATGAAAACTTACGACAATTCCAATGATGACCGTTCCGGATATTTAACTTCGTCCGATCAATTAAACAGTAACGATTTCAATGCGGTTGCGGTTGATAAAAGAGGAGATGTTTGGATCGGAACATCATTAGGAGTCAATGTTATAACCAATCCAAGTTCAATACTTTCGTCAAGTTCGTCTTCCCTTGATATTACACCAGTTTTTTCTTTAAGACAGCAGTCAATAAATGATATAGCTGTCGATCCGATAAATCAAAAATGGATTGCATCCAACGAAGGATTATTGTTGGTGAATTCAGACGGTTCAAGAATTTTGGCTTTTTTTAATACTGAGAACAGTCCGCTTCTATCAAATAGAATTGAAAGTTTGGCAATCGATGAAAATGCCGGTATAGTTTACGTGGGAACAGACAGAGGATTGGCATCATTTGAAACACCTTTCATCAAACCGGATGAATCTTTCGATAAATTATTTATGTACCCCAATCCGTATTTATTGGACGGCAATGAAAATTATCTTACCATCGATGGATTGATCAAAGATTCCGAAATTAAAGTATTAAATATAGACGGAATTCTTGTTTCCGAATTTTCTTCACCCGGCGGTAAAATAGCTTTCTGGGATGGAAGAGATATAAACGGAAACCTGGTTAACAGCGGCATCTATATTATTGTGGCTTATGATAACGAGGGCAATAATTTAATTACCGGAAAGGTTGCCGTTCTGCGTAAGTAAAGTTAGTTTTCTACCTTTCATTTTTTCATTTCTGGTTTCTGATTGATGATTGATCTTTCAAATATCTCGCTGCAGTTTGGCGGCAAATATCTTTTCCGCGATGTTAGTTTTAAGATTAATTCCGGCGACAAAGCTGCTCTTGTTGGCGCTAACGGCAGCGGTAAATCTTCGTTATTAAAAATAATTTCAGGAACACTTCTGCCTGAAAGCGGGTCGCTTCATAAACAAAAACGCATAACTGTTGGATATCTTCCGCAGGATAATATTGTACACTCCGGTACTACCCTTCTCGAAGAAGCGATGAGCGCCTTATCCGACATAACAAATCTTAAATTAAAAGAAGTGGAATTGACTTCCGCATTGTCTGTTGAAAATATTTCCTTTGAAGAACAGGAAGATTTAGTTAATAGCCTGGGTGAAGTACATCAAAGACTTGAAGAGCTTGATTCTTATAGCGCTTCATCGAAAGTTGAAAAAGTTTTAATGGGTTTGGGTTTTGAAGAAAGCGATTTCTCAAGGCAAACAGATGAGTTTTCCGGTGGTTGGCAGATGAGAATTGCCCTCGCTAAGATTCTGATAGCACAAAACGATATCATCCTGCTTGATGAACCGACCAACCACTTAGACCTCGATTCCCTGGAATGGCTTATAGATTTTCTGAATAAATATCACGGCGCATTAATAATCGTTTCCCACGATAAACATTTTATAAACGCCGTTACAAATAAAACTTATGAAATTTTTAACAGAAGATTTTCAATTTTCAGCGGAAATTACAATGCTTATCTTAAATTCAAAGATGAGCGGGACGCAGAATTAATTCACAAGCACGAACTGCAAAAAAAGAAAATTGAGGAAACAAAAAAATTCATAGAACGATTCCGTTATAAGAGTACAAAAGCAAAACAGGTACAAAGCAGAATTAAGCAGCTTGAAAAGGTAGAATTAGTTGAGCTGCCGGATTTCGAAAACGCGATACATATTAACTTCCCTGAGCCGCCCAAAAGCGGTAAGGTTAATATAGAACTCCGCGGAATTACAAAATCCTATGGCACAAAAAAAATATTTGAAGGAGTGGATTTTCTTTTAACCCGCGGCGAAAAAATTGCTTTCGTTGGACCAAACGGTGCCGGTAAATCAACCCTATCAAAAATAATTGCAGGTAAAATTGATTTTGATGAAGGCGATAGGTTACCCGGACATAACACTTTCATTTCATTCTACGCACAGGATGTTGCCGATAACCTGCAGCCCGATCTGGATATAATGGAAACAGTTTATGGAATTGCAGACGATAAAACCCCGGGTGAACTCCGCTCACTTTTGGGTGCATTTTTATTTCATGGGGATGATGTTTTTAAGAAGGTCGGTGTTCTTTCAGGCGGAGAAAAAAGTCGCGTTGCGATGGTAAAAATTCTACTAACTAAATCCAACTTTGTAATTCTCGATGAGCCGACAAACCACCTCGATATATCATCAAAAAGAGTGCTTCAGCAAGCGTTAATTAATTTCCCCGGTTCGTTGATTCTTGTTTCCCACGATGTGGATTTTCTTCAGCCCATTGTAAATAAGGTGGTTGAAATAAGAAAAGGCAGCGTAAATACTTTTGACGGCGGTATCGATTATTACTTAACAAAAAGTGAAGAAATAAAAAAGAAACACGCAGATCAGAATTCTAAGCCTATCGAGAAAGTATATTCAAAAAAAGATCAAAAGAAAATTGAGGCGCGAAACAGGCAGGAGAAGTATAAAGCCACAAAAAGCACAATAGAAAAAATTAACATACTGGAAAAAGAAATTGAGAATCTTGAAAAAAGTGAAAAACAGCTTGAAGAAACTTTAGCAGATCCACTTACTTATAACGATAGTGAAATAGCAACTAAATTGAGTAATGACTTTAAAGACATAAAATTGAAGTTGAGCAATTGTTTAGCTGAATGGGAAATATTAAATATAGAGCTTAGAAATATTGAATCACAATTCGATTAAAAAGTCTCTCCCAGGAACTCTTCAGCTAATGCAATACCCCCCCAAATAGCGGCGTCATCTCCTAATTTAGATGGAATAATCTTAAGATCTTTTGCAGATGCTTTTAATACATGATTATTAAAAGCATCCCGGATTTTAGGAATCATAAAACTATCCATTGCTTCTATCATTCCGCCGCCAAGAACAATCAAATTGAAGTTCATAAAATTTACCTGGCTTGCCAGAACACCACCGATAACATCACACGCTTCGAATATTCTTTTTGTAACAACTTTATCACCGATTTCCATCGCATTTGCAAGTGTTTTACTTTTAATTCTTTGTCCCGACTTAATCTTAGCAGCAAGTTTACTCTGCTTTCCACCTTTAATATCTTCAATTATTTTATTTACAATTGCAGTTCTGCTTGCAATCGTTTCGAAACAACCCCGGTTACCGCAGCCGCAAACCGGTCCATCTTTGTCAACAAGAATATGTCCTATTTCGCCTGCAGTAAAACCGGGACCTCTGTAGATTTTCCCGTTTAAAATTAATCCGCCGCCGATACCTGTACCAATAAAAACCGCAAGCATATCTGTCGCTCTTTTTCCTACGCCAAAATATTTTATACCGAGTGCGCCGAGATTAACATCGTTTTCAAGCAGAACAGGCAGTGGAATTTTATTTTGCAGCTTTTCTTTTATGTTAAAGTTTTTTAGTCCAAGATTTGGTGCAAGGTCTATTATCCCTGTATAAGGATTAACTGAACCGGGAACACCAAGACAAACAGCTTCAATATGTTTGTCTTTCATATCGTTATCTTCCATTATCTTGTTAATAGATGAAGCAAGTGTATCAACATATTCATCTCCTTGCAATTCGGGATTTGTTGCAACTTTAAGACGAGCCACAATCCCCTCTTCCTTATTGATAATGGAAGCTAATACTTTTGTTCCACCCATATCGATACTGATTATTGACTTTAACGGCAAATTGTTTTCCTTATTGTTGCAACATTCAGTTTAAATAATTTGGTTAAAGTATGAAGTTTATATTACTATTGCAAAAGTTAATTGTTAGCCGTAATATAAATATCGATAATTAACAGTAATCACCGTCATTTAAATAAAATAAATTGTCAAAACTTCATCCATTAAAAAGATTCGGACAAAATTATCTTCAGGATCAAAATATTCTCAGGAAAATTGCCGCTCAGATCAACCCCATGCACGATGATATAATTTTAGAAATTGGTCCGGGTAATGGTGCATTAACCGGATTGATCTATGGTAAAGCTAAAGATCTTTTTGCCGTTGAAATAGATAAACGTGTAATCGATGATCTTCAATTCAGATTCCCGGATTTGAAAATCATACAGGCAGATTTTTTAAAATTAGATGTTGAATCTTTCGTTAAACCAGGAAAGAAAAAAATAAGGATAATCGGGAACATACCTTATAACCTGACTTCACCGATTATTTTCAAGCTGATAAAAAACATCGGACTTTTTTCCGATGCTGTTTTAATGGTTCAATACGAAGTGGCTAAAAGAATAACCGCAAACCGCGGTACTAAAGACTACGGTATACTTGCAGTATTGCTTAAATATTTTAGCACACCGGAATATTGTTTTAAAGTTTCACCAAATGCTTTTTATCCTAAACCGAATGTGGATTCGGCTGTCATCCATATACAAATGAAAGATTTGGACATCAACAATGAATACAAACAAACATTCATCAATGTTGTAAAAGCTTCATTCGGAAACAGGAGAAAAACCTTAAAAAATTCCCTCCGTAATAGTATATTTAAAGAATTAAATTTCGCAGTTACCGGTATTGATCTTTCAAAGAGGGCAGAACAGTTGGATGTAAAAGATTTTGAACTTTTAGCTGATTTCCTTCATAATAAAATTGATCAATCCGTCACTACATCTTAGAAATATAATAGCACGACGGAATGGTTAAAGCAAAAGAATATGTTCGGCACCTTAAGGCATTTGATGTGGTGGTGGTGGCATTTTATATCGTACTCACCTTACTCAATATAATTTTTCACTCGCGGGTTGAACACTGGTGGTTATGGATAATTATTAATATGGGTACAATACTGCTTGCCTTTACATTAGCCTATCTTGAAACTAAATATGAAAATAAATTCTGGATAAGTCTGCACTACTGGTATATAGTTCCTCTTGTTCTTCTTACCTTTAAGGAAATATATTTCATGGTAAAACCAATAAGGATTTATGACTATGATCATATTTTTATTTCTATAGACCGGTGGATGTTCGGAACTGACCCGACTCATTTACTCTACAAAATTTCTACTCCCGTTCTAACGGAAATCCTCCAGATAATTTACGGGATGTTTTACCTTCTGCCGATTATCTTTGGCTTAGTTCTGCTTCGAAAGAAAAGATTTATCGAAATGGATTTTTCAATGTTCACCGTATTTTATGGATTCTGCCTTTCCTATCTTGGATATTTTTTATTGCCGGGCATTGGTCCAAGATTTACACTTCATGATTTTTCTGCACTAAACACTCAACTGCCGGGTTTATTCCTTACAAATATTCTAAGGGATTTTGTAAACATAGGAGAGTCCATTCCACCGGGAACGCCAAATCCAGCCGAGATTGTTCAACGTGATATTTTCCCCAGCGGGCATACAATGATTACATTAATTGTAATTTATCTTTCCGTAAAACTGAAAAGCCGGTCAAAATATTTCTTTGTGCCTGTAGGTTCGCTTCTTATTTTTTCAACGGTTTATTTGCGCTACCATTATGTTATCGATTTAATTGGAGGATTAGCTTTTATGATTTTCACGGTCTGGTCTGCAAAATATATTTTCAACTGGTGGCGAAAACAAATTGGCAAACCCGAATTCCACTATGACAAGGATTAATTAATATTTTGACGGAAGAAAAAAAAACTAAGGTCAAAAGAATATTCGATTCTATATCACCTCACTATGATTTCCTCAATCATCTTTTGAGCTTTGGATTAGATCTTTACTGGAGGAAAAAAGCACTAAGATTATCATCACTAAATGATAAAAGTATTCTTCTCGATGTTGCATGCGGTACCGGAGATTTTGCAATTGCTGCAAAAAAGCTGGGTATAAATCATATCTATGGTGCAGATTTTTCAAAGAACATGCTTGAACTCTTTGTAAAAAAAAGTGAATGGATTCAGGGAAAAGCAATCCAAATGGTTGCGGAAAATTTACCTATTCGAAATGAATCAGTAACAAATATAACTGTCGCATTCGGTGTCCGGAATTTTTATGATATCCGCGAAGGATTTAAATCATTCTATAGAATCTTAAAAACTGAAGGTATAGTTACAATTCTCGAATTCAGAATGCCGGCAAACTGGTTCTTTAAAAGAATGTATAAATTTTATTTTAAAAAGATTCTACCATTAGTTGGTGGAATTATTTCAGGCGATAAAGAAGCGTACAATTATCTACCCTCTTCGGTAGAGGAGTTTGATGAGAAAATCGATCTGGTTGAATTAATGAATGAGGCTGGCTTCAGTAAAGTAGAACGTCACGATCTCACATTCGGAACCGTGCAAATAATTATTGCGAAGAAGTAATTTAATTTACATTGTATTCCACAAGCTTTTGTGTTATTACAGCAGCTGAATCAGGCAGAATAATTCCATCTCCATTTAAAATTCCAGGTATCGCCGCATCACCTTCCATCTTTACAATACCTATTTTATCTGCAAGCCAGATAGCTGCTTCATAATTTTGCGGTGAAGTTTCCGGATCATTTTGAACCGTTAACAGGTAATCTATTTTTTTTGTATCAATCGATTTTTCTGTTCCGTTAAGATTTAATTGCAATGTTTCATCAACAGAATACTTTGCCGAAAAATCCACTATGTTGTAACCAATCTGATTGTTAAGATCATAACTTACTCTGTAAACCGTCCAGGAATTTCCGGGAATAAAAGGAAATAGGAACAATCTCATTTCTGTCTGAAGATCAATTGAAGATTTGATTGAATCAGGAACTAAGTCTCTTACACCAGTCGTATCGAAATAATAAAAAACTCCGGTACTTGTTGTTCTGAAAAATGAAAGGGAAGCAATGGCAAAAGGCGATACCTCAATCGTATCTAATTGAATTTGGTAATTTGTCCGGTCTATCAATGAATCGCCGTCATAAGTAATAAAACGATTGCCCATCAGTGCATTTCCATTCGAATCGACTGCTGTTACTTCATACTTATAATCTGATCCGGGAGTATTGGGAAAATAATTTCCGTATTCAGTATTTGTATCGGGATTAGTACCTTTTTCGTCCATACAGGAATAAAATGAAAAGACAACTAAGAGTAATATTTGAATTTCTATTAATAACTTTTTCATTTAATAAATTTCTTTAATTCGCTAAAAGCATTAAACCTATGACTGATGCTGTTCTTCACATCCGGTTCAAGCTCTGCTGTAGTTACGGAATAACCATTTGGAATAAAAAGTGGATCATATCCAAAACCGTTTTTACCGCGTTCTTTATCGATAATTCTTCCTTTAATTTCCCCCAAAGCGCTAAAGGTATTTTCACCATCATAATAAACAGCAGCACATACGAATTTTGCGGGATGAGGTTCAGGATGATTTTTAAGTTCGGCTAAAAGTTTTTTGTTATTTGCTTTATCATCACATTGTTCGCCGGCATATCGCGCTGAGTAAACACCGGGTGCACCGCCAAGCTGCTCGACAACCAAACCGGAATCGTCTGCAATTGTTGCGATTTTAAATTTATCAAAAACTTCTTTTGCTTTGATAAATGCGTTTTCTTCAAAAGTAATTCCTGTTTCCTCTATATCCATATTCCCATCCACATCAAGTAAAGAAACAATCTGAATATTCAGTCCGTTCAGGATGTGTCTTACTTCTTCAACTTTACCTTTATTCTTAGATGCAAAAATTATTTTTTTCATAGAATTTATTTATTCTTATTAAGGATGTTGAACCTCTATGAGGTTCTTGAATACAGGGCAGATATTTAAGTTACAAATGTTATCCCGCTACGCGGGATTTTTTCAGAATTTCGTTAAAAACCGATATAGTGCAAGCACCTTCAATTATTGCCAATAAAAGATATCCAATAAAAATTGTTTTGGCGAATTTGAAAGAATTCCGATAGGAATTCAACATTTGTAAAAACAGGATCACAACTCAAATTTGGAACACCGTAGGTGTTCAACGATTAGCTATAATCTACCCAACAATTTTTTCAATTCTCCAGATGCTTCATTCACCATTTTATCTTTATCATAAATCAGCGAAATTCCATCTTTAAAAACCCATTTTCCATTTGCCATCACACAATTAACATTAGCATTTGATGATGAATAAACAATATCGGAATACACATTTTCATCGGATAACGAATTTGTTGATGTGTTCAAATCAATCAGAGCAAGATCAGCTTTCTTCCCGACTTCTATACTTCCGATTTCGTTTTCAAGATGCAATGCTTTTGCGCCTTCAATAGTTGCAAGCCTAAAAACTGTTTTCGCATTCATTACATCCGCACCGTGAATCGGCTTCTGAATTAATGCAGCTAATCTCATTTCCATTATTACGGATAAATTATTGTTACACGGAGCGCCGTCCGCTCCAATCGAAACACTTATTCCACGTTTAAGATAATCGGGAATATTAGCTATACCGGAGGCGAGCTTTAAATTTGCAGAAGGACAATGAGCAACACGGACATCTCTTTTTTTCAGAATCTGTTTTTCATCTTCATTCAAATGAATACAATGCGCAAGTACTGTTTCATCATCGAGTACATTTATTGAATCAAAATATTCTATGTTTTCCTTGTTATGTTTTTTTCTAACAGCTTCAACCTCACCTTTATTTTCCGAGGCGTGAGTGTGATAAACCGAACCGGGAAAATCGTTCTTCATTGCTTTTGTTTCTTTCAGCAGTTCCTCCGAACAAGAAAGTACAAACCGCGGTGCAAACCCGTATCTCATCCTTCCTTCTTCTTTATTGTGAAAAACGATTGCAAGCTCGTGCATATATTTCAATTCGTCTTTTGTGTTAGATTTAAAATCAGGAAACAGATCGTTTTCATCGATCAGACATTTTCCTGAAAATCCTCTTATGCCTGAAGCTATCATTTCTTCAAACACAACTTCCTGGTGACGTAAAGTTCCCATATCGAGTATCGTTGTTGTTCCGCCGGAACTCACTTCGTTCAATCCAATCTTTACCGAAGCTTTCAACGAGTTTTTATCGTGCGCATTTTCAAAAGGAAAAATCTTTTGCTGAAGCCAATCCAAAAGCTGAAGGTCGTCTGCGAGTCCGCGGAAAAGAGCCTGGCACAAATGAATGTGTGTTTGCACAAATCCGGGAATTAGTGTTAAGTTTCTATATGCGAAGACTTCACCGTCAAAATTATTCTTATCGAATTCAGACAAAGGAATAAACCCTGTTATGATGTTATCTGTTATTTCAACTGCAGTGCCGGTAAGGATTCTTTCATCCTTATCGACAGTTACAATCTTCTTCGGTATAATTATTTTTTTACTTTTCATTTTTCTCTTCAAATATTTCTTCCATAACTTCGAAAGCATATCGTAGGTGAGGAATTACAATAGAACCACCAACGATCAATGCAATGTTAAACGATTCATACAGTTCCTCTTTTGATGCACCTTCAACAATCGAGCGGTCGATGTGATAAAAAATGCAATCGTTACATCTTAAAACCATCGAGGCAACTAATCCCATCAGCTCTTTTGTTTTAGCGGGAAGAACACCATCGATGTAAGCTTTATTATCGAGTGCAAAAAATTTTTTGTAATCGTTAAAGCCGGAATTAAGAATCTTATCATTCATATCTGCCCGGTATTTTCTTGTTTCCGAAGTTGTTTTTTTCATCTATAAATCTTTCAGTTGTTAAATTTATTTTTTTCGGGTTCGTAAGAAACTTCCAGTTCATCTACATTAAAATCATCCGGCTCATCTTCCCAATCGTATCTTTTAGGAGGATCGATCCCCTTGAATAAATAAGCAGCAAGTAACCCGCTTATCATGCCGGACAAATGTGATTCCCACGAAATTCCTTCCTGACCGGGTAAGACTCCCCAAACAACGCCGCCGTACAGAAACGTAACCAGCAAAGCCAATGCAATTGATTTATTATCTCTGCGGAAAATTCCACTGAAAAATAAAAAACTTACGAATCCGTATACAATTCCACTGGCACCTATGTGATAAACCTGGCGCGCAAACAACCAGACGAGAATATCTGTTAACAAATAAATAAAGAAAAATAAATAGTAGGCAACTCTGTGGAAAAAGAAAAATATTATCCATCCTAAAATAATAAGCGGAATTGTATTAGAAATAAGATGAGGAAAACCTTCATGGATTAAAGGTCCAGTAATTATTCCCAGCACTCCATCCGATGTTCTTGGCAGAATTCCCATCCACGAAAGATTAAGCCTTAATACAATTGTTACAATCTGAACAATCCAGAGCATCAAAGGAAATATTAGAGGAATTAAAAGACTGTTTATAAATTTTTCTTTGGTTTGCTGCTGCATTTACCGATTTTTCCGTTATCTATTCGTGATGAATTTTATTTTTGTATAAACTAACTTCTTACAAATAATAATAACCTATTGTGTGATAACTAAAGAAATTGTGACAGCAGCAGTCATTAGACTGCGCTATTTGATCAAAACGCAACTTAAAAGTTGCGGCTGCCAATACAAAATCAAATGGCAAACCGTTTTAATTTATCAACCGAAGGTTGATCTTTTTTCTTTCACACAATGGTCAAAATCTTAAAAACAATTCACAAAAAATATTATGACTGTACTAAATATAAATAAATCGGGAATGTTCTTTTTGATATTTTTATTTTCCATCATTCTTATCGAAGAGACCAAAGCCGGTGCATGGACACAGAAAAAGAATTCGGGATACTATTCTCTCGATTTCAGATTTTTAAGCAGTTCGGAACTACACGGTATGAACGGTTCGAAGATTCGCATTCCTGAGTTTAAAGATTTTACAACCGGATTTTTTGGTGCATACGGTATTACAAACGATGTTACTGTTTTTCTTGGTGCTTCGGTTTACAAATCCATTAGTCTCGATACAATTTCCTCAGCAGCAGGATTTGATACCAATGTAAGCGGAATTGGCAATATTGATGTCGGCGTGAAATATCTTCTATCAAAATTCGGTAGCACGGTGTTAAGTGCAAAATTAATTTTAGGATTACCAACCGGAAATTCTGATAAAGACGGGGCTTTATGGACAGGCACTTCCGATTTTAACCAGGAAATTGGAGTTGAAGTTGGGCATTCATTTTATCCCGCACCTTTTTATTTAACCGGCGGAGTTTCATTTAACAACAGAACCAAAGGTTTCTCGGATGAATTTTCTTATGGAATTGAGGGAGGTTATAAATTCATCAGCAATTTAACATTGGTTGTAAGATTCCACGGACAGCTTTCTCTTAAAAATGGTGATGATGATGTTATAGGCGGGTACGGTATATATTTAAACAACCAGGAATATTTTGCTTACAACGCCCAATTAGTTTATAAGATTACAAATAATATTGGAGTGAAAAGCTCTTACGAAAACGGTGCAGCAGCTAAAAATATTATTTCTTCCCCTGTATTTAGTTTTGGGGTGTTTGTTGTGAATTGATATCACCAGCTTTTCCCCTCGGATAAAGCAAAAATGAGGAGGACCTCCCTATCGAAGCAAATGTAAATTAATATTATTTGTTTACATTCTCAATTATTATCTCACATTACGCAGAGTCTGTTTTTGACTTGACACGCCCTTTAGGGCGTGAGTAAATCTAACAACAAAATTTTGGACTTTAGTCCAATTTATTTGGGCTAAAGCCCGATTTTTTTAGTATTTCTCTTGCCACGACT
>Ga0210133_1000092_pt1 | contig 32479 bp, 27 predicted proteins | sample Joice_ThreeSqC_D_2_FD_184874 | JGI IMG/M metagenome (GOLD analysis project Ga0210133, IMG submission 184874) | Wetland microbial communities from San Francisco Bay, California, USA, that impact long-term carbon sequestration - Joice_ThreeSqC_D1... | ecosystem: Environmental > Aquatic > Marine >...
GATGCCGGAGCTCTTCAGCCAGTACAGGCCCTGCGGCGAGTTGGCGTAGACGTTGAACACGCCGACGACGTCGGCGCCCTTGCCCTTGGCGACCAGCACGGTGCCCATGTCGGCGAGGCCGATCGGGTTCGCGCCGGCGCCCACCTTCTGCACCGCCAGCGACGAGCCTTTGCCGGGCTCGAGGTTGAGATCGATGCCCGCTTTCTCGTACCAGCCCATCTTCTTGGCGTAGTAATACGGCGAGTGGTCGCCGCCGGGCACCCAGTTGAGGATGAAGTCGAGCTTTTCCGCGGCCGCGGCGGGCGCCGCGGCGAGCGCGAGGGCGAGCAGCCCCGCGACGAACGAAATGCGTTGGTTCATGTGGCCGTCCTCCTTGACGATTGGCGCGGCGATGGTAGCGACGCGCAATTCCGAGTGTCAACGGGCACGTGGCGTTGACGCGTGCCGGTGACCACGCTAGCTTACGCGCCTTCGAGGCTGCCCGCATTAACCAGACAGTTAAAACGCGCGAGGCAAGCCTTTACCCCTAGGGCGATGGATGGGAGGCGTCGGTCGTGAGCTACGATTTCATCATCATCGGTGCCGGGCACAATGGGCTCGCCTGCGCCGGGTATCTGGCGAAGGCTGGCGCCAAAGTGCTGGTCGTCGAGCGCAGCCCGCGCGTGGGCGGCGGCTGCCACACCGAGGAAGTCACGCTGCCGGGGTTCAAGCACAACGTCTGCTCGGTGGTTCACACCCACATTCCCATCAGCCCGGTCTACCGCGATCTCGAGCTCGAGCGGCACGGCGTCCGGTACGTGTACCCGGAGCACCTGCGCGGCACGATCTTTCCCGACCACCGCAGCATCGTGATGTACCGGGAGCCGGAGCGCACGGCCGCCGAGCTCGCCCGGTACTCCGCGAGAGATGCCCGGACCTTCACGCAGTTGGTCGCCGACTATGGCGAATTCATCGACACGACCTACCTACCATTGATGTATTCGCCGCCGCTGCCGCCTTCGGTGCAAAGCGCCGAGCTGGAGAAATCCGAGGAGGGGCGCACGCTCCTCCAATGGCAGGCGAGCACCCCCATGCAACTGCTCGACGAGCTGTTCGAGAGCGAGGAAGTGAAGGTCCACTTCCTCGCGCGAATGACCGTATTGGGGTTTGCCCCGAATCAGTTCGGGCAGGGGTGGATCTGCCTGTTCCGCATTCTGAAGGCCGAGGCGCCGATCTGCGTCGGCGGCTCCCAGCAGCTCGCGCTTGGGCTCCGAAGCGTCGTCGAGGCGCACGGAGGCACCGTGCGGACCGGCACGGCGGTACAGCGCGTCGTCCTGCGGGGCAACCGGGCGATTGGCATCGAGCTGGGCGATGGCACGCGGATCGAAGCCGCGAAGGCGGTGATCACCAACGTCGAGCCGAAGAAAAGCTTCCTGCGGATGGTCGGCGAAGAGCATCTGCCCGCTGCCTTTGCCACGCGCGTCAAGAACTATCATTCACGCGGCCGATCGCTGTTCGTTCTGCACCTGGCGCTCTCGGAGCCGCCCCGGTACCGGGCCGCCGCCGACAACCCGTCGGTGAACACCGCGTTCAGCCAGGAAATGTTCGGCGCCAGCATGGACGCGCAGCTGCGCGCCTACCAGGAAATCGCGATGGGCAAGCCGCCGCGCGACGCGATGCTGCAGATCACGCTCCCCACGCTGTTCGATCCCTCCCAGGCGCCCGCGGGCAAGCACACGGTCGTGGTATGGCAGTACGCGCCGTACAGCGTGGACCCGGGGGGACCCGAGGGCTGGCGGGCGCTGAGAGAGGAATATGCCGCCCATCTGCTCGATCTCTGGCGGTCCTACGCGCCGAATATCACCCGGGACAAGATCCTGGCCATGAAGATCCAGGACCCCACCGATACCGAGCGCCTAAACGACAACCTCGTGAACGGCGTCGATGTCGTGGGCGACATGACGCCCGACCAGATGGGCTATTTCAGGCCGTTCGCCGGCTGGTCGAGCTACCGCTCGCCGGTCGAGGGCCTTTACATGTGCGGCGGCTATTGCCACCCGGGCGGCGGCGTGCACGCCGGGGCGGGGCACAACGCCGCGACCGTCATCGCGGAGGATTTCAAGCTGCATCAGTGGTGGGGCTGATGCCGCAGCGCGAGGTGCAGTTCGCCGTGAACGCCGCACCCGACGAACTGTGGCGTTTCATTCGCGATTTCGAATCCCTCTGCACCTGCATCCCGGGCGTTGAGCAGCTCAGGCCGCTGGACGACCGGACCGTCGAGCTGACGGTGAAGGAAAAAGTGGGTGTCGTGCCTTTGATCGTGAACCTCAGGGCGCAGATCGAGTCCGAGGACCCGCCGCACGGCCTTCACGCCGTCGCAAGGGCCGAACACCTGACCATGGAGATCGACGTCGCCTTGAGCGGCAGCGGATCGGGGACCGCGCTGCGCGCGCTGTTCAAGGTCGCGGGGGAGGGACCGCTCAAGCCCATCGTCGACCGCTTGTTCGAGCGCAGAGCAACCGAGCGGGCCGCGCAGTTCGCCGAGTGCCTGGAAAAGCACTTCGCTGCCGATGCGTCTAGCGCGCCCCGCGCCCAGCAGCACCGCCAGCCGATCCCGGAGCGCGACTGGATCGGACGGATCAGGCGATGGCTCGGCCGACGCCTGCGGCGTTGACGCACGCCGGTGACCACGCTAGCGTACGGCCGACCCTTGCAATCATCGCATTAACCAACCGGTTACTTTTCGGATCCGCGACGGCGCCGCGCCGCGCTGGCCCGCGCGTTCCTGACCACCATGCCGCAACGCTCGACCGACCTGCCTGCCGAGGTGCTCGCCGTGCTGCGCCGCGGGACCGTGATCCCGGCGCACCTGCTCGCACTCGATGCCGAACGCCGGCTGGATGTGCGCCGGCAGCGCGCGCTGTCGCGCTATTACCTCGATGCGGGCGCGGGCGGGCTCGCAGTCGGCGTGCATGCCACCCAGTTCGCGATTCGCGAGGCGGGGCTCTATGCCCAGGTGCTGCGCCTGGCGGCCGAAGAAGCGCGCAGCTGGGTCGCACGGCCGGTGGTGCTGATCGCCGGGCTCTCGGGCAGGACCGCACAGGCGCAGGACGAGGCGCGCGTCGCGCGTGCCGAGGGCTACCACGCCGGCATGCTTTCGCTCGCGCCGATGCAGGGCGCCTCGGTCGACGAGCTCGTCGCGCATTGCGCGGCGGTGGCCGCCGAGATCCCGCTGGTCGGCTTCTACCTGCAGACGGCGGTCGGCGGCATTGCGCTGCCGGTCGAATTCTGGCGCCGCTTCGCGGCACTCGACAACGTGGTCGCGATCAAGGTGGCGCCGTTCAACCGCTACCGCACGCTCGATGTCGTGCGCGGCATCGTCGCGGCGCGTGCCGAGGACCGGGTGACGCTCTACACCGGCAACGACGACCACATCGTCCTCGACCTGGCCACGCCGTTCGCGGTGATGCGTGACGGCGCCGAAGTCCGGCTGCGCATCCGCGGCGGGCTGCTCGGCCATTGGAGCGTGTGGACGAAGAGCGCGGTGGCGCTGCACGCGCGTCTCCAGGACGCGGTCGCCGCGGGCCGCGTGGACGAGGACTTGCTCGCGCTCGATGCGCGCGTGACCGATTGCAACAGCGCGTTCTTCGACGTCGCACACGATTTCGCCGGCTGCATCGCCGGCTGTCACGAGGTGCTGCGCCGCCAGGGCCTGCTCGAGGGCATCTGGTGCCTGGACCCGAACGAGGGGCTCTCGCCCGGACAGGCGGCGGAGATCGACCGTGTCACCCGGGAGCACGGCGATCTTGCCGACGACGACTTCGTGCGCGCGAATCTCGGCCGCTGGCTGGGCTGAGGCCGGCGCCGCCGCAGGAGGGGGGGGGAAATGGAAGCCACTTCGAACACGTTTTCGCGCACGCTGCTGGCGGTGCTCGCGCACATCGGCATGCTCGCCGCCTGGTATGCGTTCGTCGCGCTCGGCGACGTGCCGAAATACGTCATGCCCTCGCCGCTGGCGACGCTGAAGGCGCTGTTCGACGCCAACTACAACTGGTGGCTGAACAGCGGCGTGACCGCGCTGGAAATCTTCGTCGGCTATTTTCTCGCGCTTGCCGTGGGCGTGACGCTTGCGCTGCTGTTCACCTGGTCGAAGACGCTCGAGGCGTTTTTCATGCCGCTGCTGGTGTCGCTCAACATGATCCCGAAAGTGGCGCTCGGCCCGCTGATCATCGTCTGGTTCAAGTACGGCATCTTGCCGAACTCGATGATGGCGTTTTCGATCGCCGTCTTTCCGATCCTGCTCACCACGGCGCGCGGGCTGCGCGAAACCGAGCCCGAGCTGCTCGACCTGGTACGTGCGCTGCGCGGCTCGCGCTGGCAGCTGTTCACCAAGATCCAGCTGCCCGGCGCGTTGCCCTATATCTTTTCGGGCATGAAGGTCGGCGCGATCCTCGCGGTGGCCGGCGCCATCGTCGGCGAGTTCCTAAGCTCCGACAAGGGGCTCGGCTACCTCATGCTGCAGGTGCAGGTGACGCTCGACACGCCCGCCATGTTCATGGCGGTGATCCTGATCACGCTGATCGGCGTCGCGCTGTACGGCAGCGTGCTGCTGCTCGAGCGCCTGCTTGTCCCCAAAGACGCGCGCATCGCGTGACCGAGCCCTTCATCCATCTGTCGGGTGTGAGCAAGACCTACCGCCGGGGACGGGAAGAGCACCTGGCGATCTCCGACGCGAGCTTCGACGTGATGCCGGGCGAGCTGGTGAGCCTGGTCGGACCCTCGGGCTGCGGCAAGTCGACGCTGCTCAAGGTGCTCGCCGGCCTGCACCCGCACGATGCCGGCGAAGTACGCATCGGCTCCGGCACGCACGCCTTCGACCCGGCACGCGACGTCGGCATGGTGTTCCAGGCGCCGCTGCTGCTCAAGTGGCGCCGCATCCTGCAGAACGTGCTGCTGCCCGCCGAGATCCTCGGCCTGCCGATGGGCGAGGCGCGCGCGCGGGCGCGCGCGCTGCTCGGCCTGGTCGGGCTCGAGGGCAGCGAGGACAAGTATCCCTACGAGCTCTCCGGCGGCATGCAGCAGCGCGCGGCGATCGCCCGTGCGCTGGTCCACGACCCGAAGCTGGTGCTGATGGACGAGCCCTTCGGTGCGCTCGACGCGCTCACCCGCGAGAAGATGAACCTCGAGCTGCTGCGCATCTGGAAGGAATCCGGCAAGACGATCCTGTTCGTCACGCACGGCATCTCGGAAGCCGTGTTCCTCGGCACGCGGGTGGTGGTGATGACCGCGGGACCGGCGCGCATGGCGGACAACATCCCGATCGAGCTGCCGTATCCGCGCACGCTCGACATCAAGACCCACGAGATGTTCGGCGAGTACACGCGCCGCATCTACCGGCTGCTGGGGATGGAATAGGCGATGACCGGGCGAACGGGGGACAGTGCCGGGGCGGGATCCGAACGCTACGCGATCCTGTACGGCGACATCCACAACCACAACGCGCATGGCTACGGCGTGGGCTCGATCGAGCGCTCGCTCGACATCGCGCGCAGCCACCTCGATTTCTTCGCCTTCACCGGCCATTCGAGCTGGCACGACATGCCGACCATGGAAGGCGGGCGCGAGCGTCACTGGATCGAGGGTTTCAAGCGCCTGAAGGAGACCTGGCCGCGGGTGCAGCAGGTGATTGCCGAGGGCAACCGCGACGGCGCGTTCTGCGCCTTTCTCGGCTTCGAGTGGCATTCGTCTCGATGGGGCGACCAGTGCGTGGTCTTTCCGCAGGACCACCGGCCGCTGTTCTACGCCGCCGAGGTCGACAAGCTGCGCCGCTTCTGTCTGGAGGAGCGCGCGCTGATGATCCCGCACCATCTCGCCTATCCGACCGGCAGCCGCGGCGTGAACTGGGAGGTATTCCGCGAGGACTGCACGCCGGTGGTCGAGATCTACTCCGAGCATGGCAATGCCGAGCACGACCGCGGGCCGTTCGACTATTTCAGCCACTCGATGGGCGGGCGCGATACGGCGAACACCGCGCGCGCGGCGCTCGGCGCGGGGCTGCGCTTCGGCTTCGTCGGCTCTTCGGACGACCATGCCGGGTTTCCCGGCGCCTACGGTGAAGGCCTAATGGCGGCGCTGGTCACGGAGTTCACGCGCGAGGGCATCTTCGAGGCGATTCGGGCGCGGCGCACCTATGCGCTGACCGGCGATCGCATCGCGCTCGAATTTGCCGTCGATGGCGCGCCGATGGGCTCGACCATCAGTGCGGGGCGGCGCGTCGAAGCAGCGTTTCGCGTTGCAGGCCGCGACGAGCTCGACGTGGTCGAAATCATCCAGGACGGGCGCGTGGTGCACCGCGCCTACGCGGAGGAGACGCTGAGCGCCGAGCGCGCGTTCGCGCAGCCCGTGCAGCTGCGCCTGGAATGGGGCTGGGGCCCCTGGGCTGCGCTCGCGCTTGAGCGTATCTGCGACTGGGCGCTCGAGGTGACGGTCGGGCGCGGCCGCATCACCCGGTTCTTCCCCTGCCTGCAGTCGATGCCCTTCGACGAGACGCGCCGCCACCGCTTCGCCGCGTTCGAGCGCGGCGACCGTGGCAGCGAGACCGGGCTTGCCATCCGCTCGTACACGGCGCGCAAGAACGCCTACCGTGAAAACCCCAACCAGAGCGTCGTGCTCGAGCTCGAGGGCAACGCCGACACCACGCTGACCGTCGCGCTGAGCGAACCTGCGGTACAGCGCGTCGAGATGCGGCTCGGTGACCTCGTCGCGCGCTCGCACAATCTGCGCACCGGGCCGTTTCCCAAGGAAAGCTGGCAGTGGCACCGGCTCGTGCCGCTCGGCGCGTCAGCGCTCGAGGGTCGCGTGTCGCTCGATGTGCCCGCCGGCCGGTCCTACGCCTATCTGCGGGCGCGACAGAAAAACGGCCAGCTCGCCTGGGCGAGCCCGGTGTTCATCAACCACGGCTGAGGCGGCCGCCGAAGGAATGTCCGCGACGATGCAGGATCAAGGGAGGACTCGCTCATGAGCGCGGCAATGCGCAGCATCCACGGCGTGACGCATTACGAGTCGGAACGGGCGGCCGAGGGCTACACGCTGTTCGCGCCGATGTACGGCCGCAACGTCTGGCTGATCGACATGTGGGGCATGATCGTGCATCGCTGGCAGACCGAGAACATGCCCGGCAACTACGGCCAGCTCCTGCCGAACGGACACCTGCTGTTCGCCGGGCGGACGCTGCCGCCCGCGATCCCGGAGTTCGCCGGCAACGGCGGGCAGCTCATCGAGATGGACTGGGACGGGCGCGTCGTCTGGGAATATCGCGATCCCTACCTGAGCCACTGCTTCGCGCCGCTCGCCAATGGCAACGTGCTGGTGGCGAAGTGGCGCGCGGCGCCGCCGGCGGTCGCTGCCCGCGTGCGCGGCGGGCGACCGGGTACGGAGCGCAACGGCGAGATCTATGGCGAGGCGGTGCAGGAGATCTCGCGCGCAGGGGAGGTGGTCTGGGAATGGCTCAGCTTCGAGCATCTCGATCCGGAGATCGACGTCATCGGCCCGCTGCATCCGCGCGATCGCTGGACCAACCTGAACTCGCTCGTCGAGATGCCCGACGGCAACATCCTGGCGAGCTTTCGCTGCACGAACACGATCGCGATCATCGAGCGATCGAGCGGCAGCATCCTGTGGCGCTGGGGGCCGGGCCGGATCGCCGGGCAGCATCATCCGACGCCGCTCGCCAACGGCAACATTCTCGTGTTCGACAACGGCGCGCACCGCGAATACACGACGATCGACTACTCGCGCGTCATCGAGGTCGATCCGGCGCGCGGCGAGATCGTCTGGGAATACAAGGAGAATCCGGTATTCGATTTCAACAGCTTCATCTGTTCCGGTGCGCAGCGCACGTCGCGCGGAACCACGGTGATCTGCGAGTGCACCAAGGGACGCCTGTTCGAGGTCACCGCGGAGGGCGACCTCGTCTGGGAATACCTGAGCCCGTTCTACTATGAGCACCCGATTTTCGGCACCAACAACATGGTATTCCGCTGCGTACGCTACGCGGCGGACGATCCCGCGCTGCGCGGTGCCGAACTCGATCCCGGGCGGTACGTCGATTTCAACGCGCTGGTGCCGCGGCGCTTCGTGCGCAGCCCGCGCAGCCGCGAGGCGCTGCGCACGCGCTACGACGTCGGCGCGGTGATCAAGGGCGGGCATTGAGCGTGGCACGCGTCGCGGAGGTTCGCAATTCAGGCCGTCACAGGCCATCCAACGCAGTACAACCGCAAAGGAGGTGAAGCATGAGCACCCTGAAAAGACTGTTGTGGAGCATCGCGATCCTGTCCTCGGCGCTGTGGGTCGGCGCCGTCCAGGCGCAGGGCTATCCGTCCAAACCCATTACCCTGATCGTCACCTGGCCCGCGGGCGGGAGCACCGACGTGATCGCGCGCCTGTTCGCCGAACCGCTCGGCGCGACCCTCGGTCAGCCGGTCGCTGTGGTCAACCGGGCCGGCGGCGGCGGCGCGCTCGGCACGATGGCCGCGCTCGAGGCACCGAAGGACGGCTACACGGTGCTGATGACGACCAGCGGCAATCATGTGCTGACGCCGCTCAAGAAGGACGTCGGCTACACCTACGAGAGCTTCGTGCCGATCGGCCAGCTGGTCGCGGCGACCATCATGCTCGCGGTGCGCGCCGACTCGAAGTGGAAGACGCTCGACGATTTCGTGAAGGACGCCAAGGCCAACCCGGGCAAGTACACCTTCGGCGCGGTGCCGAACGGCATGCCGCAGCTGACGCTGAACGGCCTCGAAAAAGCCGCCGGGCTGAAGCTGGTGCACGTTCCGCAAAAGGGCGGCGCGCCGGGTGCCACGGCGCTGCTTGCCGGCGACGTCGACGTGCTCCCGGCGAATGCCGCGACCGTGGCCTCGAACCTGAAGGCAGGCAAGATGCGCGCGCTCGCGATGTTCGGCGAGAAGCGCGATCCCGCGTTCCCGGACGTGCCGACCGCCAAGGAGCAGGGCTACGCGGTGTTCGGCAGCCCGTTCGTGGGGGTCGCGGTCGCCAAGGGCGTTCCGCAAGCCGCGATCGACAAGCTGCGCGCCGCAGTCGACAAGGTCGCGCACGAAAAGGACTTCCAGGCCAAGGCGATGAAAACTGCGACCGTGATTAGCTACCTGCCGGCCAAGCAGTTCGGCGAAGTCTGGGCGCGCGACTGGAACGCGTACGCACCGATGCTCAAGGCCAAGTGAGCAGTCGAACCGCTGACCGCCACTGAGCCGCCGAGCGCAGGCAAGGTCATTCGCGATGCCGCGTGATGCCTGGATCGCGCTCGCCGTCGCGGCGGCGAGCGGGGTGTCCCTCTGGGACCTGTGGCGCACGCCCGCAACCGGCGCATTCGTCAAGACGACGACATTCCCGCTCGCGCTCGCTGCGCTCATGCTCGCGTTGTCGCTGCTGCTGCTCGGCGCGGCTTTTCTGCGCCGCGCGGATCGGGCGCGCGCTGCGCCCGATGGGGAGCGCGGCGGCGCGGTGGCGCGCGCCGCGATCCTCGTCGCGCTCACCGGGCTGTATATCGCTGCCTTGCCCTGGACCGGCTATGTGCTGTCCAGCGCGCTCTACTTCGGCGCGCTCTCGCTCCTGTTCGGCAACCGAGGCCCGGTCTCGATCGTCGTCGCGATGATCGCGGTGCCGCTCGCGCTGCTGCTGTTCTTCGAAAAGTACATGGTCGTGCTGCTGCCCTCGGCGCGGCTCTTCGGCTGAGCGCATGATCGATCTCGTCCTCGGCGCCTTCGGTGAGGTGCTCAACCTTCAGACACTCGGACTGATCGCGATCGGCCTGGTGATCGGCATCGTGATCGGCGCGATCCCCGGCCTGAACGTGCCGCTGGCGGTGGCGATCGCGCTGCCGATCACGTTCAAGCTCTCGCCGATCGGCGGCCTGGCGATGCTCGTCGGGATCTACAAGGGCGGCACTTACGGCGGTTCGATCTCTGCGGTCCTGATCAACGTGCCGGGTACGCCCGCGGCGGCGGCGACCGCGCTCGACGGTGCGCCGCTCACGCGCCAGGGCAAGGCGGGCAAGGCGCTGCGCATGTCGCTCTACGCGTCGATCATCGCCGAAGGGATCAGCGACATCGCGCTGATCCTGTTCGCGGTGCCGATCGCGCTGGTCGCGCTCAAGATCGGCCCGCCCGAGACCTTCTCGGTTGGCCTGTTCGCGCTCGCGCTGATCGGCGTGCTCTCGGAGGGCAACATGCTGAAGGGCCTGATGGCCGGTGCGCTGGGTCTGTATCTGTCGACCTTCGGGGTCGATCCGCTGACCGGCGATTTCCGCCTCACCTTCGGCGTGTATGCGCTTTCCGGCGGCTGGTCGTTCATTGCGCTGGTGATCGGCGTCTTTGCGGTGTCCGAGGCGCTGATCCAGGTCGAGCGGCGCGGCGCGCAGCCGCTTGCGAGCGGCACCGTGCGCCTGTCGGAGCCGCAACACCGGCTCGACCGCGACGACTGGCGGCGTTCGCTGCCCGTCATTGCGCGCAGCGCGCCGATCGGGGTGCTGATCGGTGCGATCCCCGGGATCGGCGCCGCGGTGTCCGCTTACCTGAACTACGGCATTTCCCGCAATCTGTCGAAGCAGCCCGAGCGCTTCGGTCAGGGGGCAATCGAGGGCGTCGCGGCGGCCGAGGCCGGCAACAACGCGGTCACGGCATCGACCTTCGTGCCGCTGCTGACCCTCGGCGTGCCGGGCGACGTCATCACCGCGATCATGCTCGGCGCGTTCATCGTGCACGGACTGGTGCCGGGGCCGGCGCTGTTCGAGGAGAACTCGAGCTTCGTCGCTGCGTTCTTCCTCATGATGATCATGACCACCGTGCTGCATCTGGTCATCGGACGCATCGGGCTGCCGCTGTTCGTGCAGACCACGCGCGTGTCGAACAAGCTGCTGTTTCCGGCGATCATGGTGCTGTCGGTGACCGGCGTATTCGTCGCGACGAACAGCTTTTTCGACGTCTTCGCGATGCTCGGCTTCGGCGTCCTGGGCTACGTCATGGTCAAGTCGGGCTTTCCGATCGCGCCGCTGCTGATCGGATTCATCCTCGGGCCGCTGATCGAGGTGGGCTTGCGGCAGAGCATGATCATGTCGCGCGGCAGCCTGGACATTTTTATCACGCGACCGATTTCGGCTGCGTTTCTTGCGATCGCCGCGCTGACCGTGGCGACGGTCGCCTGGCGCGAGTGGCGCGCGTCACGCAGGTCACGCGCAGCCTAAGGAGAGTTTGCATGAAGATCGAACGCATCGAGGCGCTGCCGCTGCGCCTTCCACTGAAGGCGGTCGCCACGCTCTCGCGCGGCGTGTCGCGCACGATCGAGGAGGGCAAGCAGCTCGTCCTCGTGAAGATGACCGCCGACGACGGGACGGTGGGCTGGGGCGAGGCAGGCCCGAGCCGGCGCTGGTCGGCCGAGACGGTGCACTCCTGCTATACGTCGATCAAGCATGTGCTCGCGCCGGTGCTGATCGGGCGCGACCCGTTCGACCTTGCCGGGCTGCACGCGGCGATGAACGGCGAGCTCGCGCCGGGCCTCGACCCGGGCCAGCCGATCGCCAAGGCAGCGCTCGATCTGGCCGCGCACGACCTGCTGTGCAAGAAGCTCGGCATCAATCTGCAGACCTGGCTCGGCGCCAAGGGCGCCGACCGCATCACGCTTTCCTACCTCGTGTCGGCGCCGGAGCGCGATGCGCTCGAGCGCTCGGTCGCGCAGGGCCTCGCCGAGGGCTATACGGCGTTCAAGGTGAAGGTCGGCCACGACCCTGCCGACGACATCGAGCGCGTGCGCACGGTGATGACGCTCGCGAAGGGCTGCACGGTGTGGCCGGATGCGAACCAGGGCTACACGCTCGATCAGGCGCTGCGGGCAGCGCGCGGCTTCGAGGCGCTCGGCATCGAGCTGTTCGAGCAACCGATCCCGATGGCCGAGTTCTACGGCATGAAGAAGCTGCTCTCGGCGACGCGCATGAGCATCGCGCTCGACGAGGCAGCGATGGGACTGCCGCTGGTGATCGAGCTGATTCGCCGCGACGCGGTCGAGGGGCTGGTGGTGAAGGTGAACAAGACCGGCGGCATTTTCTATGCGCGCCAGTTGTGCGATCTGGCGCGCAACGCGGGGTTCACCCTGATCGGCAGCGGGCTGATGGATGCGCCGATCGGCTTTGCCGCATCGGTCCAGCTGTTCGCGGCCTATGGCATCGACTATCCCTGCGACCTGAACGGGCCGCAGCACATCAAGGAGGACTACCTCGCCGAACCGCTGCCGATGGCGGGTCAGCAGGCGCTGGTGCCCGGCCGGCCCGGGATCGGCGTGGTGATGGACGAAAAGAAGATCGCGGCCATGGCCCTCAAGCTCTAGGCGATCGCAGACGATGGTCGCAAGAACCTCCCGGCGGGCGGCGCCGCGCGGCAACGGCACAGGACGCGATCCGGAGCGCACGCGCCGGCGCATCCTGGAGGCGGCCACCGCCGAGTTCGCCCGCTATGGCCTCGGCGGTGCGCGCATCGACCGCATCGCGCGCCGCGCCGGCGCCAACAAGCGCATGCTGTACTACTACTTCGGCGGCAAGGACGCGCTGTTCCTCGCCGTGCTCGAAGCGCGCTACGCGCACATCCGCGAGGCCGAGCGGGCCCTGCAGCTCGAGCACCTCGAGCCGCGCGCCGCGCTCGACCGGCTGGTGCGTTTCACCTGGGACTACTGCCTCGCGCATCCCGAATTCCTCACGCTGCTCAACAGCGAGAACCTGCACAAGGGGCGGCACCTGCGAAACTCACGGCGCGTCCAGGCGATGCATTCGCCGCTGGTCGGCATGCTGCGCGAGGTGCTGCGCCGGGGAACGCGCGCGGGGCTGTTCCGCCGCGGCATCGACCCGGTGCAGCTGTACATCTCGATCGCCGGCGAGGGCTACTTCTATCTGTCGAATCGCTACACCCTGGCGAGGATCTTCAGCCGCGACCTGATGACGCCGCGCGCGCTCGCCGCGCGGGCGCGCCACATGTCGCAGGTGATGCTCAACGCAGTGCGAAAATAGCGCGATGCGAATCGCCCTGTGCAACGAAGTGATCGCGCCGATGCCGTTTCCGGCGCAATGCGAATACGCCTCGAAGCTCGGCTACGACGGGCTCGAGGTGGCGCCGTACACGCTGTCGGAAGAGCCGCAGCGCATGGGCGCGGCGCAGGTCGCGGTCGCGCGCGCGGCGGCCGAGGATGCGGGCATCGCGGTCACCGGGCTGCACTGGCTGCTGGTCAAGCCGGCGGGCCTTTCGATCAGCACCAAGGACGCGGCAGTGCGCCAGCGCACCCTGGACGTGATGTACGCGCTCGTCGATCTCTGCGCGGCGCTCGGCGGGCGCTACCTGGTGCACGGCTCGCCGCAGCAGCGGCGCCTGGAGGCGGGCGAGACCCGGGCGGCGGCCACCGCGCGGGCGCGCGAATGCTTCGCCGCGGTGGCCGAGCGTGCAAGCAAGGCCGGCGTGACCTACTGCGTCGAGCCGCTCGCGCCGGACGCGACGCCGCTGATCAACACGCTCGAGGAAGCGGCCGCGCTGGTCGAGACGATCGGCAACCCGGCGCTGCGCTCGATGCTCGATTGCAGCGCCGCGGGGCGCGCCGAGAACGCGTCGCTGCCCGAGCTGGTCGAGCGCTGGGTGCCCAAGGGCCTGATCGCGCATGTACAGGTGAACGACCGCAACCGGCGCGGCCCCGGCCAGGGCGAGCAGACCTTCGCGCCGCTGTTCGCGGCGTTGAAGCGCACCGGCTACGCCGGCGACGTCGCGGTGGAGCCCTTCGACTACGTCCCGGACGGGCCGAGCGCGGCGGCACGCGCGATCGGCTATCTGCGCGGCATCCTGGAAGCGCTCGAGGCGCTCGAGGCATGAGCGCAGCACGCTTCGCGCTGCGCGCGATCGAGCTCTACGAGCGCCCGGTGGTGCTGCGCCTGCCGTTTCGCTTCGGCATGGTGACGCTCGAGCGCGCGCCGCAGGCGTTCGTGCGTGCGCGCGTCCGGCTCGCCGACGGCGCCGAAGCCTGGGGCGCCAGCGCCGAGATGATGGTGCCGAAGTGGTTCGAAAAGGACCCGGCACGCTCGAACGACGCGGACGTCGAGGCGCTGCGCGGCGCGCTGCGCAACGCGCGCGCGGCCTACCTGAGCGGTTCGACGAATTCGGCGTTCGGCCACAGCCTGGCGCACTACCCGGCGCTCGGCGCCAGGGGGCTCGAAGCGGGCTACGGCGCGGCGCTCCTCGACAAGGCGATCGCCGATGCGCTGTGCCGCGCGCACGGCAGCTCGTTCTACGACGCCGTGCGGCGCAACCTGCTCGGCATCGGGCCCGATGCCGCGATCGGCGATCTGGCCGGGTTCGCCTTCGCGCCTTTTCTCGCCGCGCTGCGGCCCGCGCCGACGATCGCCGCGCGGCACACGGTGGGCCTGCTCGACCCGATCACTGCGGCCGATTGCGCGACGCGGGTGAACGATGGCCTGCCCGAGACGCTCGAGGAAGTCGTCGCGGCCTACGGCCATCGCTGGTTCAAGCTCAAGCTGGGCGGCGATCTCGCCGCGGACCTCGCGCGTCTGCGCGCCATCGCCGCGGTGCTCGACCGGATTCCCGGCGGCTATTCGGCGACGCTCGACGGCAACGAGCAATATGCCGACGTCGACGGCGTGGTCGCGCTCTGGCGCAAGCTCGCCGAGACGCCCGCGCTCGCGCAGCTCGCGGCGCGCGTCGCGTTCATCGAGCAGCCGGTGAAGCGCGCGAACGCGCTCGCGGCGGACTGCCGCGCGCTCGCGGCGCTCAAGCCGGTGATCATCGACGAGTCCGACGGCACGCTCGATGCTTTCCCGCGCGCCCGCGCGCTCGGCTACCGCGGGGTGTCGTCGAAGACCTGCAAGGGCTTCTACAAGTCGATCGTCAACGCTGCCCGCTGCGCGCTGTGGAATCGCGATGCGCCGGCCGGTGCGTATTTCCTGTCGGCCGAAGACCTAACGATCCAGGCGGGCCTCGCGCTGCAGCAGGACCTCGCGCTGGTCAGCCTGCTCGGCATCACGCATGTCGAGCGCAACGGCCATCACTACGTGAACGGCATGGCCGCGCTGCCGCCCGAAGAGCAGGACGCCTTCCTCGCCGCGCACCCCGACCTCTACGCGCGGCGTCACGGCGCGGTGCGCGTCGCGATCCGCGGCGGCCGGCTCGCGATCGGCTCGCTCGAGGGCCCGGGCTATGCCGCGGGCGCCGAGCCCGACTGGTCCTCGATGCAACCGATGCCGGCCAGCGCGCCGGAAGGAGTCCTCGCCCCATGAGCTACCGCGTGCTCGCCACGAACCACACCAGCTTCACGGTCTCCAGCCTCGATCGAACGATCGGCTTCTTCCGCGACTGCCTGGGCTTCCAGCTGCTGAACCGCGCACCGCGCGATCCCGCGATCGTCTCGCGGATCACCGGCGTCGAGGGCGCCGACATGGAGATCGCCTTCCTGCGCGGCCCCGGCTGCACGGTCGAGCTGATCGAGTACAAGGCACCGGCCTCGCGCGGCCGGGTCGAGGCGCGGCCCTGCGACACCGGTTTTGCGCACATGGCCTTCGACGTCGACGATGTCGACGCGGCGATCGACGCGGCGAAAAAGCACCGCGTCGAGCCGATCGCGCCGCCGGTACCGATCAACGACGGGCCGAACAAGGGGCGGCGCGTGGTCTACCTGCGCGATCCTGACGGCGTGACCGTCGAATTCATCGAGATCCCGGGAGCAAAGCAATGAAGACCAGGCGCATCGGCGTCATCATGAACGGCGTCACCGGGCGCATGGGCACGAACCAGCACCTGCTGCGCTCGATCCTGGAGATCCGCAAGGAAGGCGGGGTCGCGCTGAGAAACGGCACGCGCATCGTCCCCGACCCGATTCTCGTCGGACGCAATGCCGACAAGCTCGCGGCGCTGGCGGGTGCGCACGGCATCGCGCGCTGGACCACCGACCTCGGCAAGGCGCTGCGCAATCCCGCGGACACGGTGTTTTTCGATGCCGCCTCGACCAAGCTGCGCCCGCAGCTCGTCAAGCGGGCGATCGCGGCGGGCAAGCATGTGTACTGCGAAAAGCCGGTGGCGACGACGCTCGCCCAGGCGCTCGATCTCGTCCGCGCGGCGAAGAAGGCGCGGATCAAGCACGGCGTGGTGCAGGACAAGCTCTGGCTGCCCGGCCTGCTCAAGCTGAAGATGCTCAGGGACACGGGCTTTTTCGGTCGCATCCTGTCGGTGCGCGGCGAATTCGGCTACTGGGTGTTCGAGGGCGACTGGCAAGCTGCGCAGCGCCCGTCGTGGAACTACAAGAAGAACGAAGGCGGCGGCATCATCCTCGACATGCTGTGCCACTGGCGCTACGTGCTCGACAATCTGTTCGGCGAAGTGAGGTCGGTCTCCTGCCTCGGCGCGACCCACGTCCCGTACCGCTGGGACGAGAACGGCGACAGATACCGTGCGACCGCGGACGATGCCGCCTACGCCAGCTTCCAGCTCGCCGGCGGCGTGATCGCCCATTTCAACTCGTCCTGGTGCGTGCGCGTGCGGCGCGACGACCTGCTGACGCTGCAGGTCGACGGCACGCACGGCTCGGCGGTCGCCGGCCTGCGGCGCTGCTTCACCCAGTCGCGGGTGAACACGCCGAAGCCGGTGTGGAACCCCGACATCCCGCAGCCGATCGATTTCCTTTCCGCCGGGAGCTGGCAGGAAGTGCCCGACAACGCGGTCGCCGAGAACGCGTTCAAGGCGCAGTGGGCGCTGTTCCTCAAGCATGTCGCCGGCGAGGGTGGATTCCGCTGGAACCTGCTCGAAGGTGCCAAGGGCGTGCAGCTCGCCGAAGCCGGCTTGAAGAGCTGGAAGGCGCGCCGCTGGATCGATCTGCCGCGGCTGAAAGCGTGATCGCCGGAGGGTCGTCGTGAAGCCGGTGCCGAGGCGGATCGCATGAGGGGCCTCGAATCGCTCGCCGGCACGCCGCTGTTCATCGCGGGCGTCGTGCTCGGGCTCGGCGGGCTGGGGTTCGTCTTTCTCGGCGTCGCGCGGCTCGTCCAGCGGCGCCCGCTCGGCTTCGCGATTCGCACGCTGTTCGGAACCGCGGCCGCGCTCGCCGGCGCGCTGGCCGTGGCCCTCGTGCTCGGCGTGCAGGGCTACAACGCGCTGACGCGCGAAGTGGTTGCCGCGCGCATCACGGTCACGCCGAGCGGCGCGCAGCGCTTCGACGCCAGAGTGCGGTTCGCCGACGGGCGCGAGGCGCGCTTCGTGCTCGCGGGCGACGAGATCTATGTCGACGCGCATATCCTGAAATGGACGCCGGCCGCCAACCTGCTCGGTCTGCATACCGCCTACCAACTCGACCGGATCGCCGGGCGCTACCGGGCAATCGAGCAGGAACGCGCTGCGACGCGCACGGTGTATGCGCTCGGCGCGGCGCAGCCCATCGACCTGTTCGAGCTGCGGCGCCGCTACGCCTGGCTCGCGCCGCTGTTCGACGCCGAGTACGGCTCTGCGACCTTCGTTCCGGTAAACGACGCGGTCGAGCTCGAAGTGCGCGTGTCCACCAGCGGCTTGCTGATCCGCGAGGCAGGACCGTCTTCGTGATGCCGAGCGTTTCCGGCGCGACGCGCCTGTACGTCCTGCTCGGCGACCCGCTCGACAAGGCGCGCTCGCCCGAGTATTACAACGCGCGCTTCGCGGCGCGCGGCATCGACGCGGTGCTCGTGCCGATGGCGGTCGCGCCGGCGGATTTCGACGCGCTGATCCCCGCGCTCAAGGCGGTGCGCAACCTCGACGGCCTGATCATCACCATGCCCCACAAGCAAACGGTGCTCGCGCACCTCGATCGCCTCGGCGATGCCGCGCGACGGGTCGGCGCGGCGAACGTCGCGCGGCGCGAGGCGGACGGCCAGTGGTTCGGCGACATGTACGACGGGCCCGGCTTCGTCGGTGGCCTGCGCGCACGCGGCATCGCCTGCGAGGGACGCCGGGTCTACCTGCTGGGCTGCGGTGGCGTGGCGCGGGCGATGGCGATCGCGCTGGCCGAGGCCGGCGTGGCGCGCCTGCGCCTGTACGATCCCGATTTCGCGCGTGCCGAAGCCCTCGCCGCCACGCTGCGCGCGCAGTTTCCCGGGCTCGCCTGCGCGCTCGGGCCGGCCGATCCGGCGCAATTCGACCTCGCGATCAACGCGACGCCGCTCGGCATGCAGCCGGGCGATGCCCTGCCGTTCGATCCCTCACAGCTCACGCCGCGCACCGCGGTGGCCGACGTCACGACCAAGCCGGAGATCACCCCGCTGCTCGCCGCGGCGCGCGCGCGCGGCTGCCCGATCGCGACGGGCCGCGACATGTTCGAAGCGCAGACTCTCCTTGCCGAGCGCCTGTTCGGCTGGAGCGCCTGAGATGGCGCCGCCAGGCGCCGGCCTGCTGTCGCTCAACACCGCGACGACGCGCGGGCACTGGGGGCTTGCGCAGGCGATCGAAGGCTGCGCCCGGCACGGCATTCTCGGCATCTCGCCGTGGCGCGATCTGCTGCACGTGATGGGCGTCGACAAGGCGGCGAAGGCGATTCGCGCGCACCAGCTGACGGTCACCGGGCTGTGCCGCGGCGGCATGTTTCCCGCGCGCGACGCGCGCAGCCGCAAGGCGAACATCGCCGACAACCTGCGCGCGATCGACGAAGCGCATGCGCTCGGCGCGCGGTGCCTGGTCCTGGTGGTCGGCGGCTTGCCCGAGGGCAGCAAGGACCTGGCCGGGGCGCGCGCGCAGGTGCGCGACGGCATCGCTGCGATCCTGCCGCAGGCGAAAGCCGCCGGCGTGCCGCTTGCGATCGAGCCGCTGCACCCGATGTACGCGGCGGACCGCGCCTGCGTCAACAGCCTCGCGCAGGCGCTCGATCTGTGCGATGCGCTCGATCGCGGCAGGCGCGGCGCGCTCGGCGTGGCGGTCGACGTGTACCACGTCTGGTGGGACCCGCAGCTCGAGGCGCAGATCCGGCGCGCCGGAAAGCGCCGCCTGCTGGCGTATCACATCTGCGACTGGCTCGTGCCGACGACCGACCTGCTTCTCGACCGGGGCATGATGGGCGACGGCGTCATCGACTTGAAGCGGATCCGTGGCTGGATGGCGCGCGCGGGCTACCGCGGGTTTCACGAGGTCGAGATCTTCTCGGCCAACAACTGGTGGAAGCGCGACCCCGACGAGGTGCTCGCCACCTGCAAGGCGCGCCATCGCTGGATGAGCTGAGGCGGGATTTGCACGGCCGAAACGCGCCGCGCAAACGGCAGCGGATAGAATTGCGCGCTCGCCAGTCCGGCGACTCGATGCGCCCCGCCCCTTGAACGACAATCCGACGCCCACGGCATCCTCGCGCTGGTTCTGGCGCGTCGTCGCGCTCGCGGTTTTGGCCGCGGGGGTCGCGGGCTTCGTTGCGCTGAACCTGCTCAAGCCGCGGCCCGCGGTACGCGCCCCGGCGAAGCAGCTGCCGCTGGTGCGCGTCGCGCCGGTGGAATTCCACGGTGGCGCGCTGGTGGTGAGCGGCAACGGGCTGGTGAAGCCGCGCGTCGAGGTCGTGCTCGCCGCCGAGGTCTCGGGCCGGGTGATCTTCGTCAGCCCGAACCTGGTGACCGGCGGTGCGTTCCGCAAGAACGAGCCGCTGCTGCGCATCGACCCGGAGCCGTTTCGCGCCGCGCTCGCCCAGGCGAGCGCCGACCGGCGCTCGGCGCAGGCGAGCCTGCGCCTTGCCGAGCAGCTGCTCGAGCGCACCCGCGAGCTGATCGCCAAAGGCTTCCTTTCGCGCCAGACGCTCGACGAGCGCATCGCGGCGCGCGACCAGGCGCAGGCGGCGCTGGCGCGCGCCGATGCGACCGCGCGCAGCCGGCGACTCGACCTCGAGCGCACCGAGGTCGCCGCGCCGTTCGACGGCCGCGTGCTTTCCGAGAAGGTCGATCCGGGCGACACCGTGCAGCCGGGCAAGGAGCTCGCGCGGATCTACGCGAGCGACGCGCTGGAAATCGCGGTCTCGCTGACCGACCGGGACATGGCGCTCATCGCGGACCCCTGGGCCACGCAGACCGGCGGCGCGGGCGCGCGCGCGGAGGTGCGGGTGGACTTTGGCGGCGCGACCTACCGCTGGGCGGGGCATGTCGATCGCGTGGAATCGGCGGTCGACAGCGGCACGCGGACCTTCAACGTCGTGGTCGCAATCGATGCGCCGGGCGCGCGTGGCGCGCTGCTCGGCGCCGATCCGCAGGACGCGCCGGCCCCGCGCGGGGTCGCGGAAGCGGCGCCGCCGCTGCTGGTCGGCATGTACGCAAGCGTCGAAATCGAAGGACGCCACGAGGGACGCTACGCCGTCGTGCCACGGCGCGCGCTGCGCGACGCGAGCAGCTTGTGGCTGGTCGACGCCGAAGATAGGGTCTCGATCCGGGGTGTGCGCCTGCTCAGCGAGACCGAGAACCGCGCCGTGGTGTCCGCCGATGGCCTGCCCGATGGCGCGCGCGTCATCGTGAGCGACCTGAAGATCGTCACCCGGGACATGCCGGTACGCGTGGTCGAGGCGCCGTCGCCGACGGCGGCGCCGGCCGCCGCGTCCGCGCCGCAGCCGCGCGCCGCGGCAGCGAGCGGCGCCGCCAAGGACCGCGCCGCGCAATGAAGGCCCTGATCGCGTGGATGACCCGTCACCCGGTGGCGGCGAATCTGCTCATGGGGCTCATTCTCGTCGCCGGCGTGGTCAACATGCTGACGATGAAGCAGGAGGTCTTTCCCCTCATCGAGCTCGACGTGCTGGAAGTGCGCGTCGAATACCAGGGCGCCGCGCCCGACGAAGTCGAGGAGGCGATCGTCCAGCGCATCGAGGAGCAGATCGAGGGCATCGACGGTATCGACCAGGTCACCTCGGTGGCCGTGCAGGGCACCGGCGTCGTGCGCATCGAGCTCTCGCGCGGCGTGAACGTGGCGAGCCGGCTCGACGAGGTCAAGGCGGCGGTCGACCGCATCACGACCTTTCCGGCCGAGGCCGAGCGGCCGGAAGTCCGGCAGCTGGTGACCCGGCAGCGGGTGGTCGAGCTTGCCCTGTACGGCGACGTGCCGGAGTCGGTGCTGCGCGAGCTCGCCTACCGGGTGAAGGACGAGCTGGCGGCGACGCCGGGCATTTCGCTCGTGCAGGTCGCGCGGGTGCGCGATTACGAGGTGTCGATCGAGGTGCCGAACGACGTGCTGCGCGCCTACGGCCTCACGCTGCAGGATCTTGCGGCGACCGTGCGCCGCTCGAGCCTCGACCTGCCGAGCGGCGACATCAAGGCCGCGGGCGAATCGATCCTGCTGCGCGCCAAGGGGCGCAACTACAACCGCACCGATTTCGAGAACATCGTCGTGGTGTCCGCAGCGACGGGCGCCCGGGTCCGCCTGGCCGACATCGCGCGCATCGACGACGGCTTTCGCGACGAAGACCTGATCATGCGCTACCAGGGCAAGCCCGCGGCCTTCGTCCAGGTGTTCCGCGTCGGCGAGGAAAAGGTGCTCGACGTGGTGCGCGTGGTCGACCGTTACCTCGAGCGCAGCCTGCGCCCGGGGCTGCCGCCCGGCATCACGGTCGAGGTGTGGCGCGACGACTCGATCGAGTTCCAGAACCGCATGCGGCTGCTGGTGAAAAACGGCCTGATCGGGCTTGCGCTGGTGCTCGCTGCGCTGGCGCTGTTTCTCGATCTGCGACTCGCATTCTGGGTGTCGGCGGGCATCGCCGTGTCCTTCGTCGGCGCGTTCGCCGTGATGCCCCTGGTCGGGCTGTCGATCAACATGATGTCGCTGTTCGGCTTCATCCTCGCGATCGGCATCGTGGTCGACGATGCGATCGTCACCGGCGAGAACATCTACGCGGAGAACGAGCGCGGCACGCCCGAGGTCGAGGCGGCGGTGCGCGGCGCGCAGCGCGTAACCCTGCCGGTGGCGCTCGCGGTGTCGACCACGGTGGCGGCCTTCGTCCCGCTGCTGTTTGCGCCCGGCACGATCGGCAAGTTCCTGTTCCAGATTCCGGCGGTGGTCATCATCGTGCTCATGGTCTCGGTGGTCGAGGCGATGTTCATCCTGCCGCACCACCTCGCCCACCTGCACATCACCGGGTTCACGCCGCGCACGCGCCTCGGCGCCTGGCTCGCCGAGCTGCGCCATGCGACCGATCGCGGACTGCGCCGCTTCGTCGAAGGGCCGCTGACGCGGGCGCTGCGCTTCGTCACGACCCACTACGTCGTGTCGATGGCCTCGGGCCTCGCAGTGCTGCTGCTCACCCTCGGGCTGATCAGCGGCGGCTACGTGCGCTTCGTGTTCTTCCCGCAGGTCGAGGGACGCTACGTCACCGCCTCGCTCGAGCTCGCCCAGGGGGCGACCGCGGAGACCACGCTCGCGGTGGCGCAATCGATCGAGCGCGCCGGCCGCGCCGCGGCGCGCGCGCTGCCGGACCCGAGCGGACGCGACCTGGTGAACGCCATCTACCTGTCGGTGGGCCAGCAGGCGGTCGCCGGCCCGGGGGCGGTGGGCGCGCTCAATCTCCTGCAGGGCAACAAGGCCTCGGTGGTGTTCGAGCTGCTCGATCCCGAGCTGCGCTCGGTGACCTCCAAGGAATTCGAGCTGCGCTGGCGCAAGGAAGTGGGCGCGCTGCCCGACGTCAAGAAGCTCACCTTCGCCTCGAACGTGATCAACCTCGGCTCGCCGGTGCAGGTCGAGCTGTCGGCGCGTTCCGAGGAGGGCCTGGCGCAGGCCGTGCAGGCGCTGAAGGAGGAACTGTCGCGGATCGACGGGGTGTTCGACGTGCGCGACGACCGCGAGCCCGGCAAGCAGGAGGTGCAGTTCAAGCTGAAGCCATCGGCGCGCGCGCTCGGCCTGACGCTCGAATCCCTGTCACAGCAGGTGCGCGCGGCGTTCTTCGGCGCCGAGGCGCTGCGCGTGCAGCGCGGGCGCGACGAGGTGCGGGTCTACGTGCGCCTGCCGCTGCGCGAGCGGGCCTCGCTCGCCGACCTCTCGCGCTACCGCATCCGCACGCCGGCCGGCGGCTTCGTGCCGCTGCACGAGGTCGCCGAGCTGTCGCTCGGCTACGGCCCGTCGACCATCGTGCGCCGCGGGGGGCGGCGCGTGACCACGGTGTTCGCCGAGGTCGACAGCGCGGTGGTGACCGGCCAGCAGGTGAACACGCGCCTGACCGGCACCGTGCTGCCGCGGCTGCAGGCCGAGATCCCGGGCCTGGTCTACGCCATGGGCGGCGAGCAGCGCGAGCAGGGCCGCACGCTGCCTTCACTGGCGAGGAACTTCGTGCTCGCGGTGTTCTGCATGTATGCGCTGCTTGCGCTCGCTTTCCGCTCCTACGTGCAGCCGTTGATCGTGCTCGTCTCCATCCCGTTCGGCCTGGTCGGGGCGACGCTCGGCCACCTGATCATGGGGCTCAGCTTCGGCCTCACCAGCCTGTTCGGCCTGGTCGGGCTGGCCGGCATCATCGTCAACGGCTCGCTCGTGCTGGTCGATTTCGTCAACGAGGAGCTCGCCCGCGGCAAGCCCGCGCAGCAGGCGATCATCGACGCCGCGAAGGGCCGCTTCCGGCCGATCGTTCTGACCGCGGTGACGACCTTTCTCGGCATCTTTCCGCTTATCATCGAGCGCTCGATTCAGGCGCAGTTCCTGATTCCGCTGGCCGTGTCGATCGGCGTGGGCGTGCTGCTCGGCACCGTGCTGCAGATGCTGATCACGCCGGCGCTCGCGATGTGGGTCGAGGACCTGCGCGAGCGCCGCGGCGGCGGCACCGCGCAGGTCGCGTCATCGGAGGGCAGTCGGCAATGAAGACGATCCTGATCACCGGCGCCGCCGGCGGCATCGGCGGTCATCTGCGGCGCGAACTGGCCGGCAAATACCGGCTGCGCCTGTCGGATCTGCGGCCGGTCAAGCCGCTGGCGAAGGGCGAGTCGTTCCTGCGCGCCGACATCACCCGGCTCGGCGATCTGCTGCGCGCGACCAAGGGCGTCGACGCGGTCGTCCATCTCGGCGGGTACTCGGTCGAAGGCCGCTGGGAAGACATCCATCCCGCGAATATCGTCGGCTGCTACAACGCCTTCGAGGCGGCGCGGCGCAACGGTGTCAAGCGCTTCCTGTTTGCGAGTTCGAACCACGCGGTGGGCTTCTACCGCCGGGACGAGGTGATCGATCATCGCGTCATGGTCCGGCCCGACAGCCGCTACGGCGTGGCCAAGGCCTTCGGCGAGGCGCTCGGCCGCCTGTACGCGGACAAGTACGGCATGCAGGTGTTCTGCATGCGCATCGGCAACGTCAATCCGGCGCCGCTCGACAAGCGGCGCCTGTCGATCTGGATCAGCCCGCGCGACATGGCGCAGCTGGTCGAGATCGGCATCGAGCATCCCGAGATCCGCTTCGAGATCGTCTACGGCGTGTCCGACAACGCGCGCAGCTGGTACGACAACGCAAACGCGCTGCGCCTCGGCTATGCGCCGCGGGACGACAGCGAAATCTACGCCGAGCCCCTGCTCGCGCGCGAGCGGCCGGGCGATCCGCGCGCCGAGACCTTGCAGGGCGGCGCCTTCGTCGTCGAGGAGTCGATCCCCAATCCGGCGTCGCTCGCGCCCGCGCGCCGTCGAGCCGCGAAGACGTCGAGAAAGGCGAAAAGGGCGGTCACGAAGAAGAAGGCCGCAAAGCGATGAGCGCGCTGCGCTTCAGCGTTCCGCCCGGGGCGACCGACACCCATATGCACATCTACGACGCTGCGCTGCCCGCGGCGCCGGGTGCGCAGAACGCCCACCATCCTGGCAGCGCGACGGTCGCGCAGTACCGCGCGCTGCAACAGCGTCTCGGTCTCGAGCGCGTGATCGTGGTGCAGCCGAACGCCTATGGCGCCGACAACCGCGTGACGCTCGAGGCGGTCGCGGCGCTCGGCTCAAGCGCACGCGCCGTCTGCGTCGTCGGCGAGGATACGAGCGAGGCCGAGCTCGAGCGCCTGACGCGCGCCGGCGCGGTCGCCCAGCGCTTCTTTCAGCTCGAAGGCGGCGCGGTGCGTCTCGAGCGCATGGCCGAGATCATGGCGCGGGTGCATGCCTTCGGCTGGCACGCGAACATCCAGCTCGATGGCGGCGAGCTGCCGCGCTGGGAGGCCGCGATGCGCGCGCTGCCCGGAAGCTTCGTCATCGATCACATCGTGCGCTTTCCGGGCGTGCTCGCGGCCGACCATGCCGCGGTGCGCGCCCTGCTGCGGCTGCTCGACACCGGGCGCTGCTGGCTGAAGCTGTCGGCGCCGTACATCGTCTCGCGCGCCGACGAGCCCCGCTATCGCGATCTGCGGCCGCTCCTGCGCACGCTGGTGGTGCACGCGCCCGAGCGCATGCTGTGGGCGTCGAACTGGCCGCATCCCTCGGAGCCGCGCGATGCGATGCCGGACGATGCCGCATTGCTCGACCTGCTCGCCGACTGGGCAGACGACGAAGCGCGCCGGCGGCGCATCCTGGTCGACAATCCAGCGGCGCTCTACGGCTTTTGAGCGCGCGCCGCTGGCCGTCGCGGTGGCGCCAAGCGGCGTCGTTGCGCTACTCTCGGCCCGTTAGGGCCTGCCGCCCTGCATTCCCGAGAACCGCCGCGCGATGTCCGTAGCCGCAACGCCTGCCCCCGCGGCGCCCGCGCCGCGCCGACCGCTCGAGCGGTTTCTGCGCCTGTTCGCGGACGTCCGCGAAGGCGAAGGCACGCAGCTGCTGCTCCTCGCGTTCAACGTGTTTCTCATTCTGACGGCGTACTACGTCATGAAGCCGGTGCGCGAGGCGCTGATCCTCGCCCAGCCGGGCGGTGCCGAGATCAAGAGCTACGCTTACGCCGCGCAGGCCGCGCTGTTCGTCGTGCTGGTGCCGCTGTACGGCGCGCTGGCGACGCGCTTGCCGCGCCGGCGGCTGATCAACGTCGTGACCTTGCTGTTCATCGCCTGCCTGCCCGTGTTCTACTTTCTCGCGCAGCGCGGTGCCCCGATCGGGATCGTGTTTTTTCTCTGGATCGGGGTGTTCAGCCTGATGGTCATCGCGCAGTTCTGGTCCTACGCCAATGACGTCTATTCGCCGGACGCGGGCAAGCGGCTGTTCGCGGTCATCGGCTTCGGCGCGTCGAGCGGCGCGGTCTTCGGCTCGTGGCTGTCGAGCGTGCTGATCCGCCAGCTCGGGGTCAATCCGCTGCTGCTCGTCGCGGTGACGATCCTGGCGACGAGCCTGCTGCTGTTCAACGTGATCGATCTGCGCGAGCGTGGCGTCGGTGCGCGCGCGCGTGGCGGCGAAGCCGATCCGGGGGCCGCGCTGCGCCCGCGCGACGTGGCGATTGGCGAAGGCGCGGCGTTCGCCCTGCTGATGCGCAACCGCTACCTGCTGCTCATCGCGCTGATCACCTTTTTCCTCAACTGGGTCAACTCGGCCGGCGAGTACATCCTGTCGGCGATCGTCAAGCACGAAGCGGACGTTGCCGTCGCGAGCGGGAGCATCGCGCTGAGCGAGCAGGGCCGCTACATCGGCACCTTCTTCGCCGACTATTTTCGTCTGGTCAACGTCGCCGGCATGCTGCTGCAGCTGTTCGTCGTGTCGCGCGCGATCAAGTACCTCGGCGTGCCGGTCGCGCTGTGCATCCTGCCGCTGGTCGCGCTCGCGAGCTACACCCTGGCGGCGCTCATTCCTTCGCTCGCGATCATGCGCTGGGTCAAGGTGGCGGAGAACTCGGTCGACTATTCGCTCATGAACACCGTGCGCCAGCTGCTCTTCCTGCCGACGCGGCGCAACGAGAAGTTCAAGGCGAAGCAGCTGATCGACTGCCTCGTCGTGCGCATCGGCGACGTCCTGTCGGCGGCCACGGTGTACGTCGGAACCGCGGTCCTGACGCTGAGCGTGTCCCAGTTCGCCTGGATCAACGTGGCGGTGGTGATGGTCTGGCTCGCGGTGTCGATCGTCACCGGGCTCGAGTTCCAGCGACGGGTCGCCGCGCACGATCGGCGCAGCCGCGACCGGGCGGCGCAAGCGGCGGCGGCGGCTTGACGCGATGAACCCCGGTACGCCACGGCGCGCGCGAGCGGTCCTGACGGTCGCGCTGCTTGCGCAAGCCTGCGTGGGTCTCCAGGTCGCGCAGGCGGCGAGCACGACCGGTGCCAGAAGCACGGAAACGACCCAGGCGCGCGAGTGGATCGCGCAGATGAAGTCGGCCGCGCGCGGCCCCTTCGTCGCCATCAAGTGGTTCTGCAAGGACGGCCGCGTCCTGCCGCCGAAGGACTACGACTGCGCCAAGAAGGGCGAGGGCTGGCAGCACGGCGAGTGGAGCGAGCGCACCAAGCAGCTGCGCGCGCAAGGCTACGCCATCGCCAACGTGCTCGCCGGAATCGACGCGACCGCGGCGGTCGCGGCAGCCGATTTTCCCGATCGCTACGCGCAGCTGCTGGTCGAGAGGTTCCTCGTCGCGACCGACGATGGCTGGATCCTGCGCAAGGCGCGCTTTTACCGTGGTGCGATCCAGGAGGAGGACGAGCGCGAGGCGGCGCGCGCGCTGCTCATCGCGATGGCCGCGCGCGCCGACTGGATCGGCTGGCGTTATCCTGCGCTGCGCGCGGGCGTCCGGCTGCTGCCGCACGGCCGCGACAGCGCCTCGGCGCAGAAGGTGCGCAACATGGCTTCGGCGCTGGCTGATCAAGACCCGGGCTTTCAGGCACTGCGGGTGAAGATCCACGGCAGCCCGGAGGCGGCCGATGCAGCGAGCGTGCGCGCGTACGCGGCGAAAACGAAGGACCCGGAGTTGCAGAAGGCAGCCGCCGCGCTCGCGGCCGAGATCGATCGCGTGTACGCGGCGCCGCCGCTGCCGGTCACGCTCGAGGCGAACGCGAGGCGCTTCGGCGCGGCACCCTGGCTGCAAAGGCAGCTGCGCGACGCGCGAGACGCGCTTTCCGGCAAAACCGGACCCGCGCATCATTACCTCGTCACCTCGAAGCTGCTCGCCAGCCTGCGCGACGCGCTGCCGCGGGTGAAGTCGCCCGCGGCGCGGCTGCAGGTGCTCGACCTGTCGCTCGCAGTCGAGGCGGAGAACTTCCGCCTGTCGACCAAGCTGCGAGCGCTGCTCGGCGGCCAGACGCGCGAGGCGCTGATTCTCGCGCTCTCTTCCGGCGCTGAGGCCGCGTACGGCACGGGCATGCTAAACGCGCGCGAGCGCGCCGCGCTGCGCAAGGAATTCGCCCGGCTGTCGGTCGAGACGATCCGCCTGGCGGACTACCGCGACGCGCTTCGCATGCTGGGTCTGGTTCCGGGCTGGGGCACGCAGGGCCTGAACCTGCAGTTCATCGTGGCGATGGACAAGCTCGCGGCGATCGAGCCGCTCGCCCATCTGTTCATCCAGGACCAGCTGCGCGGCAGCCCGCTGCTGTTTTATTCGCAGACGCTCGACCAGCTGTCGCGCGACGCGAACCGGCTGGCCGGCGTGCAGCACAAGCTCTTCGGCAAGGACATCGGCACCGGCTTCAACGCGCTCAACCCGGGCCTTGCGCGCGGTACGCTGCGCGCGGCACCGGACATGCAGCGCGTCGAAGGATTCACGTCGGACGGCATTTATGTACTCCCCGAGACGGTCGGCGACCTGCCGCCGGTCGGCGGCATCCTGACTGCCGGTGCGGGCAACCCGCTGTCCCACGTGCAGCTGCTGGCGCGCAATCTGGGCATCCCAAACGTTGCGGTCGACGAGTCCGTGGTGGACGTGCTGCGCAAGGCCGACGGGCAGCGCATCGTGCTCGCCGTCAGCCGCGCGGGCCTGGTCGAGATCAACGACGACGGACCGCGCTGGGACAAGCTGCTCGGCACGGACGCGAAGACGGATGGCGACGTCGTGTTCGAGCCCGACGTCAAGAAGCTCGACCTCTCCAGGCGGGCCTTCGTCGACCTGGGCGCGCTGCGCGCGTCGGATTCCGGCCGCATCGTCGGACCGAAGGCGGCGAAGCTCGGCGAACTGAATGCACGCTTCCCGGGCCGCGTGGCGCCGGGCGTGGGAATCCCCTTCGGGCTGTACCGTGAAACGGTGCTCGACCGGCCGTATCGCGGCAGCGGCAAGACCGTCTACCAGTGGATGGTCGAGAGCTTCCGCACGCTCGAGTCGCTGCCCGCCGGCTCGGCCGAAGCGAACGCGTACGGCGAGAAGCTGCGCGCCGAGATCTACGCGATCGTCAGCACCACCGACCCGGGGCCGCAGTTCCGTTCGCGCCTGCGCGCCGCGATGAACAAGACCTTCGGTCCGAGCTTCCGCGGCGGCGTGTTCATCCGCTCGGACACCAACGTCGAGGACCTGCCCGGGTTCACCGGCGCCGGGCTCAACCTCACGCTGTTCAACATCGTCGGCTTCGAGAACATCGTCAAGGGCATCTCGCAGGTCTGGGCCTCGCCCTATACCCAGCGCGCCTGGGCCTGGCGCCAGTCGCACATGAAGGGGCCCGAGCATGTCTATCCTGCGGTGCTGCTGCTGGAGACCGTGCCGTCGGACATTTCCGGCGTGATGATCACGCAGGACGTCGACAGCGGCGATCGCACGGTGCTCTCGGTGGCGGTGAACGAGGGCGTCGGCGGCGCGGTGGAAGGCCAGGCGGCAGAGTCGGTGCGCATCGACACGCGCAGCGCCGCGGTTCGCCTGATGGGCACGGCAACCGCGCCGCGGCGCATGGTGCCGCTGCCGACCGGCGGCGTTGCGAAGCGTCCCGTGTCGGGCGCGGACAGCTTGCTGGGGCCGAACGAAGTGCGCCAGCTGATCGCGTTTGCGCAGGAGATTCCCAAGCAATTCCCGCAGCATGGCGAGGACGGCCAGCCAGTGGCGGCGGACGTCGAATTCGCGTTCGTGAACGGAAAGCTCTGGCTGCTGCAGATCCGGCCGTTCAACGAGAGCCGCCGCGCGCAGGGCTCGGGCTATCTGATCCAGATGGACAAGGCGCTCGCGGCGAATCTCGATCGCACCGTGAACCTCAAAGAGAAGATCCAATGAAGGCAGAAACGATGTTGCGAGCACTTGCGTTCATTGTTGCCGGGTTGAGTGCCGCTGGCGCAACCGCTTACCCGCTCGACGGCTACGAGGAAACGGGCATCCGGCGCCTGGAAGGCAACCGCCTCGCGAACGAAGGCGTGGTGCGCGACGTCAAGCAGCCGCCGGGCGCGACGCTCGGCCTGAAGGACGTCGATCTGCGCCTGGTCGGACAGACCTTCGACCTGCCGGCGCCCGATCCCGCGTTCACGCGCCAGATCACCGGGCTGCTCTCGGGCAGCATGGACGGCTATGGTCTCGCCGTGCTCGACCTGTCCGATCCCGCGCGGCCGCGCTACGCCGAGCATCGCGGCGGTCATCGGCAGAACGTGGGCAGCGTCGGCAAGATCGTCGTCGCGCTCGCGCTGTTCCAGGCACTTGCCGACACCTACCCGCAGGACATCGAAGCGCGCAAACGCATCCTGAAAACGACCATCGTCACCGCCGACGGCTTTTCGCAGTCCGATCACCACACGGTGCGCATGTTCGATCCGGCGACACGCAAGCTGGTGCGCCGCACGATCCGCATCGGCGATCAGGCCTCGCTGTACGAATACCTCGACTGGATGCTCTCGCCGAGCTCGAACTCGGCCGCCGGCATGGTGATGCGCGAAGCGATGCTGATCCGCCAGTACGGCACGGCGTATCCGCCGGCCGAGGCGGAGATCAAGCGCTTCTTCGGCGACACACCGAAAAAGGATCTGACCGCGCTCTTCGAGCGTACTTTCCTCGAGCCGGTGGCAAAGAACGGCCTCGATCCGGAGGGCCTGCGCCAGGGCAGCATCTTCACCGCGACCGGCAAGCGCATCGTGCCCGGGGCCGGCGGCAGCTACGGCACCGCGCGCGAGCTGCTGCGCTACCTGCTGCGCATGGAGCAGGGGCGCCTGGTCGACGTCTGGTCGAGCCGCGAGATCAAGCGCATGCTCTACGTCACCGAGCGCCGCATCCGCTATGCCTCGTCGCCCGCGCTGGCCGAGGCGGCGGTCTACTTCAAATCGGGCTCGCTCTACAAATGCGCGCCCGAGCCGGGCTACAAGTGCAAGCCGTACGCGGGCAACGTGAAGAACTACATGAACTCGGCGACGATCATCGAGTCACCCGCGGGGGAGCGCAGGCTCTACTACATGAGCACGTTGATCACCAACGTCCTGCGCAAGAACTCGGCGGCCGAGCACCAGGCGCTCGCGACGCGACTGCAACAGCTGATCTCGAAGAACAACGGGACGCGCTGAGCGCAGCGCCTGGTACCGCGCGATCCGATCGCGTTTCTGCCGCGGCTCAGCGCCGCGCGACGACCGCGTGCGGCGGCACGACCAGATCGTGCAGCGGCGCAGCGAGCTTGACGAGCCACTTGCCGCCGTCGCGATGCTGCGCGATGCCGACCAGCACGTAACGGTAGCGGCCGACCTCGACCAGCGCGCTGTCGGCGTGATAGTCCTTCCAGGTGCCCGACTTGCGGTAGATCCGCACGCCCGGCCTGGACTGCAGGCCCTTGACGAACTTGTGCTGAATGCCGGGCCTGGACAGCGTCTCCTTCATGAGCTGGTTCAGCCGATGGTCGAGCAGCGTGTCGTTCGCGAGCATGGTGTAGAAGCGCGCGACCTGATAGGCGGTGGCGCCGTGCGACAGATGCGCGATCGGGTCGCGCCGATAGGCCGCTTCCTTGCCGTAGGCTTTGCCGACCCACAGGCCGCCGCGCCCGTCCGCGTCGTAGAACCGGAAACGCGGCGACTCGAGGATATCGATCAGCCGGTCGCCGCCGACCCAGTGCAGCACCCGCGTCGCGTCTTCGTTGCTCGAGTAGCGGATCATCTTGGTGATCGCAGCGACCGTCCTGTCGTTCAACGGTAGCCGCCCGAGCTCGGCCTCGACCATCGCGCCGAGCAGGATCGCGATCTTGGGCAGGCTCGCGGCATACATCATGCGATCGCCGTTCAGCATCGCAAGGCGCGGCTTCGACGGCTCGCTCACGTCGACCAGCGCAAGCGCGAGTCGGCCGGTCACCACTGCCGGCTCGAGATCGAGACTGCGCACCACGCGGTCGACGCGCGCCTGAAGATTCCTGTCCGCCGCGGCGCGCAAGGCGTCCACGCGCGCGGCCTGCGGCGCCACGAGGGCTGCCGATTGCGCCTGCGCCGACGCGCAGACCGCGGCGGCACAGGCGAAAAGAACGATGCGGAGTTTGGCGAGCACTTCGAGCGATTTCGTTGCGAGGGCCGGTAACTGTCTGGTGCGCAAGGGAAGAACGCTACCGAACACGGTCCCAAAGGTCAACCGAGAATCCCCTCGCAGCGGTCTTCGGACTGCCCGCCCGTGACTTAGTTCCGGCCCTGCAGCGCCCGCGGGCGGTCATTTGAGAATGCCCTCACAACGGTCTTCGGAGTGCCAGCCAGCGACTTCGTTCCGGCCCTGCAGCGCCC
>Ga0210133_1000093_pt1 | contig 32420 bp, 28 predicted proteins | sample Joice_ThreeSqC_D_2_FD_184874 | JGI IMG/M metagenome (GOLD analysis project Ga0210133, IMG submission 184874) | Wetland microbial communities from San Francisco Bay, California, USA, that impact long-term carbon sequestration - Joice_ThreeSqC_D1... | ecosystem: Environmental > Aquatic > Marine >...
GTCCCTACTCTGCTGCGCGTCGCCCGCAGGCGTCTGGCGTTCCTTTACAACTTCGACGGACTTCGCTTCTTCAAGGCAAAGCTTCGTCCCACCGAGTGGCAGCCGATCTTTCTTTCGTTCCCCGCATCCCAAGGCGCGCTCGCTACCGTGCTCGACGTGCTCGCCGCGTTCGCCGGAAATGGCACTCGACTGCTCCAGCCGAAGGACCTCTAGCCCCGCCGAACCGCGACCTCGCCGAAGCGGAGACTGGCACGCAGGATGCTTGGTTAGGCCGGGCGGAGGCGGTCGGGCGGCAATCCGCCGCCGGACCTTCGGCAGCCGCACGAGCGGCTGGGGAGGACGGACATGAAGCAGCTGTTAGCACTGACGTTGGCGGCACTCGCTGTGTCGAGCTTGGATGCGTGCGGTAGCTCCACGCCGGCGGGGTCGGGTGGAAACGGCGCCGGCGGCTCAGGTGGTGGCGCCGGCATCCCGAGCAATGGCGGGGTGATGGGCAGCGGTGGCATGAAAGGCAACGGCGGACAGACGGGCATGGGTGGGCAGGCGACAGGCGCCTCGACCGGCACCGGCACGCAAACGGGCCAGTGTCCGTACAGCGTGACCTCCTTCTCGTGCGACGAGGCTTGCGCGAAGCTGCACGACTTCAGCACCAGGTGTCTAAACGATCCCACGGTTCCTGCGGAGCTGGCAGTCATGCTTGGACTGTACGGTCAGGTGACGACGGTTTGCACCGCGAGCTGTGCGGTGATTTCGCCGTCCACGCAGGCGCAATGGGGATGCTTCCAGGGCGTGCCCGATGGCGCCCCCTGCTCGACCATCGCCGGCTGCAACACGACCAACTGCCCGTGAGCAAGCCCGGCGCATTCCTTTGCTGCGAGAAGGTGGATAGTCTGGGCCCATGAGCCACGCCGACGAAGCGGTCGATCTGTTCATGCAGGGCTACAATTGCGCGCAATCCACCAGCGCCGCCTTTGCACGGGATTTCGGCGTGCGGGCCCAACTGCTGCTGACCATGACCGCGGGCTTGGGCGGTGGCATGGGGGGCTTGCGCGGAACCTGCGGAGCGGTGAGTGCCATGGCGCTCATCGCGAGCCTGCGCGCGGGTGCCTACGCGCCCGAGGACGTCCGGACAAAACGAGCGCTCTACGCCCTGGTAAGAAGGATGAACGCGGCGTTCAAGAAGAAGCACGGCACAACCTGCTGCGCCGAGCTGCTGGCCCAGGCTTCGTGCCTTGCCCGACCAGATCCTTCGCGACGAACCGCCGCGTACTACGCGAAGCGCCCCTGCGCGCGTCTCGTTGCGAGTGCCGCCCAGATCGCCGAACGCTACTGCCTGCGGCCCGTCGGGACGAAGCGTATGTCCGCCAAGACGTCGTCGAGCCCACGATAGATCCGCGCCGGCGGGCATTGGAACGGACTGTTCCAGATCGTTCCTCCGCGACGGCACGAACACGCGTCGGCTGAAGGATTGTCGCCCTGTCGGGTAACCCGGGATGCTGGCCTGGTTCGTGCTTTTCACCCGGGCATCGCGCCGGCGTGCCCGGCCGAACAACGACAAGGAGAACGACCATGCCAGGCAGAAATCGCATGGGTCCCCGCGGACGAGGCCCGATGACAGGACGAGGACGGGGCAGGTGCGCAGGCGGCCGCGCCCCGCTGGAAGGAATACTCATGCGCGGAGGCGGCGGGCTGGGCCCTGGCCATGGCAAGGAACAGGGCCGCAACGACTGCCGGGGAACGGGCAGGGCCGCCGACTTCGGCGCGCATGGCGCCACCCAGCCACGCGCTGGAACGACGCCGAGATCGCCGATACGCGCCGACGGCGCCCCCCGCAGCGCGACCGCCGTGGTCAGCGCGGACAAATGTTTGAGCTGCGGGATTTGCGTCGACTTCTGCCCCGAGCACGCCCTCGCCATGGCGGAAACCGTCGTCGTCGATCCCGGGCGATGCACGGGGTGCGGCTCGTGCATCGCCGTGTGCGCGAACCGGGCGCTGTCGCTGCAAGGCGCTGCCCCCATGCCCGCGCCCGACCTGGTCAGGTGATCGGACCCAAGCGATTGCAACGTACCCAAGGACATCCGCACGAGATGAGAGTGCCGATCAAGCAAGAGGACGACGTGTCGAGGCCGCGACCATGAACCTTCCGCTCGTTCTCGCGCTCTCCTTGCCGGGCAGCGCCGCCGTGCTCGCGGCGTCGGGCCTGGCCTTGTTCGTGAGGGACGCGACCGTCGAGCGACTGGTTCCCAGGCTGGTTCACTTCTCCGCGGGAGCGCTGCTGGGCGCGACCTTCTTCGGCCTTTTGCCCACGGCGGCCCTGGCGCTGGGCCCGACACGGGTATTCGGACTGGTGCTGGCGGGCATCGTCTCCTTCTTCCTGCTCGAGAAATTCATGCTCTGGCGTCACTGTCACAAGCACGATTGCGAGGTCCACGCCAGCTCGGGCCCCCTCATGCTGGTGGGGGATTCCCTGCACAACTTCGGCGACGGCATCGTGATCGCCGCCGCCTGCGTGGCATCGCCCGCGCTCGGCGTGGCCGCAGCGCTTTCTACCCTCGCGCACGCGCTGCCCAAAGAGCTGGGCGAGCTGGTGGTCTACCTTCACAGCGGCTATAGCCGTCGACGGGCTCTTCTGCTCAACCTCGGGATCAGCCTGGCTACCTTGCTGGGCGCGCTCGCGGGGACGTTCCTTCTCCGACCCTACCCGCACCTCTCGGCCACCGTGATGGCGCTGTCGTCCGCGGGATTCCTCTACGTCGCCCTGGCCGATCTCATTCCCAGCCAGCGTGGCCGTCGCAGCCTGGGCGCGACAGCGCTGGAGATCCTCCTGCTGGCAGCGGGCGTGGCGACCATGCGCTTGATGGTTCACGACCATGGATGACGCGAAGGCACGGCCGCTGATGCTGGCCGCGGTGTTGTGCTCTTCGGTATTCGCCGCGTGCGTGCAACCGCGTTGCTTCGCGAGCATCGACTGCCCGGCGCCCCAGATCTGCAGCGCCACCGGCGCGTGCGTCTTCGAGTGTTCGGACGACGCGGGCTGCGCTTCCGGCTTCGTTTGCGAGAACCACGTCTGTCGGCCGGCGCCCGCGCGGGACATCACCTGCCCGTCCGACATGGTGCCGGTGGCGAAGCTCTTCTGCGTCGACCGCTACGAGGCCTCGCGCGGCGATGCCAGCGCCACCAGCTCGGGCAGCGACGCGACGAAAGCCCACAGCGTCGCGGGGGTGATGCCCTGGATGGTTGCCAGCAACGACGATGCGGCGCTTGCGTGCGAAGCTGCCGGCAAACGTCTGTGCTCGCCCGCGGAATGGCAACTAGCGTGCGAGGGCCCGGACGGAACCGCGTACAGCTACGGCGAGAGCTACGAACCCATCGCCTGCAACGGCATCGACGCTTTCGGCCGCAGCGCCTTCCACCTGGCTGCGACCGGCAGCTTCGCCGGATGCACGAATGCGTGGGGCGTGTTCGACATCAACGGCAACCTGTGGGAGCACGTGGCTGGCGGCGACGACATGACCGTGCGAGGCGGAGCCTTCAACTGCTCGGACTCGGCCGCCCTGCACCGTTGCGATTACATCCCGCAAACCTGGATCCCCTCGGCCAGGGGCTTCCGCTGCTGCGCCGACGGCAGCGCGCCATGAGATCGACGAGCTTCCTGCTGGCTTTGATCCATGTGCTCCCGGCCCGGGCACAAGCCGGCGGGCAGGACCCGATATCCGTGCAGCGGGCCGAGACACAGGCGCGCGCCTTGCTTTCCGAAGGCAAGGCCGAGCAGGCGATTTCCCAGCTCAAGGTGCAGATCGAGCGCACACCCTTGCGGGAGAGCCTGCGCCTGCTGCTGGCACGCGCCTACCTCGACGATGCCAACGACTTCTGGGCGCTGCGCACGCTCGCCGCCGCCGCCGAGATCTTCCCCGAGGATTGCAACCTGACTTTGTGGCAGGCCTTCGTCCAGCTCAAGCTGGGCGAGCTCGACCAGGCGCGAGCGTTGCTCGACGGCGCCTGCACCGCCTGGTCGCCCGACGTGGTCCGTCGGTCGTTGCTGCTGGCGATGATCGAGCAACGCGCGGGCGCGACGGCCAAGGCGAAGGCATACCTGGACGAGGCCAGGCAAGCGAGGCTGGCCTACCCGGAAGATCGCGCCGCCATCTCCCAGTTGCGCAACCAGCTGGAGCCAGGTCCGACCGCTCCCATCACCGGCCGGCTCGACCTGGCTTTGGGAGGGACGACGAATGCCCGCGCGGGCTCGCCGTTGGATCCCGCGGATCTGGGGAATGGAGCAAACAGCCCGCTGGTTCAAGCATCAGCCTGGGTGCGTTTGGTCGCCCCGGTGCGCTCCTGGGCGCGTCCGGCACTGGAGGTCGAAGTGCACGGTCTGGGCTACTCCGCGGCGACCGGAAGGGATCTCAGCTACCTCATGTTCGACAGCAGGCCAGAGCTCATCCTCGGCAGGGGAGATCGCAGGGCGCTCGTGGCCTATCGTTACCAGTCGCTTCTGCTCGCGAGCAGCGATCGCTACGCGACCGGCCCGTTGTGGTTCTTCGACGCCCATCGCGCCGAGTGGGAGCTGGAGCTGCATTCCGCGTTGACGCTCTTCGGGGGCGCAGGGAAACGCACCTTCCGCGAAACGGGTCGAACCCGCTGGGAGGTCGACGGGGGCGTGGGCAGCGGCATTGCCGTCGCGTCCAGCCTGCACCTCATGGGTGCGGCGGTCGGCCGCCTTCACGACGCTTCCAACCCGGCCTACGATCTACGCGGCGCTTCGCTGCTGCTCTCCGCGGAGGTTCGCTTGCCGCGACGCTGGTCGCTGCGCGCCGGGGCCTTTGCCAGCGGCGATGTCTATCCGCGCTCGGTCGGCTACTTCGATCCGGCCGCGCCCAGCACCGCGCGCCGAGACTTGCTGCTCCGGCTCTCGGCCAGCATGTTCGCCCCGCCCGTGGGCGACGGCATCAAGCTGGGCCTGACCTATGAATTCGCCACGCGCGACAGCAGCGCGCAGCCCTACGCGTACACGGACCACCGCCTCCTGGCCAAGCTCATCTGGAGCTTCTCCGCCGATCCGTTGCTGCCGCACGCGGCGTCGCCGGTGGGTCACGTGGCCATCGACTACGGACTCGGCAGCCAAGAGATCCCCGAGCGGATCCAGGATCTGTTGCGCCAGGACGAGGCCGCGCAAAGGAGCTCGTCATGCCGGGAGTAGCCGCGCGCGTGGCCGGCCGACGGCCGTTGCATTCACTGCGCACGGCGCTGCGGGACGCGCTGATCGTCGTGCTGGGCGGGGCCGCGACGGGAGCGACGGTCAACGCCCTTCGCTCGCACGGCATCCCGTTCGTGCAGAAGACCGCGTATCAGATCCTGGTGCCGTGTCCCGAGGGCGGCGGAGACGCGCCGGCGATCGCGGCCAGCGATCCCGCCGTCTGGCAAGCGCGCACGCTGCTGGTCGACGCACGAACGGCCGCCCTACACCGGCGCTGGCACCCGCGCGCCGCCCTGCACGTTCCCTTCGACTACCTGGAAGCGACCCCGCCGGCCCAGGTGCGCAGGATCGCGGCCTCCGGCGCCGCCCGCGTCGTGGTCTTCGGCGACGGCGGCAACCCCGACTCGGGCGAACAGCTTGCGCGCGAGCTGGCCGGCGCGGGCATCCGCAACGTGCGCTTCGTCGAGGGAGGGGCCGCCCGGCTCGAAGAAGCCGCTGCCACGCGAGGTGCGCCATGAGGCGCTTGCTCGACTGGCGCGGCCACGCCGTCCTCGCGCTCGCGGCGCGGTTGTACCTGGGGACCATCTTCCTCGTGGCCTGCACGCACAAGATCGCCGATCCGGGCGCGTTCGCCATCGACATCGCGACCTACCAGATCCTGCCGCTCGGCGTGGTCAATCTGATGGCCATAGTGCTGCCCTGGGTGGAGCTGTTGGCGGGCTTCATGCTGCTGGCGGGATTGCGCACGCGAGCCGCGGCGTTGCTGGTGGCGGGCATGATGGCCATGTTCACCGTGGCCATCGCCATCGCCGTGAGCAAGGGGCTCGACATGTCGTGTGGCTGTTTCGCCTCGCAGGGCTCGGCCGAGGATCCCATCTCGTGGCGCACCATCGCGCGCGACATGAGTTGGCTGTGTCTTGCCCTGTACGTGCTGGTCGTCGACCGTTTGCCCATCGGGATCGATCGCATGCTGGGGGCCGCGGGCCAGCCGCGTTCCATCAACCCAAGCAAGGAGCAATCATGAGAATTCGAGCTCACGTTGGCATGCTGTCGCTCGCATGGCTGGTCGTGCTGGGTGCGTCCCGCCTGGCCCAGGCCCAGACGCCGGACTGCGACGCCTTGCCCGCCGACAAGAAGGCGCAGGTGCGCGAGATCTTCTCGGCGCTCCATCCCTACGACGGCTGCGACGAGACCTTCGCCCGCTGCCTCGCCGCCAAGCCGCCCAAGCCGGTGGTGCTCCGACTGGCAAGCGACATCTGCAGGCGCGTGAAGGCGGGTGACGACCGCAAGCAGGTGCAAAGCAGCCTCGCCAAGCGCGCGCAGACCATGCTGGGCACCGGGCCGCGCGCAACGTTCGCGCTCGACGAAGCTACACGGGCCGGCAAGGCGACCGCTCCCGTGACCCTCGTGGTCTACGCCTGTTCGCGCTGCCCCTATTGCAAGGTCATGGTCACGGCGTTGTACGCCGCAGTCACCGACGGTCCGCTGGCCGGCAAGGTGCGCATGTACTTGCGACCCTTTCCCTTGAAGAGCCACCCTGCCTCGACCGAAGGCGGCCTTGCCATGATGAGCGCGGCAAGGCTGGGACGCTTCTGGCCATTCACCCTGCTGCTGTACAGGAACTTCGACGGCTTCTGCCCGAAGATCCTGCCCGAATGGGCAGCGCATGCGGGAATGGACCGTGCGGCCTTCGAGCGTGCGTACGCCGACCCCAAGCTGCGCGACGCTCTGGTCGCCTCCAAGCAGGAGGGCCTGCGCAACAAGGCCAACGCCACCCCGAGCCTCTTCGTCGACGGCCGACCCTACCTCTATGACTTGACCACGGAGGCGGTGCTGGACGTACTGCAAGAGGCCTACGAATCCGTGACCGCTGGCAAGAAGTAGCACCTCCGCGAGCCTGCCATCCCCCACCGACGAAGTGGCACGGTGTTTGCTGTTTCGACGTCATGGTATGGGTCCAGTTCGACCGGGCCAGACAGCAACACCACGAGGAGCACCATGAACCAGAAGAGCACCATAGCCATAGCCTGTGAGAGCGCCGAGGGACTTGCCGGAGACGTGAGCGGCCATTTCGGCCACACGCCCTTCTTCGTCGTGGCCGAGCTCGACGGCAGCGAGATCCTCTCGTCGCGAACCGTGGCGTCGCCGGGCCACGGGCAGGGCTGCAGCATGCCGGGCTTCGTTCAGACGCTAGGCGTCTCCTCCGTGATCGTCGGCGGTATCGGCGCTGGCGCCGTGAATGGGCTGGCCCGCGGTGGCATCGAGGTCGTGGCCGGTGCTACCGGTAACGCCGGCGTCGTGCTTGGCGCCTATGCCAAGGGAATCCTGGTCAGTGGCGAACCGGGATGCGGCGAGCACGGGCACGGCCGTCACGGCTGTGGCCACCACCACCAGGGCTAGCAGCGCCGGGGCCGCACGCGGCCTGGAACGAGCTGCCCGACCAAGAACCGGCCCAGCGCCTCCTCGGCATTGCCGGAGATGCCCGTGATCACCCGAACGCCCAGCCGATCCGCGGTCGGCAGGAAAGCGCGGTTGAAGGCACCGCACAGCAGGGTCTTGATACCGAGGGCCGAAAGCCGGGACATACGATGGGGCAACCACGGCTCCCCCATGGAAGCAACATGCCGTCGAACCTCCTGACCTTTCACGACCTCGACCACGAGGATGGTTTCGGCAAAGCAGAAGCGAGGCGAAACCTCGTCGCCAAAGAGCGCGATGCCAATACAGGTCGTCATGGCCCGAGCCAGGCTCAAGCAAGTCGCGTACCGCGTCCCTTGACTGGGGATGACGTTTCCTTGGTCGAAGCCAGGCCGTGTTCTCTCATGCGGCGCCACAGGGTATTGCGCCCGATGCCCAAGCTGCGCGCCGTAGTCGTGCGATTCCAGTCGTTGGCTTCCAGCGCTTCGAGCAATTTTCCAGCCACTGGGTCGGTCACCGCGCGCACCTTCGCGGGCGAGGAAGCCGCCCGCAGCACCGCTCGTTCCGAGGGCTTGCGCCGGCGCGCGAGCAATGCCCCATCGTGGACGGCGCGGGCTCTCTCGTGGACGATCTCGTCGGGGAGGTGCCTCGGCTCGATGCGATGACCGTGGCACAACACGAAGGCGCGCTCGAGGATGTTCTGCAGCTCCCGCACGTTGCCCGGATAGTCGTGCTCGCACAGCGCAGCCATGGCCTTGGGCGCCACCTCGCGAATGGGCTTGCCGGTCTTGAGCGAAAGCAGGCGCACGAAATGGTCCACCAAAAGCGGGACGTCTTGACGGCGCTCGCGCAGCGGCGGCAGGGTGACCGGCACCACCCGGATGCGGTAGTAGAGGTCTTGTCGGAATCTGCCCTCGGCCACCAGCGCCGCCAGGTTGCGGTTGGTGGCGGCCAGCACACGCACGTCGACCTTCACCGGCCGCCGGCCACCCAAGGGCTGGATCTCGCCCTCCTGAAGCACGCGCAAGAGCTTGAGCTGGAAGGCCGGCGTGATGTCGCCGATCTCGTCGAGCAAGATGGTGCCACCGTCGGCGAGGGCGAAGTGGCCCGGCTTGTCGCTGCGCGCGTCGGTGAAAGCCCCGCGCAGGTAGCCGAACAGCTCGGACTCGAGCAGGTTGTCGGGCAAGGCCCCGCAGTTCACCCGCACGAACGGTTTGTCGCGCCGGTCGCTCAACGCGTGGATGGCGTTGGCCACCAATTCCTTGCCCGTGCCACTCGGCCCCTCGATGAGAACCGGCGCGCCCGACGCCGCCACGTCGGGCAGCAGTTGAAAGAGCGCCTTCATGGCCGGACTCGTGCCCACGATGCTCTCGAAGGCACCCTGCCCCTTCAGCTCGTTGCGCAGGCTTTCGATGTCGGAGAGATCCCGGAAGATTTCCACCCCTCCGACCAGCCGGTCACCACGCCGCAGCACCGCGGTGGACACCGCGATGGGCAGGGGCAACATGGCGGCGTTGAGCACATCGATGCGCACGTCGCGCAAGGGGCGGCCCGTGGCCAGGGTCTCCTTGAGCGCGCAGCCGCGCTGACAGATGCTGGCGCGGAAGACCTCGTAGCACTTCTTGCCCACCGCCTCGCGACGAGAAACCCCGGTGATGCGTTCGGCCTCGGCGTTGAACGAGGTCACCCGGAAGTCGTGGTCGACGGTGAACACGCCCTCGTGAATGCTGTCGAAGATCAGCGAATGCAGTTCCTCGGTGGGGGCCGCGCCGGGCTTTGGCGTTTCGGTCATGCCCATCTAGTGGAACATATTGGTCCACCTTGTTCCAGGTCAAAGCTGGGGTAGACTGACGGCCCAGCGGTAGCATCCCAAGCCAGGCCGGCCCCCCCCGGGCACGCGTATTGCTTCGAGAGCATCACCGAGAAACCGAGGACGCGAAAGCTATCCTAGCCATGACTGCCCCACCTTCTGCCCCACGCGGATCCGCCTTGCGCGCCATCGCCCATCCCCACTGCGTGGCGTGCTCGCCGCACAGTGCGCCCGGTTTGCACCTGGACTTCCACGAGGTCGGCGACGGAAGCGTGCGCGCGACCTTCGACTGCACGACGGCCTTCGAGGGTTACCCGGGCCGGCTGCATGGAGGCATCATTTCCACCATCCTCGACAGCGCCATGACCAATTGCCTCTTCGCCCAGGGCTACCAGGCCGTCACCGCGGAGCTGGCGGTGAAATTCCGATCGCCGGTGAATCTGGGCAGCGTGGTCGTGGCCGAAGCGCGTGCCACGCGGGATCTGTACCCGCTGTTCTACATGGAAGCCAGCCTGGTTCAGCAGGGGGAGACCAAGGCAACAGCCACGGCCAAGTTCATCGTTCCGTAACTGCTTGGTCTCGTCACGTTGCCGGTCGAAAGATTTCGACGGTGGGGGCCAGGATGAGGCAGATGTACGATCCGCTGCCTTGCATGTGATTCGCGGCGTGAACCATGCCTCGGGGGATCCAGATGCTGGCCGGCGACTCCACGACGTAAAGCTCTTCACCAAGTTGCATGCGGTAGCGGAGTTGGTCACCAAGCAAGATGTTGATCTCGTCGGCGTCGTGCGCGTGAGGCTGCACGTGATCGCCATCGCCAACGCGCCCTGCGGTCACCGTGTGCACGGCCAGGTGGACGGGAAAGCCCTCGGACTTCCAGCGCTCGATGCCCTCGGCACATTGGTGGAACGGAACGGCCGCGAGGCTCTCCCTTTCCAGTTTCGTGATCAGATGGCGGTGCTGCTGGGGCATGGAACGAAATGCTAGTCTGCTCTGGAATCTCAGGGTACGGGCCGGCCGGCCGCACCGTCAAGGATGCCGACGATGCGCCGGTGAATCGCCGGGCGGGATGCCATCACGGATTCCTCCCATGCGCGGGCGCGGTCGAGAGCGGCCATCATGGTCGCTCGTCGCTCGACCACCTCGTCGATTGCCGCGTCCGCACGGTCCACGCCAATCTCCTGCCGCGACCTCTCGGTGAGGGGAATCGCCAGGCCGAGCTTCCTGCACGTTTCGGCCAGGGCGGGCTGGTCCCAGAAGAAGGGATAGGAGAGCATGGGCACGCGACAGTAGATCGCCTCGTGGGTCGAGTTCAGACCGTGATGGGTCACGAACACGTCGGCCTCGCGCAAGACCCGCCACTGATCGACGTAATCCGCGACCACGACGTTGGCGTGGGTCAAGCGATCCCGCAGCGCCCCGTCGACCTGCACCCCGCCCAGGCTGATCACCGCGCGCACGTTCTGGCGTTGCGCGAATGCCCGGGCGAGGGTGGTCAGGGCGCGCAGGGCGTCCGCCGCGTAGTACCGCCACACCACCGTGCCAAAGGACACGAAGACCTTGAGCTTGCCACCGCTTGCCCGGCCGAACCGCGAACGCCCGGCGCGACCGGCTAGCATCGCCGCCGCGCCGTCAGGCAGCGAGCCGTAGAACGCCACGGGCTCGAAGGGCCGCCGCCACTCGGGGCTGAGAAACTCCGGCGGTTCAGCGTAGAGGTTGAGTTCCTGGCTGGGCGAGCCGACGTAGGAGAAGGGCGAGGCGTCCGCCATGCCGTGGCGTTCGCGCAAAACCACCACCGCCTCCCGGCATCGGTCGGACACCTTGACCCGGGGATCCGTTTGCAGCACACCGAGAAAGTGGTCGGGCGTGACGTTGTGGCCGGCGCAGAGATTGACGCGTGGGAGGTGCAGGAGACTGGCCATCACCCGTCCGATGACCGCGAAGCTGTCATGTACGACCAGCGAGGGCCGAAGCTTCTCCACCTCTCTTCGGATCTGGCCGGCAAAGGTGCCCGCGAACGTGACGAACCTGCAGGGCACCGGCAGCGACGTGTCGTCGGCTTGCTCGAGCGGGTACTTTGCAAAGAGATCGTGAAACGTGCTGCCGGCCCGCTTCACGTCGGCGGCGAAACGGCGGTGCGTGAACACGTGCGCCTCCACCCCGACCTGCGCGAGGCCAGCCAGCAACGGACGCAAGCGCTGGAAGTGCCCCGTTTCCGGCATGCAGAAACAGACCGCGCGCCGGCTCATGTCTTGGTTCCGCCGCCGTCCCTCAACATCGCGGCGATCTCCTCCTCGGACTTTCCGTTCACCCACGGGTAGGAAGAGACCTGCACGGGCTCCCCCTTCACGGCCGCCAGCGTGATCCGGTCCTCCGCCTTGCCGGGCTCGAAGGGAACCGCGCATTCGAGGATCGAGGTGAATCCCACGGCTCGAAGCGCGCGCAGCAACGACTCCCGCGTGAAACGAAAACTGAAGGCGTTGTCGATAGACCTCAGCACCCGTGCCCTGCGCACCTCCTCCGAGTCCGCATCTTCGTGCTCGCGGACACGTTGCCCCCCGAACGATTGCCCTCGCCACGTCGCCTGGCTCTGGGCCGTCGGACTGATCAACGTGTCCACCACCAGCAGGTTGGCGCAAAGCTCGACGACGTTGTCCAGAACGCCGAACACGTCTGGCGTATCGAAGTGGTAGAGCAAGCCGAGCAGGTACACCACGTCGAAGTCGCCCCATTCCCGCCGGGTCAGGCGGCGAACATCGTCTTGCACGAATCGCACCTTGTCCAACCCATGCCGCCGCGCACAGGCCGCTCCCAATTCCATTCTTTGCGATCGGGCATCGACGGCCACCACCTCCGCGCCCCGCAACCCCGCCTCGATGGCGTACACGCCCTCGCCGCAACCGAGGTCCAGGATGCGCAGTTGTCCGAACGGCCGCCGCGCGAGATCGCCGGTTATCTGCATGACCCGCCGGACCTTGACCCCGTTGGCTGGCCCGGCCTGGGGCACGGCAGGGCCACCTTCTTGTCCCTTGCGCGCGAAGACCTCCAGCGCCTCGGCATCGAGCGGTTGCGTGGGGCCGACTGTCATGCGGAACTGCCTGTCGAGGTTGTCGAGTCGCCCCACACGTGAAGGATCTTGCCCGAAACGTTCGCGCGGGGAGCACTCCGTTCCACGCCGAGGTAACCGCCGTCTCGCCATTGCCGCGCCATGATCCGCTTGACCGATGATTCCTCGCCCAGTGCTTCGAGAAACGCGCGCGACACCGCTGCCTGATCGACCGCGCCGATGCGGGGGTGCACAAGCAACCGTATGGACGGCCGACCGTCATCGCAGGTTTGCTCAACGAGCTGATAGTCCGTCGGACCGCCCCCGAAACGGCGGGGCAACAGCTCCTCGAGGATGGCGACCACTTCGGAGTCCTCGAAAGTCACCCCACCGGCCGTCAGCTTCTCGAAGCTCCTGATGGTGTGCAAATGCGTCTTCCAACCCAAGCCCTCCATGGGACAGCCGCATGAGCGCTTGCTGATGGCCGCGCGGTCCCCCATCGAGACATTGAGGAACAGGAAGGGACTGGTGGACCGGATCGAGGTCACGAGCAACGCCCCCACGGGAAGCGGCGGCGAGTCAGCCTGGATCATGGCGTGCAGGTCGTTCCAGAAATGAACGTCGTCCGAGGCCTCGGGAGACAGACAGCCGCCGCTCATCGAACCCCCGGAGTCTGCACAGCCATAGTCCGGCAAGGCAGTGGCGCCAACCTGACGAATGACCGCGAGACGCGCCCCGGTGACCGGCTCTCCCGTCACCGTGAACTGAGCCCCGCCCAGTCTGACGCCGGCATTGCCGGCGGACTGGCACAGAGCCACGATCGGACTCACTGAGCCCCATAGATGCGGGGTGTGGCCGGAGCGTAGCGTCCGCTCCATCCAGCGAAGGATCGGCAGCGGTTCTTCCAGGGCGGCGTACTCGACGTGCGGCACGCGCACCCCGGCGAGCCTACCCATGAAGGAAATCCCCCGCGCATTCCACCGCGCCCGCGCGGACAGGCCGGGCGCAGCCGGATCGGCCAGGGTGAACCATTTCGCAGAGGCACCACCGCAGATCGAGTACCACAGCATGGGGCCAATGCCTGGCGCCCCCCAGACGGCGTTTGCCCATCGCTCACCACCACGTGCAGCGAGAGCCAGGTACATGTTCACCGCCCGGTCGCGAACACAGGCCAGATCGAGCGGTATCCGAGTCGCGGGTCCACGGCTCCCGCTCGTCGCGGCGGCGTATTGGGCCACCACCAGCGGGTTGCGCAGGCGCCGCGGCTCGACCCGCATCACCAGACTGCCGCGAACCACCGGCGCGCGCCCTTTGTACTCGTCCAGCGTCAGATACACACCCGCGTCGACCAATTCCCGCAGGGCGCCTTCCAAACCCTCCCGACGCACCTGCCGCTCGAGATCGCCGTACTCACACCCGGCATGCCGCAACAGCACGCTGTAGGGGCTCTCCCCATCCGCGAAGACGGTGCGCCGAACCAGATCCAAGAAGTCGAGCTCCCGCCGCTCCAGCCGTTGACGCAGGATCGTCCTCGCCTCTGCCAGCGTTAGAGGATGCCGGAGGTACCCGGGCAATCCGGCCAGGAGGCGCAGTCCCATGAGCAGGTCGCTCACCTATCCGTTCTCCAGGCTGTCACTGCCCCCGGCCATCGTCGCAGTCTACCCCATCACCGCGAGCTCGACTCCACCCGGGGCGAGCTTCCCCGGAGGTGTACGCCAAGCCGACAATCGGGTAGTGTTCCTTGCCCTTTCCCTGTTCGCGGGCGCACGTTGTCTCACTAGACTGAAGCCCTCAACTGACAGCCTCTGCGCATCGCGCCACTGTCGTCATCATTCCATTCCGCTGTCGATTGATTGAAGGGAGTGCCCATGCACCTTCTGCCTGAATCTCTGGTCGAACGCCTCAAGGCTCGTCAAGCGGTCTTGGTGACGGGCCTCGGATGTGCCGAATTGGCCGGCCTTCCCAACTGGGTCGGACTGTGCGAGCGCATGGCCGAGTGGATCGAGGACGAGACGAACAAGCAGGCGTTCCTCGAGCTCGTGAGCGGCAAGCAGCTCGCCACCGCCGCGGCACTGCTGCGCGATTGGGTCGCCGCGGATGCTCTGCTCGAGGTTCTGCTCGACGCCTATCCCGTCGCTGCGCCGGTTCCCGACAGCCTTGCCGCCCTCGCGCGCGCGCCTTGGAGAGGGATCGTCACCACCGGCTTCGATGCCTTGTGCTCCCTGGCCCTGACCGGCGAGCCCGACAAGTCCCAGCGCATCGTGCTGGCCGCCGATGCCGCCAAGCTGGAACCCGGCCGCGGCCGCTTCCTGATCCAACTATTCGGCCGGGCCGACACGCCTGAGTCGCTGTGCCTGGCCCCCTGCGAGATGTCCTCCAAGGTCGTGGCCACGAAGGCCAGCGAGCTTCTGCTCGACCTGCACAAGAAGTGGTCGTTCGTATTCGTGGGCTTCGCCTGTGGCGATCCCGATCTGGCCATGCTTGCCGGCCGCCTGCTCGGCGCCAGCCCTTCCACGCTGGAGCACTACTTCGTTGGCCCCGGCCTGTCGGGCTTCGACACGCGCCGGGTGCAGGCCGAGCTCGGACTCGTGCCGGTGACGGTGGAAGGTACCCTCGAAGAAGCGTGCAAGGCCCTGGCGCAAGCATGCGAACTGGGCGGGGACAAGCCGCCGGCCGACAACGTCGAGGCCTGGCTCGAGCGCATCAGTGCCGAGCCCGACGACGAAGAGGCGCACGAGATGCTGGAACAGGGCCTGGCCATCCTGTGCGAGCACAAGGAATGGGAGCGCGTGGTCGCCACCCTCGTCAACAAGGTCGAGCTTGGCTCCGACGCCAAGGAGCAGGCCGCCGACCTGTACGAGGCTGGCCTGGTCCTCGAAAAGGAGCTGTCCGCCTCCGATCGCGCCTACCCGGTGCTCATGATGGCCTTGCACCTGGCCCCGGACGACACCGAGCTGCTCGCCGACGCCAAACGCATTGCCGACCTCACCTCACAGACGAAGGAATTCCTCGACGAGCTGCACGAGGTCGAGAAGGAGTCCGCCGGCACGCCCGAGGGCGAGCGGGTGGCCCTCGGCGTGGCGCGCCTGCTCGCCGACGATCCGGCCCACCTCGACGAGGCCATCGCCGCCTTTCAGAAATTGCTCGATCGCGATCCGGGCCATGCCGAAGCGATGGCGGGTCTCGAAGCGCTGCTGCGCAAGTCCGAACGCTGGGACGCGCTGGCCGCCGTGCTCAACAAGGCGGCGCAGCGCGATCCGGGCAATGCCGAGATTGCGGCGAAGCTCGAAGAGATCTTCGAGCGCACGCAGCAGAACACTCCACTCGTCGAGTTGCTTTCCGATCGGCTGGCGCAAAAGCCCGATGACCAGCCCACGCTGGCCAAGCTGGAAACCCTGCACCACAAGAAGCAGGACTGGGCGAAGCTGGCGGCCCTGCACGAGAGCGCCCTCGAGCGCAATCCCGAGGACCGTGAGGCTCTGCGCAAGCTGGAAGACCTCTACAAACAGAATCAGCAGTGGCAGAAGCTCGGTGCCCTGTACGAAAAGCAATTGGCCAAGGATTCCGGCGATGCCGAGATCCTCGCCAAGGTCGAGGAGCTGTATCGCAAGAGCGAACAATGGCAGGCGCTCGCCGATCACCTGGGACGCCAGGCCGAGCAGAAGACCCTCGATGAGGCCCGCCCGCTGAAACTCGAACGCGTCGGCATCCTGCTCGACAGGCTCAAGGACACCGGCGCGGCGCTGGCCGTGGCGCGAGATTTCCTGCCGGATGACGTGGCGGCGGCCGAGGAGATCTTCGCCAAGTGCGTGGAGCGCGATGCCAACAACCCGGCGCCACTTCTGGCCATGGCCGAACTGGCGCGCGACAAGGGCGACTACCTGCGCGCCGCCAAATTCCTGCTCGACGCCGCCGAACGCACGAGCAATCCCCTCGAGCTCGGGCGCATCTTCGCCGAGGCAGGCGCCATCCATCTCGACAAGCTCGAAGACGAGGCCAGGGCCGTGGAATGTTTCGAAGGCGCACTGCAGGCCGATCCCGAGGAGGTCAACGCCGCGGCCAAGCTGCTTGCCCTGCGCGAAACACATGAGGACTGGGCGGCAGCCGAACCATTGCTCGACCTGCTCCAGCGCAAGACCGAGGTGGCTTCGGCCAAGTGCGAGCTCTACCAGCGCCAGGCGCGCTGTGCACGCAAGCTGGGCAAGTTCGATAAGGCCGCCGCGGCTCTCGCCGCCGCGACCGCCCTGGACCTGGGATCGTACGCCCTGGCGCGCGACCTGGCCGACTTGCACTTCGAACGCGAGTCCTGGGCCGAGGCGCGTACGGAGTACGAACGCGCCAAGGCCCTCTTGGGCCGCGAGGCCGGCTCCGGTGCGCTCGCCACCTTGTGCGAACAGCTGGCGACGTGCGCGCTCAAGACCGACGATACCGGCGCGGCCGTTCGCTACTTCGAAGAGGCGCTCACCCTGGAACCGGACAAGCGCGCCACCGTCGAAGCGCTCATCGAGCTACGCACCACGCGCGAGGAATGGAAGGAGGTCGTCGCGCTCAAGCGTAAGCAGTTCCCGCTGGCCACCTCAGACGAGGAACGCGCCGCGCTCCTCGAGAACATCGGCGACATCGCGCAGGAGAAGCAGAGCGACTGGGCGAGCGCCATGGATGCCTATCAGCAGGTGCTCGCGCTCGACCCCGAGCACCGGTCGGTCCTGTACAAGACCCTCGACTACTACACGGCCGAGAAGCAATGGCCCAAGGCCACCGCGACCTTGCAGAAACTGGTCGACCTCGAAAGCGAGCCCTCCGGCCGTGCCAGGCTCAATTACGCCCTCGCGGCCATCCAACGCGACGAGATGAAGGACACGCCCAAGGCCGTCGAGCTGTTCAACAAGGTGCTCGACGACAACCCGCTTTACCCCAAGGCCTTCGAGGCCATCGAGAAGCTGCTCGGCGAGAGCAAGGACTGGAAGGGGCTGGAGCGTGCCTACCGCAAGCAGATCAAGCGCCTGCCCCAGGATGCTCCCGCCGACATGAAGCTGCGCCTGTGGGACGCCCTGGCCGACATTGCGCTCAAGCAGCATGACAAGGAAAGCGCCATGCTCACCATGGAGGTCGCGCTGACCTTCGACCGCGACAACATGGCGAGACACGAACGTCTGGCCAAGATGTACTTCAGCATGGGGCCGTCCCAGGCCGACAAGGCCATCGCGCAGAACCAGTTCCTTCTGTCGCGCAAGCCAGACCGACTGGAATCCTACAAGGCGCTGGCCGCCCTATTCTTCCAGAGCGGCGCGCACGACAAGATGTGGTGCGTGGCGGGCGCCATGACCTGTCTCGGAAAGGCCGATCCGCCGCTGCGCGCGCTCTTCGAGAACTACCGCCCCACGCAGACGCAAGCCTCCGCGGGCAAGCTGACCGGGGAGCTGTGGCGCAAGGTCGTCCACCCCGACGAGAACCCCTACTTGAGCGCGCTTTTCGCGCTGCTCTCGCCCGCCATCGCCATGACCACCGCGCAACCCAAGAAGGTCCTGGGCCTCGACAAGCATGCGCGCGTGGACGTGGCGGCCGACCAATGGCCCTATGCCGCGGCCTTGCGCTACGTGGCCAACACCATCGAATCGAGGGTGCCCGACGTGTTCGTCAAGAACGACGCGCCCGGGACGGTGAGCCTGGTCAACTTGAAAGACAAGACCACGCTCGCGCCCGCGCTGGTCATCGGCATCGGCTTCGGCCAACTCTCCTCGCAGAGCGAGGTCGTCTTCGACCTGGCCAAGCGCATGGTACAGCTGCGACCCGAACGTTTTCCACGATTCGCACTGGCCACCGGCGCGGCGCTGGAAATCGCCGTTCGGGCGGGCCTGCAACTGGGGGGCGCGCCCATCGGACCTGGCGACCACGGCGAGGAAGTGGACAAGATGGCCAAGCACCTCGACGGGCTCATCGCCGCACCTCTGCGCGCGGAGCTCAAGGGGCTGGCCAAGCGATACGTGGAGGTCTGCGGCGACAAGCTCGACATCGGCCAGTGGATCGTCGCCTCGGATCTCACCGCCTCTCGCGCCGCGCTCGTTCTGTGCGGCGACATCGTTGCGGCCGGCCGCGTGCTGGCCATCGAACCGACCGGACAAAGCCCGCTGTCGGTCGCGGAGCGAATGAACGACCTTCTGCCCTATTTCGTGAGCGAAGATCACTTCGCCGTGCGCGCCGCCCTCGGGATGCAAGTGAATCTGACGCCACCGTCGGAGCCGCCGGGGCAGCGACCCCGCCGCATGAGCCACATGCAGATCAAGATGCAGGGCTAGGGCGCCTCGCCGCAGCCCATGGTAATGGGCCCGTGGGCAAAAGAAACGTAGGAAAATACGCCGCGTTTCCACGGCGTATCCCCACCGGAAAAGCGCCGCAAACTCTCTTGCCCCCCTCTTGCGCCGGAGGACACGACTTGCTTCTCTAAGTTCGTTCACGAACAACAGGAGAAGCCAATGCGACTTTCGTCCACGGTACTTGCACTCACTCTGATGGTTCCCATGGCAGCCAACGCACAAACCCCGGAGGAAGCGGCCCCCCCGCCGGCAACGGCGCCCGCCGAAGCCGCCCCTGCTCCCGCCGCCCCTCCGGCCACACCCGCTCCGGCGGCGATGGTCGCGGCCCCCGAGCCCGCCCCGGCCCCGGCCCCGGCGCCAGCACCGGCACCGGCACCGGCCATTGCCTTTGGCTGGGAGGCTCTCGTCGATGCGTACTACATGTACAACTTCACTGGCGATCCCAAGACGGAGGCGCCCATGTACCGCAATTTCGACACGACGGCGAACAACTTCGCCCTGAGCTACGCCAAGCTGGGCGTTCACGCCGACACCGACATGGCATCGGTTCGCATGGATCTCGGCACGGGCCACACGGCCGCCATCATCAACGGTGGCAGCTTGGGGGTTTCCGGGGCGACGGACTCCGCCGCCATGTACGGCAATGACCTGCTGGTTCAGCAAGCCTACGCCGAGGTCAGGCCCGAGGCGCACATTGCCATCGACGCTGGCCGCTTCGTCACCTCCGCCGGCGCGGAAGTGATCGAGACCAACAAAAACTGGCTGTACAGCCGCTCGATGCTCTTTTACGGCATCCCCCTGCTCCACACGGGTCTGCGTATCAACGCGGCGCTGCTGGGCACCATCGCCGCCCCCGAGCTGGTGTTGTCGCTCCAGCTCGTCAACGGGTGGAACAACGATCCCGACATCAATTCGGACAAGACCTTCGGCTTGAACCTGACCTACACGCCGCCCGACGCGGGACTGACCGCGGCCTTGACCAGCTACATCGGCAAGGAAGTCGCGGGAGGCGATACGGCGGTCGTGGTGGACGCGGTCGTTTCCAAGGACATCGGTAAGGTGTCCGTGGGCGCGAACCTGGACTACTTCAAGATGGGCACGCCCTACTGGTTCGGCGTGGCGGGCATGGGGCGCTTCATCCTCAGCGATGCGTTCAACGTCGCCGCCCGGGCCGAGTACATCTACAGCAAGAATGGCGGCTATGGCGCCATCGTCGTTCCCACCACGGACAAGATCTCGTTCTACGAGGTCACCGCCATGGGCGCGTGGACGGTGGGCGGCCACTACGAGCTGCGTTTGGAGGTCCGTGCGGACATGGCGAACCAGGAGGTGTTCGACAAGGGCGGCACGGCGCGCAAGAACCAGGTCACGGGCCTGCTCGGCGCTCTCGCCTACTTCTAGGAAGGTGCGCACCGGAGCCCTTCGCGGGCTCCGGTGTTGCCCGCAACCGGGGGGCTCCGGTGTCGACCCACACCCGTTACCATTCTTTCATCTGTGCGAAACAACCTGGCAACGCGATCGGAGTGATGCTGCAGCCATGAAGCGGATCGAAGCAATCATCAAGTCGTACAAGCTCGACGAGGTTAAGGATCGGCTGTACCAGGTTGGTGCGCACGGCATGACCGCGTCCGAGGTGCGCGGCTTCGGCCGCACGGGTGGCAAGCGCGAAGTCTACCGGGGATCGGCATACACGGTGGACTTCGTGCCCAAGGTTCGCGTGCAGATCGTGGTCGACGACGACATGGTCCAGCCGGTGATCGAGGCCATCGTGGCGTCGGCGCGCACGGGAGAAATCGGTGATGGCAAGATATTCGTCTCGCCCATGGCCGAGGTGATCCGCGTGCGTACCGGCGAGCGCGGTAGCGAAGCCATTTGACGCCGGGAGCGGCCATGGCCAGCGACGAGTCTGCGCCAGCGAAAGAAGAAGCGACCCAGTCGCAGCGTGCCGCGCGCCGACACGACGACATCGTTCGGTTCATCGGGCGCTTCGAGGCTCTCACGGGGATTCGCATGCACTCGGCAAGTATCGAGGGGCTACCCCGCGAGTTCTTGGCACGCAAGGTCCTGCCCCCCAACGTGCTGATAGAACAGTTCGGCTACGAGCTGGAACCACGTACGCACAATGCCCTGTGCCGCTACGAACCCGGCCGCCCCGGCGAACCATGGACCTTCGGCCGGCTGCTGGAAATCCGCGGCTTCGGCGCCTTCTCGCTGCTCGATCTCCTCGAAGTCATGGCGGCTCACGGCGTCCGCAGCGCCGACTAACTCGCACTTGACGTGGCCCGCCGCCCGCCCGAGGCTGTGCGAGCCAATGGATCTTTTCGAGCGCTCTGCAGGCAAACCGCCCGGGCAAGCCGCGGAGGTGGCTATCGAGGGCACCCTCGAACGCATCGTCTTTTCGGGGGACAGTGGCGAATTCACCGTCGCGCGCTTCAAGGTCGCCGAAAGCGCCGAGCCCGTGACCGTGGTCGGAAGCCTGCTCGGTCTACCCGCAGGCGCTCGCCTACAAGCCAGGGGCTACTACGAGGACAACCCGCGCTTCGGCCGCCAGTTCCGCATCGTCTCCTTCACCGAGCTGTCGCCGCAGACGCTCGACGGTATAGAGCGCTACCTGGGCGCCGGCTTGGTCAAGGGCATCGGCCCGGAGATGGCGGCGCGCATCGTCGCGCGCTTCGGCGACAAGACGCTGGAGGTCTTGGACCAGCGTCCGGAGCGCATTCGCGAGGTTCCGGGCATCGGTGGAGCCCGAGCGCGTGCCATCCACGAGGCCTGGACCGCGCAGCGCGGACAGCGCGAGGCCATGGTCTTTCTGCACGGCTACGGCGTGCCGCCCGCCCTGGCGGTGCGCATCTTCAAGCGCTACGGGGCCGACACCGTCCGCCGCGTGCGGGAGAACCCCTACCGACTGGCTTTCGACGTGTGGGGCATCGGCTTTCTCTCGGCCGATCGCCTGGCAGCCTCACTCGGCATCGGCAGGGAGACCGACGTTCGCATCGAGGCCGGCGTACGCCACGTTCTTGAGGAGGCCGGCGGACAGGGCCATGTCTACGTGACCCGCGAGCGGCTGGCCAAGGACGCGAGCCAACACCTCGGCGTGGCCGAGGACCTGATCGAGCCAGCCGTCGATCGACTCGCCCGCCAAGGAGAAGTCGCCATCGAGCGCATCGAGAACGAGGAGGCGGTATACGAGACCAGCTTGCTGCGGGCCGAGCACGCCGCCTCCGAGGGACTGCGCCGCATCTTGCGCTCGCCTTGCAAGCCCGTGGCCGTCGACGTGGCCCATGCCATTGCCCGCTACGAGAAGGAAGCCGACATCGCGCTGGCGCCACGTCAAGCCGAGGCCATCCGCCGCGCCTTCGTCGAGCCCCTGCTCGTCATCACCGGTGGCCCGGGGGTGGGCAAGACCACCATCGTCCGCGGAATCGTCTCGGTCTTCCTTCGTTGCAAACTGCGCGTTGCCCTCGCGGCGCCCACCGGCCGCGCGGCCAAGCGGCTGCAAGAGGCCACCGGCCAACCGGCCGCCACCTTGCACCGCCTGCTCGAATGGCGACCGTCCGAAGGCAGGTTCGGTCGCAACCAGTCCCGGCCTCTCGAAGCCGATGTCCTCATCGTCGATGAGGCCTCCATGGTCGACATCCGCCTTTGCGCGGACCTGGTCGCGTCGCTTGCGACCGGCACGCGCCTGCTGCTCGTCGGCGATCAGGATCAGCTGCCTTCGGTCGGCCCCGGCATGGTTCTGCGCGACGTGATCGCCTCAGGCGCCGTGCCCGTGGTGCGACTCGACGAGATCTTCCGCCAAGCCGCGCAGAGCCTCATCGTCACCAACGCCCACCGTATCCACGAGGGACAGATGCCCGATTTCGGCGACGCTCCCGCGGGGGGCCCGCGGGCCGACACCCGCGACTTCTTCATGATCAAGGAGGAAGATCCGGCGGCCGCGGCGCTCACCATTCGCGCCCTGGTGGTCGAACGCCTGCCCAAACGCTACGGTTATGCGCCGGGCGACATCCAGGTGCTGACGCCCATGCACCGGGGCGAGCTCGGCGCAACCCACCTGAACCAACTCCTGCAGGAGGCCCTGACCACCGGCGCCGAGGGAGTGCAGAGCGGGAACCGCCAATTTCGCGTCGGCGATCGGGTCATGCAGCTTCGCAACGATTACGACAAGGACGTGTACAACGGCGACGTCGGTCGCGTGGTGCGCGTGGCGCGCCAGGAGCGCGAGCTGGTGGTCAACTTCGACGAGCGCGAGGTGGCCTTCACCAGCGATGACCTCGACGAGCTGGCGCTGGCCTACGCGGCCACGGTACACAAGTCGCAGGGCTCGGAGTATCCGGCGGTGGTGATTCCCCTGCACACGCAGCACTTCGTGATGTTGGCGCGCAGCCTGCTTTACACCGCGGTCACGCGGGGCAAGCGGCTCGTCGTGCTGGTGGGCACGGACAAAGCGCTGGGCATCGCCGTGCGCAATGCCAAGGTGGCCATGCGCTGCACGCACCTGGCTTCGCGGCTGGCGGGGGATTAGATGCGCCCGCTCGCGCTCGCGCTCGGTCTATCGCTCGTCGCCTCGCCGGCGGCTGCGCAAGACCGCGGCGATCTGCGCGTGCTCGCCATCAACGGCGGGGGCGAGCGCATGGAGAACTACGCGTCTCACCTCGCGCACCTGCGCCAGCTCGTCGACCTTCTGACCGCAGCCAAAATCCCCGCCGACCACATCACCGTGCTTTCGAGTGACGGAAACGCCCCCGCTCCCGACCTGGCCACGCGCGAGCCCGAGCCGGCAAACGCCTGGCTGCTGCAAGGTACCCATGTCGATCCGCTTCTGCGCGACCTCACGACCTACGAGAGCTCCACCCTGCCCGGCGTCGACCTCAGGCCCGCCACCGTGACCAGCCTTGCGCGAGCGGTGAACGAGTTGCGCACCCTGCTGCGCCCCGGCGACACCCTGCTCGTCTACGTGACCGACCACGGCACGCAGAGTCGCCGCGACCCGACCGGCAACCGGATTACCCTGTGGGGTCCGCGCGAGTCCATCTCGGTCGCCAGGCTGGGCGCCTTGTTGTCGCGCCTGCCGCCCACGGTGCGCGTGGTCTCGCTCATGTCCCAGTGCTACTCCGGCGGCTTCGCCTACATGCACGAGACGCGCGAGCATAGCCGGATCCCGGACGGGAGCACCTGCGGCTATTTTTCCTCGACGCCCGATCGCCCGGCCTACGGCTGCTATCCCGAGATCCGCGGGCAGAAAGCCATCGGGCACTCCTTCGAATTCCTCTCCGCCCTTGCCAGAAGCGGCAGCTTCCCAACCGCCCACACCGAGATTCTGTCGAGCGACGATACGCCCGACATCCCCCTGCGCAGCTCGGATGTCTATCTGGCCGAGTTGCTCGGGCGCAATGCCGGCGATGGCAGGGACGACATCGCGCTCGCCGACTCCCTTCTTCGCCAGGCCTTCGCGAGCGGGGACCACGCCAAGGAGCGGAATCTCGTCGATCGTATCGCGGCGCTCTTCGGTCTGCGCCGGCCCACGTCCATTGCCGAAGTGGAAGAACAGATCGACGACCTGCTCACGTTTCTCGACGTGGTGGACGCTCGCGCCAGGATCTGGGAAGCCGCGCTGGGCGACTTCAACCAGGCGAACCTGGTCGACTTCTTGACCGACCGGCCTGCCTGGCGCGAACGACTGCAGCACCGAGCCCTGCTCTCGCTCTCCACGCCTGCTCGTCACGCGCGGACCAGGGAGCTGCTCTCGGAGCTCTTCGCCTTCGTCACCTCGGATGCCATGCGCACGCTGCAGGCCAATCGGCTGGCGACGGGGCTGCAGACCGCCGACGACATCGGCTACCGGACCGACATCCGCGTGGCCGCGCTGTTGCGCATACGCTTCGTGCTCACCACGCTGGCGGGCCGCGAGTGGGTGAGAAATCACGACAAGGAAGCCAAGGCACTGCGCGCGCTTGTGATGTGCGAGGATCTGTCCCTGCCGGTTCCGGCAACGCCACCTCGCATGAAGGTGGCGGCCGAGTCACCCAGCCTGCCACCCCTGGCCGAGGACCTGCGCCGCGCCGGCGCGATCCGACCGGGCTGGATCGGCGTCACCTTCGTACCCGTCAGCCATGGCCGGCGCGCTCGACTCGGCCTGCCCGAGGGAGCCGCCACCATCACCTCCCAGGTGCCGCACTCGCCGGCCGCAGAGGCCGGCTTGCGGCAGGGCGACATCGTGACCGGAACGACCGGCCATCCCTTCGGCCATCCCAACGACCTGCGGCCCCTCATCGCCTCGTCGAAACCGGGCCAGAGCCTCGATCTCGAAGTCCTGCGCGGCGGAAGCCGCGTCGTGATCAAGCTGGTGGTGCGGGATGCGCCGTTCGGACAAGGTAAGAACTAGAAAGCGTAGCCGCCGCTCGCGCCGACGAAGAAGGCGTCGTAGAAGCCGGCCTCGAGGCGGAATTCCAGGCCCTTGGCGTCGGGGATGGGGAAGTCGAGGCCGAAGAGCAAGTTGATGATGGGAAGGGCACTCGGCACCGCGGTCTCCTGATAGCGATGCGGCTGGTTGGGCCCGTTGTCGGGCAGACCTTCGGTTTGCTTGAGCTGCAGATCGGTGCACGGCGGGTTTGCCCCACCGCAGACATTGGCGACCACGACCTCGCACTGGCCGGTGGCGGAGTCGCACTGGGCCGAGGTGCGCAAAACCTTGCCGCGAACCACGCCAAGTCCGAGACCGGCGCCATAGTGAATGCCGAAGTACGGGCTGAAGTACTGGCGGAGCACGTAGGCGGCATCCATGGTGACGAGCCCCAGCCCCTTGACCTGGACGAGATCCGCGTCGACCGCGGGGTCCTTGCCGCGACCGAGCCAGATGCCATCGGGCGGAGTCATGTTCTGGTAGCCCACGGCAACGACAATCTCCCAAGTACGATTGGCATCTTCCTTGTCGTGCTTACGCCAGAAGCCTTCCAGGGCGAAGCAGTTGAAGGTCGAAAGCGGAACATTCTTCTCGGCGAAGAGCCCGAGGAACCAACCTGGCACCGAAACCCAACGCCAGCGGGCAGCCAATCCATACTGCGCGATCCGTGCCGGCGCGGCCGCCACGGCCGAGCTGACCACGGGCGTTTCCTCGGTTGCGGGCGTCACACCTGCTTCGTCGTTGGCGGGCGCGACTGCCGTCTCGCTGCTGGCTGGCGCAGCGGGCATTTCGCTGCTGGCTGGCGCGGCTTGGGTCTCGCTGCTGGCCGGCGCCTCGGTCACGGAATCCACCGGTGCGGGAGCTTCGGAAGACTCTTGGGCGAACGCGACGGGAGTGAAGCCGATAAGAGCGATGGACAGCAATAGGGCCAAGCGAGTGCAATGGTGCATGGATGCCTCCGGGCGATCGGGTTGGCAGGACTATACCCCAAGGGCTGTGCTAGCGTCTTGCTGTGCATCTGACATGCCTCGCCATGGCTCTGTGGGTCTTGGCCGCCGCGCCCTCGTCGCGGTCCCCCTCGACGGCAGCCAAGCCCGAAGACGTCCGGGCCAAGGTGCAGGGGTACCTTGCCACCCACGACGTGGCCGACCCTGACCAGCTGCGTGTGCTTGTCGCGGAACCAGGCAAACCGCTCATGGCCATCGTGCAAGACGCTCGGGTCAAGGGCTTGCTCCGCGCCCGCGCCGCTGCCGCGCTTCGCCTGGTGCCCACCCCCGAAATTCACACCTTCCTGGAAAAGCTCGTCCAGGCCAAGGCCAAGGCAAGCGACGCGACGGATCGTCTGATCGTTCGCCGGGCCGCGGTGGCCCTGGGATGGATGGCCGGGCCGCGCACGCAGGATCAACTGGCGCTCCTCTTCGAGAACGCGGACGACGAGGTCCGCCTCGACGGCGTCATCGCGATTGCCCTGACCCGAGCCGCAACTGCGGCGACCTTGCTGCGCAAGCAACGCGCCGCCGAAACCTCGCCGCGCGTGCGCGACCAGATCGATCGCCAGCTCCGCACCCTGGAACCAGTCCCACCCCAGACGCAGGATCCGGCGCCAAGAAAGCTGCAACCACCCATGCGCGGTGGCTTCTGACGACGCCTCACAAGAAGAACCTGGTAGGGTCCTTTCCACCTCCCGCATTGACAGCGGTCGAGTAAAGCTCGCCGGCGCTCACCCGCCCGTGCTAGTTTCCGCGGTCATCCGACAAATTCCGCCGATTTCCGACGATTCACGCCCCCTTCGCAACTATCCGCAGGAGCAACCATGCCAAAAGAGAAGCTCGGCATTCTGGTCGGTGGAGGTCCCGCGCCCGGCATCAACAGCGTGATCAGTGCGGCCACCATTCGCGCGCTCCTGCAGGGGGTCGAGGTGCTCGGCATCCGCGACGGCTTCGATTGCCTGATGAAGGGACGGCTGGAGGACATTCGACCGCTGCTGCTGGGCGATGTCAGCCGGATCCACTTCACCGGCGGCTCCATTCTCGGCAGCTCGCGCGCCAACCCGACCAAGAACGACGAGGATCTGACCCTGGTGGTCGAGTCGCTGCACCGGCTCGGCATCACCCAGCTCATCACCATCGGCGGCGACGACACCGCGTTCTCGGCCATGAAGGTTTCCGAGAAATCAGCGGGCAAGCTGCGCGTGGTCCACGTGCCCAAAACCATCGACAACGATCTCGACCTCGATCCCTCGATCGATTCCTTCGGCTACAACTCAGCCCGCCACCTCGGCGTCGAGCTGGTCAAGAACCTGATGGTCGATGCCAAGACCACCTCGCGCTGGTACTTCGTGGTGGCCATGGGGCGCAAGGCCGGGCACCTGGCTTTAGGCATCGGCAAGGCGGCCGGCGCAACCCTGACCATCATCCCCGAGGAATTCCCGCGCAGCAAACCCACCCTGCGCGTCCTGGTCGACATCCTGGCCGGAGCAATCATCAAACGATTGCCCGAAGGAAGACGCTACGGCGTGGCGCTGCTGGCCGAGGGGCTGGCCGAATGTTTGCCCGAGGAGGACATCAGGCGCCTCGGCGACATCGAATACGACGAGCACGGCCACATGCGTGTCTCCGAGCTGAATCTTGGCGACGGGCTGAAGCGGGCGGTCTACGCGCGCCTTGCCGGCTTGGGTGTGCCCAAAGTCAACGTGGTCGCCAAGGACATCGGCTACGAGCTGCGCTGCTCGGATCCGGTCCCCTACGACATGGAGTACACCCGCGACCTGGGTTACTGCGCGGCCAAGTACCTCTTCTCGGGCGGCCACTCGGCCATGGTGTCGCTGCAGGCAGGGAACTTCGTGCCCATCCCCTTCGCCCAGCTCCTCGATCCGCAGACCGGCCGAACGCGCGTGCGCACGGTGGACATCAAATCCACCCGTTACGCCATCGCCCGCCGCTACATGATCCGCCTGAGGCGAGACGACTTCGAAGAGCCGGCCATCCTGACCAAGTTCGGGTCGGTGTGCAGTCCCAAGAGGTCGGCGGAGGAATTCAAGAAGGAGTTTGGCTACGTGGTGGACGACGAGGCGCCGCCCCTCGACCTTCTGCATCGCGAGAGCAACGGGCGCAAGACCGCTGGCGGAGCTTGAACCGACCACTGCGCGATCTCGATTGGCCGACGATGCGCGGCATGCTGGCCGGACACGGCGTCGGCGAGCGAGTGGCGCGCAAGGTATTTGCCCGCGTGCACCGTGAGTGGGCGACCGGCCTCGACGACCTGGAATTGCTGCCGCTCAAAGTGCGCCGCGAGCTCGCGAAGACCGCCCTGTTCCCCGACATCGAAGTGATCGAACGTCGGCGCGCGGCCGACGGCTTCGTGAAGTATCTCTTTCGGCTGACCGACGGCGCCCACATCGAGGCCGTGCGCATCCCCCTGCCGGATCCAGCGGACGCGCGCGCTCTCAAGCAAAGGCGCCAGCGCGGCGAGGTCCAGGGCCTGGTCGCCCTGCCCACCGCCAAGTACACCCTGTGCATCAGCTCGCAGGTGGGTTGCGCGCTCGGCTGTGCGTTCTGCGCCACGGGCAAGCTCGGGCTCTCGCGCAACCTCGCGACCTGGGAGATGCTGGCGCAGGTCCACGCCATGGTCCGCGAGTCCGACCACCCCGTACGCGGGGTTCTCTTCCTTGGCATGGGAGAGCCGCTGCTCAACTACGACAACGTCATGGCCACCGCGCGTATTCTCTCGCACCCCGCGGGTCTGGCCATTTCGGCCGATGCCATCTCCATCTCCACGGCCGGCGTGGTGCCGGCCATCCGGCGATTCACCGCCGAGCATTCGCGCTTTCGCCTCATGGTCTCCCTCGCCGCGCCCACGCGCGATGTACGCCTTGGCCTCATGCCCATCGAAGAACGCTGGCCGCTCTCCCAGTTGGCGCCAGCCGTGGCCGAGTACGCGACCGCCAGCAGGACCCGCGTGACCGTGGCCTACGTCGGGATCGCGGGCGTCAACATGGGCCGGCAGGCCGCTTCCGAGCTGGCCGGCCTGTTCGCCGGCGTGGCGGTGAAGATCAACCTCATCGAGGTCAACGATCCGACGGGACGGTTCAAGCCACCCGCGGAAGCCGAGGTGAAGGAATTTCGAGACGAGCTGTCCAAGCATGGCGTCCCCCTCGTGCGCCGCTACGCCGGCGGCCGGGACATCTGCGCCGCCTGCGGAACCCTGGCCGCGACTCGCCAGGGCGGCGAGGTGCTGGGGAAACTGGCCTCCGACGCTCGTCCGAAGCTCGCGACGCCGCGGACTTGAGCATGGTGTTGTGCTCTAATTACCTACGCACGTGCCCGATCCCGAGCTCATAACCGACGAGAAGCGAGGCCTGCCGCTGTGGCGGCCCCTCCTGTGGGTGCTCGGCATCCTGTGCGCGGCCTACCTGCCGCTCTTCCTCGGCAAGATCATCTTCTTCCGCGACATCGCGCACTGGGCCTTTCCCGCCCGGGTGTTCCTGCGCGACAGCCTCGCGCGGGGCGAGCTGCCCGGCTGGAACCCCTATCAAGGGTTGGGCTTTCCGGTCTTCGGGGATCCTCTCTATGGCGTCTTCTACCCGCCGAACTGGCTGTTTCTCCTGGTCGGCCCTTCCTGGGTGGCCAGCATGTTCAATTGGCAGTGCTTCCTGCACATGTTCTGGGGCGCGGCGGGAGTGTGCTGGCTCGCGCGCCGGCTCGGCGCTTCGCCGAAAGCCATCGTCATCGCCGGCGTGGCCTGGGCGCTCTCGGGATACACCACGGCGCAGTGGACGTCCGGGCTCCTGCTCTTGGCGGATGCGTGGGTGCCGTGGGCTGTCGTGGGACACGTGGCCCTGCTCGACAGCCTGCGCTTGGGCGGAAAGGCCTGGCGCCGAGGCCTGGTCAAGGCGGCGGTGCCCAGTGTGTTCGCGGTGTTGCTCGGCGAGGTCTTTCTGGCCATGATCGGCGCCGGTTTCGGCGTGGTGTTCGCAAGCGTGCTCCACGCCATCGAGCGGCGCGCGGATTCCTCCCTGCCAAGAGCACGCCTGCTGTGGCTCGGCCGAGCGAGCCTGGCCGTCGTGCTCGCCTTCGGCGTGGGAGCCGTGATCATCGTGCCGGCGCGCATGCTCCTCGGCAGCACCGAGCGCTCCACGCCACTGTCGCGCGACGTGGCCGAGGCTTGCTCGCTTCACCCCCTGCGCCTGATCGAATTCGTCGCGCCTCAATCGATGGGAGACGCCTACGGGGACTTCCCCGCGGCATCCATCGTCGGGGAAGCGAGGCTCGACGGCCTGCCCCTTTCGTACAGCGTTTACATGGGGGCCAGCGTCTTGGCCCTGGCCCTGGCCGCCTTCGGCCGCAGGCGCAAGCTGGCCCTGGCCATCGGATCTCTCGCCCTCGCCGCCTTGCTGCTCGCCTTCGGAAAGCACGCGCCGATCTACGGTCTCTTCCGTCGCATCGTCTTTCCCCTGGCGTACATGCGCTACCCGGAGAAATACACGGTCCTCGTGGTGGCCGCCCTCGCCCTGCTTGCCGGACTGGGTGCCAAGCGCATCCTTTCCGGCGAACCACAACCCTGGCGACGAAGCGCTGTTCTCCTGGCCTGCATCGTGGCTTTCGGGATTGTCTCCTACCTCACCCTGCCGGCGCTGTGGATGATCTACGCAATCCACGGCGCCCTGCTTGGCTCGATTGCCGTTGTCGGAGTCCTGGCCACGCAATTCCTCGCGGCGCGAGGTTCAGCCATCGCACCGCTGCTACTCATCGGGGTCGTCGCATTCGATCTCGCGGCGGCGGCTTGGCCGTTGCAGGGCTTCGGCGGCCAGCGGCTTGCCCGCGAACCTCCGCCCGCAGCCCGCCTGGCGCTGCAGATGCGCAGGGATCCTGTGGCTCCACCTCGCATCTACCGATCGAACGAGGTCAACGAATCCGTGAACAGGTGGGTCCCGGCCAATTCGAACAGCGATGGGGAATTTCGGCTGGTGCACACGCTCGTCACCAACACGGTCAACGCCTGGGGCATCGCCACCCTGCCGGGCTACGACGCCGCGATCCCCGCGCTGGTGAGCCGGATCTGGGACAGCGGGCTCAGCATAGGCCAGCATGCGCTTCGTTTGCTTGGCGCCGACTACGTCATTCTACCCGTCGCCGCGCCCGCTGTGCGCCCGGGCGATCGCCCTGGGCTCGAACCGTTCCTCGACCCCTTGCCCGGGGCGCGTATGTATCGCGTGCCGGGGGCGCTGCCGCGCGTGTTCCTGGCCAGCCATGCCGAGGTGGTCTCCGACGAGAAGGCGCTGTCTCGAATCTACGAAGGCGATATCGTGGCGGGCGAGAGCGTGTGGCTGGCGCCAGAGAACAACGCGCAGCCGCTTCCCGCCCCGCCCGAACGCGCCGGGAACTGTCGACTGGAATCCTACGAGAACGACCGCTTGGTGGCGATCTGCTCGGCCCGCGAACGATCCATGGCCGTCTTCGTGGAGCAGTACGACCGCGGCTGGCGGGCCACGCTCGATGGCCAGACGGTGCCCATTCTGCGCGCCAACCTCATCATGCGTGCCCTGCCCATCGATGCGGGAACTCACCGGATCGTTTTCGAATACCACACCCCAGGTCTCGCCCTCGGAGCCTGCCTGAGTCTCCTGTGCCTACTCTTGCTCGCCGTACTCTGGGTCGCTGGCCGCCCGCAGGGCGCACGCACCCCGCCCAGCCCGAGCCCCGTCCCGGCCGAGGGGTGACAGCCAACCGCCAGCGCTGATCGGCCGTGCATGGGATTCGCACGTTCCCGCAGAGGCAAGGGTATTCGGTCATGATGATCGAGGAGCTGACGCGACGGCTTTTCCGCACCTTGCAAGGGCGGGCCGAGGTGCGACTCGCGTTGGTGTTCGGGTCCACGGTCACGCGGGGGTTGGAACGGGCGCGGCGATATCATCTTCCATGTCCTCGGCTCTCTTGGTCTTGATCATACTGGGCGCGAGCGGCCGCACGCTGCCCAAGTTCGTGACGGACGAGCTGCACGGGTTCATGTCGTGTGGCATCGCCGGGCGAGGGTTCGCGCACCTTTACTGCAAGACCTGCCGCGAGCACTACGTGGTCGCCTTTTGCTGTAGGGCGCGCGCCGTGTGTGCGAGCTGTCTCGGCCGACGCATGAGCGCTGGCGCCGCGAACCTGGTGGACCACGTCCTGCCCGACGTGCCCATCCGACAGCTCGTCCTGACCCTGCCCTTCCCGTTGCGGGTTCCCCTCGCGTTCGAC
>Ga0210133_1000094_pt1 | contig 32419 bp, 42 predicted proteins | sample Joice_ThreeSqC_D_2_FD_184874 | JGI IMG/M metagenome (GOLD analysis project Ga0210133, IMG submission 184874) | Wetland microbial communities from San Francisco Bay, California, USA, that impact long-term carbon sequestration - Joice_ThreeSqC_D1... | ecosystem: Environmental > Aquatic > Marine >...
CTTGGGCGCCGGCTTCTTGGGCGCCGGCTTCTTGGGCGCCGGCTTCTTGGGCGCCGGCTTCTTGGGCGCCGGCTTCTTGGGCGCCGGCTTCTTGGGCGCTGACTTCTTGGCCGCTGGCTTCTTGACGGGAGGCAACCTCTTGGGCGCTGCCTTCTTGGCTGGGGGCACCTTCTTGGGGATCGCCGGCTTTGCAGCCACGGTTCTCGCCTCTGGCTTTCCACCCGCAGGTTTAGCGGCCGCAACTAGCTTTGCCAATGCGGCCTTCGCGGCTTGCTTTGCTGCCGCCTTCACCCCGCCCTTGCCACCCGCCTTCAGGGGCACGGCGGTCGATGGCAAGCCGTCATCTTCGCTGCCGACGGGCGAGCCCGGAATATCCTTTCGGTTGTGCACGAGGATCCTGCGAGCATCCTTGAAGGTGATTTCCACCTTGCTCTCGGAAACCACCTCGGACACATAACCCTTGCCGAACTTCGGGTGGAACAAGATGGCGTTCTCGCGGTACGAGTCGCGGAACTCGTAAGGCTTGGCGTTCTTCTCGCCATGCTTGCCGAAGAACTCCTCCCAGGTCAGCTTCTTGAGAAGCGCGCGTTTGCGCGCCGCCACAGGCTCGGGAATGTCCTCCTCGGCCTCCCCCCTCGGTTTGCGAAAGGAGTGCACATCCCCGCATGGATTGCACTGCACGCGCCTGATCTCGTCTTCGTACTTGGAAATGACGACATGGGTCGTGTCTGCCTTGCATTTCGGGCAATAGGCCTCGACATCGGACCCTACTTCGTCGACATCGTCCTCGAACATGAAGTCCATGGTTGTGCCCCGGTTCTCTATGATTTCGCCTAGTAACACGTTAGCTTTCGGCCTGCAACAAATCCGAACATTTGCTCATCATGGGCTGACGTGGAAAATTTAAAAGTTACATTGGAATTACGAAATATACTAGTGAATACAATGAATTATTGCATGAATCTCACGCGAATCATCAACCAAGCCAAAACAAGCGACACATGGTGGCGCAAGGGTGCCAAAACAGTGTAGAAGAGCGGCCCAGGCAATTGAATGCGCTACTTTGACGCAAGAATTATCGAAAATCGCGCACTGGGCAACGGCTACTTCGTTCTGCGACTAGGGGGCTGCGCCTCGCTATCTGCCAGCCGGCCGGGCCAATTCCTGATGCTCCGCGGCGACTGGGGACGCGATCCCCTCCTTCCCAGACCCATGTCCCTTCTCTCGGTAGCTCCAGAGGGACGCGCCGACCTCCTCGGCAGATCGGTGGGACGCGGCACGAAGCTCTTGGAATCCGCTTCGCCTGGAACTCGAGTGTCGGTGCTTGGACCGCTCGGCAACGGATTTCCGGACCCGGCAGCCTCAAGCCTCGATCTGCTCGTGGCAGGGGGCGTGGGCATGCCACCTCTCCTAATGCAGGCCGAGCACGCCGCCCGCAGAGGTTTGGTCGACAGATGCGAAATGATCTATGGCGGTCGAACATCACGAGATCTCGTCCTGCTGGGCGAGATGAGGGCTCTGGGGCTCGCCCCCCATTTGTCGACAGAGGATGGGTCGGTCGGGCGGAGAGGGCGCGTCACCGCCGCCCTGGAAGCCCGCATCGAACATCACCGCACCACCCATCCGGAACAGAAGCTTCGCATCATGGCCTGTGGTCCGCGCGAGATGCTCTGGGCCGTTGCTCGAATCGCGGCCCCGCATGCCATCGAATGCTACCTATCGGTCGAGGAACAGATGGCCTGTGGGATTGGGGTCTGCCTGGGCTGCGCCATGCCGGCGCGCTCGCGCCCCTTTCGCTACGCCTGCAGCGAGGGGCCGGTGTTCTTGGCCTCTGATCTTGTCATTCCCCCCGCTCCCGGCCGCTCGGTGGGAGGGGCACCGTGACCACCTCCGCGAAGAAGCCGCCAGGAGAGGAAGATCGGCCCTTGCTAGCTATCACGTGCGGGGGAATCGACTTCCGCAATCCCGTCCTTACCGCATCGGGGACCTTCGGCTACGGCAAGGAGTTCGAGGGCCTCGTTCCATTGTCCTGTATCGGTGGCCTCGTCACCAAAGGCATCTCGCCCAACCCCCGGTTTGGCAACCCTGCCCCGCGGATCTGTGAGACTGCCTCGGGAATGCTCAATTCCATTGGCCTGGAAAACGTAGGCGTGGGGGGGTTTGCGTCCGAAAAGCTGCCCTTCCTGCGAAACTGCGGGACCAAGGTTCTGGTCAACTTCTTCGGCACCACCTTCGACGAATACGTGGAGTGCGGCCAGCAGCTTGGTCGATTGCAAGGCGTCGATGGACTCGAGATGAATGTCTCCTGCCCCAACATCAAGGCCGGTGGCATCGAGTTCGGCCGCGATCCGCGGGTGCTGGGTGATCTGGTCCGCGCCTGTCGAAGCGTCGTCGCCAAACCTCTGTGGGTCAAGCTGACGCCGAATACCTCCGACATCGTAGCCCTGGCGCGGGCCTGCGCGGAGAACGGGGCCGACGCTGTGTCGGTCATCAACACCATCACCGGAATGGCCATCGACGCGCGCACGCGGCGCCCCCGACTGGCGACGGTCTTTGGTGGACTCTCCGGCCCCGCCATCAAGCCGATCGCCCTGCGCATGGTCTACCAGATTCACCGCGCGGGAATCGGCATCCCAATCTGCGGCATCGGGGGCATCCAGACGGGCATGGATGCCGTGGAATTCCTCCTGGCAGGTGCCAGCACGGTGCAGGTGGGAACCCAGAACTTCATCGATCCCGCCTGCTCCGAGCACGTGGTTCGCGAGGTCGAGGAATTCTGTCGCCAGAATTCGGTCTTGGACGTGCGCGAGCTGGTCGGTGCCCTCGCCGACGGCGCCTGACGCACCTTTACTCCGAATTAGCAAACGCGAAATACAACGGAAACCTTCAACGACTACTCTTCGTCTGACCCGCCAACGAAGTTCATTGAAGATAGTCGCAAGGACGACTACTCTTGCCGGCCGGTGCATCATGAAAAAGATCGAAGCCATCATCAAACCGTTCAAGCTCGATGACGTGAAGGATCGCCTGCGCGAGATCGGCGTTCAGGGAATGACTGTTTCCGAAGTCAAGGGCTTCGGACGTACCGGAGGGAAGAAAGAGGTCTACCGCGGCTCCGCCTACGTCGTGGACTTCGTGCCCAAGGTCCGGATCCAGATCGTGGTCAAAGACGAGATGGCCAAGGACGTTGTCGAAGCCCTCATGAGCGTTGCCCGAACCGGCCACATCGGCGACGGCAAGATCTTCGTGACCCCCGTTGACGAAGTCATTCGCATCCGAACCGGCGAACGCGGCGAGGACGCGCTCTAAAAACCACTCACGTCGCCTACCTGTACCGCGCGCGAAGCGCAGAAGGAAAACCGCACATGTCCCCAGCCGAGGTTCTTGAGTTCGCAAAGAAGCATGGAGTCAAACTCGTCGATTTCAAGTTCGTGGATCTGATTGGTCAGTGGCAGCACACGACCATGCCATTTCACAAGTTGAAGCAGGAGACCTTCACCGACGGATTCAACTTCGATGGCAGCTCCATCCGCGGATGGAAGGCGATCAACGAGTCGGACATGACCTTCATCCCCGATGCCGCGACTGCCGTGATCGACCCCTTCGTCAAAGAACCCACGCTGTCGCTCATCACCGACATCGCGGACGCCGTGACCCACCAGCCCTACTCACGTGACCCTCGCCAGATTGCCAAGAAGGCCGAGCAGTACCTCAAGCAGACCGGCATCGGCGACATCTCGTACTTCGGCCCGGAGCCTGAATTTTTCGTCTTCGACGAGGTCCGTTTCGGCGAGGCTCCCAACACCTCGTTCTACAAGATCGACTCCAAGGAAGGCCGCTGGAACAGCGCCGCTGAGGAGGAGGGCGGCAACCTAGGCTACAAGCCAGACTACAAGCGCGGCTATTTCCCGGTTCCCCCCATCGATACCCAGACCGACATCCGCGCTGAAATGGCGCTGACCCTGGAAAAGCTGGGTATCACCGTCGAGGTCTTCCACCACGAAGTGGCAACCGCTGGACAGGGCGAGCTTTCCATGGTGTTCGGACCGCTGGTGACCATGGCCGACCACACCATGTGGTACAAGCACGTGGTAAAGAACGTGGCCCGAAGGTGGGGCAAGACCGCGACCTTCATGCCCAAGCCCATCTTCGGGGACAACGGCTCCGGCATGCACTGCCACCAGTCAATCTGGAAGGACGGCAAGAACCTCTTTGCCGGGGACAAGTACGCCGGCCTTTCGGAAACCGCGCTGTATTACATCGGCGGCATCATCAAGCATGCCCCGGCCATCCTGGCCATCACCAACCCAGGCCTCAACAGCTACCGCCGCCTGGTTCCAGGTTTCGAGGCGCCGGTCAACTTGGCCTACTCCTCGCGCAACCGCTCGGCCTCGGTCCGTATCCCCGTCGCATCCTCGCCGAAGGCCAAGCGCATCGAGTTCCGTTGCCCGGATCCAACGGCCAACCCATACCTGTCGTTTGCGGCCATGCTGCTCGCCGGCATCGATGGCATCCAGAACAAGATCAAGCCCGGCGAGCCAATGGACAAGGATATCTACGAGCTTCCTCCCGAAGAGCTGCGCGACATTCCCAAGGCCCCCGGCTCGCTCGAAGAGGCGCTCGAAGCCCTGAAGAAGGACCATACCTTCCTGCTCAAGGGTGATGTGTTCGCCAAGGAAGTCATCGACACCTGGATCTGGTGGAAAGAAGAACACGAACTCAAGCCCTCGCGCCTCCGCCCGACGGCCTTCGAGTTCGCGCAGTACTTCGACGCCTAGACGAAGACCGCCATCTCCGGTCGTGGAAGGCCCGCCACCCAGGCGGGCTTTCTGCTTTTCGCCAATCGGATCGCAGCATCATGCCCCGACGCGTGCTAAATCCGTTGCACAGCCCCGAAGGACTGCCCTAAAGTTGCTCCGGCTCCGGCAAACTGTCGGTCGCCTTGCAATGCCCAATCATTCTCTCGGCGAACGAGCCGCTCGAACCACGTGGCGCCTGGCGCCCAAGCGCCTCATTTCCCGCGTGATCGGGTGGGGGGCCAGGCGCTCGCTGCCGCGCCAACTTCAAACCTCGCTTCTGCGCTCCTACGCGAGGGCTTATGACCTGCCCACGAGCGAGGCGGAACATCCCATCGACAGATATGGAACCCTGCAGGACTTCTTCACGCGGCGGCTCAGAGACGGTTTGCGCCCGATGCCCGAGGACGAAGGGCTGGTGGTTGCACCCTCAGATGGCACGATTTGCGAAGCGGGGCTCGCCACAGACGGACGGATGCTCGAAGCCAAGGGTTCGCTCTTCACTCTGAGCGAACTCCTGGCGGACGATGCTCTGGCGGCGGTCTTGACCGGCGGTCCCTACGTCGTCATCTACCTCTCGCCCCGCGACTATCACCGAGTCCACTTTCCCATGAGCGGACAGGTTGTCTCCTGGAGCCACATCCCAGGCAAGCTCTTCCCAGTCGGAAGCGGCAGCGTCAAACGCGAACCTGGCCTGTTCGCGCGCAACGAGCGATTCGTGACGGTTACCGAAGGGCCGGCCGGCCGCTGCGCTATCGTCATGGTCGCTGCTGTGGGCGTCGGCCACATCACCGTGAGCTACGATCCCGAAGTTGCCACGCACGGTGGTGGATTCGCCGGAGGCACCGTGCGTCGCAGAAGCTTCGCCCCTCCCCTGACCAACCAGCGCGGCGAAGAACTAGGGATCTTCAACCTTGGCTCCACAACCGTTACAATCTTCGAGCCCGGTCGTGTCGAGTTGCGTGACCTGGTTTGCAATGCCCGAATCAAGATGGGAGATCCTGTTGGCCGTATCCTACCGAGATAAGTTCTCGGACGAATGTCGCGCGCATGCCCCATAACGACAACACGCCCCCGGCTCCCACACCGCCTCCTTCGACGGAGAAGGCAGGCCCACCCGCTGCCAGCTCCCAGCCGGGGGTCGAAGTCGCGGCGGAGCACGACACGACCCTCAAGTGGATCCTTCCCGACGCGATTGAGCACCAGAAGACGCCGCCACCCACCGTCGAGGTCAAGTTCCAAAGAACCCCCCCGACCCTGCCCCCGCCATCCAAGCAGACGACAGCGTCCCAACCCGCGGATGCGAGCAGGTCCGTGGAGGCGCCGCCGCCCAAACGGCCTGCGCCGCCCCCACCCCTGGAACGCAGCACGGCAGAGAGGCCGCCGCGGACCACGCCACCGCCCCTACCAAGCCGGGCCGAGGTGTCAACGCCTACGACGAGCCCGCCCAAGCCCACGAGCCCGCCCATTTCCAAGGCAGTGAGCACGGCGGAGCCTCCGGTGCGAACCGCGCACCCAGCAAAAAGCGGAGCCGTGGACGCCACGTCCCCAACCAAGCCGTCCGAGCCCGCGAGCCCGCCCATTCCCAAAGCGGACCAACCTCATGAGCCAAGCCCGAGAGTCGCGACAGACATGGCGAAGGAGCCGGCGCGCTCTCCCAGCCCCGAAACCAAACCGCCTACAATAGTCGGCGAGCCGGTGGGCGCCACGCCAACCCAGTTGGTGATGCCGGACCCGACCCCACCAGGCGACACCACCCCGCCTCAGGCGGAGGTTCTGGGCGCGGCGCCAGTTGCCATCCTGCCGGGTCCACCCGGCAGTGATTCCGAGTTATCCGCCGATGCCGTGGAACTGATCCCGTCCGCCGGAGAGGAGCGCGGCGCGCTGCCCGCGGCTCAAGTCTCGACAGAGATGGCCCACGCGCTCCCGGAGGAAGCCGACCAGGGCGCCACGTCCTCGACCCCCGAGCCTTCCGGGTCCGGCGAAGCCCGCGAGGTGGAGCCCGATGCGGTGGAGATGATCGAATCCACGGAGCACCCAACTGCCCCCGCCGCGACGCCAGCGAAGGCAGGACTTCGCACGACGACGCCACCGCCCGTGCGACCCGAGGTGGCCTCCGTGACCCCTCCACCGGTGCCGCCGGAGCTGGCTGCCTCTCATGCTCCCTCGTCGAGCTCGACGCCCGCTAAGATCGCAGCCGCACTCTTCGAGGAGTTCCAAGCACCCATCCTCGGCGGAGAACCAGTTCCCGAGGCGCTCGCCCGCCGCTCGCTGCAGAAACGTTCAAAGCCGTGGTACGAGGAGGTCTTCGATGAAGACTACCTGCGCACCCTGCCCTTCATGACTGCCGAGCAGACAGGTCGAGAGGCGAGCTTCATCCGGGATGCCCTGTCGCCACCCAAGGATGGCGAGGTGCTCGACGTCGGCTGTGGATACGGACGACACGCCATCGATCTGGCCCAGCAGGGACTCCGGATGACGGGGCTCGATCTTTCCTTGCCCTTGCTCATCCACGCAGCCGACGATGCCCAGCGCCGCGGGCTGGCCGTCAACTTCGTTCACGCCGACATGAGGGAGATGACCTTCGACAGTCAATTCGACGCCGCCTACTGCGTCCTATCCTCCTTCGGATACTTCGACGAAGAAACCAACCTGCGTGTCGCCACCGCCGTGTGCCGTGCGCTCAAGCCGGGCGGCCGCTTCTTGCTCGACATCATCAACCGCGACTATATTGTCGGGGATCTTCCGAGCCGCGTGTGGTGGGAGGGTGATGGCTGTGTGGTTCTCGAAGAGGTGGATTTCAACTACCACACCAGCCGCGTTCTCATTCGTCGCTCCGTGGTGTTTGGGAACGGCCGCCAAAGCGAGCAGGAGATCTCCATGCGGGCATACAGCCTCCATGAACTGGGCAAGCTACTTCGCCAGGCGGGCCTCCGTGTCCTGCAAGTGTCGGGGAGCCTGGCCACCAAGTCTCGGTTTTTCGGGGCGGCCTCGCGAAATATCATCGCCGTGTGCGAGCGACCCGCAACCTGACGTGATTCACCCGTGAATCGCAACGCGTCACTGACGTGAGAGCGGTCACGTCCCATCGCGTCCTTTGGCGACGGCAGGGACCTGCCGAAGGTACCAACTCAAGGGACATGGAGCGGGTGGCCCACCTTTTGTTGCGCACCCCGTACAACCAATCTCAAGCCCAAGCATCAAAGTGTGAAACGATAACTGAAGAAGGCCAGGAATATTCGCCCTCCTATTTCGGTATGTTAAGTAGATTAACCGTGAGCAGAGCGGCAACGCAGAAATGGTACGCCCCATGCATCGAGCAGCAGCTAAGATGAAGACGAGCAGGAAGCACCGCCCACCTCGGGGTGGACAGCGGCGAAAACCTGACCGGCGCACCGCTTCGGCCGCCGGGGTGGCTGCCGTCCGCCCTGCCAACGACACCAGCATCGATGTGAATTTTGTCCCCGATCCCGTGGTCGAGCCCGACTTCGCGCCTGCTGGCGGCGTGAGCTTGGATGCCGTCGCCGAATCGCTGGCCGCGGCGGAAACGGAAGCCGAGGACGTCAATTTGACGGAGGTGCTTGCCGTAGGTGCCGCGCTCGAGGACGTCGAACCAGTTGAGGAAGCTGCGGATGCCGCGGACGAAACCGACGACACCGAGGTCGAATCCTCTGCCGAAGGCGATGCCGAGGATGAACCCGCCGCCGCCCCAGGCCCGCGTTCGGAGGAGCCGCAGAGCTTCCTCGCCATGTACTTTCGCGACATGGCCGAGCTTTCGGTGCTCAAGCCCGAGCAAGAATTCGAGACTGCGCGGCACATCGAGGAGCTCGAGCTTGGGCTATGGCAGGCGCTCCTTGGCTATGCACCTTGGGCACCCCACCTGGTCGCGACGGTCGAGACCTCGATGGGCAACACCCTGCCGGACCTCAAGGGCTACCGCGTGCTCTCGGAACGCGCCGCCCGCAAGGGTACCAGCGCGGACAAGCGGAAGCTGGCCAAGGTCATCACCACCCTGTCGAGCCAGATCAAGGAAATGGACATCGACCGGGTGTTTGTCGATGCCGCGTTGACCGAGCTGCAGCGCCTGAGCGCTGCCGCACGCATGAAACGTCCCATCGAAGGCCTTCGCTTCGGAACAGCCACGAAATCATTCCAGGACTTCGCGGCAGGCATTACCAAGAAGTCCACCATCGTCAAACGCGCGAAGAACGAATTCGTGAAGGCCAACTTGCGTTTGGTGGTTTCCATCGCCCGTCGGTTCAACCACGGCCGCCTGCCACTACCCGACCTGATCCAGGAAGGGAACATCGGGCTCATGAAAGCCGTCGAGCGCTACGACTATCGACGGGGCTTCCGCTTCTCGACTTACGCCAGCTGGTGGATCCGCCACGCTATTAGTAGGGCCTTGGCTGACAAGGGCCGGGCGGTTCGCCTGCCCGTGCACATGATCGACGCCTATCATCGTATCGCCAAGTCCGAGCGCGAGTTGCAGTCCAAGCTGGAGCGGCCTGCGACCACCGAGGAAATCGCCTCGGTGACGGGAATCGAGACCGAGAAGCTGGAGAAGATGCGCACCTTCCTGGCCGACAACCCGGTGTCTCTCGATCGCTCCCTGTCCGAGGATGACGGCCGTCGGCTCATCGACGTGCTGGTGGACCCCAACGAAGGGCCAAGTCCTCCCGAGCAGATGATGAGCAGCGAGACCCAGCAAGAGATGCTCAAGCTCCTCAGCGTACTCAAGCCCATCGAGGCGGACATCCTGCGCAAACGCTTCGGTCTCATCAACGACCACGAGCGAACGCTCAAGGAGATTGGTGACGAGTACCGCCTGTCGCGCGAACGGGTGCGCCAGCTGCAGGAACAGGCGCTGGGCAAGATGCGCAAGGCGATGTCCAAGCGAGAGATATTGTAGGAAGAGGAACCCCGGGGGATTCCTGGCCTACCCACCCAGCATCGTACCTGGAGGGATAGGATGACCTGCGAACAGCGCCATGGCGGACATTCGCTTGCGGCCTGGCAACTGAATTTCCGCGAACGCGACGGCGCCCTCGCCGCACGACACGACCATGCCATGCGGACCGAGAGCGAGTACCTGCCCTGGCTTGCCCAAACCGTCCACAACCCTTGGCACGAAGACCTTGGCCAGCTCCCCGTCAAGGCAAACGGTCGCGCCTGGCCAAGGATCAACCCCGCGGGCGCGAGCAGAAACCGCGCGCGCCGTCTGGTTGAAATCTAGTCGGCCATCAGCCTTCGTCAGTGGCGGCGCCAGGGTTACCCTCCCGGGATCCTGTTCCTTCAGCGTCACTCTACCCTCGCCAATCAGGGGCAGCGTTTCGACCAGGAGGCGCGCCCCGATGGGGGCGAGCCGGCCAGCCAGCGTTCCCGCGGTGTCGTCCTCGCGGATCCTCTCAGTAGCAAGCGCCGCCACGGGACCGGTGTCGAGTCCTTCCTCCATGCGCATGATGGCCACCCCGGTTTCCACCTCCCCGCGAATCACGGCCCATTGGATGGGCGCCGCTCCCCTGAATTTCGGCAAGATGGAAGCGTGCACGTTCCACGGCCCAAGCCTCGGTACAGCGAGCAAATCGGGGGGCAGGATACGACCATAGGCCACGACCACGAAGACATCTGGAGCGAGACTGGCGAGCTCGGCAGCCACCACACCGTCGCGCAACTTGAGCGGTTGCAAGACGGGAAGGCCAAGCTCTTTCGCGAGGACCTTGACGGCTGGCGGTCGCAGCCAGGCCCCTCTGCCCGCCGGACGATCGGGCTGCGTGACCACGGCCACGACCTCGTGATGTTCCGCAACCGCGGACAGCGAGGGCACCGCGAACTCGGGCGAACCGAAAAAGGCAATACGCAAGGCCGTCACTCGGAAGGAGGCGTGGACGGCGAAGGTGTGGCGACGCCCTTCTCAGGTTCGCTTTCGGCGTCCGGGCCGTGGGCCAAATTGAACTCGTACGCGGAGCGCAACGTAGGGGTGCAGAGAATGCGCAGGCCCTCGTCGAGAACCTCTCGGATGGTTTCGACTTGTTCCTTGAGCTCGTGCCAAAGCTCTGGCCCCAGGTTCTCCGGCGCGATCTCCTTGCAGAGGCGAGCGTGCGCACGGCGCACCTCGTTCACGTCCGCAAAGCGATCAACCCCGAGCACACGGAAGTAGTCGCTCTCGTTGGCCAGGGCGAAGCGAGCCCGAATCCGTTCCCGATCGATATCGAGATCGCGCACTGCCTGCCTGGCCCCTCGGCGTCCCACCCCGTTGGCCTCGACCGGGCGCAAGGCACCAAAGCAGTACAAGGTGAGCGCGATGCGCATGACCGCGACTTCAGGCAAGCCGCTCGCGGTCGCAACTTCCTCAAAGGTGTGGACGCCGTCAAAAAGCAAGGGAACGCGCATCTCCGCCCGCTCGGCGACCACCTGAGCCGTGATGTCGGCCGCGCTGGTCGAGTTGTCGAGGAGAAACACGTTCTGCCCGGCTCCCAGACGCTGGGCAATTCGGTCGGTCGGATATCCCCGCTCGAGTCCCTCACGCACCAGCAGAGCCGGATGGCGCAGCAGACGCGTTCGATCGGGACCCGCAGTGATACCAGGGTCGATCTGCCAGCGCCCGGCCGTCCACGAGAAGAGCGTCAGGATGATGCTTTCATAGTGCCGTCGAACAGCCGGGAGCAGCTCGTCGCTACGCAGAAAACCAAGGTCGACAAGGACTGCCCCGACCTTGCGGCCAGTCGCGTCGACCACACGGACGGTTTCTTCGTACTGCCGTGTTTCGATCTCGCCCTCGCGCACGAGCATGGCCAGCATTCGATCGGCAACGTCGTCGGAAGAGGCCATGACGGGCAAGCCAGCCTCGAAGTAAATCGCCTTCTCCGTTCGCTCGTCGCGCAGGCGCAAGCGGCCGGTCATGCCCTCGGCGAAGGCGCGGCCCAGCAGAAGCGGCATGTCCCGATCGGCCAGATCTCCTCCCGAGACCGGCCCGCTGCCGGCGAGATTCTGCAACGCGCTCGACATTTCGGCGTCGAGGACGCTATCGATCCCCTCGGCCAGACGTCCCAACAGTCGGGTCGAATCTTCGTTGCTCGGCTTCATCACAGAACGCTCTGCGGATCTACATCTACCTCAAGACGCACACTTCGGGAAAGCTGCATGCGCTGCATGGCACGACCCACGGTCAGTAGTTTCCCCCGATCCACCCCGGACAGCCATACCTGAAAACGTGCTTGACCGCGCAAACGTGGGATGGGCGCCTCGGACGGACCGAGCACGCGGATCGAGGCGTCGGCAACCGCGCGAGCGCACCCTGCTGCCGCAGCCGCGGCAATACTCACCTCGCGCACATCCTTGCCCTGCAGGCGAACCACGACCATGCGCAAAAATGGGGGATATTGTGCGGCCTCGCGCTGCGCCAGTTCTTCGCGCGCGAACCCTTCGTAGTCATGCCGCACCAGGTGCTGGATTGCCGAATGCTCCGGCCCATAGGTCTGAACCACGATGCGGCCTGGCCTCTCTCCCCTGCCTGCCCGCCCCGCTACCTGTTCCATGAGCTGAAAGGTTCGCTCGGCCGCGCGAAAATCGGGCAGGTGGATGCCCTGGTCGGGCTGCAGAATCCCCACCAGAGTCACGCCGCCAAAATCGTGACCCTTGGTCACCATCTGGGTTCCGACGAGAATATCGATTTCGCCACGCTGAACCTTGCCCAGCAATTCCTCGACCCGTCCGCGCCCGCCGTCCGCCGTATCGCGATCCAGGCGGGCGACACGGGCTGCCGGAAAACGCTGGCGAACCTGGCTCTCGACGCGTTCGGTGCCGCTGCCCATACCCTCGAGGCTCGTGCTCTTGCACTGCGGGCAAACCTGGCGAATGGGTTCGGCGCGACCACAGTAGTGACAAAGCATGTGACCGCGCGCCTGATGGAGCGTGAGAGAGACCGCGCAAGCATTGCAGCGCAGGACGAATCCGCACGCGCGACAATGGACCATGGTAGAGAACCCGCGCCGATTGAGGAAGAGAATGCTCTGCTCACCGGCGGCCAGGGTTCGATCCACGGCCGACGCCAGCGGGGGAGAAAGCAGGCCGTCCGGCCCGGGCGGGTGCCGCCGCAGATCGATCACCTCGACGGCAGGCAACGGTCGTCTGGCCGCGGCCGGATTCGCGCGGACCGGCAGCAGCAGCCGAGCAAAGCGACCGATGGCCACGTTGCGGTAGGTTTCCAGGCAGGGTGTCGCCGAGCCCAGCACAGCGATGGCACCGACCTGGCTGGCCCTCACCACGGCCATGTCACGTGCGTGGTAGCGAAAGCCCTCCTCCTGCTTGAAGGATCCGTCGTGCTCCTCGTCCACGACCACCACCGCCAGGTCGCGAACCGGCGCGAAGATCGCGGATCGCGCGCCCACTGCGATGCCCACCTCGCCGTTGCGCAGCCTCCGCCACGCGGCGGCGCGCTCCGCCGGCGGCACGGCACTGTGCAGGACCGCGACGTCGTCGCCGAAGCGAGCGCGAAACCGCGCCGCAAGTTGTGGCGTGAGCGCGATCTCGGGCACCAGGACCAAAGCTCCGCGACATCGACTGCGTGCCTCGGCGATGATGCGCAGGTAGACTTCGGTCTTCCCCGAACCGGTGATCCCTTGCAGCAGGAAGGTGGCGTATTGGCCCCGATCCAAGGCACCGAGCAGCGTCGTGAACGCCTCCGACTGGTGGACATTGAGTGTAGGTGGCGTCTCGCCGCCGGCCGGGACATCGAGGCCCCCAGTTGTCTCGACGATCCTCCGTCTACGCTTGGTTCCACGTACGGCGTCGGCAACTTCGAGAAAGCCCTTCTCGACGAGGAAGCTCACGCGAGCAATCGCTGCCGCAGAACGCGCCATGTGGGATTGGCTGAGCGTGCGAGCCTTCTTGATACGTGCGAGCAGCGCCCGATCCTCTGCGTCGAGGGCCATCGCGGCGAGAGCGCTGACGGCGCTTCGATCGAGTGCGGCCTTGCCTGCATCGGTCAGGCGCAATCGCCGCGAGGACGTGGCACGCTCTGCGCTGGGAAGCGCCGCGCACAGCACCTCGCCTAGCGGCGCGAGGTAGTAGCTAGCGGCCCAGCGACACAGCTCCAGGATGGCATCGTCGAGAATGGGCCCCTGGCCGACGACTTCCACAATCTGGCGAATGTCGTGGGGCAGGTCGGTCCCCATGCCCTCGACGTGCGCGACGACGAATCCGGTAACGGTCCGTTTGCCGAATGGGACCACGACTTGGGTGCCTAACGCAAGCCGGCCGGCCCTCGGCAGATCCCGGTAAGTGTAGAGATCCGGGACCGGCAGGGCGACTGCGACCTCAAGCAGATCTCCGCCATCGCTCATGGCGGTCGACTGGGGCTCACGAACCTTCATCCAGCCTGCTCGCCGGCAATGGTTCCGGCTTCCCTATTGGGATCGGGCACCGAGCTCGCTGCGCCAGCCGCTTGGCGCATGCGTCGTGCTTTCACGAGCACGCTGGCCACTTCAAGATAGAACTCCTCGGGAACGGCTTCACCCTCTTGCCCCGACAAGAGGGAGCGCACCAGTAGGGGTTCGATGAAACACGGCACACCGGCCCTGTGGGCAGCGTCTTCGATCTCCTCGCCCTTGCCCAGCCGTCCCCGAACGACAATCACCGGGGCCTCATCGGCGATGCCCGAATACGAGATTGCCACCGCAGCGACACCGGGATCGACCAGCACCACGTCCGCCCTCACAACCATGCCCACCGCCTCCTCCAGGTCCAGACGTCGGTGCAGACGCCGGCGTTCCGCTCTTTGCTCAGGATCCCCTTCCAGCTCTCTGTACTCACGCCTGACTTCATCACGGGTCATGCGCAATCTGGTCCTGTGACGGCTGGCTTGCCAGAGATAATCCGCGATACCGATGCCGACCATGGCGATGGCAAGGTGGCTCCCCACGCGCAGGACCAAGGCGCCGACAGCGGTCAGAATGTGCGATGCCGAGGCGCCGGACGAGGCGATCATTGCGGAGACCCACGGACGGATGCTCCAGCAAGCCACCCCGCACAAGACCACGATCTTGAAGATGTCCACGGCCACCTCGCCGGTGTTGTCGCGTCCAAGAATGCGCGCCAACCGGGGGCGCAACCGCCTGGCGCCCGCTCGCAGCCGCTCGCTGGCGATATTGCCCCGTGTCTGGGCAAGCCCCGCGGCAAGTGCGACCAGCCAAAGCATGGTCAAGATTGGCCACAACGCCGCAGCACCAGCGTGCAGGCCCATTCCGAGTGCCGTTGAAATCGAGGCCGATCCGGTCGCACCGGCGAGTGCGTCCCGAAGATACGTCACCACGCCGCCCAGCCAGGCTTTCCCGCCGATGGCCAAGGCCGCGCAGGCACAAGCAAGAGAAACTCCGGAGCCCAAGACGTGACTGAGCGCCACCTCTCCCTGACGACGAGATCGCGCGATACGACGTGGCGTCGGTTCCTCGGCTCTTGACTCGCTGGAATTTTCGGCCACGGTCGCCCCCCTCAATGCACCAGACGGGATGCCGCCTCGAGAATGCCAAAGAAGCCCCGAAATCCGCCTTGCAGCGCGAGATCCATTCCACCCAGTCCGAGCAGCACGGCGCCAACACCAAGCAGCGCCTTGAGCGGCATCCCGACGAAGTGAAGGGGAGTGCGCGGCGCGGCGCGGCCGACCACGCCAAGCACGATATCGGCAAGCACGATCGCCACCAGGGCGGGTGCGGCGAGCCCGACGGCCGCCTCGATAAGTTTCCCGGAGGCCAGGATGACGATCAACGCCGCGCCATGCGAACGTTCGCCGAGCGACAAAGGCACCCCGAGCGGAATAGCTTGGTAGCTGCGACCGAGGGCGAGGACCACGTGGCCGATACCGCCGATCTCCAGGAAAACGACCGCGGCAAGAAGGAGCAACAAGGCGCCGAGAGGGCTGGTTCCACCCTCGCCCACCGGGGAGGCCGTTCCAGCCCTGGTCTCCCCTCGCAGGATGTCTGTCAGCTCACCTGCCGCTTCCGCCGCTCGAAACATACAAGCGCAGACGAACCCCATCACGACACCCACCAACACCTCGCGCGTGGCGAGCAGTGTCCATGCAACAGCGTCTGTTGGGAGAGCACTGGCCGTCAGCGCAGGGAAACAGAGAATAGCGAGCCCGAGGCCCAGCGCGATGCGGATCTGTGTCGGGAGCGCCGGTCCCCCCAGTACCGGGATGGACCAGGCAAGCGGCAGAGTGCGCGCGGCCCCGAGACCGAGCAGGACGATCGACTTCTCTAGATGATCGGGAAGCAGCACTGGGCGCCCTAGCGAACCGTGGCGATAGCGACAAGCAGAGCTTGCGAGAAGCGCAACACCTGCGCCCCGAGCAACGGTCCCAGCAAGACAAGAACCAAGATCACCGCGGCCAGCTTGGGGACGAACGCGATGCTCGGATCGTGAATCTGCGACGCCGCTTGTAGGACGCTGACGAGGAAACCAACCACCAAGCTCGCCAAGAGCGGCGGAGCCGACACCAGGAGCACGAGAAGGAGTCCCTCGCGGACCGCGCGCAGAACCACATCCGTGGCCGCCAAGCTAGACATAGCCTTCCACCAGTCCCCGCAGAAGCAGCTGCCAACCGTCGGCGAGCACGAAGAGCAGTAGCTTGAAGGGCAAAGAAACGGCTGTGGGCGAAAGCATGTGCATGCCCAGTGCGAGTAGGAGGTTCGAGACCACCAGATCCAGCACGAGGAACGGAAGGAAGATGAGGAACCCGATCTCGAAGGCCCGCCGCAATTCCGAGGCGACGAAGGCGGGCACCAGTACCAGGAAGTCGTGCTCCGTGACTGCTTCCCGCGCGGCCCCCGTTCGCATGCGCAAGGCCAGGGCATGAAACACGCTGCGATCTCTGGCTGAACCGTGCTTGAGGAGGAAGTCGCGTACAGGCTCCTTGGCCTTGTCGGCGGCCGTGGCGAGCACCTCGATGCTCTGACCGCTCAGGAGCTCGGTGCCGCTCCCCTGCCCTAGCTCGGGCTCGATGGCCTGCAAGATGCGCTCGCCGGTCGGTGCCATGATGAAGAGAGTCAGGATCAGGGCGAGCCCCGTGATGATCTGCGATGGTGGGATCTGTGCCGACCCCAGGGCGCTTCTCAAAATCGAGAGCACGACCGCGATCTTCACGAAGCTGGTCATGAGCAGAAGGACGAAGGGCACAATCGACATGGCCGCAACCGCGACGAGCAGAAGCACGGGACGCGACGCCAAGCCATCCAACCGACTCACGCCTGCGGCTCCCAACGCGGGAAGCGCGTTCATCGCCCCCCTTTCCGCAAGACCTTGGCCAACACGTCCGCAAAGGCCGAGCCACTACCACCTGAGACGGCTTTGGCCGGTGGAAGGCTCGCCTCGTCGATCTCGGCCAGCAAGCTCATGGGACCATCCCCTACGCCCACCAGGAAACAGCGCCCACCAGCCGCGATGAGATACACCGAACGCCTTGGTTCAAGAAAACAACGACCGAGGACGCGAATGCAGTCATCCGACCGCCCCACCCCTCGGCGTCCCAGCCAACGCAGTACAACGTAGGCCATCAGGCACACCAGTCCGAGGGAAACCAACGAAAGCGCGATCGAACCGCCGAAACCGGGAAGGTCAGACCCAGACGGACCCATGCGCCGGACTTACCGCCAGAGCGCACCACCTGTCAACGGCACACTGCCTCGGGCATGGTCATGCCAGACGGCCGCCGCTGGCCGCGAGCGTTCACTGGAAGGTCTGGCGACCCCAAATGCAGCGAAGGGGAGGCAGGGCGGACAGAGGGTGCCAACCACGGAGTGGAACCCCTTCAGGGGGCGCCAACCACGCCAACGCTCTATTCGCCGCCGCCGCGGCTACGCCCCGAGCGCTTCATGGTAGCAGCGGGCTTCGCAGGTGCGCGCGCCCCGGCGTCCTTCTTCACCTTGGGCCCGGCCGCGCGCTTCGGCTTGACCTTGGACTTGTCCTTCGCTTGGCCGGCTCCGGGCTCCTTGCTCTTGCCTTTGGGCGCGGCTTCCTTGCCGTCCTTGGTCTCCTTGACCTCTTTGGCGGCCTTGCTCGCCTTGCCAGCCTTGCCCTTCGGGGCCGGCTTGGGCTCGGCTTTTGCTCCCTCGTCCGGGATGAGCTCGAGCAGGGCCATCGGCGCCGCATCGCCAGGGCGCTGGGCGATCTTCATGATCCGGGTGTATCCGCCGTGACGCGATAGAAATCGCGGTCCAATCTCGTCGAAAAGCTTGAGCACCGCATCGCGATCCCTCACCATGCGCAACGCCATTCGCATCGCGTGAACCACGCGCCCCCGTTCCTCTGGCGTGCGCTTCTCGGGCTTCTTGGTCAGCACTGGGCCCAGCCGGCGCGCCCAGGTGATGGTTCGCTCGACAAGGCGACGAATCTCCTTGGCTTTGACCTCGGTCGTGCGGATGCGCTCGTAGGTCAGCACCGCCGCCACCATGTTGGAGAACAGCGCCTTGCGGTGGGCAGCGGTCCGGGAAAGATGAAGTCCAGCTCTCTTGTGTCGCATGTTGGCCTAGCTATGGAGTCGTCTGCGGGGTTGCGATGGAATATGGATAGCGTCAGGCTTTCGTCGAGGGTGATCGAAAGGACCTACGCCTTCTTCGGCGAGCCCTCGCCCGGCCAGCCTTCCAGCTTCATGCCAAGCGACAATCCCATGCCGGCCAGGATCTCTTTAATCTCCTTGAGCGACTTGCGACCGAAGTTCTTGGTCTTGAGCATGTCGGACTCGGTCTTCTGCACCAGTTCGCCGATGTAGCGAATGTTGGCGTTCTGCAGGCAGTTCGCCGAGCGCACGGACAGTTCCAGATCGTCGACCGACTTCCACAGATTCTCGTTGAGCTTCTGCTGTTCCTCCGAGACGGTTGCCTCGGGAGCAGGCTCGGCGCCTTCCTGGAAGTTGATGAAGATAGAGAGCTGATCCTTGAAGATCTTTGCGGCGTAGGCCACGGCGTCCTCCGGCTTCACCGTGCCATTGGTCCATACCTCGAGAGTGAGCCTGTCGTAGTCGGTCTGCTGGCCGACGCGCGCGTTGGTCACCGAGAAGTTGACCTTGCGAATGGGCGAGAAGAGCGAATCGATGGGCACCACGCCAACCGACATGTTGGGCTGTTTGTTGCGCTCCGCTGGCACGTAGCCACGCCCCACACCGATTTCGAGCTCCATGCGCACCTTGGCGCCCTTCGAGCACGTCATGATGTGGTGGTCAGGATTCAAGATCTCGATGCCTTCCGGACACTGGATGTCCTTGGCCGTGACCTTCCCCTCGCCATCCTTGTCGAGGCGTACCGTACGTGGCTTGCCATCGAGAGATCGAATGATGACCTCCTTCAGGTTGAGCACGATGTCGGTGACATCCTCGGCAACTTCCGGCAGCGAAGTGAATTCGTGCACGGCTCCCTCGATCTTGACCGAGGTGATAGCGGCGCCTTGCAGGGACGACAGCAACACACGGCGGATACCGTTGCCTATGGTCGTGCCGAAGCCACGTTCCAGTGGCTCGCAAGCAAATTTCCCGTAATTGGGCGTCAACGAGTCCGCGTCCACCTCGAGCTTCCGAGGCCGGATGGGGTCTCGCCAATTCCTCGCGATGAACGCAGAGGGCGTGACGGCGGTGATCTGAGCACTAGCGGTCGACATCCTGTTCTCCTGTTAGATCCTACGGAACGATGAACTTCGCGGCAGCGTTGCCTACTTCGAATAGAGTTCGACGACGAGCTGCTCTCTGACCGTCATCGTGAGATCCTCTCGCGACGGAAGCGTCACGAGCTTGCCCTGAAAATTGTCCTTATCGAGCTGCAACCACTTGGGCACGCCCCGGCGATCCACGGCGCCGAGGCTTTCAAGGATACGCGTCACCTTCTTGGAAGGATCGCACACCACGATGCTGTCGTTGAGTCCGCACAGGAAAGAGGGGATATTCACCTTCTTGCCGTTCACCCTGAAATGGCCGTGTCGGACCAACTGCCGTGCCTCTGCGTGGTCGGAGGCGAACCCGAGGCGGTACACCACGTTGTCCAAGCGCCGTTCGAGCAACTGAAGCAGATTCTCGCCAGCCACTCCCTTCATGCGGGTCGCTTTCTGATAATAGCCGCGGAACTGGCGCTCGGCGAGGCCATACATGCGCTTCAGCTTCTGCTTCTCACGAAGCTGCGAGCCATAGTTCGAGAGCTTCCTGCGCCTCGCCTGGCCGTGCTGGCCGGGGGCGTAGGCGCGCCGTTCGTAACCGCACTTGTCGGTATAGCAACGATCGCCCTTCAGGAAGAGCTTGGTGTCTTCCCGGCGACACAGGCGGCAAACCGGACCGGAGTACTTCGCCATCGATATCTTACCTTCCTCGTACGTTAGCCTTGTGAGAAACCAGACGAACGGCCTCGACTCAGACTCTCCGCCGCTTGGGCGGCCTACAGCCGTTGTGGGGTATGGGCGTGAGATCCCTGATCACGTTGATCTTGAACCCGGCGGAGGCGAGCGCACGCAGCGCCGATTCACGTCCCGAGCCAGGACCGCGAATGAAGACATTGATTGACTTCATGCCATGATCCATCGCCTTGTGGGCTGCATCATCTGCGGCCAACTGCGCGGCGAATGGCGTCGACTTGCGCGAGCCCTTGAAACCCTTGACTCCCGACGACGACCACGAAATGACGTTGCCAGAAACATCGGTGATGGTGACGATGGTGTTGTTGAAGGAGGCGGTGATGTAGGCGATCCCGCTCTGCACGCTCTTGCGCGACTTCTTGGCTTTGGCCTTTGGCTTCGCTATCGCTTCGTTCTCTGTCGCCATATCTTGTCCGATCTATTGCTGTGGTTTCCGTCTCACGGGACCGATTGCTAGGCGCCCGTTCCTTCGGTCTTGCGCTTGATCATCTGGCCTTTGCGCGGCCCCTTGCGCGTACGTGCGTTGGTCTTGGTCCGCTGCCCGCGGACGGGCAGGCTCCTACGATGGCGAAGGCCGCGGTAGCAACCGAGATCCATCAACCGCTTGATGTTCATCGAGATCTCGCGCTGCAAATCGCCTTCAATCTTGAGTCCCATCTGCTCGATGACCTCGCGAATGCGCCGGGACTCGGCGTCATCGAGTGCATCGCTGCGCTTGTCCAAGGAAATGCCGGCACTCTTCAGCACCTCGCGCGCCTTGGTCCGGCCAATACCATTGATATAGGTCAGCGCGAATTCCATGCGCTTGTTTCGGGGGAGATCGACGCCTACAACGCGTGCCATATATCTGGAGTTCCTTTCCTACTAACCATCCGAATCGCAGACTCGCCGACTACCCTTGCCGCTGCTTGTGACGGGAGTTCTCGCAAATGACCCGCACGACGCCCCGCCGACGAATCAGCTTACATTTGACGCAGATCTTCTTGACCGATGCTCTGACCTTCATGGGACACTCATCCGTTCTTCGCCCGCGAGAGAACCAACGGGCCGTTCTCGGTGATCGCCACCGAGTGCTCAAAATGGGCCGAGAGGCTACCATCTTTCGTGACAGCAGTCCACCCATCCTCCTCAATGACTACCTGTGGGCCGCCCTCGTTTACCATGGGTTCGATGGCGATCACCATCCCGACGCTGAGGCGCGGCCCCCGCCCCGCCGGGCCGTAGTTCATGACTTGGGGCGGCTCGTGCATGTGCCGGCCGATGCCGTGGCCGGCGAACTGCTCGACCACCGAATAGCCCCGCTTCTCGACGTAGGATTGGACCGCCCAGCCGATATCGCCGAGACGGTTGCCGGGCACGCACTGCTCGATGGCCTTTTCGAGTGACACCCTCGTCGCCTCGACCAGCGCGAGCGCCTTCTCCGACACCTTGCCGATGGGCAACGTACGCGCCGAATCCCCACACCATCCGTCCTTGAACGCGCCGAAATCGACCGACAAGATGTCGCCATCCTTGAGCACCACGTCCTTGCGGGGAATACCGTGAACAATCACGCTGTTGACCGAGGTACACAGCACGGCGGGATAGCCGCGGTAGCCGAGGAAGGCCGGTTCTGCGGAGAGTTCCTTGAGCCGACGACGAGCCACCAGCTCCAAATCCCAGGTGCTGACACCGATAGCCGCCGCCGCCGCGATGGCGTCGAGGACGTCTGAAACGATGAGATTGGCCTCGCGCAACTTCGCAATCTGCGCGCTGGTCTTGAGCTCGATGCCCTTCACGCGCACCTCACGCGAGCGATCCCGGGCAACCATCCGGCAATGCGGGTTGACTGAGCGTGGAGCAAGCGACCGTTCGCCATGAGCATGTAATGTTTGAAGATACAAGCCTACCCGCCAACCGGGGCCGTCGCCCGACCGCCACGGCCGCGAATGCGCGGCCCCTTGGGACCCGTGAAGCCCTCGTAGTTTCTCGTGATGAGGTGCGACTCAATCTGTTGCACGGTATCGAGAGCGACGCCGACGACGATCATGAGGCCAGTGCCGCCGAAGCGAAAAGGAACACCCAAATTATCGGAGAGCAAGTTCGGCAGGACACAGATGACCGATACGTAGAGCGCGCCCCCTGCGGTGATGCGCGTCAAGACCTTGTCGATGTACGAGGCGGTCGCCTTGCCCGGACGGATGCCGGGGATGAACCCGCCGTACTTGCGCATGTTGTCGGCAACGTCCACGGGATTGAACGTGACCGCGGTGTAGAAGTAGCAGAAGAAGATGATGAGTCCGACGTAGATCGCGTTGTAGCGCCAATCGCCTGGATGAAGCGCGTCGGACACGGCCCGCGCATACGAGTTGTTGAGGAATGACGCGATCTGCTGGGGGAACATGAGAATGGAGGAGGCGAAGATGGGCGGGATGACGCCCGCGGTGTTCACCTTGAGCGGCAGGTGGGTGGACTGGCCACCAAACATCTTTCGCCCGACCACACGCTTGGCGTATTGCACCGGTATCCGGCGCTGGCCGCGCTCAAAAAAGATGATGACGGCGATGACGGTAACCACGATCAGCCCCATGAGGGCCAGGGAGAAGGCGGTGATATTCCCCTCCTTTGCGCGCGTTCCCAGGCGAACCACTGCGCTCGGGATATCGGCCACGATGCCCGCGAAGATGATGAGCGAAATGCCGTTGCCGATGCCACGCTCGGTGATTTGCTCACCCAGCCACATGATGAACGCCGTGCCCGTGGTCAGCGAGATCATCGTCAGCAGGTAGAAACTCCATCCCGGCGTGGGCACGACCTCACCCAGGTGTCCGTAGGCGGAATTGTTGGAGATTAGCCATCCTGCAATGAAGTAGGACTGAATCAGCGACAGGAGCACGCAGCCGTAGCGCGTGTATTGATTAATCTTCCGCCTTCCTGCCTCGCCCTCCTTCTGGATCTGCTCCAGCTTGGGAATGACGACGGTCAGGAGCTGGATGATGATGGACGAGCTGATGTAGGGCATGATGCCCAGCGCGAATATCGACATCTTCTCGAGCGCACCGCCCGAAAACATGTTGAAGAGCCCGAGGAATGTCCCCGACGACTGACTGACGATCTTGCTCATCACCGAGGCATTCACACCCGGCGTCGTCACGAACACGCCAATTCGGTAGACCCCGAGCATCGCCAGCGTATAGAGCAGGCGCCGGCGCAGCTCCGGAATCTTGGTCATATTTTGGAAGCCAGAGGCCATCTACTTCCTCCAGGTTTACGCGTGCTCAGCCATTGGCAATCTCGGCGCGACCGCCCTTCTTCTCGATCTTTTCCTTGGCACTTGCAGAGAATGCGTCGGCCTTGACCACGAACTTCTTGGTCGCTTCACCGTCACCCAACACCTTGATTCGCGTGTGACGCCGCGGAACCAGGCCCACCGCCTTGAGCTCGGCGATGCTGACCGTGCCCGCTTCGAAGCGCGCATCGATATCGGACAAGTTCACTGCGAAAACTTCCTTGCGGAAGATGTTCTTGAAACCCTTCTTGGGGAGCCGACGCTGCATTGGCATCTGACCACCCTCGAATCCGAAACGCGCCCCGTGGTGGCCTGTGCGAGCCTTCTGGCCCTTCACGCCTTTGCCGGACTGTTCACCGGTCCCCGAACCCGGACCGCGACCAATCCGTTTGCGGTTCCTCGTCGCACCACGCGGTCCCTTCAAGTCTTGTAGCGTCCTGCCCATATCTTCATTCCTTTGGGAAATCGTGCGCGTTGCCTACTCCGCCGCCTCAACCTTCAACAAGTGGGATACCGAGCGGATCATGCCGCGAACCGCGGGATTGTCCGGCAGAACCACGGTACGACCTCGTTTGCCCAGACCGAGTCTGGCAATGGTCAGCTTGTGTGGTTCGGGACGGTTGATGCCGCTGCGGACGAGAGTAACTTTCAACTTGGTTGCCATGATCTACCCCGCTGCCAAAATGTCCTCGAGGCTCTTGCCGCGAAGCGCGGCCACCGATGCGCCGCTCGACAGCTGCTTGAGCGCATCGATGGTGGCATGAATCACGTTGTGGGGATTCGAGGTTCCGATGCACTTGGTGAGAATGTCTTGCACACCCGCGACCTCTAGCACAGGGCGAACTGCCCCCCCGGCGATGACGCCGGTACCCGCACTCGCCGGGCGCAGCACCACGGTGCCCGCTCCAAAAGTCCCTTTGACCTCGTGGGGAATCGTGGTTCCCGCCAGGGGGATCTTGAAGAGACTCTTCTTCGCCTGCTCCGTACCTTTGCGGATGGCCTCGGGAACTTCGTTTGCCTTGCCGAGGCCCGCCCCGACGTAGCCGTGCTGATCCCCGACGACGACCAAGGCCGAGAACGAGAATCTCCGACCACCCTTCACCACCTTCGCGACGCGGTTGATGAACACGACGCTGTCGACCAGCTCGCCGACGTCTTCGTAGTTAATCGCCATTCTTGCTCCTAGACATCATTGGGACATCTTCGCCAGTGTGATTTCGAACCTAGAACTTCAACCCTGCTTCGCGCGCGCCAGCGGCAACGGAAGAGACGCGGCCGTGGTAACGGTAGCCCCCCCGGTCGAAAACAACCTGGGCGATGCCCTTCTCGAGGCATTTCTTCGCGACCAGTGCGCCGACCTGCTTGGCGCGATCGCGCTTCCTCCCCTTGGGGGCATCCGCGGGTGGATCCTTCTTGGGTAGAAGATCCGATGCCGCAAACAAGGTCTTGCGGCCCAGATCGTCGATGATCTGGGCGTAGATATGGCGAGCGCTGCGATAAACCACCAAGCGCGGTCGTTCGGCGGTTCCCGAGATGCGTTTGCGCAACGAACGGTGTCTTCGGTTGCGCGAGTCGATTTTGCTCTTCGTGGCCATGTTGTCTATTCCGTTTCTTGCCCGTTTCCTGCGGACCGGGGCCGGCCCTAACCAGCTCCGCCGGTGGCGGCAGCCTTGCCGACCTTCTTCTTGATGATCTCTTCGGCGTACTTCACACCCTTGCCCTTGTAAGGTTCCGGTGGACGAAGCTCGCGCATCTTGGCCGATACCTGTCCAAGCATGTCCTTGTCAGCGGAAGTCAGGGTCAGTCGGTTCTTCTCGACTTTGGCGGTGACCGACTTCGGCAGCTTGTACACGATGGGGTGGGAATAGCCCAGCGCAAAGGTCACGGAATCTCCGCTCACCTCGGCGCGATAGCCGACTCCATTGATCTCGAGCTCGCGTTTCCAGCCTTCGCTCACGCCCTTCACCATGTTGGCAAGATGGGCGCGCACCAGGCCATGTCTAGCGCGGTTTTCACGCGAATCGTCCTCGCGCGATACGATGGCCTTGTCGCCCTCGATCTTGATGCTCACGCCAGCCGGCATGGGCTTGCTGAGCTCACCCTTGGGTCCTTTGACGCTGAATTGCCCTGGCTTTTGCGCGAGGGATACGCCCTTCGGCATGGGTACAGGTTGGCGACCGATGCGTGACATTTACCAAACCTCGCAGAGAAGTTCGCCGCCGATGCCGGCCTTGCGGGCGGCCCGATCCGTCATAAGGCCGCGGGACGTTGAAAGAATCGCGATACCGAGACCGGAGCGGACCTTGCCAATGCCGTCGCGTCCGACATACACGCGCTGGCCAGGACGAGAACGCCGGCGTAGGCCAGTGATAGCGTTCGCCCCCGGTTCCGGCCAACGCAGGCGCACGATGAGCTCGCTGTGGCCGTCAAAACCCGGCCGCGTCTCGAAGCTCGCGATGTAACCTTCGGCCTGCAACACCTCGGCGATGCGGACCTTGAGGGTAGAATTGGGGCAAACCAGGTCGCCCCGGCGGGCCAAGATGGCGTTGCGGATACGCGTAAGGAAATCAGCAATTGGATCAGTCATGGGCGCCTACCAGCTCGACTTGATGACCCCGGGGACATCCCCACGGAGCGAAAGCAATCGGAAACAAATACGGCACAGCTCGAACTTGCGCAGGAACCCACGCGAGCGGCCGCATTGTTTGCAGCGGTTGTGCCGCCGCACTTTGAACTTCGGAGGCTTGGGGAACATATCGACCGTCTTCGCCATGATTCGCTAGCTCCTAAACGGCATACCAAGGTGGCGCAGTAAGGCGCGACCCTGTTCGTCGGTGCGCGCGGTTGTTGTGATGGTGATGTTCATGCCCTTGGGCTTCTCCAGTTTGTCGGCCCCCGTCTCGGGGAAGATGCTTCCCTCGCGGACGCCCATGGTGAAGTTGCCACGCCCGTCGAACCCTTTGGGCGAAACACCCTTGAAGTCACGCACGCGCGGCAAGGCGAAGGTGATGAGTCGATCCAAGAATTCATACATGCTGTCCCGACGAAGCGTGACCATGGCGCCGATCTTCTGCCCACCCTTGAGCTTGAACGCGGCGATGGCCTTGGACGACTTGGTGACCACCGGTTTTTGTCCCGTGATGGCGGTCAGGTCCTCGACGCCAGAGTCGAGAATCTTCGGGTTGGTGATGGCTTCCCCAAGCCCCATGTTGACGGTGATCTTGGCAATACGCGGCGCCTGCATGACGTTCTTGAGGCCCAGTTCGGTGATGAGCTTGGCGCGAACCTCACTCTCGTAGATCTTGCGCAAGCGGGCCGGATCTGCTCGCTTCACCTTCTCGGTCGCGAGCTCGACTTTCGAACCGCCCTTGCCCACGTCCCTGCCCTTGCCACCCTTGCCGCCCTTGCCGCCACCCTCTTTGCCACCTTTGCCGCTCGCGGCCGGCTTCTTCGCAGAAGCATCCGCTCCTCCGCCCTTGGCTTCGGTCGGCTTGGCAGGCTTGTCTGCCTTGGCCGGCTTCTCTGTTGCCTTTTCGGCTTTGTCGTTTTCTTCAGCCATCTTGAGTGTTCCTTCTGCCCGCGGACGCTATGCCGATTCGAACAGGCTCCCGCATTTCACGCACACGCGCCGCTTCTTCTGGCCTTCTCGCAATTCCGCCTTCGCCCGTCTGCCGGCGGCGCACTTGCCGCACCATAAGGCCACGTTCGATAGCGCAACCGAGCCTTCCTTGTCGAGGATGCCCCCACGGGGATTGGCTTGAGTCGGCTTGGTGTGGCGCTTGACCATGTTCACGCGCTCAACGACCACACGCTCCTTGTCGGTGAGCACGCGCAGAATACGGCCGCGCTTGCCCTTCTCTTTTCCGGCGATGACGACCACCGTGTCGCCTTTGCGCACATGCATTAGAGGACCTCCGGCGCTAGCGAGATGATTTTCATGAAGCGTTTGGCGCGCAATTCGCGGGCCACCGGACCAAAGATGCGCGTGCCGATCGGCTCGTTGTCCTTGTCGACCAGGACCGCGGAGTTGGAATCGAAGCGGATGTACGAGCCGTCCTGGCGCGAGACCTCCTTCTTCGTCCGCACGATGACGGCGCGAGCGACCTCGCCCTTCTTCACCTTGGAGTTCGCGATGGCTTCCTTGACGGAAACCACGATGACGTCCCCCAGGGATGCGTACTTGCGCCTCGTTCCGCCGAGTACGCGGATGCACATAATCTTCTTGGCGCCCGAATTGTCGGCTACGTCGAGAGTTGTCGTCGTCTGGACCATTGTTAAACCTGCCGTCTTGTTTGTTCTTGACGATCGCGCTGGCCTTCTCAGGCGTCAGGCCTCCTGCGGCCGTTCAAGAAGCCGGTCGACCCGCCAGCGCTTCTCCCGCGAGAGCGGCCTCGACTCGACAATCTCCACGCGATCGCCCACGCGATATTGGTTCTTCTCGTCGTGCGCCTTGTACTTTGCACGACGGGTCATCAATTTGCCGTACTTGTCATGGGAAAGGCGGCGCTCGACCACGACCACACGAGTCTTGTCCATCTTGGCGCCGATCACTACGCCGACCAGCTTGCGCTTCGTGTTCTTTGCGCGCCCGGGCTTGTCGGCGTTGGCGGCAGAGGCTGTATTTTCGTTTTCTTTCGCCACGGCCTATTTCTCCTTGGCACTTGGGGCAACCGCCGCCGCCGCCCGACCCGACCTCTCGGCGAGCACCGTGCTGACGCGAGCGATGTCACGACGGGTATTGCGAATCACCATCGTGTTCTCGATTTGGTTCGTGTTGTGCTTGAGGCGATTCTGGAAGAGATCCTCGCGCAATTTACTGAGCGTGCGTTCGAGCTCAGCCGTCTCATTGCCGCGTATGTCCTTCGCCTGAACTTTGCTTTTCATAGCACCTGCTCCCGGCCAATGACTCGTGTTTCCACCGCCAGTTTGTGCTTCGCGAGATGAAACGCCTGCTTGGCAAGATCGACGGACACACCCTCGAGCTCGTAAAGAACGCGTCCCGGCCTGACGACCGCGACCCACTCTTCCGGGGTGCCTTTGCCCTTGCCCATGCGGGTCTCGGCGGGCTTCTTCGAGATCGGCTTGTCCGGAAAGATTCGCACGTACAGCTTTCCGCCACGCTTCACATGGCGTGAAATGGCCGTCCGGGCCGCCTCGATCTGCCGCGCGGTCACGAAACCGCAGGACATGGCCTGCAGCCCGAATTCTCCGAAGGAGACCGAAGTTCCACCTTTGGAAACTCCACGCATCTTGCCCTTCTGCTGTTTGCGCCACTTGACTCTATCTGGTGCTAGCATGACTTCCTCTCGTCGCTTCCGCCGCCATCGACTAGGCTAGGCGACCTGTCCGCTGAGGCAGAACCTCTCCCTTGAAGATCCAGCACTTCACGCCGATGGCGCCGTAGGTGGTGTGCGCCTCCGTGGTGCCATACTCGATATCCGCACGCAGCGTGTGCAGGGGCACGCGCCCCTCGTGGTACCACTCGTAACGCGCCATTTCGGCTCCGCCAAGACGGCCCGAGCAGGCCAAGCGAATGCCCTTGGCTCCGAACTTCATCGCGGTCTGCACCGCCTTCTTCATGGCGCGGCGGAAGGCCACGCGACGCTCGAGCTGGGTCGCCACGTTCTCGGCGACGAGCTGCGCGTTGGTCTCGGCCTTGCGCACTTCCTGAATGTTGAGGAAGACCTCGCTCGTGGTGAGCGACTGCACCTCCTTCTTCAGGGTCTCGACGCCCGCACCCCGCTTGCCGATGACAATGCCCGGCCGGGCGGTGAAGATGTTGATCTTGACTTTGTTGGCGGCGCGCTCGACTTCGACCGACGCCACGCCCGCGTGTCCCAGCTTCTCCTTGACGAATCGCTTGAGCCGCAAGTCCTCGTGCAGCCACTTCGAGAATTCTCTCTCGGAGTACCACTGCGAGGACCAGCCCCGCACGACGCCGAGACGAAAGCCTATTGGATTGGTCTTCTGCCCCATCTGATTACTCCTGCGGCACGTCGACCACGATGGTCACGTTGGAGGTCCGTCGGTTGATACGGTTGGCGCGACCCATGGATCGAGCTAGCCAGCGCTTCTCGACGGGCCCGGGATCCACGGTGATCTTGGTGACCATGAGCGCGTCGGCATCGGCCTTCTCGTTGGTGGTCGCGTTGGCGATGGCCGAGCCAAGAACCTTGCTCAGCATCTTGGCAGCCTTGCGCTGTTGGAAGTTCAGGATGGACAAGGCGTCGCCCACCTGCCGTCCACGAATCATGTCCGCGACCATACGCACCTTACGAGGTGACTGGCGGAACCGTCTCAAAACTGCGTGTGCCATGGCAGTGAACCTTTCCGTTTCCTACTTCTTGGCCGCTGCTGTGGCGGCTGCGGGAGCGGCAGGGGCAGCGGCGGGGGCAGCGGTGGTAGCGGCGGCCTTGCGATCCCCGGAGTGGGTCATGAAGATCCGCGTAGGCGAAAATTCGCCGAGCTTGTGCCCGACCATGTTCTCGGTGACGAATACTGGTAGGAACTTGCGTCCATTGTGCACGGCGAAGGTGAGTCCCACCATCTCGGGCAGGATGGTCGAACGCCGCGACCAAGTCTTGATGACCTTCTTCGACTTCTGCTTCTGCATATCGGCCGCCTTGGTCATGAGGTGGCGATCGACGAAGGCGCCTTTCTTGATTGAGCGGGGCATGGCTAGGCCTTCTTTCCTCGATGCTTTATGATCATGCGGTCTGTCCTCTTGTTCTGGCGAGTCTTGAGCCCCTTTGCGAGCTGGCCCCACGGCGAACAGGGATGCCGGCCACCCGAGGAACGACCTTCGCCGCCGCCCATCGGGTGATCAACCGGATTCATGGTGACTCCACGATTGTGCGGACGCCGGCCCTTCCAGCGCGTCCGGCCAGCCTTGCCGACGTGAACGCTGCTGTGCTCGATGTTGCCAAGCTGGCCGATGGTTGCCCGGCAATCTAGATGTACGGCGCGAACCTCGCCCGAGGGTAGACGAACCTGCCCCCAATCGCCTTCCTTGGCCATGAGCTGCGCCCCGTCGCCGGCTGAGCGTACGAGTTGCGCCTTGCCCGCCACGTGGAGGCTGACGTTGTGAATGGTGGTTCCCAGCGGAATGGAACGAAGTGGAAGGCTGTTGCCTGGCTTGATGTCGGCGTCGCGCGACGAGACGACCGTGTCTCCCACCTTGAGGCCTATCGGCCACAGGATGTAGCGCTTCTCGCCGTCCGAGTAGTTGAGCAGAGCAATGCGAGCGCTGCGGTTGGGATCGTATTCGATAGTGGCCACCTTGGCCGGCACGCCGATCTTGTCCCGGCGAAAATCGATGATGCGGAATCGCTGTTTGTGACCCCCACCGCGGAAGCGAGCGGTGATGCGTCCGAAGTGATTACGCCCGCCCGTCGATGATTTCGAAGCGGTCAGCGACTTTAGGGGTCGGTTTCCCTGGCTGAGCTCGGAAAAGTCCGGCGCGGTTCGGCCGCGTACGCCCGGCGTGGTGGGATTCATCGTGCGAAGGCCCATGTACTAGACTCCCTCGAAGAATTCGATTTTCTGGCCCGGTGCAAGCGTGACCAGGGCACGTTTCCAGTTCGATCGGCGGCCGATGAAGCGGCCAACTCGCTTCTGCTTGCCACGGACGATGGACGTGCGCACCTTGAGCACGTTTACGTTCCACAACTTCTCGACCGCATACTTGATCTCGATCTTGTTCGCATCGCGAGCGACTTCGATCAGCAACTGCGGGGGCACCTGCTCCGGATCGCCGATGTCCTCCTCCGCACGGCCGCCAGTGTCCTTGAGGAATGTTCCCTTCTCCGTGAGGAGTGGGCGCTTGATGATGGTTTCGGCAGAACGCATGGATGCTCCTCTTTACGCCGCTTGGCCTTCGGTCTCGGCTCCGACCACACGAGCCTCGACGGCCTTGATGACGTCCTTCGCGATGATCAGCCCGGCGTGGTTGAGAATGTCGTAAACGTTGAGCCCCTCGGGCGGCAGGCAAGCGTGTCTGGTGAGGTTGCGAATCGACTTGACCAGATTCTGGTTGCCCTTGGCGTCCACCACCAAAGCGGAGTCGAAGCCGAGCGCCTTGAGGACACCCGCGATGCGCTTCGACTTGGGAGCTTCAATGACCAGCTTGTCGATTATCACGAGCTTCTTCTCCTGGGCCCGCAACGACAAAGCCGAGGCCAACGCGGCCTTCTTCACCTTCTTCGGCAGGGTGTATTCGTAGCTTCGCGGGTGCGGTCCGAAGACCTTGCCACCGCCAACGTAGTTGGGCGAACGCGTGGACCCCTGCCGCGCATTGCCAGTACCCTTCTGCCGGAATGGCTTGCGACCACCACCGCGGACATGCATCCGGGTCTTGGTCGCGTGCGTTCCCTTGCGCTTGGCCGCCTGTTGCGCCTTGACGGCCTCCCACAACAAGGATTCCTTAACCTTGGCGGCGAAGACCTCGTCGGCGATGTCCATCTGGCCGACCTTCTGTCCTTGAGTATCTACGACATCGATCTGCATGGCCGTCCTCAGGTCTTGATCTCGACGTCCACGCCCGCCGAAAGGTCGAGCTTCATCAGGGCGTCCAGCGTCTGCTGCGTCGGATCCAGGATGTCGAGCAATCGCTTGTGCGTCCGGATCTCGAATTGCTCCCTCGACTTCTTGTCGACGTGCGGAGAGCGCAGAACGCAATATTTGTTGATCTTGGTCGGCAACGGGATGGGTCCCGCGACTTTCGCGCCGGTCCGTTTGGCGGTGTCGACGATCTCACCTGCCGACTGGTCGAGCAGGCGATGATCGTAGGCCTTCAGCCGTATTCTGATTTTGGGTGTCACTTGGTGCCCCCTTTTACTTTGCTCTTTTCCACTCCGCCAGAGTTTCCTACGCAATGATCTTGGTGACGACGCCGGCGCCCACCGTCTTGCCGCCTTCGCGAATCGCGAAGCGCAAACCTTCCTCGCAAGCGATCGGCGTGATCAGCTTG
>Ga0210133_1000098_pt1 | contig 31395 bp, 29 predicted proteins | sample Joice_ThreeSqC_D_2_FD_184874 | JGI IMG/M metagenome (GOLD analysis project Ga0210133, IMG submission 184874) | Wetland microbial communities from San Francisco Bay, California, USA, that impact long-term carbon sequestration - Joice_ThreeSqC_D1... | ecosystem: Environmental > Aquatic > Marine >...
CATGGCGGACGTTCACCAAGTCGACCACCATTCTCCTGTTCCTGATCCATGCAGTTGCCGTCGCCGGCATCGTCGTCGAGGGCTGGTCGTGGAAGGGCTTTGCCCTGGCCGTCGCGGTTTACTACGTCCGCATGGTCGCGGTGACAGCCGGCTACCACCGCTACTTCTCCCACCGCGCCTTCCGCACTTCGCGCGCCTTTCAGTTTCTGCTCGCGCTGGCTGCGCAAAGCGCCGCCCAGAAAGGCGTCCTGTGGTGGGCGAGCCACCACCGTTGGCACCACAAGCACTCCGACACCGAACGCGACGTCCACTCGGCCAAGCTACGCGGCTTCGCCTACGCGCACATGGGCTGGCTGTTCACAGACATCTGGGACGCCACCGACACCAAGCTCATCCCGGATCTCAACAAGTATCCCGAGCTCCGCTGGCTGGACCGCCCGGGCTACGCCGTGTTGCCGTCCTTCGCACTCGGCCTCGGCATGCTTCTTCTCGGAGGCGAATTCTGGCTGCTCTGGGGCTTCATGGTTTCGAGCGTGATGGTCTGGCACGGCTCCTTCGCCATCAACTCCTTCGCTCACCTCGTCGGTCGCCGCCGCTACGATACTGGAGACGAATCCCGCAACAGCTGGCTTCTGGCCTTGCTCACCACCGGCGAGGGCTGGCACAACAACCACCACCACTACCCCGGGTCCGCGAGCCAGGGTTTCTTCTGGTGGGAGATCGATCTGACCTACTACGTCCTGCGCGGCCTCGAACGGCTGGGCCTGGTGTGGGCCTTGCAGCGCGCCCCGGCTGACGTGGTTGCGCGCACCTTGGAGGCAGACGCCGCAGAGGAATTTCCCAGCCGTGCGGCCTGACCGCCTCTACTCGCCGAGCCGCGCCTTGACCCGTTCGATGCGTGCCTTGATTCCCTCGTTGCCCGGAGACAATGACAGAGCACGAAGGTAAGCTGCCTGCGACTGGTCGTAGCGAAGCAGCTTGAAGTACGCGTCGCCCACGATGGTGTGGTACTTGGCCACCTTGGGTGCGAGACGCGCGGCGCGACGGCCATAGTCAAGCGCCTCGGTGTAGCGGGCGTTCTCGAACGCCACCTCCGCCAGACCAGCCACCGCCTCGGGGTTGCTCGCGTCTGCGCGAACCGCCCGGTCGAATGCCAGCCGCGCGTTCACCAGGTCGCCTCGGGCCAAGGCGCCAGCGCCCTCCCCCGCGGCCTTGTTCGATGCGGTACGATCGCGCAAAGCCGGCTCGTCCTTCACCGAAACCGGGTTTTCGGCCACGGATCCGCCTTTGTTCCTGACCTTCTTGGTCGCGTCCTCGCCCGGCTCCGGCGAAGGCGCCGGGGCCCCGCCCGGTAGATCCTCCTCCTCCTTGCCGCTCGCACGGTCCGCTGACACCAAGTCCTTCGGATCCAGCTCCGCCACGAGCTGGTAGTAGGGCCGGGCCTCGTCGTGCCTGCCCGCGTCCCAAAGAACCTGCGCGCGCTTGCGGAATTCGTCGGCCAGCCGCGCCGAATGGCGGCCTTCCTTGTCGAGCTCGCGCAAGTGCACCAGAGTGGCTCGGGCTTGCGAGAAATGGCCGCTGGTCGCAGCGGAAAACACGTTGGCGGCCGCAACGGCGCTTTCGTCCAATTTACGACCTCTTCCCTCCATTCCAGCACCCGCAGCCTCGGGCTCGTGTTCACTCGCCGTGCGCGCTCCGGCGGCCAGGCCCAGCTTGGTACGAAGATCGGCATCCCCGGGAAGAAAGCGCAGAGCTTCGCCGAAGCGAACCATGGCCAGGTCGCTCAGCTTCACATCAAGCAGTGCATTGCCCAAGCTACGAAACTGGTTGCCGTACAACCGGCGCAAGAGCGCGGCCCCGCTCGACGAGGCCCCCACCCGCTTCGCCTCGGCCTCGGCCTTCTCGATGTAGGCAAGCGCCGACTCGCCTTCCGGCTCCAGGAAGTGCTCGGCAGCAGCAGCGAGACCAGCCTTGGCGAGCCACGGCGCCACGTTGTCCGCCTCGTCCGTCTTGGTGACTTCGACGTAGACCGGCGTGAAAGTGACGATCTCCTTGGGCCGGCGCAGGCCGAAGTACAGCGCCAGGGCCAAGCCGACAAGCGCCACCAGGCCGGACGCGAGCGCGATCCGGCGCAGACGACGCGAGCGCGGTGATGGCATGCGTTCGGCGAGCTTTCTTTGCCAATCCTCGTCCACCTCGGGCAGCGGAAGGTCATCCCATTCGGTCTCGATCTGCGCCGCGATCTGCGCCTCGCACAGCATGGCTTCGACCACCGACATGCTCTGCGGCCGTTCCGCCGGGTTCTTCTCGAGCATCTGCAAGACCAAGGTTTCGAGCTCGCTCGGGACCTCCACCTCCGGCGCACGCTGGCGCAGCGGTTGCGGCTGGTCCGTGACGTGCTTGGTGATAGTGGTCATCAGGTCCTCGTGCCAGAACGGGCAGGATCCCGTCAGCATCTCGTATGCCATGGCGCCCAGCGAGTAGATGTCGCTGCGATGGTCGTAGCCCTTGCCGCGGATGCGCTCGGGGGCAAGGTAGTCGGGCGTGCCGATGACCCGTTCCTCGGGCGAGGCGTCGGCCGGGGGAGGATCGGCGCTGATCAGCCCTGCGATCCCGAAGTCCACCACCTTCACCATTCCGCCGCGACGACCGCTGGTGGTGAGCATGATATTGTCGGGCTTGACGTCGAGATGGATGATGCCCTTGTCGTGGGCCGCGCCAAGGGCCTTGCACGTCTGCCGCAGGATCGAAACGACGCGCTCGACGGTGAGTCTCTTGTCGACCTCGATGACCTGGCGCAAGGAAGGCCCGTCGATGTACTCCATCACGTAAAAGACCTGACCGTCGGGAAGCTCACCGAAGTCGGTCACGTCGCAAATGAAGGGGCTGCCGATCTTCGACGCCGCGCGCGCCTCCTTGCGAAAATGCTCGACGGCACTCGGGTCACGCGCGCTTCCCGCGAGCAGCGTCTTCAATGCCACGCGCTTTTCCAGATCCACGTGCTCGGCCTGGTACACCGCCCCCATGGCTCCGGCGCCGACGCGCGTGATGACGCGATAGCGGGTGCCAGGGATGATCTCGCCGGGCGGCAGGGCGAGCTGCGTGCTGGCCGTCGTGGTACGCCTGCGCAACGTGGTCGAGCGTTCAAATTCTGAGGTGGTTTTGTCCACGTCGAAATCCACTTCCCGCGGTCGAGAAGCCCCATGTTATCACGCTGGGAGAATGAGCGGACCTGTGGCATTTTCGTTTCCATGCCCGCCCCTACTAGCCTCCGCAAGAAGTCCCTCATGCCGTCGTCCGAGCTTCGCCGACGCCTGCGCGGATCGGGACACAGCCTCGATCCTGTCGTCCAGATCGGCAAGCTGGGCGCAACCGACGGAGTCTTGAAGCAGATCTCTCGCGCGCTCCTCGATCACGAGCTCATCAAGGTCAAGCTGGGCAGCGAGTCCCCGGAAACGCGCTTTGAATTGGCCGAAACCTTCGCCAGCCTCCCAGGTGTGAAAGTCGCGCAGATTCTCGGTCGCACCCTACTCCTGTACAGCCGCCACCCCAAGAAACCAAGGTTCGAAAAGGTGGCAAGCGCCGACGAGAATTCATCCCGGCCCGCTGCTAGAATCCGCCGCAAGCCATGAAGCTCGCCGCCAACCTCCATGATCGGGTACTCGCCTCCGCCGAGCTGGTGGGCCAGCTACTTGACCCCGAGGGCATCGAGGTGGCGATCATTCTGGGGTCGGGCTTGCCCACCGCGGCCGATCGCCTCCGCAATGCTCGTTCCATTCCCTACGCGGCCTTGCCCAACTTCCCCGAGCCCACCGTGGCCGGCCACCCCGGAAGACTTCTCGTCGGCAGTTGGGGCGACAGGAAGGTGCTCGTCTTCTGCGGCCGGGTGCACACCTACGAGGGCTACCCGGCATCCGAGATCGTCTTCCCGGTGCGCGTCGCCGCCAGCCTCGGCGTCCAGACCTTGATCGTGACCAACCTCTCAGGCGGCATCAACCCGTCGTACGCGGTGGGCGAGATCGTGGGGATTCGCGACCACATCAACCTGACCGGGGCATCCCCCTTGAGCGGACCCAACGACGAACGCCTGGGGCCGCGCTTCGTCGACATGAGCGAACCCTACACTCCCGCCCTGCGCCAACTCGCCGCCGACGTGGCGAAGCAGCAATTCGGCGTGGTGCTGCGCGAGGGCGTCTATGTCTCCATGCCGGGTCCTTCCTACGAGACCAAGGCCGAGGTGCACATGCTGCGCACCCTGGGCGCCGACCTGGTCGGCATGTCCACCGTCCACGAAGTCATCGCGGCCCGCCACTCGGGGATGGCCGTTCTCGGCCTCTCGATGGTGGCCAACCCCGCGGCAGGAATCCAAAGGGAGCCGCTGCGACACGAGGACGTCACCGCCGCGGCCGCGGCGGGCGCGACGCGCATGGGCGAATTGCTGGAAGCCGTCGTAACGCGGCTCTAGAAGCGGCATCAAAAACCACAACTAGCAAGGAGACCGACGTGGAACACAAGCTACCGGAGTTACCCTACGCGAAGAACGCCCTGGCCCCACACATCTCGGCCGAAACCCTCGAGTACCACTACGGCAAGCACCACGCCGCGTACGTCGCGAACCTGAACAAGCTCATCGCCGGCACCGAGTTCGCCGAGAGCTCCTTGGAGGACATCGTCAAGAAAGCCTCTGGCGGCCTCTTCAACAACGCCGCGCAGGTTTGGAACCACTCGTTCTACTGGAATTGCCTGTCACCCAAGGGAGGTGGCGAGCCCTCGGGAGCGCTTGCCGACGCCATCGCGAAGAGCTTTGGCTCGTTTGCTTCGTTCAAGGAGAAGTTGACCAACGCCGCCATCACGCAGTTCGGTTCGGGCTGGGCTTGGCTGGTCAGAAATGGCGACGGCTCGCTGGCCATCGAACAGACGAGCAATGCGGGCACGCCACTCAAGGATGGCAAGAAGTCAGTGCTCACCGTCGACGTCTGGGAGCACGCCTACTACATCGACTACCGCAATGCCCGGCCGGCGTACCTCGAAGCCTTCTGGAAGCTGGTGAACTGGTCCTTCGCGAGCGAGAACTTCAAGTAGGCGCTGCCGTCTCGACAGCGGCTCAGGGCAATTGCGTGAAGTCGACCATGTTGCCCGTCATCATCAGCAGGGACAGCGCCGTCCAGCACTTCTGGTAGTAGATAGTACCGGCGGTCAGGTTGAGCGTGGCCACAGCGGCGTAGGCGTCGTTCAGAAACGACTGGTACTTGGCGTCGCTCATCGCGCCTGCCCCGGCGGGCCCGACAAAGGAAGCGGACTGCGCGCCGTTGACCGCCTTGTCGGGACGGGGCGTTCCGTCGAGGTCGTAGCCGTCCACGATGTTGGCCACTCCCACGCCAACGTAGAAGGAAGTGATCTTGTCGAGGTAGCTCTTGGCGCGCGGCTCGCCGAAGTAGCAATAGTCCTGCCCCACCCGGTGCGGCGTGCGCGTGGAGTCGTTCTGGAAGTACATGGGAGCCCCGGAATAGGGCGAAATGGGCGTGCCCGCGGAATTGCACCATGCCGGGACCAGTCCGTTGCTCGCATTGCCGCTCGTGGCGTTGAGACTGCGCTCGAGAATGTCGTAGTTGGCAGTGACGACCTTGTCCCAGTCCGCCGCCTTGCCCGTCACCTGACCGAAGACGCGGTAGTAGGCGGGAGCGAAATAGGACGGGTTGGTGACATCGACGTCGCCCCACGAATCGCCAGCCTTGAGCATGTAGCCGCGCTTCTGATCTACCTCGTAGGTCCAAATGAGATCGATGAGCTGCTTGGCGGTGTCGAGATAGGTGTCGGACAGGGTGCCCTTGCCTCCCCACTGACGGTCGGCCATGACCAGCGCCCAGGCCATGTCCTCGTCGCCATCGGTCGCTGCGCCCGTGCCGCCCGAGGTGGTGTTGCCGCTGGGGTCGATTTCCCAGTTCATGAGCCCGTTGCCGTCGAGGTGCAGCTGCTCGTACTTCCACAGGCCGTCGAAAACCGCCTGGTCGTCCATATACACGGCGAGGATCATGCCGTAGCCGATCCCTTCGGAGACGGTGGAGCCGATAACCGATCCCGAGTCCGGCTTCTTCACGCGCAGGAAACCGCCGGCCCCGTCCGAGGTGACCGTGGCGGTCTTCCACTGTTGATAGGCGGTACGCACCTTCTCGTTGTCGTACGTGGTGGGCAGGATGCAGTAAGCGCCCTTGTAATTCTGCGGAAAGGGATGAGCCGCACCGACCGGTCCCGTCGCGCCCCCCGTGCCGGTCGCCCCTCCCATGTTCGTAAGGCCTCCGGTGCTCACCATGCCCCCAGAGCCGATGGCGCCGCCGGAGGCCGTCGCCCCCCCGTTGCCGATCGACCCGCCCGCGCCCGTCACCCCGCCCGTGCTCAGCGCGCCGCCCGTGCTCTGCGCGCCGCCCGTGCCCGTTGCGCCACCCATTCCCGGCAAACCGCCAGTCCCCGTCGAGCCGCCCACAGCCGTGCTGCCGCCGGCATTCGTGGCACCACCCGTGGCGTTCACCCCGCCCATTCCTGTCGCTCCGCCAGTTGCCCTGGTGCCGCCGAGGCCAGCCACGCCGCCCGTGCTGGTCATACCACCAGTGCCTGATGGACCTCGCGCAGCGCTCGAGGAGCAAGCCGCGAGCAATCCAACGGCGAAAATCAAGCATCGGCAGCCGACGGGTGTCATGCGCAGCCTCCAACCTTCGAGCCAGTGACAAGCATAGCGCGGTTCGCCGCCCCCGGGCCCAAGACCTACACCCCTAACCCACCCGCCGCAGAACGGCGGCGAAGAAACCATCGGTGTCGTGCACATGGGGCAACAGGCGCAAAAATGTGCCGTCGCCCAGCTCGTCCGCGCGCGCCTTGCCCCAGATCTCCTTGAGCGGCATCACCACGAAACCGGGGCGTTCGTGCAAGAAGCGCTCGACCACGGCGTCGTTCTCCTCGCGCAACACGGAACACGTGGCATAGACCAGCCGTCCCCCGACCGCAACCAGCGGCGCATAGGTGACGAGCAGGGCAAGCTGGTCGGCAGGATAGGCCTCCACGGATTTCTGGGTCAGGCGCCAGCGTGCCTCCGGATTCCGTCGCAGCGTGCCCAGCCCCGAACAGGGCGCATCGACAAGCACGCGATCCCATGCGCCCAATTTCGCTTCATCCGGCAGCCCCGGCCCTCGCACCTCGCGACCGGAGAGATTGGAGAGGCCGGCTCGGCGAGCGCGGCGACGCAATTCCTCGAGCTTCTTGCCGTTCGAATCGAGCGCCAGGATGCGCCCCTGGTTCGCGAGCATGGCGGCCAGCGCGAGCGTCTTGCCCCCCGCCCCGGCGCAGGCATCGACGACACGCGAGCGTGGTGCAGGGGCCACAGCATCGGCCACCAGTTGACTGCCTTCGTCCATGACCTCGAAGAGCCCGTCGCGGAACGAGGGCAGAGCAAAGGCGTTGACCCGTGTCTCGAAGATGAGTCCTACCGGTGACAGCCTGGTCGGTCGCGCGGTCACCCCCTCCTCGGCAAGGCGAGAGACGAGTACCTCGCGCGTGGTCTTCACCGCGTTCGCTCGGATGCACATGGGCGCTCGAGCGTTCATCGCGTTGGCGAGCGCCGTCGCCTCCGCTTCTCCCGCGCTGGCAACGAAGCGCTCCAACAGCCACGTCGGATAGGAGACGCGCACGGCCTCGCGGTCGAGTCCGCTGCGACTTCCCAGTCCGGCATCGTCAAGGGCCGCCGCCTCCAAATTCAACACCTTACCGGCGAGCCGCCGAGCCTCGCCAGCAAGGGCCTCGGCGGGCACGCCGCCGCGCAACTCATACACCAACAGCTTCAGTTCCTGTCGCGCGATCTCCGACACCGGTCGCAGTTGCCCCCTGGCCGAGCCCACCAGTTCGTCGACGATGGCCTCCAAGCGCCGTTCCCAGCGCAGGAGGCCATAGACGGCTTCCGCCACCCCACGACGATCTCCGCTCGACAATTGCCTGTGCTCGCGAAAGGCGCGCGCCAGAATGTCGGTCGCGAAGCCCCACTCGGCGCGAGCCTCGGCCGCGAGCTCCAGGGCCAAGGATCGGGCGCGCGACGACAGCCGACGGGGGGTGGGGGATTTCTCTTCCATGAGGTCAGGCATGGTAGCGCGCTTGTGAGATCCTCGCCCAGATTCTCGGCCAGCCGTGATCGAGCGAGCGTGCTAGGTTCCCCTCTCGATGTCGGCTGCAGCTACCCACGAAGTCTTGCGGGTGATCCAAGCCTGTCGTTCCATCGAGCTGGCCATGGCAGGCCTGTACGACACGCTCGCCGAGATCCACCATTACGACCACTCCCTGGCTCGCCTGTGGCGGAAGACCGCCCGAGAGGAAGCCAACCACGCGGCGCAGTTCTCCTTGTTGCTGGAGGCCATGCCCGATGCCGTCCTCCACACCACGGTCGACACGCCGGCACTCGACAGGCTTCGTCAGGCTATCGAGAACACCATGGAGGAATACCGACTGCGCGCCCCCTCGGGGCGCGATGCCCTGGTGGCGGCCATCGATTTCGAGGAAGCCATGGGTCTGGTACACACCGACCAGGCCCTGGTTTTCGCCGAGCGGAATAGCCAGCGACTGTTTCGCGCCATGATGGCGGCCGACAACGGCCATATCAGCAAGCTCCGAGCCGCCCTGTCGGGGCTCGATCTTCCTGGCGAAACGCCGAGGAGACCCTTGCCCTCGCGCGCGGGTTCGCAGCCGCACAAACCGGCCGACTCCCCTCGCCAAGGAGTTACGCCTTCGTCTTCTCGCGCCAGAAAGGGCCCACGCCGCCCTGGGTAGCGACCGACTTGTCGCCCAGAGAGAGCAAGGCCGCCTTGTCCAAAATGGCATCGGCGCGACGGAGGGTCGGAGCGGCGTGGATGCGCGTGTCCATGCGAATCGCATCGCACGGGCAGGCCTCGACGCAAAGTCCGCACACCACGCAACGAAGCTCGTCGATCTCGAAGATACGCGGCCGCTTCTCGATGGCCCCGTTGGGCGCCTCCTCGGGCACGATGGTGATGCAGTGGGCGGGACAAACCGTCGGACACATCATGCACGCCACGCAGCGCACTTCGCCGTCCTCGCGCTTCATCAGGCGGTGCAGGCCACGGTTGCGCTGGGGATAGGCCTTCTTCTCTTCGGGGTAGGACAGCGTGGCGATGTCGGTCCTGGCGCGCCGGCCGAAGAGGTTGCCGATCCAGTTCTTCATCAGGTGGCGGAACGTGACCCACAAGCCCTCGACGATGGCAACGAGGTAGGTCTGCCGGCGAAAACCGCCGGGCCGCGAAACTGTCTTGACCGTGGTTGCCATGGGAGTCTGTTTCTACCTTCGTAGCAGGAGCCAACCGGCGGCCAGAACCACGTTGGCGATGGAAATGGGCAGCAGGCGCTGCCAGCCCAAGCGCAGAAGCTGATCGGCGCGCAGGCGCGGCAGCGACCAGCGGATGAGCAACTGGAAAGCACAGAAGAGAAACACCTTGAGGGACCACACGCCTAGGCTGATGAGGACAAATCCCACGTTCCACACATGGGCGGCGAGGAATTCCGCGCCGGGAAAGCGCCATCCGCCGAAGAATACGGTCACGATGAGCGCGCTGCTCGTGATGATCTCGATGAACTCGCCGAGGTAGAACATGCCAAAACGCATGCCCGAGTACTCGACGAAGTAGCCGATGATCTCCGATTCACCCTCGGGGATGTCGAAGGGCGTGCGCTTGCTCTCGGCGATGGCCGCGGTGAGGAAGAGCACGAAGGCAATGGCCTGGGGAATGCCCACGATCCCCCACTGCCACGGCCAGTCGCCCTGGGCGTTGACCATGGCCCCGGGCTCCAGCGTTCCGTAGGCCAGGAACATGGCCATGATGGCCATGCCCATGGTGACCTCGTAGGACATCATCTGCGAGGAGGCGCGCATGCCGCCCATGAGCGCCCACTTGTTGTGCGAGGCCCACCCCGCCAGCGCCGCGCCGAACACGGCCAGGGAAGCGATGGCGAAGTAGAAAAGCAGTCCGGCGTCGAGGCGGGCCACCTGCAACTCGATGGGCGACACGCAGGCGCCGGAGGGAACGACTTGGGTCATCTGGCCGTAGCACAGCGGGGCGCCGAAGGGGATGATGGCGCTGGCAATGAGCACGGGCGCAACCGCGAGCATGGGCGCCAGCGCGAAGAGCAGCTTGCTCGCCTTGGGCGGCACGAAGTCCTCTTTGAAGATCATCTTGAGCGCGTCGGCAACGAAGTGCGGGATGCCCCACAGCGTGAAACGACCGATGTTCGCCCGGGTGGGGCCCACGCGATCCTGCATCATGGCCGACTGTCGCCGCTCCATCCAGGTCAGGATTCCAGCAAGCGGCATGGTGAAGAGCAGGACGAAGAAGACGCACTTGGCGAGAGCCGCCACGGCAGTGAAGCTGGGCGATCCGTAGGGCATGTGATTCGCAAACCAACCGAAGATACTGTCCAACATTTTCTAGCCTCGTCTAGCCTCTCGACTCCCCGAAACGCAGTTGCACCGGCTGGCTGGCAGGCCCCCAGACTGCGCCCTTGAGGAAGGCATGGCGAGCGCTGGCCTCGGCGAAGACATCGTCCGCGTCGGTGTAGTCCAGGGCCAATCCGAGCTTCCCGGCGAGAGCACAGATGGTCCGCCATCCCGGCTGGGACTCGCCGGGCGGAGAAATCGCCGCATGGATGCGTTGCACCCGGCCATCCTTGTTGGTGAACGAGCCATCCACCTCGGCCCACACCGCCACGGGCAGCACCACGTTGGCGGATGCGAGCAGGGGTCCCTGGTGCGAAGCCAGAGCAACCACGGCCGTCAACTTGTCCTTGGCCAGCACGAGCGTTTCGTTCCCGAACACCACGAGCGCGGTCACCGCGCCCGAGGCGACGTCGGCCCTCAGATCCTCGAGCGTCCGCGCGGTTGGCGCCATCGCGCGCACGGCAGCGCTGTTGGGGTTCTTGTCCGCACTGACCAGGATCGCATCGGACCAGCCCGGTGGCCTGCCCCCCACGTAGATCCGCTCCGTCTTGAGCCCGTCGGCGGCCAGCCGCAGCAGCGCGTGGTCGTCCTCGTTGCTCGCACCGGCCGAGAACACGACGCCCACCCTGGACGGCGAGCTCCCGCCATCGGCACGCAAGAGTTTGGCCGCCTCGGTCACGGCGACATCCAAGCGAGCCCGCTTTCCCCCCACCAGGGGCAGCATCACGCGATGGTCGTGCACGGTCTTGTATTCGAAGCGCCCCTCGTCGCACATCCAGAACTTGTTGACGGCGGGGTTCTCGCGCGGCACCAGTCGGCGAATCTTGCCACGCGAGGCGTGCACCTCGATGCTGCAGCCAGTGGCACACCCCGGGCATACCGACGGGGTCGAGAAGATCTCCCAGGCCCGGCGGGCAAAGCGGAAGTCCTTGGCGGTCAGCGCGCCGACCGGACATACGTCCACGGTGTTGAGCGAATAGGGATTGTCCAGCCGATGCCCGGGCGCCGTGGTCAGCACCTCGTGGCTACCCCGATTCGCCATGGTCAGGTCCGGCGACTTGGCGACCTCGTTACACACGCGTATGCAGCGCGTGCACAAAATGCAGCGTTCCTGGTCGAGCACGATGTGCTTGCCCACGTCCACCACCTTGGCCTTGCGAACCTTGACGCCCTCGTTACGCGCCAGCCTGCCGTTCCAGTCGAAGTAGTGGCGCTGCAGGCTGCATTCGCCCGCCTTGTCACAGATGGGGCAGTCGATGGGATGGTTGAGCAGCGTGAATTCGAGCATCTGGCGCCGCACGTCCAGCACCTTGGGCGAATTGGTGGTCACCTCCATCTTGTCGGCGACCGTCATGTAGCAGGACGGAACCGGTTTGGGCGACCCCTTGACCTCCACCAGGCATTGCCGGCACACCGCCGGCGAGGACAGCCCGGGGTGGTAGCAAAAGAAGGGGACCTTGGCCCCCACCGATTGGCAGGCCTCGAGCAGGTTGGTGCCCTTGGGGAACTTGTGTTCCTTGCCGTCGACGATGACGGTGACGTTTTCAGCGGTTGCGGAAGTTTCAGTTACCATCGGTCCATCTACTAGCGGTCACACTCGCCGCCAATCATGTTGATCATGCCGAAGGTCGGGACCACGTCGGCGATGAACAGCCCCGGAAGCACCTTGGTCAACACCGCCAGGTTGGCGAAGCACGGCGGCCGCACGCGGCACTTCCACGGCCGACCGGTGCCATTCGATACGATGTAGAAGCCCAGCTCGCCGTTGCCCCCTTCGGTAAACGAGTAGATCTCGCCGGGCGGGACATGCAGGCCGTCCATGATCAGCTTGAAGTGGGCGATCATGGCCTCGATGGTGTTGTAGGTTTCGCGCTTCTGCGGCAAGGCCACGCGTGGGTCGTCGACGATGATCGGGCCGGCAGGGATCTTGGTCAGCGCCTGATCGAGGATGCGCATCGACTGGGAGATCTCCTCCAGGCGAACCAGGTAGCGATCGAAGTTGTCGCCGGTCGAGCCCACGGGAACGTCGAAGTCGAAACGGTCGTAGACCAGATACGGGTGATCCTTGCGCACGTCGTAGGGGACACCGGTGGAGCGAGCGATGGGGCCGGTCAGGCCCCAGCCCGCCACGTCGGCCTTGTCGATCACGCCCACGCCATCCATGCGATCGCGGAAGATCTTGTTGCGCGTGAGCAGCTTGTCGGCGTCGCCGATGGCGACACGCACCTTGCCCAGCACCTCGCGCAGTCGGGCTGCCCAGCCCTCGGGCAGATCCGCGACCACCCCGCCGATACGCACGTAACTATGGGTCAGTCGCGCGCCCGACACTTCTTCCAGAAGCTCCCACAACCACTCACGGCCCTTGATGAGATAGAAGAAGACGGTGAAGGCGCCCAGTTCCATCGCGCCAGCCGCCAGACAGGTCAAATGATCGGTGATGCGCGAGATCTCGCCGACGATCACGCGGATGTACTGCGCGCGCTCGGGGATCTTGTCCTCGAGGTCGAGCAGTTTCTCGACCGCCAAGGCATAGCCCACGTTGTTGAGCATGGGCGAGACGTAGTTGAGCCGGTCGGTGTAGGGGAAGATCTGCGTCCAGGTGGCGTGCTCGGCCTCCTTCTCGAAACAACGATGCAGGTAGCCAATCTGGATGTCAGCGGTCTTGATCTTTTCGCCCTCGACCTCGAGTGCGATGCGGACGGTGCCGTGCATGGCCGGATGCGATGGCCCCATCATCAGAGGCATGACCTCGGTGGGCAAATCCTGGTCGTCGAAATCCGCTACGTCGGATTCGCCGAACACCACGCGCCGCCGAGACTCAAGGGCCGTAGGTGCCGTATCCGCCATGATCACACGCTCCCCGGGAGACGCCGAAGGAGCGGCTGCCGCTTCTCCTTGGGGTAGTCCTTGCGCAAGGGGTGGCCCTGAAATTCCTGATACATCAAGATCCGCCGCAGGTCGGGGTGACCTTCGAAGCGCACCCCGTACATGTCGAACGCCTCGCGCTCGAACCAGTTGGCGCCAGGCCACACCGGAACCAGCGTGGCGATCGATGCCTGCTTCTCGGGAACGCCAGCCATCAGGCGCACCCGGTACTTCTTTTCGATGGAATACAGGTGAAGCACGACATCGAAGCGGGGCTCGGCCGGCTGCCGGTCCACACAGGTCAAATCCACGAACATATTCATGTGCAAAGCAGGCTCGTCGCGCAGAAACTCGGCCACCTGCCGCCAGGCAGACGGCACGACGCGAGCCCACTCGTTGCCATGCTGCGATCCGGTTTCCAGGATCTCGCCGCCCGCAAACCGTTCGATCAACTTGTCGAGGACGATCTTCGCCATGCTGTTACGCCCCCGTCCCGGTCTTCGCCCTGATGGCGGCCAACGGCACGTCGAAACCCTTCTCTTGCTTGAGCACGACCTGGCTGTGCCCCTCCCCGCGCTGGATTCGTTCCTGCAGCAGGACCAGCGCATCGAGCGCCTGCTCGGGTCGTGGCGGGCAGCCCGGCACGTAGACATCGACCGGGATGACCTGATCCGCCCCGGGCATGACCGAGTAGTTCTGGTAGAAACCGCCGGTCGACGCGCACACGCCGAAGGCGATGACCCACTTCGGCTCGCACATCTGATCGTAGATGCGGCGGAGCACCGGCGCCTGCCGCTCGGTGATGGTGCCGACGACGATGAGCAGATCCGACTGCCGTGGCGAGAAGCGCGGGAACTCGGCGCCGAAGCGCGCGACATCGTACTTGGGCGCCCACAGGGCCATGAACTCCATCCCGCAGCACGCGGTGACGAAGGGGTATTGGAAAAGAGAGTATTTGCGCGCCCAGTTGACCGCGTCGGCGAGCTTCGAGCTGTAGAAGGTGACCGGCATGCGCTAGCCCCAACCAATCACGCCCTTGCGCCAGGCGTAGACGAGGGCAACGAGAAGCACGACCATGAAGGCCACGGCCGCCCCCAGGCCCAGCAAGGAAATGCCGGTTGCGCACACCCCGGCGCGCACCGGACCTGCGCAGGACAGCTCGCGAAAGTTCACGGCCCAGGGGTACAGAAACGCCGCCTCGATGTCGAAGACGGCAAAAAGGATGGCCAGGGGATAAAAGCGGATGGGAAAGTGGCCGCGAGGGTCGCCGACCGGGTCCGAGCCCGCTTCGTAGGTGATGTCCTTGGCCGCGCTGTGCCTGCGTTCACCGATGAACTTGGCGAGCGCGGCGAACTGCAAGGCGACGCCCACGCCCACGAGAATGACGATGGTGACTGCGATGTAATCCGAACCCATGTGATGTGTCCGTCCGACGGGGCTACATACTGTCTTTTCGAGGACGCAAGGTCAATTGGGGAGTTGTGTCCGCGGGTTTGACTAAAGGCGCTCGGCTTCCTAATCTTGCCCTCGATGCTTTCCCCTCGAACTCGACGATGGCTACTCGCGACGACCGCGCTCGGCGCGGCGTGCATGGGACCACACGCGGTGTCGGGCCTCCATCCGGCCAAGGCCGCCACCCCGGTGCTGAACGAGGGTGCGGCCGGCAGCGGAGGGGACACGACACCGCCGCCCGGAATTGATCTCAGCAAGCTCGACGATTTCGAGCGCAAGGTCTTCTTCCGCGTGGTCAACCATGAGTCATCCGCATGCGGCAAGGGGCACAGCCTTCTGTACTCGGCCAAACACGACAGTTCCTGCCGTGCCTCCTTCTATGCGGTCCGCTACGTCGTTCACATGGTCGATTCCGGATACACCGACTCCGAGATTGGCGAGAAATTGGAGGCCCGCTTCCGAACTCCGCGCGTCCCACATTTCGATCTGTCTTCCGCCCCCAGCAAAGGGGCTTCGGTTGGCCGCGTGACGGTCGTGGAATTCGTCGACTACGAATGCCCCCACTGCAAGCATGCCCAGGGCCTCATCCGACAGCTGGTCGACGAATATCCCGACGACGTCAAGGTCTACTTCAAGCACTTTCCCCTGAGCTCGCATACCAATGCGCGCCTGGCCGCCGAGGCCGCGCTCGCGGCGTACAAGCAGGGCAAATTCTGGCCGTACAACGAAAAGATCTGGGCGAATTCGGAGAGTCTGACCCCGGCGGTGCTGGAGAAGGCGGCGAAAGACGTCGGCCTCGACTTCGCGCGCTGGCACAAAGACGCGAGCTCGGATGCGGTCAAGAATCGCGTCCAGGCGGACAAGTCCGAGGGCCTCGAACTGGGGGTCATGGCCACGCCCAGCATCTACATCAACGGCCGCAGGTACGGCGACCCGCTCGAAATCGCCAGCCTCAAGGACTGGATCGACGAGGAGTTGGGCCGTTAGCGAAGCGCCGCCAGGGAGAGCAGCCATGGCCGATCGCATCGTCGCGGAAACGCGATTTCTGCGCCTCGTCGACCGCGACGGCTGGTTCTTCGTCGAACGACCGAATTCCAGGGGCGTGGTTACCATCCTTCCCCTGACCAGCGAACGGCGGCTCCTCCTCGTCGAACAGTTCCGCCCTCCCCTCGGCCGCAGGGTCATCGAGTTTCCCGCCGGCCTCATCGGAGACGAGAGCGACCACCTGGATGAGGATCCGGTTGCCTCGGCTCGCCGCGAGCTCATCGAGGAGACAGGCTACGAGGCGAGGAACCTCGAACTGGTGTCGAGCAGTGCCACGTCGCCCGGATTGGCGAACGAGTTGGTGCACTTCGTCCTGGCCTGGAATCTCGTTCGCGTGGGTCGCGGCGGCGGCGTGGCCGGCGAGGACATCTTGGTGCACGAAGTGCCCATGAACCTCGTGCCCGACTGGCTACGCGAGAAGGAGAGATCTGGCCTGATCATCGCTGCCAAGCTTTACGCCGGGCTCTTCTTCGCCAACGCGCGCTGGGGCGCGGGCGAGTGACGGCCGCAAGGCCGACGTGGACTCGCAGACGCCGCCTCGGCTAGCGAGGGTGCGCGTTGCCATATCCCGATGATGCGAATCGTTCCCCTCTCGCCCCCCTTGGGCGGGCCGCGTCGTCCCCGGCCGAACCACAGGCCGTGTCCCGGTAGCGCCACCTGATGCGTCGCCCATTGCGGCGAAAAGATAAACATTTCGTGGCGTTTTCGGACAGCACGGCCAAGGTCGCCAGAGGTGACTCGCGCCGTGAATCGCGCGAACGCTGCGCCCGCTGATGACGCGGATAAGCAATGCCCCGGGCCGCCGCGAAGACGCGCCTCGGAGGGCATGAGCCGGTTCGAAAACGTCGCGAACACTACAACCCGTGCAATCGCAGATGAATGAAATCTTGGTGTCGGACGACAACGCTGTCGAGCGCCTGCGCAAGATGGAGTATCGGGAGCGGGTACTCTTCCCCGAGTTGCGCTCCCCGCCGCCCGACTGCATTCACAGCGCTGGGTTCCTGGAGGAAAGCCAGCCCACCTACCACTGGGATGGCCAGCGCTACGGGGGAACCGATCTGGCCATGATCCTATACACCGTGAGCGGGCGCGGAAGGCTTCGCTACGAAGATCGGGACATCTTCGTGGAGCCGGGGCAAGCCATGCTGGTGCAGTTTCCTCACGATCACCGTCATTGGATCGAGGACGGCGAGCGGTGGGAGTTCTTCTACGTCATGCTGAGCGGCCAGGCCGCCGTCCTGCGCGTACGCGACATCATTGCAAAGAACGGCCCCATCGTGACGCTCGACGCACACTCTCGTACGCTCATGCACGCCGCGGACGCCTGCACGGCCGCTCTCGAAAATCGGATCGAGTCACCGCTGCGCGCATCGGAACTGGCGCGGACCATCGTCGCGGCCCTGTACGACGAAACCATCGGAGAAGTCGCGAACCCGGAGCTTTCCAACCGAGCGCGGCGAGCCTTCGTGTTCGATGTGGAACAATTCTGCTGGCAGAACCTTTCCCGTCCCATCGGCGTGGAAGACATGGCCCGCGTGGCCCGGATGAGCCGCTATCACTTCTCCCGTCAGTTCGAACGGGCGCGAGGCATCTCCCCCGGGCGCTATCTCGCCACGCTTCGCCTCGATGAGGCCAGGCGCCTACTGACCGGCGGCGGGCGCACCGTCAAAGAGGTTGCCGAGCGTTGCGGCTACGGCGACGCGAACTACTTCTGCAAGGTCTTCCGTCGCAACTTCGGCGTGTCGCCGGGGACGCTGAAGTACGCCAGCGCGTAACCGCGCTCGTCGAATTCGAACTACCCGCGCGCGCGAAATCCCCGCAGGATCTTCACGCAGCCCACGGGGTGCTGCGTGACCATGGCGACCAGGGAGGGCCCCGCGGTGCCGCCGCGAACCGCACACACCGGACCGCTCAAGTCGCGTCCGGCCGTGAAGGCCTGCCAGGTCATGGCTTGCCCTCGCTCCAGCACCAGGGCCTGCGCTTCATCCACGGTGACCCTTGGCAGATGGGCCAGCGCTTCGAGGAGCGAGAGCATGGGCGGCGCCCGCCCATCGGCGATGCGGGCAGCCAACTCGTCGAGCGTGATGGCCTGTTCCAGGCGGAACGGCCCCGATGCGGTCCGGCGCAATTCGACGAGATGCGCCCCCACGCCGAGCCGCCGGCCAAGATCTGCCGCCAGCGAACGAATGTAGGTTCCTTTCGAGCAACGGATGGCAAGACACGCGCGATCCGGCGGCTCGAACCTCACCATGGCCAGTTCGTGAATCGTCACTCGGCGAGCCGGTCGCTCCACCGTCTGCCCTTTGCGCGCGTAGGCGTACAGCGGCCGGCCATCGCGCTTGAGGGCGGAGTACATGGGCGGCATCTGCTCGATGGCGCCACGGAAATGCACCAGCGCGCCTTCGACCGCCGCCCCATCGAGGTTGCCGAGCGAATGTTCCAATACTACCCGCCCGGTCAGATCCAGCGTGTCCGTCTCCACCCCGAAGCGGACCACGGCCTCGTACGACTTGTCCGCGTCGAGCAGGAATTGCAGGACCTTGGTGCCTTCGCCGATGCAGATGGGGAGCACCCCAGTGGCAAAGGGATCCAGGGTTCCACCGTGTCCGACCTTCTCGTGCCGCTTGCCCAACATGGCCCGCACGCGCTTCACCACCGCGAACGAGCTCGGACCACACGGCTTGTCGATGACGAGGAGGCTCACTCGCTCTTCTTGCCGACGCCCCCGCCGACTTCGCGCAGGAGCGCATCGATGTGGGCCTCCTGCTCGAACACGCGGTCGACCTCGAAGGTGAGCGCCGGCGTGCTCTTGAGACGCAGACGGTTCGCAATCCGTCGGCGCATGAAACTGGCGGCGCTCGCCAGGCCCTGGCGCAGGCGATCGAGGCTTTCGTCGTCCATGCCATGCGCAGTGAAGAATGCCTTGGCTTGCCGCAGGTCGCCCGACATGTGCACGTGCGTGAAGGTGATGATGCCCGCGCCACGTACACGCGGATCCTTGATCTTCTGGCGCACGACGATTTCGCCCAGGATTTCCCTGATCTCTCCCGCCACGCGTTCCGTTCGCTGAGTCATCGTGAATCAAATCCTAGATCATTTTGGGCCAGGGCGTCGTTCATGGTCTGGATTTCGCGTTCCACGTTGGTGACCTCGGCCTCGGCGCGCGCGAAGCGGACAATCTCATCGAGCATCGATTCGACGAAGCGGCGGCCGCTGCCCACCACCGCGATTCCCAGGGCCGCACGTTGCCACAGATCATTGTCTCCGACCTCGGCAATGGCCAGGTTGAACTTCCGCTGCGCCCGATCCTTGACCCGCCGGAGCACCATGCGCTTCTCCTTGAGCGAGCGCGCGTCAGGCAAGAACAGCGTGAGTCGCGCAATGCCGACGGTCATGGCGGTGTGCAAGTGGCGGCGCCAGGCCGGCGCAAATCAGCGCCGGCCGGACTTGTCGGTAATGGCCGCGTCCAGCGTGGCCGCGATGGTCTCGACCTCGAAGGCCTCGATGATGTCCTTTTCCTTCACGTCGCCGAAGCCTTCGATGGTGATGCCGCACTCGTAACCGTGCGAGACCTCGGCCGCGTCTTCCTTGAACCGGCGCAGCGAGGACAGGCGACCGGTGAAAACCACGACCGAATCGCGAACCAGGCGCACCATCGCCTTGCGCGTGATCTTGCCCTCGGTGACGTTACAACCCGCGACGGTGCCGGCCTTGGCGATGTGGAAGACCTGGCGCACCTCGGCTTTGCCCAGCGCCTTCTCGCGCGAGACGGGCGACAGCATGCCCACCATGGCCTTCTTCACGTCGTCGATGGCGTCGTAGATGATCTGGTAGAGCTTGATGTCCACGCCCTCTTGATCGGCCAGGGCGCGCGATTTGCCCGCAGGCCGCACGTTGAACCCGATGACGATGGCCGAGGACGCCTTGGCCAGGGACACGTCGGATTCGGTGATGCCGCCCACGCCCGAAGATATGACAGTCACGCCAACCGTCGGTGTGGACAGATTGCGAAGCGCATTGGCAATGGCCTCCACCGAACCTTGCACGTCGGCCTTGAGCACGATGCGGACTTCCTTGACCGCGCCTTCCTTGATGCGGTCGAGGATGTTTTCCAGCGACACACGCGTGTTGGCGCTGGCCTCCTTGCGCTTGCGCTGCTCGCGTCGGTGCTCGACCAACGCCTTGGCCGACTTTTCGTCCGCCACCACGTTGAACAATTCGCCCGCGTCGGGCACGCCGTCGAGGCCGAGCAACTCGACGGGTGTCGAGGGACCAGCCTCATGGATGACCTGGCCCTTGTCGCCGAGCATGGCGCGGAGCTTGCCGTAGGCCTCGCCAGCGACGACCAGGTCGCCCAGCCGCAGAGTTCCTTCTTTGACCAGCACGGTGGTCATGGCGCCTCGCGAGCGGTCGAGGCGCGCCTCGACGACGTTGCCACGCGCAAGCTTGTTGGGGTTGGCCTTGAGCTCGAGCACCTCGGCCTGCAGGGCCAACATCTCGAGTAGCTTGTCGACGCCCTGCCTGGTCTTGGCCGAAACGTCGACGTAGATGGTATCGCCGCCAAGATCCTCCGCCACCAACCCGTGTTCCATCAGTTTGGTGCGTACCGCGGCAGGATTTGCCCCGGGCTTGTCCACCTTGTTGATGGCCACCAGGATGGGCACCTCGGCCGCCTGCGCGTGCTTGATGGCCTCGATGGTCTGCGGCATCGGGCCTTCCTCGGCAGCAACCACGATGACCACGATGTCGGTCATCTGGGCGCCGCGCGCTCGCATGGCCGTGAACGCCTCGTGGCCGGGCGTGTCCAGGAACACGACATCGCCGGTGGCGGTGTGGACCTTGTACGCACCGATGTGCTGGGTGATGCCGCCGGCCTCGCCCGCCGCCACGTTTGCCTTGCGGATGGCATCGAGCAGGGAGGTCTTGCCGTGATCGACATGGCCCATGACCGTGATGACCGGCGCGCGCGGCACCAGATCCTCCGGGTTGTCGGCCTGTCCCTCGGAGATGATCTCGTCCTCGCGGAAGGCGGTGGACTCGATCTGGTAGCCAAACTCGTTGGCGATGAGGGTCGCGGTGTCTTGATCGACGCTTTGGTTGATGTTCACGCCCATCATGCCGAGCGCCCACAGCTTCTTGATGACTTCGTTGCCCTTGATGCCCATCTTCTGGGCGAGGTCGGACACCCCGATGGTCTCGCCCATGCGAATCACGCGCTTGTGCTCCGCGGGGGTCGTAATCAGGGTTTGCTTGATCTTCTTGCCGGCCATCGCCACGCGCTTGCGTGGCGGTCCCCCCGGACGTTGGCCAGGCGCCCCACCCGGCGTTCTCCAGTCGCGGCCACCTGGTCCGCGCGAAACCAGTCCACTGCGACCAAGCCGCCGTAGTTCCTCGTCGCGATCCTTGATCTCGATCTTGGGCACCGAACCGTCGCGGCCCGGCATGCCGGGAAGCTGGATGAACTGCCCGGTCGCCGCGGAACCCGTGACCACAGGCTGCGGGATCTTGATCACCGACGCCGGCAGCGTCCCCGACTTCGCGTCCTGGGGCACGGGCGTGGGCGTCATCTCCTGTTCCGCGACAGAAGCCGCCTCGGGCTCGACGCCCGCCGGCTCCGAAGCGGTCTCAGCGGGCGCCGTCGCCATCCCTTCATCGACCGGGCTGGGTGTCGGAGTGACGGGCTCCACCACGACCGGCGGAGGGGTCGGTTCCGGCACTGCAAACACGCGCTTGACCTCGGGCGCCGCCTGCACCGGGGCGGGAGGTGCCGTCGGCTTGTCCGCGTCGACGGCCGAGCGCCCCCTCGCTGCCGGCCCGCCAGGAACGCGCGAGCGTCGTCGAATCACCGTTTCGTTCAGCCGGGTTTCGACCAGCGACTCCTGGCGCTCGCGTTCGATGGAACGCTTGACCTTGTCCACCTCGGAAGCGTCGAGGTTGGACATGTGGTTGGCCACCTCGATGCCGGCGGCACGAATCTTTACCAGCAGGTCCTTGTTGGCCAGGCCAAGCTCCTTGGCCAGATCGTAGACACGCTTCTTCTGGCCGCTACCCGGCGCGCCGGATCCGTCGTTGCCCGAGTCTCTTCGATCGAAGCCGCTTCCAATCATCGTGAATCACCCTGCACGTCGGTGGACCGCCCGAGCGCGGAATGCGCTTGGGCCAATAACGTCTCGCGATCCGAAACCTCGACCTGCCGGCGAAAAGCCCGGCCGAGGGCACCATTCCCAAGCGCGACAGCGAGGCAGCGAGGATGAACCCACGCACCCCGTCCACGAATTCCCGCGACCTCGTTCGCCGTGGCCTGTCCCGATCCCTGACGGGCCACGCGCACCCTGCCCTCCGGCGCGACCAAACAGACCAGCTCGACGGCCGCACACGCGGTCCGGCACCCGATGCAGGTGCGTACTGGCAGTCGACGCGCGCACATGGGCCTGCCTCATGCTTGCTCCTCGACGGGTGGCGCGGCCGCCGCTGCCTGCGCGGCGGCCTCGCGCTCGGCCTGCGCGCGCGCCTTCTCCAACTCGGCGGCTTTCGCGGCCGATTCCATGATCGCCAGCGCCGCCTCGGGGGTGTCGATGCCCGGAACCGCCGCCAACTCGGCCTGGGTCGACTTCGACACCTCGGCCGCGGAACGCCAATCGGCGCGGAAGAGCGATTCGGCAATCTCGGGTGTGACGCCCGCGATGGCGGCCAGCGACGCCCGCGCCCGTTCCTCCATTTCCCGCACCTTGCTCTCGGAATGGATGTCGATGCGCCAGCCGGTCAATTGCGAGGCAAGGCGGACATTTTGCCCCTTCTTGCCGATGGCGAGGGACAATTTGTCGTCCGGAACGATGAGCTGCATCGTGTGGTTGGCAGCGTCGATGAGCACGCGCGACACCTCGGCCGGCGCGATGGCATTGCACACGAACCGCGCCGGGTCGGCGTCGAAGGGGACGATGTCGATCTTCTCGCCACGCAGTTCCTGCACCACCGCCTGCACGCGCGATCCCTTCATGCCCACGCATGCACCGACCGGATCCACGTCACGGTCGCGCGAGTGCACCGCGATCTTGGAACGCGCGCCGGCCTCGCGCGCCGAAGCCTCCACGCGCACGATCTTGTCGTAGATCTCAGGAACCTCCATCTCGAAGAGCTTCTCGAGCAGGCCCTTGTGGGCGCGCGAGATGACGATCTGCGGGCCGCGGGCCGACTTGTCGATGTCGACCACGTAGGCCACGATGCGGTCGCCCGCCCGGTAGGACTCGCGCTGCACCTGCTCGCGCACGGGCAGGATGGCCTCGGGACCGCCCAGGTCGACCACGATGTTGCCGCGTTCGAAACGGCGCACGATGCCTGAGATCAACTCGCCCTTCTTGTCGCGGTACTGGTTGAAGACGTTCTCGCGCTCGGCCTCGCGCACGCGCTGCAGGATGACCTGCTTGGCGGTCTGGGCGGCGAAGCGGCCAAAGGTCTTCCACGCCCGATTGAGCTTGAGCAGCGCGCCGTACTTGGCGTCCTGTTCCTCGGCCTTGGCCTGATCCTTGTCGTCGTAGAAGATCTGGAAGAGCAGCTCGTCGCCGACGTCGGCCTGTAGGTTGAAACGCGTCGCCTCCTCCAAGGTGATCTCTTTGGCGGGCTGGGTAACCGGATCCGCGACGATGATGATCTGGGACAAGTCCACCCTGCCAGTCGCCTCGTTGAAGGTCGCCTCCATCTCCCGATCCTCGCCGAAGGCTCGCTTGGCGGCCGTGAGGATGGCCGATTCGAGGGCTTCGACCAGAACCTTGCGTTCGATGTTCTTGTCCTTGGAAACCTGATCAAGAACCAGGCTAAGACTCGTACCGTCGCTCATGACGCACTCCTCGCTGTCGTGTGGGCGCGACCCTTGGAATTCTCAGGGCCCGTCCCTGCTCGCCGGTGGAATTCGGCCTCCCAGTCGGGAACCAGGTTGGCACGCGCAATCGTTGCGATGGGCAGTTGGTACAACCTACCCTCGCAATCGATCTGCACCTGTCCTTCCGTGGCGCCGATAAGAACGCCGGAGAAGTTCCGTCGTCCATCCACCGGATCTGTCGTTCGTATCTTGGCCTTCTGTCCGGCGAACCGGGCGAAATCGCGTTCGCGGCGCAGCGGCCGATCGATGCCCGGCGAGCTGACCTCCAGCCGGTAGGTGTGGTGGATGGTGTCCGCCACATCCAGGGTGGCCGAGAGGTCGCGGCTCACGCGCTCGCAATCCTCGTGGTCCACGTAAAGCGGTTCGAAGACATGGGCATCGCTCTCGCCGCTGCCCGGCAACTTGGGGCCCTCGGGGCGATCGATGAAAACGCGCAGCACCCAACCCTCGGGCTCTCGGTTCCACTGCAACTCGACAAGCTCCAGTCCGGCCCCTTGGATGGGGGGCTCGATCAGCCTCCAGAGATCGTCGATTTCCTTGCGCATTTTGTTTGGGTGTGGCGGGGGCGTCTTCTTATCGGGGATTCGTTTGGACAAAAAAAAGGCGGGCTCGATGGCCCGCCCACGTTCGGGTGTGCCTTATGATGTTTAACGTACTTAGCACGACCAAGTATTGAGCGCAATCGCCCGCCGGAGGGGTCGGCCTGGCCCGGATGTTACGCAGGCGGTGGTTGAAGTAGGAACGAAAGGGCGATAGGTCTTTGCCGGGTCGGGGCCTCGGCCGAGCCGGCCGCCCGATGACAGATCATACCAAGCTCGCCGACCAAGGGCGGCATGAGGAGAACGACGATGGCCAGCGCAAAACTCGGGGTCGGGGTAATCGGTTGCGGAACCGTCGGTGGCGGCGTGCTGAAACTATTGACGTCCGAAAGGGACCACCTGGCGAGCAAGACCGGAGTGGCCATCGAGTTGCGCAAGGCCGCCGATCTGGACCCCGCCAAACGCGCCGCGACAGGCCTTCCCCCCTCCTTGCTGACCTCCGACGCCTCCACGTTGCTGTCCGACCCAGACATCGGGGTCATTGTCGAGGTCATCGGCGGAGTCAAGCCGGCGCAAGGTTTCATCGAGGCGGCCCTGACAGCCGGCAAGCATGTGGTCACGGCCAACAAGGAGCTCATCGCCAAGAAGGGACCGGAGCTCTTCGCCCTGGCGCGTAAACACGGCGTGACGCTTCACTTCGAGGCCAGCTCGTGCGGCGGCATCCCGGTCATCCACGCCTTCGGTCAATCCCTGGCGGCCAACCGATTCGAGAAGATCCTCGGGATCGTCAACGGGACGACCAACTTCATTCTGACCAAGATGCACCGGGAAGGCGCGGAGTTCGCCGACGTGCTCGCCGAGGCGCAACGGCTGGGTTACGCCGAGGCGGATCCCACGGCGGACGTGGACGGCCATGATGCCGCCTACAAGCTCTCCATCTTGGCCGCCATGGCCTTCGATAGCCACTTCGACTACCGCGACATCCACACCGAGGGGATCCGCAATCTGTCGGCGCGCGACATCGCCATCGCTAGGAACTACGGCTACGTCATCAAGTTGCTCGCCATCGGAGCGGAGCACGACGACGGCCGCATCGAACTGCGCGTCCATCCCGTCCTGGTACCCAAAGACCATCCTTTGGCCGCGGTCAGCGACGCCTTCAACGCCGTATTCGCTCGCGGCAACTACGTTGGCGAGGTCATGTTCTACGGCCGCGGCGCCGGCCAATTGCCCACGGCCTCCGCCATCGTGGGCGACATCATCGACCTGGCCATGCACCAGTCCACCGGCGGCACCAGCCCGCGCATGAACTTCGGCACGCAGACCAAGAAGGTGGTGCCCATGGGCGAGGTCAAGACGCAGTACTACCTGCGCCTCGACGTCAAGGACCAGCCAGGCGTGCTCGCCTCCATCGCCAAGATCTTCGGCGACTCACACGTGAGCATCAGCGCCGTAACCCAGGAAGAAGCCACCAGCGAATCGGTCGAGCTGGTAATCTTCACCCATGAGGTCACCGAGTCCAATTTCCAGGAAGCCGTGGCCGAGATGCGCAGGCTCGACGTGGTCGTGGCCGTGCGCTCGTCGATTCGAGCGCACGTCTGAGTCGTTCACGGCAGGGGATGGACCTTCGGGTTGAACAGGATCTTGTGCGCTTCGCGCAGCATGGCGGGGATCTGCTCGCGGAAGGGCGAATCGGGTAGCGCTGCGGTCATCTCGGCGTCGTCGAACTTCTCGGCGCGCGCGCCGGGGACCCAGATGTCGTCGGGCTTCATCGACATGTAGCGCTCCTGTGCAAAGTCGATGAGGTCGAAGGCCAGCACCAGGTTGCGCAGCCACAGGATGCGCCTCACGTTGATCTTGCCGGGCAGCACGTCCCACTCGCGCAAGCCCTCCGACCAGCGCCGCCCGAATTCGTCGCCCACGGCCTCACGGTAGACGGCGTCGAGCTTCTTCGCGATGGGCTCGATCGTGGGCAACGGATCGGCAAGCATCGCGAGCGCCTTCACGTGCTCGTCGAAGTCCGACGGCCGGGCGGCCCCCAGCGAAAGGGTATGGATGTCCGGCTGGGACAGGCACCACAGATCATTGAAGAGCATGGGTGAAAGCGGCTCGCACAGCGCGCGCAACTTGGCCGAGGCTTGGTGGAGCCGGCCGCCCTTGTCCGACGGGCTGATGATGAAGGTGCCCATGTCGTGGCGCCGGGCGGCCGCGATGACGGACAGGTTGTCCTGGAACAGGTAGTAGTAGTGGAGATTGACGTAGTCGAAGCGGCCCGTCTCGATCATGCGCAGGACGAGCGGCTTCGGCGCGTGGGTCGAGAAACCGATGGCACGAATCCTCCCCTGCCTGCGCCAGCGTTCCACGACCTCCAGACAACCACCCGCGGCCAGCGACCAGTCGACCGAGGCTTGATCGTTGACCCCGTGGATGGCGAAGAGATCCAGGTAGTGGATCTTGAGCAGCGCGAAGGATTCTTCCAACTGCTGCTCGAATTCCCTGGCGTCCGGCGACGGTCGCACCTTGGTCTGCAGGATGAAGCGGTCGCGACGGTGCCGCGCCAAAGCCGGCCCCAACTGGATCTCGCTGGTGCCATAGGCGCGCGCAGTCTCGATGTGCGTGATGCCAAGATCGAGCGCGCGGTCGAGCGTCGCCTCCAGGTTCTGCTGGCTCGCAGGATGCGTCTTCGCGCCGCGGTTCCACGATTCCTGGTAGCGCATCCCTCCTAGCGAGAGAACGGGGATCGCTAGATTGGTTCGGCCAAATCGACGGTAGATCACGGGAGGTGATACTAGCCTCTTCACCCGCCCCATGGGTAGAGGATCACGGCAGGATGGATACGCTGGCGGACGCTATTTCACGCGGTGAAAGAACCGTCGCCAACGAATCGAGTGGAACCAGTCCACGATACCCGATGGGCTCAAGCCGCCGTGCGACGGGTCTCGCGACCACCACACGATGAGAGCGCGGCCCTTGATGAGATCGTAGGGCACGAAGCCCCACACGCGAGAGTCCTTGGAGTTGTCGCGGTTGTCGCCCATGGCGAAGTAGTGGCCCGCGGGGATGGTCACGGGGCCGAAGTTCGAAGGGCCAAAACGCGGGTCCTGGTGGGCCAGGTGGGTCACGCTGCCGAGGTGCTCTAGCCATGCCTCACAGGGGCGCTCAGTCTCCTCCTCGCCCGGCTCGGGGACATCGCCCGATACACAGGGCTTGCCCGTAAATTCGCGCGGCATCGGTTTGCCGTCGATAAACACCTCGTTGCGACGCACCTCGAGGGTTTCCCCTGGCAACCCCACGACCCGCTTGATGTAGTCCACGCTCTCATCCGGCGGGTACTTGAACACGATGATGTCGCCACGCTTGGGCGCCCCCAGCTCGACGATCTTCGCGTCGGTGAACGGGATGCCCACGCTGTAGGCGAACTTGGACACGAAGATGTGGTCACCTACCTCGAGCGTCGGAATCATCGAACCGGACGGAATCTGGAAGGCCTCGACGACGAAGGCACGCAGGAACAACGCCACACCGAGGGCGAGCCCGATGGATTCAGCGTACTGTCGAGCGGCGGACTTGCGCGCGAATGCCATGTGCTCGTCCATGCGCCCGTCGAGATCGGTGATGGCCTGGCGCATGCGCTCGAAGTCCTTCCCCTGGCGAGCCGCCTCGACCTCGTCGATGGATGCCTTCACCGTGGTCGCGACCGACTCCGGAATGCGGTAGCGCTTCTTCTTGAGAATACGCCTAGCCTCCCCCACGAGTTGCTTGGCTTCGGCCTTGGCCCGGCGCCACTGCCGGTACTCACGCCAGGAACGAAGAATGCGCATCACCATGATCAGTCGACCTTCAAAATGGCCAGGAATGCATCTTGCGGGATTTCCACGTTGCCGACCTGCTTCATGCGCTTCTTGCCCTCTTTCTGCTTCTCGAGGAGCTTGCGCTTGCGTGTGATATCACCACCGTAGCACTTGGCGGTAACGTTCTTGCGCAAGGCCTTGACCACCGTCTTCGCGATCACGCGAGAACCGATGGAGGCCTGAATCGCGACCTCGAACTGTTGCATGGGAATGAGCTCCTTCATCTTGATGCACAGGTCGCGGCCCTTGATGTACGAGGTCTCGCGGTGGACGATGGCGGAAAGCGAGTCGACCCGGTCACCGTTGACGAGCAGGTCCAGCCGGACCAGATCCGCGGTGCGATAGCCCTTGGGCTCGTAGTCGAGGGAGGCGTAGCCGCGCGAGATGGACTTCATGCGGTCGTAGAAGCCGAAGACCACTTCGGCCAAGGGCAAATCGTAGCGGAGCATCACCCGGCGCTCGCCGGCATAGGTCAGCCCGGTCTGCGTTCCCCGGCGCTCCTCGCACAACTTGATCAGGCCACCGACGAATTCGGGCGGCGTGTGAATGATCGCGGCGATCATGGGCTCTTCGATGCGCTCGATGTCCCCTTCCGAGGGAAACTTGGCGGGGTTGTCCAACTCCATAATCGTGCCGTCCCGTCGCACGACTTGAAAGCGCACGGTGGGCGCGGTCGTGACCAGGTCCAGATCGTACTCGCGTTCCAGCCGCTCCTGCACGATCTCCATGTGCAGAAGACCAAGAAAGCCACAACGAAAACCGAAGCCGAGCGCCGCCGACACCTCGGGCTCGCGGCTGAAGCTGGCGTCGTTGAGCCGCAATTTGTCGAGGGCGTCCCGCAGATCCTCGTAGCGCGCCGGATCCGTGGGAAAGATCCCGGCGAACACCATGGGTTTGGCGGGCTGGAAGCCCGGCAGCGGCTTGTCGCAAGGCTTGCCCGCCTCGGTGATGGTGTCGCCCACGCGCGCATCGGCCACTTCCTTGATGGACGCCGTGATGAAACCCACCTCGCCCGGGCCAAGCTCGTCCACGTCCTTCGCGAAGGGCGCAAACGCACCCAGCCCAACGATCTCGTAGTCGCGTCCGGCCGCGAGCAGGCGAATCTTCTGCTTGGCGCGCAAGGTCCCATCCACCACGCGCACCAGCAGCACCACGCCCCGGTAGCTGTCGTACCAACTGTCGAGCAGAAGCACCTTGAGCGGCTTGCCCGCATCCCCCGTCGGCGGCGGCACCACGCGCACCACCGCTTCGAGGATTTCCTCGATGCCGCGGCCGTCCTTGGCCGACGCCAGGATGGCGCCAGAGGCATCGATGCCGATGACTTCCTCGATCTGTTGCTTGGCGTTCTCGGGTTCGGCGGATGGCAGGTCGATCTTGTTGATGACCGGTACGATGGCCAGGTTGTGTTCGGTGGCCATGTAGACGTTGGCCAGAGTCTGCGCCTCCACCCCCTGCGACGCGTCCACGACCAGAAGCGCGCCTTCGCAGGCGGCAAGCGATCGCGACACCTCGTAGTGAAAGTCCACGTGGCCGGGCGTATCGATCAAGTTCAGCTCGTAGGTCTGACCGTCCTTCGCCTTGTACGCCAGGCGCACGGTGGCGGCCTTGATGGTGATGCCGCGCTCGCGCTCCAGCTCCATGCTGTCGAGGAACTGGTCCTTCTGCTCACGCCGGGTGAGCGCGCCGGTGAACTCGATCAGGCGATCGGAAAGTGTGGACTTGCCGTGGTCGATGTGGGCGATGACGGAGAAATTGCGGATCAATTGGGTCGGGGTCGGCACTTCGTTACACCTTCTGGGCTACTTGCGTATCACATCGAGAGTGAGCTGCCCGGGAAGATGCGCCTTCTCCCTCTCCAATACCAAATCGATCCCCTGGCGAATGTATTCCGCCACCGGCACCTTGGTCTTGTGGTGCAGAACCTTCAACTGTTCGTTCTGTTCCGCGGTGATGTACACGGTGGTCGAGATCTTGTTCCGTGCCATGGCAGGACCATGCATGACCATAGGTGCATAGTCAATCCACGTTCACGGCTTCCTGTCTCTCCGGCCGGCCGAAAGGGCGCGTTCTGAAAAGGTTTCAGCCGATGATGCGACTCGCCCTTGCCGCCGTCGTTCACTTGGCCTAGCCTAGCGACCATGCGCTCATCATGCGAAAGCCCGGGTTGCATGCCTGGCCGACCGGCGCGCCCGCTACTTCTTGCCTCCCTTGTCCTCCTCCTGTCGCCAGGCTGCGGCAGCAAGCAGACGCCACAGGCCGGTAACCCTTCATCGGGAATGAAGGTTTCTTCCACCGACTTTGGCGCCAAGTTCGATCGTTCGCGCTGTGACGACCAGGGCAAGCAGGCCGTCACGCTGGACGCCAACGGCGACGGCAGACCAGACGTCGTCAAGCTCTTCGTCGCGACCGCGCAGAATGGGCAAACGAATCAACAGCTCGTGTGCAAGCAGACCGACCTCGACTTCGACGGCAAGATGGATCTCGTGCAGTACTACGGGCCGGGCGGCGAGCTCTTCATGGACGAGTACTCCATGGACTACAGCGGCAAATTCAACGGCCGCACGTTTTTCCAGGAAGGCAAGAAGGTCCGCGCCGAGAAGGACATGGACTTCGATGGCAAGCCGGATTACTTCGAATACTACGAAGGCGGAAGGCTCGTGCGTGTCGAGCGCGACCGCAATGCCGACGGCAAGATAGACGAGTGGCAGTACTACGAGAACGGGCGCCTCGACCGCATCGGTCAGGACACGACCGGATCGGGCCGCGTGGACAAGTGGGAGCGCAACCCCGAGGGTGGCCCGGAGCTCCCGGTCGCCCAGGAGAGCAGTGCCCCCGCAGGCGTTGCCACCCCCGCCACAGCAGCGGCCGCCGCAGACGCTGCCGCCGCCGCTGCCGCAGCCAGCGCTGCCTCGCGCGGCAACCCCAAGATCGAATCGGACGCGAAAAAGAAGTAGCCACTAGCCCACCGGAGAAGTCTTCCTGACCGAATCAGACCGACGCTGTGATGGCCCGCGAGTGGCGCTCGACGCCACCGCGATGATCCGTCTGGATTTGCATGCGTCGAGCACGCACTCACGTATCGTGAATGCGAGTCCTCGCGGGATGCTCCTCGTCATGCCGGACGCCCGGCCGGTTGGGACCAAGATTCACGTCACGGTGCTGATTGAGAAGGATGCCAAGGAGCCAACGAAGGAGATCAAGGTTTCCGGCATCATTGTCCACTGCAACGCGACCGAGAACGTCGATCCCAGGTTCAGCGCACGAGCGGGCATCCTGCTCACCTCC
>Ga0210133_1000102_pt1 | contig 30943 bp, 41 predicted proteins | sample Joice_ThreeSqC_D_2_FD_184874 | JGI IMG/M metagenome (GOLD analysis project Ga0210133, IMG submission 184874) | Wetland microbial communities from San Francisco Bay, California, USA, that impact long-term carbon sequestration - Joice_ThreeSqC_D1... | ecosystem: Environmental > Aquatic > Marine >...
ACAAAGAATTAGAGGCGTAGTTGATAAAGCATTCTTCTTTTTCAGAATCATCCAATATTTTGCCTAACTAACTTTTGCCACCACTTAATCCGGTGAGCCCAACTCATTTTGTAATACTACCCATTCAGACATTATTTGCTTTTTGATTTAGATAGGAATATATTTATTGCTCGAATTTTAAAATTAGGGCGGACGCCGGAGTTGGAGAGCCGGGGCGGACTGTAAATCCGTTGGCGGAAGCCTTTGGGGGTTCGAATCCCTCGCCGCCCACAGCAATTTTTTTTTGAACTGTAAGGGAAATAGTTAAAGATGATTTTTTTCCCTTATTTTTTTGTTCTTTTTGTACTGATTTTTAAATATGATTTTTGCGGGTTGACGATATTCTAAGCTGAAAATTTTGTTATTTCTTATTATATGAGAACGAGTTGGTCGGGAAACTGATCTTAAAAATATAAAAACAAAATTATTAGCGGGAGTAACTCAGTTGGCTAGAGTCACAGCCTTCCAAGCTGTTGGTCGCGGGTTCGAGTCCCGTCTCCCGCTCGAACTCGTCAAACTCTGCTGACGTAGCTCAGTTGGTAGAGCACATCCTTGGTAAGGATGAGGTCACCGGTTCAATCCCGGTCGTCAGCTCTGGTAAGAAAATACAGGATCTATAAAGGTAAGAACCTTTATTAGAAAATTGAAATATTGAAAACTATTGCTCTAACGAAAAAGAATTGCTGACGTAGTCAATTGATAGAGCATATCCTTTAGTAAGGATGAGGTCATCCCGACTAAAGTCGGGGTCGTCAGCTCGAAGATTTAATTAACCATCTTAATAAGTCGAACATATCGACTTTTAAGTGTGGAGATTTTTAAGATTTTATATTGTAAAAAACAATATCAGAAAATGCAATGAGAGATATAATAACTTTAGAATGTACAGAGTGTAAAAGAAGAAATTACACTACAACAAAAAATAAGAGACTTCACCCGGCTAGAGTAGAATTTAAAAAGTACTGCCGCTGGGATAAGAAACACACTGTTCATAAAGAAACCAAATAAGCTTGAATACGTCAGTAGCTCAATTGGTAGAGCAGCGGTCTCCAAAACCGCAGGTTGGAGGTTCGAGTCCTTCCTGACGTGCAATAAATAATAGTGATTGGGTAAAGATGAAAGATAAGATTAAAAAATTTTTCGAAGACGTTGTTAAAGAAATGAAAAAGGTTACCTGGCCTACCAAAAAGGAGCTAATGGAATCTACAAAGGTTGTGATAGTTGTTTGTCTTATACTTGCCGGATTTACGTATGTGATTGACATGATTATCAACATGGTATTCAAAGGAATATTTTAGACAGGTTTTGATATGGAAGCGAAATGGTATGTGGTCAGAACATTTTCCGGTCACGAAAATAAGGTGAAGCAGCTATTAGAAGCAGAACTTGCCGAACACGAACAAATAAGATCGAAAATATTCGACATACTTGTGCCTATGGAAAAAGTATTCGAAGTAAAAGACGGTAAAAAGAAAAGCAAAACGAAAAACTTTTTTCCGGGCTATATACTTCTTCATGCAGAGCTTGACAACCAGGTTAAAGAATTTGTCAGCAACACCCAATCTGTAATGGGCTTTTTGGGTACGGCAACTAATCCAAATCCGTTGCAGCCCGAAGAAGTTAAACGTATTGTCGGTAGAATAAATCAGGACGAAAATACAGAACGGATGGAAACAATTTTCAGGAACGGTGACTTAGTAAAAATTGTTGACGGTCCATTTAATAATTTCAGCGGTTTGATTGAAGAGGTTAACGAAGAGAAAATGAAAATTAAAGTTATGGTTTCCATTTTCGGCAGAAAAACTCCGGTGGAATTGGATTTCGTTCAGGCAGAACTTGAAAAATAATTTTTAGATTATTAGGAATTAAAAATGGCTAAAAAAATTAGTGGATTCATAAAATTACAAATTCCTGCAGGTAAAGCTAATCCTTCACCGCCTGTCGGTCCCGCACTTGGTCAAAAGGGTGTTAATATTATGGAGTTTTGCAAACAGTTTAATGCAAAAACCCAGGATAAAGATGGAATGATAACCCCGGTTATCATTACTGTTTATACCGATAAATCATTCACCTTTATCACAAAAACACCGCCGGCTGCAGTTCTTCTTAAAAAAGCCGCTAAAATTGAAAAAGGATCTCCTGAATCTAACAGAACAAAAGTTGGACAGGTTACCCAGGCACAGGTGAAAGAAATTGCAGAATTAAAAATGCCCGATCTCAATGCATTTGATGTCAACAATGCAATGAGCATGGTTGCCGGTACAGCAAGAAGTATGGGCTTAACAGTAGATGATAAATAAATCACTTATCAAAATAAATTTTGTTTAAACATATTCCGGTTTAAAGATGAGAAATACAAAAAGAGTAAAAGAAATTAATAAAAATGTCGATGTATCACGCGATTATACTTTGAGCGAAGCAGTTGCAACTCTTCGGGAAAATTCAAAAGTAAAATTTGTAGAGTCTTTGGATTGTGCAATCAGGCTCGGTGTAGATCCAAGACACGCCGATCAAATGATACGCGGAACGGTTTCATTGCCGAACGGTACGGGTAAAGATGTTAATGTTTTGGTAATTGCTAAAGAACCGAGAGCTCAGGAAGCATTGGATGCAGGCGCAGATTATGCAGGCTTTGAAACATATCTTGAAAAATTAAAAAGCGGCTGGGCTGATATTGATGTAATAATTGCAACACCGGATTCGATGAGTGAATTAGGAAAACTCGGGAAAGTTTTAGGTCCTAAGGGTCTAATGCCTAATCCTAAAAGCGGTACGGTTACAAACGATGTTGCAAAAGCAGTTAAAGAAGTTAAGGCTGGTAAAATAGAATTTCGTGTTGATAAGACAGGTATTATCAATACTTCAATAGGCAAATTAAATTTTGAAACGGATAAATTAGTCGAGAACGCCCAGGCATTTATTAGCACTATAATTAAACTCAGACCTTCTTCCGCAAAGGGACAGTATGTTAAAAGCCTGTTCCTGTCAAGTTCTATGGGACCGGGTTTAAGAATTTCTAAAGATGAAATTCCCGTTCATTAAGAATAAAAAGTTTTACGCACTCAAGAAAAAATGCTTCTAACCGACACGATTCATTTAATTTCTGAACCAGGAGAAAAATGAACAGAAACGAAAAAACAGACATGGTTTCCGGTATAACGGAAATTGTACAAAAATCTACTGCGGTTTTTCTTACCGATTACAGCGGAGTTAATGTTGCGGATATCAGCGATATCCGGAATGAATTCCGTAAAGAAGGAGTTAATTATAAAGTATTCAAAAATACTTTATTTAAACGCGCTCTTGATGAATCTGGCAAATATGAAAAATTAGCAGATCATCTTGTTGGGATGACCGGGTTTGCTTTTGCAGATGAAAATCCTGTTGCCCCGGCAAAAATTATCAAAAAATATTTTGATAAGCATAATAAGCTCTCGCTAAAAGCTTGCTATATAGAGAATGAATTTTTTGACGGCAGCAGGTTGAACGAATTGGCTACCTTGCCTTCCAAGAATGAATTAATTGCCTCCATTATGGGAAGTCTGGACGCTCCCGCTTCCGGTATTGTTGGTGCAATTAACGCTGTGTTCAGAGAATTAGTAAGCGTGATAGACGAGATTTCAAAAAAGAAAGCTGCATAGCTTAAGCAGAAATTCGAAATAACTAAATATTTATTAGGAGAATAAAATGGCAGAAAAAGTAGCCGAAATTGTGGAAAAGATAAAAGGGCTTTCATTAATTGAAGCATCGGAATTAAAAAAAGCTTTAGAAGAAGAATTTGGTGTAACTGCTGCTGCACCCGTTGTTGTTGCGGGTGGTGGTGCAGGAGGCGCAGAAGCTGCTGCTGCTGAAGAACAAACCGAGTTTAATGTTATTCTTGTTGCTGCAGGAGAAAAGAAAATCAACGTTATCAAAGTTGTTAGAGCACACACCGGTCTTGGACTTAAAGAAGCTAAAGATCTGGTAGACAAAGCACCTAATCCTGTTAAAGAAGGTATCTCCAAAGATGAGGCTGAAAAACTTAAGAAGGAGTTTGAAGACGCCGGCGCTACTGTTGAATTAAAATAATTCAATACTAATTTCTAATCGATTTACTATTCATGCAGAAAGTGATAAGATGGTTAAACCCAGCTTATCGCTCTTTGCGTTTATGTGTAATGCAATGATGTATATGACTAAATCTGAAAATTAATTTTTTAGGAGGAACTATTTTGAATAATAATAAAAAAAGAATTTCGTTTGGCAGTATTACTCCCGTATTAGATGTACCGGATTTACTGGCTATCCAGACAGAAACTTTTGAAAGTTTTATTCAGTTAAAATCTCCGCCCGACAAACGGGAAAATAAAGGACTTCAGCAAGTATTTACTTCAAATTTCCCTATTCTTGATAATAAAGAGAATTACAGACTCGATTTTATAAATTACTCACTCGAAAAACCGAGATTCACAGTTGAAGAATGTATGGAAAGAGGACTCACTTTTTCTGCTCCTCTAAAAGGAAAATTACGTTTGTCAACTAAGGATCCTGATACTGAAGAATATGTAAATACTGTTGAGCAGGAAGTTTATCTCGGAAACGTTCCTTACATGACAAGCAAAGGGACATTTGTAATTAACGGTGCAGAACGAGTAGTTGTTTCTCAATTGCATCGTTCACCCGGTGTTGCATTTTCTCAAACTGTTCATCCGAACGGCACACCTCTTTATTCTGCAAGGATAATTCCTTTAAGAGGATCGTGGGTTGAGTTTGCTACCGATATTAATTATGTCCTTTATGTTTATATCGATCGGAGAAAGAAATTCCCCGCTACTACTTTATTACGCGCATTGGAGTTTGATACCGATGATAAAATTTTAAACCTGTTTAACCTCGTTGAAGAGATTGATGTAAATAAAGCCAAGCTTGAAAATTATATCGGAAGAGTTGTAGCAAGCGACGTATTCGATTTATCTACCGGTGAAATATTCCTGTCAAGGGATAGTATCCTTTCCGAAGAAGACATTGAAAGGTTGGATGAAGCTGAAGTAGAAAAAATAAAATTGATCAATCCTGAAATTTCTGCCGAGCAGGATTTAATTATCAATACTTTAAGAAAAGATACATCACATTCAAAAGAAGAAGCACTTTTTGCAATTTACCGTCAGCTCCGTTCGGGTGAAGCACCTGATATTGAAACCGCTGAAGCATTGATAGAAAAATTATTTTTTAATGATAAAAGGTATGATCTTGGTGATGTCGGTCGCCACAGGATGAATCATAAACTTGAACTCAATGTCGATCCGAATGTAACCATTCTGACGAAAGAAGATATCATTGCGATAATTAAATTTATTATCAAATTAAGAGAAGGCATAGAGCCTGTTGATGATATAGATCATTTAGGAAACAGAAGGGTTAGAACCGTTGGCGAACAGTTAAGTCAGCAGTTTAACATTGGTATGGCTCGTATGGCAAGGACGATTAAAGAAAGAATGAACATGCGGGATACCGAACAATTCACTCCGCAGGATTTAGTAAACGCGAGGACGATTACCAGCGTTATTAATGCATTCTTCGGCACAAACCAGCTTTCACAATTTATGGATCAAACAAATCCACTTGCCGAAATGACCCACAAACGCAGAATGTCTGCTTTAGGTCCCGGAGGTTTAACACGTGAGCGAGCGGGTTTTGAAGTAAGAGACGTACACTACACTCATTACGGTCGTCTGTGCCCGATTGAAACTCCCGAAGGTCCGAACATCGGGCTTATTTCATCACTCACGATTTATTCGCGTGTCAACAGGTACGGATTTCTCGAAACACCTTACCGCCATGTAGGTAAGGGTAAGGTATCAAAAGAAGTTGAGTACTTAACTGCCGAACAGGAAGATTCTTTCACAATTGCACAGGCAAATGCGCCGTTAACGGACCAATCAAAATTTGTGAATGAAAGAGTTAAATCAAGATTAAAAGGCGAATTTCCGATTGTTCCTCCGGATCAGGTTCAATATATGGATGTTGCACCCGGACAAATTGTAAGTGCGGCGGCAGCATTGATTCCATTCCTTGAGCACGATGATGCTAATAGAGCTCTTATGGGTTCTAATATGCAGCGTCAGGCAGTTCCACTTCTTAAACCGGAAGCTCCACTTGTTGGTACCGGAATGGAAGAAAGAGTTGCCCACGATTCCGGCGCATTAATTCTTGCAGAGGATGATGGAACAGTTGAATATGTAGATTCAAATTCAATCACAGTTAAATACGATATCAATCCTAACAGCATTGAGGCTTTAACATCATTCAATGATGTTAAGAGAGTAACATATAAGCTCATCAAATTTCATGGCACAAACCAGGAAACATGTATAACTCAACGACCTGTGGTTTTAGAAGGTCAGAAAGTTGTTAAAGGCGATGTGCTTGCGGATGGAAGCGCAACTGATGGTGGAGAACTTGCATTAGGAAGAAACGTTCTCGTTGCATTTATGCCCTGGCGCGGTTACAATTTTGAAGATGCTATAATTATAAGTGAGAAGGCTGTTCGCGACGATGTTTATACTTCAATTCACATCGAGGAATTTGAATTACAGGTAAGAGAAACCAAACGTGGTGAAGAAGAGCTTACACGTGAGATTCCCAATGTAAGCGAAGAAGCAGTAAAGAATCTTGATGAGGATGGTATTATAAGAGAAGGAGCCGAAGTTAAGGAAGGTGATATCCTAATAGGAAAAATTACACCGAAAGGTGAAACCGATCCTACACCTGAAGAAAAATTGCTTCGTGCAATATTTGGCGATAAAGCCGGTGATGTGAAAGATGCCTCTCTTAAAGCCCCTCCCGGATTGAGAGGTACGGTTATTAAAACACGTTTATTCAGCCGTAAAAGAAAAGATCCGGAATCTAAAAAACTCGAGAAACTCGAAATGGATAAGCTGGAACATGATCATAATCAGCAATTGGTACACCATTATAGTAAACTAATTGAAAAGCTTAGTAAGTTATGCGATGATCTGGTTACGACAGGTATAAGAGATCTTGATGGCAGTATTGTAATCCGCAGTGGAACCAAAATTAAGGATACAACATTTTCTTCTTTGGAAGATGTAACCAAGCTGGATTATACGATTGATTGGTTTGAAACAAAAAAAGATAATCATCACGTTATGATTTTATTCCAAAACTATTTTGAAGTTCTTGCCGAAATTGCAGAAGATTATAAACGTGAAAAAATTAAAATTGCCAGTGGCGATGAATTACCTCCCGGAATCGTCCAGTTAGCAAAAGTTTATGTTGCTAAAAAGAGGAAACTTTCTGTCGGCGATAAAATGGCTGGACGACACGGTAATAAAGGTGTTGTAGCTAAAATTGTTCCCGATGAAGATATGCCCTTCTTACCGGATGGAACCAAGGTTGATATAATTCTTAATCCGCTTGGCGTTCCTTCACGTATGAACCTCGGACAGTTATATGAAACTGCTCTGGGATGGGTTGGACACAACTTAGGGGTTAAGTTTGCTACACCTATCTTCGATGGAGCTAAAGTTGAAGATGTAGATGAGTGGCTTGAAAAAGCAGGATTGGAAAGAGGAAGTAAAACCGATCTTTATGATGGCAGAAGCGGTGAAAAATTCCATCAAAAGGTAACGTGCGGATATATTTATATGCTCAAGCTTAGTCATCTTGTAGATGATAAGATTCATGCCCGTTCAATTGGACCATACTCTCTAATTACCCAGCAGCCGTTGGGTGGTAAGGCTCAGTTTGGCGGTCAGAGGTTTGGAGAAATGGAAGTATGGGCGCTTGAAGGATACGGTGCTTCTCATATTCTTCAGGAAATTCTTACAATAAAAAGTGATGATGTAGCTGGCAGAGCTAAGGCATACGAATCAATTGTTAAGGGTGAAAACTTACAGGAACCGAATATTCCTGAATCGTTTAACGTGTTAATTAAAGAGCTCCAGGGGCTTGGACTCGATATAACAATTAATTAACACACGATTATTTTTTCACTTAGAAATTAGGAGAATAAAATGGCTTTTAGAGTTCAAGAAAATGCGATGAAGGACATAAATAGCATTATAATAAGTCTTGCTAGTCCTGATGATATTTTATCCAGATCTCATGGTGAAGTTACAAAACCGGAAACCATAAATTACCGTTCGTTTCGTCCGGAAAAAGACGGCTTATTTTGCGAAAAAATATTTGGACCAACGCGTGATTGGGAATGTTTCTGTGGAAAGTATAAAAGAATAAGATATAAAGGAATCATCTGCGATAGATGCGGTGTTGAAGTAACGCAGAAAAGTGTACGTCGTGAAAGAATGGGACACATCGCCTTAGCCGTTCCAGTTGTTCATATCTGGTTTTTCAGAGCACAGCCTTCTAAAATTGGTAATATAATAGGATTGAGTCTTAAAGAACTTGAAAAAGTTATTTATTACGAATCTTATATTGTTATCAATCCTGGTCCAACAGGATTGAATATAAATGATTTGATTTCTGAAGATCAGTATTTTGAAGTTCTTTCATCATTGCCTGATGGAAATGAAAAACTTACGGATGACGATCCGAAAAAGTTTGTTGCAAAGATAGGCGGCGATGCCGTAAAAACAATGTTGAAGAGTATAAATATTGAAGAAGTTTCAAACGAGCTTCGCAGCCAGGTTAAAGTTGAAACATCACAGCAAAAGAAAGCCGATCTTCTTAAAAGATTGAGAGTTATCGAAGCCTTTAAAGAAGAAGATGGAAAAATTCCAAACAGACCGGAATGGATGGTGCTTGGATATATTCCTGTTATTCCGCCGGAACTAAGACCACTCGTTCCGCTTGAAGGCGGAAGATTTGCAACAAGTGATCTTAACGATTTATATAGAAGAGTAATAATTAGAAATAATCGTTTAAAAAGATTAATAGATATTAAAGCTCCCGAAGTAATTCTTAGAAATGAAAAGAGAATGCTTCAGGAAGCAGTCGATGCTTTGTTCGATAATTCAAGACGTGGTTCAGCGGTAAGAAGCGATAATAACAGACCGTTGAAATCTTTAAGCGATATGTTAAAAGGTAAACAAGGTCGTTTTCGTCAGAACCTTCTTGGTAAACGTGTTGATTATTCCGGTCGTTCGGTTATTGTTGTTGGTCCGGAATTAAAACTTCATCAGTGCGGTCTTCCAAAAGATATGGCTGTTGAATTATTCAAGCCGTTTATTATTAGAAAATTGATTGAACGTGGACATAACAAGACGGTAAAAAGTGCGCGAAAAGTTGTCGATAGAAAAGATCCGATAATTTGGGATATACTTTCCAAAATAATAGAAGGTCATCCAATTCTTCTTAACCGTGCACCAACACTGCACAGGTTAGGTATCCAGGCATTCCAGCCTATATTAATAGATGGAAGAGCTATCCAGCTTCATCCAATGGTTTGTACGGCTTTTAATGCCGACTTTGACGGTGACCAGATGGCGGTTCACGTACCGTTATCTTTTGAAGCTCAGTTAGAAGCTGCATTACTTATGCTTAGCAGTCATAATATTCTTTCGCCTCAAAATGGTAGTCCTATTGTGGTTCCTACACAGGATATAGTGCTTGGCTGTTACTACCTTACCAAGTTTAAAGAAGGTGAGAAGGGCGAAGGAATGGTTTTCAGTTCGATGACTGAAACTATTACAGCTTATGAGCATGGTGCAGTTGGCTTACATGCCAAAATAAAAGTAAAGGTTGATAATAACCTGATTCAAACAACGACCGGAAGAGTCATATTCAACCAGATTGTTCCTAAGGAAATGGGATTCTTTAACCAGCTTCTTATCAAAAAAACTTTTGGTGGATTCATTGGTAAAATGTTTATCCAGATGGGAAACAAAGTAACCGCTAAATTTTTAGACGACCTAAAAGACATTGGGTTTAAATTTGCTACAGCCGGCGGATTATCAGTTAGTTATTCTGATATGATAATTCCTGAAGAGAAAGTGCAATACATTACTAAAGCAAATAAAAAAGTTAACGGAATTCTTAATGAGCACGAACAAGGTGTAATTACCGATGCTGAAAGATATAATAAGATTATTGACGTTTGGACACATACTACTAATGATGTTGCCCGCGCTTTAATGGAAAAAATCAGGATTGCACAAGGTGGTTTTAACTCATTACATATGATGGTTGATTCAGGTGCAAGAGGTTCTCAAGAGCAGGTAAGGCAGCTTGCAGGTATGAGAGGGCTTATGATGAAACCACAAAAAACTCTTTCAGGTCAGGCTGGCGAAATAATTGAAAACCCGATTGTTGCTAACTTTAAAGAAGGCTTGACAGTACTTGAATACTTCATTTCCACTCACGGTGCACGTAAAGGACTTGCTGATACTGCTCTTAAGACTGCCGACGCGGGATATTTAACAAGAAGACTTGTTGATGTTGCTCAGGACATGATAATAATGGAAGACGATTGCGGTACTATACTCGGTATAGAAATAACAGCTCTAAAAGATGTTGAACAGGAAAGAGAACCGCTTGGTGAGAGAATAACCGGACGAACAGCACAGGAAGATATTTATCATCCTATTACCGAAGATTTGATTGTTGAAGCAGGAGAAACCATTACAGAAAGTATTGCCGAAGCAATAGAAGATGCAAATATCGATTCGGTTTACATCAGAACGGTTCTCACATGTGAATCGCGCAGAGGTGTTTGTGCAAAATGTTATGGAAGAAACCTAACGAACGGTAAGATCGTGGAAATTGGTGAAGCTGTTGGTATTATTGCCGCACAATCAATAGGTGAACCTGGAACGCAGTTAACACTTAGAACCTTCCACCTTGGTGGTACATCTTCGCGTATTGCAAGTCAATCACAGGTAGAATCCAACATCGATGGTACGGTTCAATATGATAGAGTAAATTTTGTAGAGAAGATTGAAGCGGATCCATTTGGCGGACCTGACCAGCTTGTAAAGGTTGTTACAGGCAGACGTGGTTCTATAGGTATTAATGATGTTAACAACAGGCAGATTAAAAAGTATGATGTGCCTTACGGAGCAGAACTGGTTGTAAACGATGGTGATGAAATTAAAAAAGGTATGCCGTTGTACAATCACGATCCTTATAATGCTTTGATTATTAATGATATCAAAGGTAAGGTAAGGTTTGTCGATCTTGTTGATGGAAGTACATTACAACAGGTTACCGATGAACAAACCGGTCACGTTCAGAAAGTTGTAACTGAATCTAAGGACAAAACTCTTACACCAAGTATTGCAATTGAAGCTGAAAACGGAGAGGTGAAATCATTCAATTTACCAACCCGTTCTTATTTATCGGTTGAAGCAGGTGAACTTGTTCCTGCCGGAACAATCCTTGCAAAAATTTCGAAGCAGTCATCTAAAAGTCGTGATATAACAGGTGGCTTACCAAGAGTTACAGAACTTTTTGAAGCTCGCAGTCCACACGATCCGGCAATTGTTTCTGAGATTGAAGGAATTGTAAGACTTGGTGACAGGAAAAAAGGTTCAAGAGAAATTTTTGTTGCTGCACATGATAAATCCGATGAGAAAAAGTACAGCGTTCCGTTGGGTAAACATATTCTTGTTCAGGAAGGCGATGAAATTCCAGCCGGTGAAAAAATAACCGATGGACCGATCGATCCTCATGATATATTAAAGATAAAAGGTACAAGTGCAGTTCAGGAATATCTTGTAAATGAAATTCAGGATGTATACAGATTGCAGGGTGTAAAAATAAACGATAAGCATATTGAAGTAATTGTAAAACAAATGCTTCAGAAAATTAAAATCGTTTCTCCCGGCGATACAAAATTTCTTGAAGAAGATGTAGTGGATAGAAATGAATTCCTTGATGAAAACCAACGAGTATTGAATATGATTTATATTGAAGAGAAAGGTGATTCAAGGTATAAGGTTGGACAATTGGTAACTAAAGCCAAGTTCCGTGAGGTAAATGCAGATTTGAAGAAGAAAGAGAAAAAACAAATGTCTGGTCGCGATGCAGAGGCGGCAACCTTCGAACATTTACTGCTTGGTATTACGCAAGCTGCGCTTTCAACTGAAAGCTTTATTTCTGCAGCATCCTTCCAGGAAACAACGAAAGTACTGGCAAATGCTGCAACTTCGGCAAAACGAGATGCATTGAATGGACTAAAGGAAAATGTTGTTATGGGGCATTTAATTCCTGCTGGAACCGGTTTGAAGAAATACAAAAATATCATTCTTACGAATGAAATTTTAGCAGAGGAGCAACCTCAGCAAGAACAGGAAGTTCAGGCGAGTTAACAGCACTTAAAAACATAGGATATGAAGAAATCCGGTTCCCGTGGGCTAAGAACCGGATTTTTTATGCAATAAGATAATATGATTAGAGTCAGTATTTCTTGACTTAATTTAATTCAAAGAGTATATTAGTTGTCTGAATTTTTTTTGAAACGTCATTTTTTAGGAGATAAGTGTGCCTACGATTAACCAGTTAGTACGAAAAGGCAGAGTTAATATTTTAGCAAAAAACAAAGCTCCTGCACTGGATGCTTGTCCTCAGAAAAGAGGAGTTTGTACAAGAGTTTATACAACTACCCCGAAGAAACCAAACTCCGCATTGAGAAAAGTAGCCAGAGTTCGTTTAACAAATAATATGGAAGTAACTGCTTACATCCCGGGTGAAGGTCACAATCTTCAGGAACATTCTATTGTATTAATCCGTGGTGGAAGAGTAAAAGATTTACCGGGTGTCAGGTATCATATTATAAGAGGTACACTTGATACCAGCGGGGTTGAAGACCGAAAAAAAAGCAGATCAAAATACGGTGCTAAAAAACCAAAAGCGAAATAAGATATGAGAAAGAAAAGAGCAGAAAAACGATACATTAAACCGGATCCGAAATTTGATGATGTATTGGTTGCAAAATTTATTAATACCATTATGAGCCAGGGCAAAAAATCAGTTGCACGCAAAGTTGTTTACAATGCATTCGATCTTATTGAAAAAAGGACTAAGAAACCGGGAATGGAAATTTTTAAGCTGGCTATCGGTAATGCTCAGCCTCTTATTGAAGTTCGCAGCAGAAGAGTTGGCGGCGCAACTTACCAGGTTCCTACGGAAGTAAGACCTGAAAGAAGAGCAGCATTGGCAATGCGCTGGATTAAGACTTTTTCTAATAAGCGTTCGGAAAAATCTGCTTCACAGAAAATTGCAATGGAATTAATTGCTGCTTCAAACAATGATGGATCGGCGGTAAAGAAAAAAGAAGATACTCATAAAATGGCAGAAGCAAATAAGGCATTTGCACATTTCAAATGGTAATGATGATTAGATACTAAGGAAAGAAAGTTATAAGAAATAATGGCTCCCAGAATACAAATAGATAAAGTTAGAAATATTGGAATTATGGCTCATATAGACGCCGGTAAGACAACTACAACCGAGCGTATACTATATTATACCGGTAAACTGCATAGATTAGGTGAAGTTCATGATGGTGCTGCAACGATGGATTGGATGGATCAGGAAAAAGAAAGAGGAATAACAATTACAAGTGCTGCTACCACATGCTATTGGCACGATCATCAAATAAATATTATCGATACACCAGGACATGTTGATTTTACTGTAGAAGTTGAAAGATCGTTAAGAGTTTTGGATGGAGCGGTTGCATTGTTTTGTGCAGTCGGTGGTGTTGAGCCTCAGTCTGAAACTGTTTGGAGACAGGCGGATAAATATTCAGTTCCTAGAATTGCTTTTGTTAATAAAATGGATAGAACCGGCGCTGATTTCTTTCATGCTGTAACCATGATGAAGGAAAGGCTGGGTGCCAATGCTATTCCAATTAATCTGCCTATTGGCGAGGGTGATTTATTTACTGGAGTTATCGACCTGATCTCTTTCAAAGCAAGGATGTATCACGAGGAAACTTTTGGAGCTACTTTCGATGAGATTGAAATTCCACAAGACCTTATGGAAACAGCTAACAAGTATAGAACTGAAATGCTCGAAGCCGTCTCCGATGTTGATGATACTCTGCTTGCAAAATATCTTGATGGTCATGATATAAGTGAAAATGAAGTTAAAAATGTTCTTCGTAAAGCTACAATAGAACTGAAAATTATCCCGGTATTATGTGGTTCGGCATTTAAGAATAAAGGTGTGCAAAAGCTTCTGGATAGTGTAATAGATTTTCTACCGGCACCATCCGATACAAAGGATATATCGGCACATCATATAGCAATGAACGATGTTGTTAAAAGAAGAATTGATGAAAAAGAAAAGTTTACTGCTTTAGCTTTCAAGATTATGAATGATCCGTTTGTTGGTAAATTGTGTTTCTTCCGTGTTTATTCAGGTACTTTGAAATCAGGTTCTTATGTATATAACGCGGTAAGCGGAAAGAAGGAAAGAATCAGCAGATTATTACAAATGCACGCTAATCATAGGGAAGAAATTCCTGAAGTAAGAGCCGGTGATATTGCTGCCGCTGTAGGATTGAAACATACAAGAACGGGCGATACACTTTGCACAGAAGATGATCAGATAGTACTTGAAAAAATTGTTTTCCCGGAACCGGTAATTCAAATTGCAATCGAACCAAAAACAAAAGCTGATCAGGATAAATTATCCGAATCACTGGTAAAACTTTCTGATGAAGATCCGACTTTCAGAGTAAATGTTGATGCAGAAACCGGGCAGACTTTAATAAGCGGAATGGGTGAATTACATCTTGAAATTCTGGTTGATAGAATGAAAAGAGAATTCAAGGTTGAAGCTAATATCGGTAAACCGCAGGTTGCATACCGGGAAACAATTACCCAAACAGTTAGTGTCGAAGGTAAATTTATTAAGCAATCCGGTGGTAGAGGAAAATACGGACACGTTGAGGTTGAGTTTTCTCCAAATGAACCTGGTAAAGGATATGAGTTTACGAATGGGATTGTTGGTGGTACTGTACCTAAAGAATATATTCCTGCAGTATCTCATGGTATTCAGGAGGCAATGAGAAATGGAGTTATTGCCGGTTATCCGGTTGTTGATATTAAAGCTAAATTATTTGATGGTTCATATCACGATGTTGATTCGGATGAAATCTCATTTAAGGTTGCCGGGTCAATTGCATTTAAAGATGGTGCAAAAAAAGCAAAACCGATTTTACTTGAACCTATAATGGCTGTGGAAGTAGTAACGCCGGAAGAATATTTAGGCGATGTAATGGGCGATCTGAATTCCAGACGCGGAAAAATTGAAGGATTTTCAGCAAGAAAAGATGCGCAGGTTATAAAATCTCATGTACCTTTATCGGAAATGTTTGGATACGCAACCATTTTAAGATCGATGACACAGGGACGTGCAATTTATTCAATGCAGTTTCAACATTACGAAGAAGTTCCAAAATCAATTGCTGAGGAGATTTCTGAAAAATCTCTCGGTAAAAAAACAACAGCAACAACTTAATTAATTGAATAACTAACAAAAGGAAAAATATTAAAGGAGATAACGATGGCAAAAGAAAAATTTGATAGGAGTAAGCCTCACGTTAACATAGGTACCATTGGTCACGTAGATCATGGTAAAACCACGTTAACCGCTGCCATCACGATGGCTCTCAACAAAAAAGGTTTATCGGAAATAAGAACATTCGATAGTATTGATAATGCACCTGAAGAAAGAGAAAGAGGAATTACCATTGCAACTGCTCACGTTGAATATTCAACGGAGAACAGGCACTATGCACACGTAGACTGCCCCGGTCACGCAGATTATGTAAAGAACATGATCACCGGTGCTGCCCAAATGGATGGTGCTATACTTGTCGTAGCTGCTACTGATGGTCCAATGCCTCAAACAAGAGAGCATATTCTCCTTGCACGCCAGGTTGGTGTACCAAGAATTGTTGTGTTTATGAATAAAGTTGATATGGTTGACGATCCGGAATTATTAGAGCTTGTTGAAGTTGAGCTTAGAGACTTGTTAAATTCTTATGAGTTCCCGGGTGATGATATTCCGATAATTCAGGGTTCAGCATTGAAAGCTTTAGAAGCCGCTTCATCTGCAGATGCCGCTGTTGACGACGAAAGATTAAATTGTATATGGGAACTGATGTCTGCAGTTGACAGCTACATACCGGTTCCGGAAAGAGATACTGACAAACCTTTCCTCATGCCTGTTGAAGACGTTTTCTCAATTACAGGTCGTGGTACAGTTGCAACTGGTAGAGTTGAAAGAGGTCAGGTTAAGATTCAGGAAGAAGTTGAACTAATCGGGTTAGGGTTACACAAGAAAACCGTTGTTACCGGTATTGAAATGTTCAGGAAAGAATTGGATTCTGCAATGGCTGGTGACAATGCTGGTATTCTTTTACGCGGTGTGGATAAGAATGAAATTGAAAGAGGGATGGTGCTGGCTAAAACCGGCTCTATTACACCGCACAAAAAATTTGAAGGCGAAGTTTACGTACTTTCAAAAGATGAAGGTGGTCGTCATACTCCATTCTTCAATGGTTACAGACCACAGTTTTATTTCAGAACAACAGACGTAACAGGTGTATCTACACTTCCTTCAGGAACAGAGATGGTTATGCCGGGAGATAAAGTTAATTTATCTGTCGAATTAATCTCTGAGATTGCAATGGAAGATGGATTAAGGTTCGCTATCCGTGAAGGCGGAAGAACCGTAGGTGCCGGAATTGTTACAAAGATAAATGAGTAAATAATTTATTAGTAAACGATAGGGAGTATAAACTCCCTATTCGTTTCTTATATAATTCAAAGGAGAAAACTTAAGTGCCCGGACAGAAGATAAGAATTAAGCTAAAATCTTACGATCATATTTTGATCGATAAGTCAACTGAGAAAATTATCAAAACTGTTCGAAGTACAGGCGCGGTTGTATCAGGTCCGATACCTTTACCCACAAGAAGAACTGTTTATACTGTTCTGAGATCTCCGCACGTAGATAAAAAATCCCGTGAACAATTTGAAACAAGAGCGCACAAGAGAATAATAGATATTCATAACTCTAATAACAAAACCGTCGATTCACTGAGTAAGTTGGATATTCCGGCGGGTGTTGATATAGAGATTAAGCTTTAATGAATGGAGAAGAAATGCCTGGTTTACTAGGAAAGAAAATAGGAATGACGAGTATTTTTGATGCTGAAGGTGAAATGATTCCTGTTACAGTTATCAAAGTTGATCCATGCAAAGTTGTAAACATTAGGACTGCTGAAAAAGATGGTTATGAAGCCGTTCAGCTTGGTTTTGGTGAAAGAAAAGAAAAGCATTTGAATAAGCCTTTACAGGGATATTTCAAAAAGAATAATATAACTCCTGCTTTTAAACTTAAAGAGTATAAGGGATTTGAAACTGCTGAAATGAAAATAGGTGATGAAATAAAAGTCGATATATTCAAAGAAGGCGAGAGGATAAAAGTTAAAGGAAAGAGTATAGGCAAAGGTTTCCAGGGTGTTATGAAACGTCATGGATTTGGTGGTGTTGGCGGTACTACTCACGGACAAAGCGATAGATTAAGAGCTCCCGGTTCTATAGGCGCCAGTTCATATCCCTCAAGAGTTTTTAAAGGACAGAGAATGGCTGGGAGAACGGGAAACAGCAGTATAACAACTTCAAATTTGAAAGTTGTTAAGATTGTTTCTGAAGAAAATATTTTAATGGTAAGGGGTTCGGTACCCGGTCCGGCAAATTCGATTGTTGAATTGTTAAAGAAATAAAAAAATGACATTAGAAATTTTAAAAATAGACGGTAGTAAATCAGGCAAAAAAATAAAGCTTGATGACAGCATTTTCGGTATCGAACCAAATGATCACGTTATCTATCTTTCTGTTAAAGCCTATCTTGCTAATCAGAGACAGGGTACTCACAAAACAAAAGAGCGAGGCGAGGTAAAAGGCGGTGGAAAGAAACCGTGGAGACAAAAAGGTAGAGGTACAGCACGTGCCGGTACAAGCCGATCCCCATTATGGGTTGGCGGCGGAACTATATTTGGTCCACGTCCAAGAAGTTACAGACAGGATCTTACAAAGAAAGTTAAAAGACTGGCAAGAAAATCTGCTTTGAGCTATAAGGTTAAAGATGAGCAATTGATGGTGGTTGAAGATTTTACTTTCGAGAAACCACAAACAAAGGAGTTTAATAAAATTCTTCAGGCTTTGAATGCTGATGGAAAGAAAGTTCTGCTGCTTACCGGAGAGACGAACGAAGTTGTTTACAAATCAGGTAGGAACATTAACAAGGTTAATATTCTTGAAGCTAGTAAAGCTTCTACATACGATATTGTAAATAATCAATTACTGATATTACAAAAGAGTGCTGTCGAAGTAATCGAAAAAACATTTACAGGTTCTAAAGAGGCAGTGAACTGATATGCACCAGATATTGATTAGACCTTTGATAACAGAGAAAATGTCGGACTTAACAGCGGAACATCAGCAATATGGTTTTATTGTTAGTTCCGGTTCAAACAAGATTGAAATAGCTAAAGCAATTGAAGGTAAGTTTAACGTTCATGTTGAATCTGTTAGAACAATAACCCGTTTGGGAAAAACAAAAACACAATTTAGAAAAAGCGGAAGATTTTCAGGTAAAACCTCCGGTTTCAAAAAAGCATTAGTTACTCTCCGTGAAGGTGAGAAAATAGATTTATTTGAAGAAGTATAGATATCTGATACAGGAAAAGACAAATGGGTATTAAAAAATTAAAACCAAATACACCGGGAACAAGGTTTAAAAGTAATTTTACTTTTGATGAAATTACTAAATCTACACCGGAAAAATCTTTAACAGTAGCTCTGAGGAAATCAGGTGGAAGGAATAATCACGGCAGGGTAACCGCAAGGCATATAGGTGGTGGTCATAAAAGAAGATACAGAATTATTGATTTTAAACGTGATAAAACCGGTATTCCGGCAAAAGTTTTTTCAATTGAATATGATCCGAACAGATCAGTTAGAATTGCATTGTTGAATTATGCCGATGGAGAGAAAAGATATATACTTGCCCCGAACGGATTGAAAATTGGAGATACCTTAGTTTCCGGTTCAGGCAGCGATATTTCAATAGGTAATGCTTTGCCCTTAAAAGAAATGCCTCTTGGCAGCTTTGTTCACAACGTTGAACTTAAACCCGGCAAAGGCGGACAGCTTGGAAGAAGCGCCGGCGTTGCATTACAGATTATGGCTAAAGAAGGAAAATACGTTCAGTTAAAAATGCCTTCAGGTGAAGTTAGATTGATAAGACAAGAATGTTTAGCTACCTATGGACAAATGGGAAATGCAGAAAAAGAAAATATTAGTCTTGGTAAAGCAGGCAGATCGCGCTGGCTTGGTATAAGACCTCATGTTCGTGGTGTTGCTATGAACCCTGTCGATCACCCGATGGGTGGTGGTGAAGGAAAAACTTCCGGCGGCGGTCATCCTGTTTCTCCGTGGGGACAGAAAGCCAAAGGATTGAAAACCAGAAAGCATAAAAAAGAATCAAACAGATTTATTATTAAAAAACGTAAAAAATAGAGTTCACTATGCCAAGATCAGTTAAAAAAGGACCGTTTATTAATTATAAGTTGATGGAAAAAATTAAGAAGCTTAACGATACGAATCAGAAAAAAATTATAAAAACATGGTCACGTGCTTCGATGATCATTCCGGAATTTGTTGGACACACCATTGCAGTTCACAATGGCAATAAGATGATGCCGGTTTATATTACTGAAAATATGGTTGGTCATAAATTAGGTGAGTTTGCACCTACCCGTATCTTCAGAGGTCATCCGGGAACAAAAGCTGAAAAAGCAACCAAGGCATAATAAATAAAGGTTTTTAAAGGAATGGAAGCAAGAGCAGTACATAGATTTATTGGTTCATCACCAAGAAAAATGAGGATAGTTATCGATCTGATCAGGGGAATGTCAGTTGATAAAGCAATCGAAGTTTTACACTTTTCAACAAAACATTCTTCTAAAGATGCGGAAAAAGTTTTAAGATCAGCCATCTCTAATTTGATGAACCAGGATGATTCGACAAGAGTTGAACCGGAAGATCTATTTGTTAAAGAAGTATATGTAAATAACGGACCAACATTAAAAAGAATTTCACCGGCACCTATGGGCAGAGCATACAGAATCAGAAAAAGAGCTTGCCATTTAACCATAGTAGTGGCAAGTAAAGCATAATATTCAGGAGGATATTTTTGGGACAAAAAACAAATCCTATTGGTTTAAGAGTAGGAATAATAAGAGGTTGGGAATCTAACTGGTACGAAAGTAAAAGTTATGCCAAGAAACTTAAAGAAGATGACATGCTGCGTGGTTACATTCGCAATAGGTTAAAGAAAGCTGGCATATCGAGAATTATAATCGATAGAACTTCTAAAAATATTATCCTGACTATTTATACTTCCAGACCGGGTGTTGTTATTGGAAAGAGCGGAAAGGAAATAACCCAGTTAGAGCAGGAACTAAAACAGGTAACTGAAAAAGATGTAAAAGTACAGATATCGGAAATTAAACGACCTGAACTCGATGCTTACTTAGTTGCTGAAAATATTGCGAACCAGCTAAAAGGAAGAGTGTCATTCAGAAGGGCAATGAAAATGGCAATTACTGCTGCAATGAGGATGGGCGCTGAAGGAATTAGAATTATGTGCGCCGGCAGATTAGGCGGTGCTGAAATGGCAAGAACCGAGCAATATAAAGAAGGAAGAATTCCGCTGCATACTCTTAGAGCAGATATTGATTATAGTCTTGGCAGAGCCGAAACTATTTATGGTGCTATCGGAATAAAAGTCTGGATATGCCGTGGTGAAATATTAGGTAAAAGAGTTACGGAATAAAATTACCGGAGATTTGAATTATGTTAATGCCGAAGAGAGTTAAATACAGGAAATCTCAAAGAGGAAGGATGGCTGGAAAAGCCAAACGCGGAAGTTCAGTTGCTTTCGGTGATTTTGGTTTGAAAGCATTGGAACCTCATTGGATTACAAGCCGGCAGATAGAAGCGTGTCGTGTTGCTCTTACAAGAAAAATGAAGAGAGATGGTAAAGTCTGGATAAGAATATTTCCCGATAAACCGGTTTCTAAAAAACCTCTTGAAACAAGAATGGGTAAAGGAAAAGGCAATCCTGAATTTTGGGTGGCTGTTATAAAGCCGGGTAGAATTTTGTTTGAAGTAGCTGGCGTATCAAGACAAATTGCAAAAGAAGCTTTAACGGTAGCTTCGCATAAATTACCGATTAAAACAAAAATTAGTGTAAGACCCGACTTCGAATAATTTTAATAGGAAAGTTTTAATGAAGGCGCATGAAATTAGAGAAATAAAGACTGATGAAATCTTGAAAAGAATTGAGGAAGAAGAACGTAATCTTGTGGATTTAAGATTTTCCCATCAGCTTAAAGAATTAACTAACACGGCAAAGATGAAAGCAGTTAAAAAAGATATTGCACGTATGAAAACCATACTTAATCAAAGAAGTAAGGTTGAGGATAAAAAGGATAAAGAAGGAGAGAACTCTTAATTATGGAAGAACGTGGATTAAGAAAAACCCGTACCGGTGTAGTGGTTAGTAATAAGATGAATAAAACTATTACTGTTGCGATCGAAAGAAAAGTTCCTCATCCTATTTATAAAAAATATTTTAAGAAAACCACCAGGTTGATGGCTCACGATGAAAAAGGCGAATGCACAATAGGTGATAAAGTAAAAATTATGGAAACGCGACCGTTAAGTAAAAATAAAAGATGGCGCCTGCTGGAAATAGTTGAAAAAGCCAAGTAGCTGCTACAGGAGAAAATGTTAGATGATTCAACAGGAAACAAATTTAGTTGTTGCCGATAATTCGGGCGCTAAGAAAGTACGATGTATTAAGGTACTTGGCGGCAGCCGCAGAAGGTATGCAAGCGTTGGCGATCTCATTGTCGTGTCCGTAAAATCAGCCATTCCTAACGGTGCTGTAAAAAAAGGTGAAGTTTCGAGAGCTGTAATCGTAAGAACTACAAAAGAAGTCAGACGATCCGACGGTTCTTATATAAGATTTGATGAAAATGCGGCGGTACTGCTTAATCCGCAGAACGAACCGAGAGGTACAAGAATTTTTGGTCCGGTAGCGCGTGAACTGAGAGACAAACAGTTCATGAAAATAGTTTCTTTAGCACCGGAAGTATTATAACATTCGGAAAGATTATGAAGATTAAAAAAAACGATATGGTAATGGTAATCGCCGGAAATGATAGAGGAAAAACCGGTAAGGTTTTGAAAGTATTTCCTCAAAATAGCAGGATTATCATTGAAGGAATTAATATCAGGAAAAGACATACAAAAGCGAGTCAGAAAAATCCCCAAGGCGGCATTCTTGAAAAAGAAGCCCCGATTCATGTTTCAAATGCAATGATGCTGGATCCAAAATCAAATGAACCCACCAGACTTGGTGCACAGATCATTCTTGATGAAAAATCCGGTAAGAAAAAAAGAGCCCGCGTTAGTAAAGTAAGCGGGGAAATGATACAATAATATAAGATATTAAAATGGCAGAGAAGAAAACACAAAAAACGGCTTCACCAAAAGAGACAAAGACGAAGAATAAACCCGAAGCCAAAGCAGCAAAGCCGAGCGGCGAGAAAGAAATAAAAATTCCTTCAAGGCTTGGCGACATTTATAAAACTAATATAGTTCCTGCTCTTATGAAGGCGTTAAATTATAAAAACGTTATGCAGGTACCCAGGCTGGAAAAAATAATAGTTAATATGGGCGTTGGTGCTGCAGTTACCGATCCTAAAGTTCTTGAAGAAGCATTAAAGGAATTAGAATCGATAACCGGTCAGAAACCTTCTGTACGCTTAGCTAGAAAATCTATTTCAAACTTCAAACTACGTGAAGGAATGAAAATTGGTGCGAAAGTGACTTTAAGAAAAGAGAGGATGTACGAGTTTTTAGACCGACTCATTAATGTTACACTGCCTCGTGTTAGAGACTTCAGAGGTTTGTCAGATAAATCATTTGACGGACGTGGTAATTATACGCTCGGTGTAAAAGAACAAATTATTTTCCCTGAAATAGATATCGATAAGATTACCAAAGTTATGGGTATGGACATCACGTTTGTAACAAGTGCAAAATCAGATAATGAAGCCCATGAGTTATTAAGAGAATTTGGTATTCCTTTTATTAAAAAAGAAGTTAAATCAGCTTAAACCGGAGAGTTAATGGCGCGTAAAAGTTTAATAGCAAGACAAGAAAAAAGACTTATGCTTGTTGAGAAGTACAAAGCGAAAAGGAAAGAATTAAAAGAAGCCGGAGATTACGAGGAATTACAAAAACTTCCCAAAAACTCATCAGCTGTTAGATTAAAAAACAGATGTATGTTTACCGGTCGTACCCGTAGTTATCATCGTAAATTTGGTGTTTCCAGGCTTGTACTGCGTGAAATGGCTTTGCGCGGCGAAATCCCTGGATTAAAGAAAGCTAGTTGGTAGAAGGAGAATATATGCCAGTTACAGATCCGATATCAGATTTTTTAACAAGAATCAGAAATGCTTCCAAAGCAAAGAAAATAAAAGTAGAAATTCCTGCTTCAAAGATGAAGACAGGTCTTGCCGAGATTTTGAAAAAAAACGGCTACATTTACGACTTTAAAGTTGAAGAAGACAGCAAACAGAGTATGATAACAGTTTTGTTGAAGTACACTAACGGCACCCCGGCAATAAGCGGCTTGAAGAAAATAAGTAAACCCGGTTTGAGGATTTATAAAAACTCAACGGAGATACCGAGAGTACTTAACGGGCTGGGAACTGTTATTTTATCAACTTCCAAAGGATTACTAACGGATAAAGAAGCCAGAAGACAATCTGCCGGTGGTGAAGTTATCTGTTATGTTTGGTAAAATTTTGAATGGAGATTTAAATTGTCAAGAATAGGTAAAAAACTAATTGAAATACCGAAAGGTGTGAATGTTTCTGCGGAAGGACAAACTGTAAAAGTTAAAGGTCCTAAAGGTGAACTTCATCAAAAAGTTCATTCAAACATTTCGGTTGAAATAAAAGACAACGAGATAACAGTAACAAGACCAAACGATTCTAAAGAGAATAAATCTTTACATGGTTTAACCCGTGCATTGATTCAAAATATGATAACGGGTGTTGATACAGCTTATAAAAAAGAATTGGAAATCGTTGGTGTTGGCTATCGTGCAGAATTAAAAGGTAAGAATCTTTTAATTAATATTGGGTATTCTCACCCGATATTTTTTGCGCCGCCTGAAACAATAACTTTGGAAACGCCAACTCAAACACAAATTATTATATCAGGTGTCGATAAACAATTAGTCGGTCAGGTTGCAGCAAAAATAAGATCGTTCAGACAACCGGAGCCTTATAAAGGTAAAGGTATTAAGTATGCTAATGAGCATATCAGAAGAAAAGCCGGTAAAACTGCTGGTAAGTAAAATTAAAACTATATGCTAAGAAAAAGAGTATGAAACGGAAATTAACAAGTCGTCAAAGAGTTAAATTAAGAATTCAAAAGAAAGTATCCGGTACACCTGAAAGACCCAGGCTGGCTGTATACAGAAGTTTAAATCATATTTATGCGCAGTTAGTCGATGATTCAACCGGCAGCACATTAACTTCGGCTTCAACGCTTTCAAAAGAAATTCAGGATGAAGTAAAGAATTCCGGAAGCAAAGTAGCTAAAGGCAAAATTGTAGGATCCCTGATTGCAAAAAAAGCAATCGAAAAAAAGATAACTGCTGTTGTATTCGATAGAGGCGGTTATCGTTACCATGGGCGTGTTAAGGCTGTAGCAGAAGGCGCCAGGGAGGGAGGACTTAAATTTTAATGAGTAGTACTGGTCAGAGTGCCGGATCGTCTAATGGTAGGACTACGCCCTTTGGAGGCGTCTGTAGAGGTTCGAATCCTCTTCCGGCAGCAATATTTAATTTTATAATTATTTAGTACTGGAGAAACAATTGAAATCAGGAAGACAAGCTGAATCAGATGGATTTAAAGAAAAAGTTGTACACATTAATCGTGTTGCAAAAGTTGTTAAAGGCGGACGCAGATTCAGTTTTAATGCGATTGTAGTTGTTGGTAACGGTAGCGGCAGCGTTGGTGTGGGTCTTGGTAAAGCTAATGAAGTAACCGATGCAATATCAAAAGGAATAGATGATGCAAAGAAAAGTCTTGTTAATGTTTCTATAATTAAAGGAACGCTTGCTCATACAATTATTGGAAAATATGGTGCCGGTCGTGTTTTACTAAAACCAGCTTCTCCGGGAACAGGATTAATCGCAGGTGGTGGTGTTCGTGCGGTGCTCGAGGCTGCTGGAGTTCAGGATGTTTTAACAAAATCACTTGGTTCTAGTAATCCTCACAACCAGGTGAAAGCAACGCTAAACGGTTTATTGGGTTTAATCGATGCCAGGGCAATGTCTAAGAAACGTGGATTAACAACCCAGGAAGTTTTTAATTCTTGAGGAAACTATGTCGAAAATTAAAGTGATTCAAACAAGAAGTATTATTGACCGTCCGAAAGATCAGAAAAGGACAATAAAAGCCTTAGGATTAGGAAGACCTAACTGGGAAAAAGTACACAACGATACTCCTCAGATAAGAGGCATGATAAATAAAGTAACGCATTTAGTTAAAGTTGAAGAAATAAAGGAATAGTTCCGGGATGAATATTCTAAGCAATTTAAAATACGCAAAAGGCTCAAGGAAGAATCGAAAAAGAGTTGGAAGAGGTGAAGGCTCTAATCGTGGTGGTACTTCCACACGCGGTATGAACGGACAGATGTCAAGATCAGGTGCTAAGAAGAAAAGCTGGTTCGAAGGTGGTCAGATGCCGCTTCAAAGAAGAACACCGAAGTTTGGTTTTACAAATATTTTCAAAACATATTATCAGGTTGTTAATATAAATTCTTTGCAAAGAATTGCCGATGAAAAGAAGATAGAGGATGAAGTTCTCAATGCAGCCTCATTAAAAAATCTGGGATTAATTTCCAGTACGAAACAGCCGGTAAAAGTTCTTGCTAAAGGAGAACTGAAAGCAAAAATAAATTTAGAAGTCGATGCATTCAGCGGAAAAGCAAAAGAAAAAATAGAAGCTGCAGGCGGCTCAATAAAAAAGATATAATCCGGTTTTAAATGTCGAAACTTACAGATACCTTCAGAAATATTTTTAAGATACACGAGCTGCGTCAAAGGATATTTTATACACTGGCGCTGCTTTTTATTGTACGTTTAGGTGCGCACGTAACTACACCTGGTGTTGATGCTTCGCTTCTGACCGAAAGCATGCAAAACCAAACTTCGGACAACCTGTTTGCACTTTATGATTTATTTGTTGGCGGTGCTTTTAGCAATGCTGCAATATTTGCGTTAGGTATTATGCCGTACATCTCCGCATCGATTATTCTTCAATTGATGGGTGCAGTTGTTCCTTACTTCCAGAAATTACAGCAGGAAGGTGAAGAAGGAAGAAAAAAGATTACTCAGCTTACAAGGTACGGAACGGTTTTAATTTCCGCTTTGCAAGCCTGGGGCGTTACGGTTAGATTGTTGAATCTTCAGGTCCAGGGTTTACCGATTGTTCCTGCTCAGGTAAGCGGCATCGGATGGGTCATAACAACAATCTTGATTTTGACATCGGGTACTATTTTTATGATGTGGATGGGTGAACAAATTACTGATAGAGGAATTGGCAACGGTATTTCTTTAATAATTTTTATAGGCATTATTGCCCGGTTACCTTATGCTGTTTTTGATGAAATCCGGTTAATTGATGCGGGAACGAGATCGATTATAATTGAAATCATCATTCTTGTTTTTATGTTCTTTATAATTGCCGGTGTTGTGCTTGTTACACAGGGTACAAGAAGAATTCCCGTTCAATATGCAAAAAGAGTGGTTGGAAGAAAAGTTTACGGCGGAGTTACACAATACATTCCTTTAAGAGTAAATACGGCTGGAGTTATGCCGATTATATTTGCACAGGCTATTATGTTTATTCCGAACACTGTTCTTTCATTTTTTCCGAATAATGATTTTCTGCAGACATTATCCGGTTACTTTGTTTATACATCACCCGTTTATTCTGTAGTATACGCTTTAATGATTGTGTTCTTTACTTATTTCTATACTGCTATTGCATTTAATCCGAAAGATGTTGCCGATAACATGAAGAAGCAAGGTGGATTTATCCCCGGTATAAGACCAGGTAAACAAACTTCGGAATTTATTGATAACATTTTAACAAAGATTACTTTACCGGGCTCCATTTTCCTGGCTATTATAGCAATACTTCCGGCATTTGTTTCAGGTATGGGTGTGTCGGGTCAGTTTGCAAGTTTCTTTGGCGGTACAAGTTTGCTTATTATTGTTGGTGTTGCTTTGGATACATTACAACAAATTGAGTCTCATTTATTGATGAGACATTACGATGGATTTATGAAGAGCGGGAAGTTACGTGCTCGCAGGTCTTAGTTTTTGTGATAATTATAAAGACTAAAAAAGAAGTAGATTTTATTAAAGATAGCTGCAAGATTGTTGCAGAGACTCTTCAGCTACTTAAGAGTCACGTTAAGCCGGGGATTACAACTTTAGATCTGGATAGAATTGCTGAGGATTACATTAAGAGCAACGATGCAATTCCGGCGTTCAAAGGATATACACAAGGAGGCGCTCCCGGGTTTCCCGGTTCTGTTTGCACCTCTGTAGACGATGAAGTTGTACACGGAATACCCGGCAATAGAGTTTTGAAAACCGGTGAAATTATTTCACTGGATGTTGGTGTTCTTAAAAATAATTATTATGGCGATGCTGCACTTTCTGTTGCGGTAGGCGAAATTCCTGCTGAGAAGAAGAAGCTTCTTACAGTTACCGAAAAATCACTTTATATGGGTATTGATTCGGCTTTAGAAGGAAATCGTGTACACGATATTTCTGCCTCGGTTCAAGAGTATGTCGAGGAAAACGGTTTTTCAATCGTTCGTGATTTATGTGGTCATGGTGTTGGAAGATATCTTCATGAAGAGCCCTCTATTCCTAACTTTGGCAGAAAAGGAACCGGTGCTAAATTAAAAAACGGAATGACTCTGGCAATCGAGCCAATGGTTAACGCAGGAAAATACCAGGTACTTACAGACTCCGATGGCTGGACTGTTTTAACATCGGATGGAAGTCCTTCTGCACATTTTGAACACACGATATTGATAAGCGGAAATTCACCGGAAATATTAACTGTTTGCTAATGGCTAAACAAGGACCTATAAAAATAGATGGAGTTGTTACTGAGACCTTGCCAAATGCAACGTTCAAAGTAAAGCTTGATAACGGACATGAAATGCTCGCTCACATTTCCGGTAAGATGAGAATGCATTTTATAAAAATTTTAGTTGGAGATAAAGTTTCTATCGAACTTTCTCCTTACGATTTAACAAAAGGTAGAATTACCTATAGATATAAATAGCGGAGATACTATGAAAGTAAGATCATCTGTAAGAAAAATATGCGATAACTGTAAAGTGATAAAACGTAAAGGTGTTGTTAGAGTGATTTGTAAAAATCCAAAACATAAGCAACGCCAGGGTTAATATTCATATGGATTTATAAGGAGAAGATAATTGGCTCGTATATCTGGTGTCGATTTACCAAAGAATAAAAAAGTTTTATTCGGATTAAGATACATTTTCGGAATTGGTCCAACTGTTTCCGTGGATATCCTTGAAAAAGCTAAGGTCGATCCAAACAAAAAAGTCGGTGAACTAACAGAAGAAGATGTTGGTGCTATAAGAGCAATAATAACTGCCGAATATAAAGTTGAAGGAGCTCTTCGCTCGGAAGTTCAGCAGAACATAAAAAGATTAATGGATATCGGTTCCTACAGAGGAATACGTCATAGACGCGGCTTGCCTGTAAGAGGACAGAGAACGAGAACAAATGCCCGAAACAGAAAAGGCAAGAGAAAAACGGTTGCAGGAAAGAAAAAAGCACCTACTAAGAAATAATTAAATTTTGTTATACCGGAGGTAATGTAATTGGCTAAAGGATTAAAAAGAACCAAGAAGAAAACACAGGTTGATACTAACGGTGTAGCTCATATAAAAGCTACATTTAATAATGTTATTGTAACCTTAACTGATATTTATGGAAATACGATTTCCTGGTCGTCAGCCGGAAAAAACGGATTTAAAGGATCGAGAAAGAATACACCTTATGCGGCACAAACATCTGCAGAGGCTGCAGCAAAAGAAGCTTATGATTTAGGGCTAAGAAAAGTTGAAGTTCTTGTTAAAGGTCCCGGCTCAGGTAGAGAGGCGGCTATAAGAGCATTGCACACTGCCGGGCTGGAAATAGGTTCTATAAGGGATGTAACTCCGTTACCTCATAATGGATGCAGACCACCCAAAAGAAGAAGAGTTTAATTTTTAAAATCGGAGAATAGTTAATGGCGAGATACACGGATTCTGTTTGCAAGCTATGTAGAAGAGAAAGACAGAAATTATTTCTGAAGGGACAAAAGTGCTTTACAGAAAAATGTCCGATTGAGTCCAGGAGTTATCCACCTGGTGAACATGGACAAAACAGAAGAGCAAAAGTTTCTGAATATGGAATTCAGCTTCGCGAAAAACAAAAAATAAAAAGATCTTACGGTTTATTGGAAACACAATTTAAAAATTATTTTGAAAAAGCTAATAAACAAAAAGGAATTACCGGTGAAAACCTGGTAAAATTATTAGAGAGACGGTTTGATAATATTGTTTACAGGATCGGGTTTGCCGGTTCAAGGAAACAGGCAAGGCAATTGATCAGGCACAGACATCTGAGTATAAATGATCAGCTTGTTGACATACCATCATATTCACTTAGTGCCGGAGATGTAATTAAGGTAAGAGATAAAAGTAAGAAGATGGACGCAATTCACGGATCTCTTAAAAGAGTAAAAGACAGCACGTATTCATGGTTAACGATCGATAAAGCTAATTTATCGGGAACATTTGTTCAGGTTCCGGAAAGACAGGAAGTTCCATTGAATGCAAATGAACAATTAGTTGTTGAGCTTTACTCTAAATAAAATTTTTTAAAATCATTTTTAGAGGATTAATAAATGAGTGTATCACATTTAAAGATGCCCGACGCTGTAGTTCTTGATGAGGCGAGTTATACCAATACGTTTGGAAAATTTTTACTTCAACCATTAGAACGAGGCTATGGAGTTACTCTTGGTAATTCGATGAGACGAGTCCTTTTGTCTTCATTACCCGGAGCAGCTATAACTTCTGTTAAATTCAGCGGAGTTTTACATGAGTTTACCTCTATAGATGGTGTTGTTGAAGATGTTACGGAAATAATTCTTAACCTGAAACAGGTTAGATTTAAACTGCTTTCTAAAAAACCTGAGAAGATAGTTATTTCATTTAACGGACAGGGAAACTGGATTGCAGAAGACATTCAGAAATCCAGCAATGAAGTAGAAATACTAAACCCCGATCTTCACATTGCAACATTAAACAAGAATGCAAAGTTCGATGTTGAATTGAAAATAGCTAAGGGCACCGGTTATGTTCCGTCAAATGAGAACATCGATCCCGAACAGGCTATCGGAGTGATTGCAGTAGATTCTATCTTCACCCCTATTAAAAATGTAACATTTGATGTTGAAAATGTAAGAATCGGTGATAAGAACGATTTTGAAAAACTGACTATTGAAGTTACAACCGACGGGTCTATTACACCTGACGATGCTTTAACCCAGGCTGCGAAGATATTAAGAGAGCATATTCAGCTATTCATCAATTTTGATATCGAGCAGGAAGAAGAACAACAGGTTAGTCCAAAAGACACCGAGACGGAAAGAATAAGAAAAATACTTACAACTAATGTTGAAGAATTGGAATTAAGTGTAAGATCTCATAACTGTTTAAAAGC
>Ga0210133_1000105_pt1 | contig 30678 bp, 28 predicted proteins | sample Joice_ThreeSqC_D_2_FD_184874 | JGI IMG/M metagenome (GOLD analysis project Ga0210133, IMG submission 184874) | Wetland microbial communities from San Francisco Bay, California, USA, that impact long-term carbon sequestration - Joice_ThreeSqC_D1... | ecosystem: Environmental > Aquatic > Marine >...
GGCACGCGCGGCAGTCGTCAGAACCATTGGCGCGAAACGATGCCAGGTTTCGACGATCGCCCAACCGCTGCCCGCCATGAGACCACGCGCCAGCTCGACGTCGCTGACCTCTCGACGGTCTGAGTCGACCACCAAGCGAAGCGGAGGATTGGGGCGAAGGGGCGGCATGGTCTCGGCGCTATGTAACACCCTACAGTGCTATGCAGTCGCCACGAAGGCAGAGAATTGGGTCACGTATTGACGTTCCCGCGCCAACTGACGCCAGATGTAAACCCGTCGCGTCGAAGACTCCCGAGCCTGAGGGTCGAAACCGCCCTCCGGCTACTTCGGCAGGAGCGGTCCGATGACGGAATACCAACGGTCGGCCATGAACTTGTAGCCGCTGCTGTTGGGATGGATGCTGTCGGAACCCATCATCGTCGAGGAGACGAAGCCGGTGTTCATGTCCGCAAGCACCACGTGTTTACCTGCGGACGCGCGCGTTTGCACCAGGCCCGGGATGGCGTCGTTGTAGGCATTGATCACACTTGTCGCCCACGACAACGGTATGATCTTGGCTACGACCAACTCGGCGTCTGGCGCGGCGGCGACGATCTTGTCCATGAGCCCGCCCAGGCGGCTGGTCATCTCTGCCGCGGTCGAATCGCCCGTATCGTTGGTGCCGATGTGAAGCAGGATGATGTTTGGCAGGCCGCCGCTGCCGCTGTCGAACGCGGGGCTGGGAATGACCGTCGCGATGCCGGCCACTCCGTTGCTGTATGCCGTGACGGTCGAGATGCCCCACCCGCTATGGCCCTCGTTCTTTGGGGGAAACGTCTGGCCCGAGACAGTGCCCGGGCCGTTCGCCAGCGACCCGGTAAAGGTGATCTTCTGCTGCGCAGCCACCGCCAGCGCGAAGAGCGGACCGCGGTAGCCTGCGTTGCCTTCGTCGTTCACGCCCCAGGTGATGGAGTCGCCCAGGGGAAGTACCTTGCAGGGATTGCCACTCGACGGACAGGGGTTGTAGGCGCCCGATCCGCCACTGCCTGCCAATTGGCCGCCCGTCCCGCCACCTTGTCCGGTGGAGCCACCGCCGTTCGTGCCGGCGGTGTTTGCGCCGCCGGTATTTGCACCGCCGCTGCCGCCGGGAGAGCCACCGCCGGAAGCAGTGCCTCCGCCTGTCCCCGATCGTCCACCCGACGCTGGAACGAACCCGCCCGTGCCTGTCGCACCGCCGCTGCCGGTGGCGCCACCCGGGCCGGTCGATGCGCCACCTGCGCCGCCCAGCGCGCTGGTAGCTCCGCCTTTGCCAGTGGCGCCTCCGGTGCCAACCGCGCCTCCGACGGCTCCAGAAGTGCTCCCGCCCGTTCCGGTGCTTCCACCCACTCCGGAAACGCTGCTGCCAGCCGTTCCCCCAACCGCGTTTCCACCACCACCTCCGGCGGTACCACCCACATCGGAAGAGCCGCCCGCAGCCAGACTCCCACCGGTGGCGCCGGGTACACCCGTGCTGCTGTGGCCGTTTGAACAAGCCCCAACGAGCACGGCAAGCAGGCCGAAGGAAAGGGCGCGTGTCCCGTTGTCGAGGCAAACGCTGGCGCTGCTGCGATACATGGGTGACTCCGGTTCGCGGGTCGTTTCATGCCGTAAGATGGCTGCAAGCGCGAGCCACGTCAATGCTGCCCTCCGCCGGTTCAACCTCGGTCGGACTCGATCGACTCGATCGACATCTTCACGGCGGGCCCATTTTTCGCGGGGATCGCCGCCGAATGTTGATCAGCCGGTCGGTCGGCGGCGAGCAATTGGGGCGGAACGGAACAAGTCGCTTGGGCACATCGCACGAACTTGTCCGCCCAGCTGGCGCCCCCATGATCTTCCGCTGAGCCGGATCGTCTGCGCCGCCAGGCGACAGTCTTGCGGTACTCCACCAAGAGCCGGCAGCGCGATCGGACGCAGCGGGGCCTCACATTTCGTGCAAAGGATCTGTATCCCGAATACTCGCCTCAATAGCGTGTTTCCGCTGGGTCAGAATATCCACCGGTGGCCGCGATACGAGTAGACGTACCAACGACTCGGGTCGACCCAGCTCAAGTCCACCGCCGCGTCGAAGACCACCGTGTCGAAGGACACGGTTCCGTCCTCGGCGATCTGCGTCGTGAGCTCCTTGACGACAGCGGGGTTGCTGGCGCTACCACCGGGCTGGATGAGGATGTTGCCCGTCGCGGGCAGCTGGACGGTGTTGGAAACGAAGAAAGACGACTCACGCCTCGTGAGAACGAATTGCCCCATCTGTCGAATGGTCATGGCTGACTCGTCGATGCGATAGATCACGGCGCGGGAGTAGCTCGCGTAGGGCGATCCAAAATGACGACTGCAGCCGTTGTCGAACAGGAGCAAGTCGCCGTTGGGGAGCAGTGCCGGCGAGTGCTGCCCAAAAGGCCAGTCGAACTCCGGTGCCGTTGGATCTCCTTCGGCTGCATCGCCCAACTGTACAGAGTCACCGTATGGTGTTCCGGAGGCATTCACCGCGGTGAGCAGCTTGCCAGACTGCGGCTCGTACCAGCCCTTGTGCGGCGCCAGCAGCCAGACCAGGTTTCCGTCGCGACGGATCTTCGCCACGCCTTGATGGCGGCCCGACACGATGATCGATTCATCCGCAGCGGAGTAGGCGAGCCCGTTGTCGTGAAGCCAGTCCCCCGCACCGGGAGCCCAATCCTCCGGGTCGACGAAGGTCGTCCGCGTGGGATCGAAGACCTGCGTGAGATCCCAGTCATTGAGGACGGTGCCGGTCTTGGAGTCCAGCTCGATGACGCGGTCCTGGACGGTCGATGCACCGTTCTTCGACGCCAGGACCAGGAGGTTGCCAAAGTACTCGCTGGTCGTCCCGTCCGATACTCCCTCGCAGTTGTCCTTGCTGCCGATCTGCAAGATCTCGTGGTTGAGCGTATGCTCCGGCAGCTTCAAGGTTCGCACGATGCGACCCAGCTTCGTGACCTCGACGAGAGTGTCGAGTGAGCCGGTCAGGAAATTGCCGGTGATTGAACGCCTCAGGGTCAACGTCTCCCCCTTCGGCAGATCATCGAACCGCAACGCCCAGCGGATGGCTCCGCGATCGTCGAAGGCGATCGAGCGGGTCCACTCCACAAACACGATGGGGGGATTGGGGTTGGGCTCGATGCTGATCTCGGCCACGGTCCACCCCGGTTCCATCTGCTCTGGTATCGCGGTGTTGACCGTCACGCTGGGTACCCAGGCGTCCTCGCCCGGTTTCGCAAGTGGAGTCTCGATGAGCAGCGCGAGGTCGAGTGGATCATGGATGATTCGGTCGACGTGGATCCGGACATCGTTCTCGCGATCCGCATAGAGCCCGTAGACGGGCACGTGGTAGCCCGACTCGGGAAAGCTGAGATCGGAGGTGTCCAGGTTGTCCACGAGTTCCGTGTCCGTCGACAAGTAGGCCTTCGCGAAGTCTGCCTCGCCATCCCTTCCGGTCACCACCACCTTGATGCCCTCCACATCGGTCGCCTCGATGCCGCGCAAATTGACAACGGCAACCAGCGGGCTTGTGACGTAGGGGTTGACCACGACGTCGTAGCCGCTATCGCTACCGACAGTGCCGCCACCAGTGCCCGCCGTACCGCCGGCGCCGCCTGTCGCCCCGCCGCTGCCTCCGCCACCCGCCACGCCGCCAGTGCCCACCGCGCGGGTGGACTCACTTGACCCTGTGCCACACGAGAGCGCCGTCACGCCAGCCGCCAACAGCGCGAAACGCGCCAACCGGAGTGATCCGACGCTCCGTGCTCCGGTGCGACTAGCCCAACCGAAATCTGGATTCGTCATGGGATCATACCTCCGCAAGGGGCGCCCCTCGTCGGCGCGTCCGACCGCGGCCTGCCCACTCTTCTGAAAACGAGTGCGGCCCTCAGCGTAGCGAACCTTCAGCCCGCCGTAAATGTCTACGACCAGAGCTCCATGTACTCCCGGCACACGCGCAGGACACGCTTCGCGTCGAGGAAGATGAAGTGGTTGAACCCTCCTCGCGCAGCGTGCGCTTGAACCGCTCGATGTGCAGCGAGGAATTGGGGGCGCCCTAGGGCATGGAGATACCCGCGATGCCCATCACTTCGGCAAGCCAAAGGCTGGTAGTGGCGTTGATCAGAACGATGCGCTCGGCGGGAATACAGGGCAAGGGCCAGGCCCGCCAGACCTTCGAAAGCGCCACACAGAAGGCCCTCACTCCGGGCTTGAGCCATGGCCGCTTCTGGGTTTGTGCGTAGGTCACGAGCTACTGACGAAGAGCGAGTTCTCTGAGGACGAGGGAGCCACGCGACGTGAAGACCGCGCGGAGGGCCCAGGCCAAATGAGACTCGAGAAGGCCCACGGGTCCGCCATCCTACCCTGGCCCGGAATGCTCACATCTCTTGCTGCCCATGGGGTGTTCGCGGACCACGCAGCCCCAACGGCGACAATGGCGTTGCACCTGTGACCTCGGCGGCAGAAGATCCTCTCGCGGACCGATCCTGCTTGTGCTCGGAGTCGCACTCTTGTCGCTCCGCCCGAGACGGAGGGCCTGAACGCCGGAAATAAGGAAGGGCCCCGCATGAACGGGGCCCTTCGAGTGCGGTCGGGGAGACTCGAACTCCCACAAGCGTTAGCCCACCAGAACCTGAATCTGGCGCGTCTACCAGTTCCGCCACGACCGCATAGATTTTCCAAGCTAGAGGCGCCTCAAACGGCCAGCGCCAGGGGGGCTCTTGTAGCACAAGACCCCTTTCCGACCAAGAGGATCTGCCGGAGCCAGGGCGGCTCGTGCGCCGCTGGTGTACACTCTTGGTTGGGTTCGCTGAAGCATGTTGCGCTGGTGCAAAGGGTTCGCGCAAATGGCGGGGCTGGCCATGGTGCTTTCGCTGGCGCCAATGCCCGAGGCGCGCGGCGCGGACGGGTCGGTTGCAGTTCGGGCCGGCGACGAGCGACAGGCCCACCGCTGGGCGGGCCGCCAGCCGGGAAGGCCGGCCTATCTTTGGCTGCGGTACTCCGACGGCGGATCGCAAACGGAGGACTGTCCCTACGGTACCGGGATCAAGCCTCCCGCGTTCAAGTGCACCTACGGCACGAGCATCGACGACTGCAAGCGGCAGGTGCAAACCGAGCTCGACGCCGTGTACGCAGACTTCAATCTCGTATTCACGCTCAGCCAGCCTCCTACCGGTGACTTCTACTCCGTGTTCATCACCAGCGATCCCTCCTGGTGCCAAGTTTCTTCGACATCCACGGAGGCAGGCGTCGCCTTCTTCAACTGCAACGACAATCCGGGACAGACCGCCTATGCGTTCGAATGTGGATACAGCGCCCACGCTTGCGCGACCTTGATTGCCCACGAGCACGCCCATCTGGTCGGGCTGGAACACACCATTCTCACCACCGATGTCATGAACCAGTACGTCCTGGCCTCAGCCGACGGTTTTCAGGATCAGTCGAGCCGGACCGTGGATGCCATGTGCCAGGGCACGCAGAATTCCTACCAGCAGATGCTCGCGGCCCTGGGGCCCTGGCCAGGGGGCGAGAAACCGAGCGCGTTTTCGCCGATCCCGGATGCGGCAGCAGTCGTGCCGTCTCCCGACGCCTCGCCCGACGTGGTGACCGACGCCAGCGGCGGGGGCGTGGTCGGGTATCCCCCGGGCGGGTCCAGCGATGATGGAGGGGTCGTAGCGGTGGCGGGCTACGATGCCCTCGTTCGACCACCGATTCCCACCGCGGGCACGACGGGATCGGGTGGCTCCTCCGCTGGTGGCTGCAGCCTCGACAGCCAGCCCGCGTCCGGGGCAGCCGTCATCCTGGCCCTCGCCTGTGCGCTTGCCGCCGCGGCTACTCGGGATCGCCGCCGGTGCCGGAGCGGCCGCCGCGCGCGGCCCGCAAACGAGCGACTTCCTTGCGCAGGGCCGCGACGGTGGCCTTCTCCCTTTCGAGCTCGCGACCCCCGGTGACCATCTCGACCTCGGCCGCGGTCAGCTTGCGCCTCAGCTGGTCTCGCTCGAGGGACAGAAGCTCCCGCCCCGCGGCATCGTCGCTGATCTGGCGCAGATAGCGCTCCACGTCCTTGCGTAGGGTGAGAACCGTCCTGCCCAGACGTTCGGCGCGATCGTCCAGCATCATTTGACGCTCGCGCAGGTTGTCCCTCTCCCGCGCAATTTCCGCGTTTCGCGTGGTCAGACGGTCGACTTCGGCCCGCCACGCGGCCAGCTCGCCCGCGCCCGCTTCCACGCCGCCGCCTGGGCCGGTCGGCACGAGCAGGCTTTCGGAAAGCTGCCACGTCCGCTCGGAGGAAGCGCTACACAAGGCGATGAAGTGGGACGGCTTTCCGCCCACTTTCGCCATCGCTTCGCTCACCGCGAGATCCTCGCTGCCAGGCGCGAAGAAGGAAACCGCCAAGAAGGGCGTCTCCTCGACGATATCGACGGTCGCGAAGTGCTCCAGCACCATGTCGGCCAGCGCGGCCCGCGACGATCTGCCCACCGCCGCGGCTTCCAGGGCCTGGGCCACCACGCGCGCGATGCACATACCCTCTTGGCGCAAGATGCGGTGGATCTCGCCCAGGAGTGCCGCGCGCTTGGCATCGTCGCCGAGCTCCGCCGCGCTGAGGGCACAAATCACGACATCCGCGCCGCCATCCGGGAACGGGAGGGGCAGCCCCGGCCGTTCGGGCGAAAGCACCTCCACGGCCCCGGAGCGCCGCAACAACTCGGATCCAGGGCCGCCCGCTGCCGACAAGTCGACCACCACCTTCCCCGCCGCAAACGGTTCGACGAACAGATAGAAGGAAAGCCCCCAAGGCGGCTCCGGGGGCCCGCCTCGCGCGGGAGAGATTTCCGGCTCGCGGGCGCCTGCATCGGACGGCGTCGCCCCGCCACCCTTGGTGGGGTCCGGACCATCGCGACCGCTGTCCTCAACCGAGCGAGCCATAAGTGACGTTCCCGTTGCGCAGTTTCACCCCAGGCGGCCGAATACACAAGAACGCCAGGGGGCGATCTTGATCCTCTGCGAAGGGGAAGCAGCGAACGATTCATGCGATAGTGATGGCACATGCGCAAGAAGTTGGGGCCCATCCTGGCTTGGGCCGGTACCATCGCCATCCTGTTCTACCTGTTCCGGGCCATCGACCCGGCGCGGGTCTGGCACAGCATCCACGAGGCCTATTGGTGGGCGATCCCGGCCAACGCGTTGCTGATCCTGGCCGTCTATGTCGCCGACTCGTTTGCCATCATGAAGACCTTCGGTTGGTTCGTGGCGCCACTGTCCTACCGCGAGGTCCTCGTCGTGAGGGGCGCTACCTACCTGCTGGCCCTGGTCAACTACACGATCGGGCAAGGTGCCATCGTCTACTTCGTGAAGCGCTCGCGAGGGGTACCGATCTTGCGCGGCACGGGCGCGGTCATGCTGATCATGGGCATCAACGTGCTCGCGCTCCTGGTGTTGGCCAGCGTCGGCCTGTTCGCGGCGACGGATGTCCCACCCGGCCTGCGCCTGATGGTCGTGATTGCCTATGCGGGCCTGGCGATCTACATCGCGTTGGTGGCGATTCGGCCTCGCTGGCTGGCCAGCCGGCCCATCTTCGACGTGCTGCTGTCGGCGGGCGTGGGGGGCCACCTGCGCGCACTGGCCGTGCGCGTGCCACACATCATCACCTTGCTGGCGCTGAGCTGGGTTTCCCTGGCCGCGTTCGGCGTCGTGGTTCCGGTCGGCAAGGCCATCTTGTGCCTGCCCATTGTCTACTTCGTGGCGGTTCTGCCGATCTCCGTCCAGGGCCTCGGGACGTCACAGGCGATGCTCATTCATTTCTTCGCCGCGTACGCGCCGGGCGCCACCGACAAGGCGCGCTGGGCAACGATCATGGCGGCCAGTTTGGTCTGCCAGGCCATCGCCTTCGTCCTCCAGCTGTCCATCGGCCTCGGTTGCATGCGCAGCCAGCTAGCGCAGGGCCTGGCACAGGAAAGCGAGGCCCAACCACAAAAGGAGCCGACGTGAGATACCGAAAACCGCGCAGCTTCAATTGGGTCACCTTCATGCTCCTCGCCATGGCCGGGCTCACGGTCTACGTCCTGGTGTGCCTCTGGCCCGTCTACATGGCCCGGTCGCGAGTCAAGGGCATCCTCCTCGATCACGTCCCGGACCTGTACAAGGCCAATCTGCGCACCGACGAGGTCCAGCAAACCATGTTGGAGCAGATCAGAAACCACATCGCGGCCGAATTGAAGAGGGCCGGTATCAACGACAAGGGCACCAAGCTCTTCCTCCGCCACAATCCCGAGGTGATCGAGCTGGAAATTCGCTTCAAGGCCAAGGCCCACTTCCCCTATCCTGACAAGACCTTCGAATTCGACCTTGCCCCCAAGGTCATCTCGGACGCGAAGCGAATCGATTGGTAGACGCGGTACGTGTTACAATCGCGCGGCTAGGCATGGCGAAGATCATCGTTCAGAGCAGCGAGGACCGGCGAGAGTTCGAGTTGGGACCCGTCACCACCATCGGACGTCATCCGCACAACACCGTTCAGATCCTCGACCGCATCGTCTCCAAAGAACACGCGCAGATCATTCGCCAGCCAGACGGCAGCTTCCTGTACCGTGACCTCGGCAGCCTCAATGGCTCCTTCATGAAGGACCAGCGCGTCCACGACCACCCGCTGGTGGACAGCGACGAAATTACCCTGGGCGGTACCGTGCTGATCTTCCAGGAGCTCACCGCCCAAGCCGCCCAGGCCGCCCAGCACGTGAGCATCCAGCCGCCGGTGGCCGCGGACAGCGCCTTCATCCAGCGCAGCGTCCAGGCCAGCAACGAGTTCCTGCCCGAGAAAGAGATCGGGAGCGTAGAGACCCTGCGCGCCGACTACGAGAAGCTGCGCCTGGCCCACGAGCTGGGCCGTTCCATCGGACTCGAGATCGACCTCGACGGGGTTCTGGAGAAGATCATCATGAAGGCCTTCGAGCTGATCCCGGCGGACCGCGCCGTGATCCTGCTCATGGAGGACGACGGCCCCAAACCTCGCGTGGCCAAGACACGCGACGGGCGCAACGAGCACATCCTGCTCTCGCGCTCCATCCTGTCCGAGGTGGTCCAGCACAAGACGGCCGTGCTCTCGTCGGACGCCAGCGCCGACAGCCGTTTCCAGGGTGCGCGGTCGATCATCATGCAAGGCATCCGCTCGACCATGACGGTGCCGCTGCTCCACCAGGATCAGCTACTCGGCATCATGCACCTGGATTCGATGATCGCGACCGGCGCCTTCGGCGAGAAGGATCTGCAGATTTTCGCCAGCATCGGCAGCCAGGCCGCGGTGGCCATCGCCAATTCCATGCTCGCGCGCAAGATCGAGCAGGAGGCCAAGACGCGAGCGCAGTTCCAGCGTCTGCTCTCCCCCAACCTGGTCGACCAGGTGGTCGCGGGCAATTTGCAGCTCGAAAAGGGTGGCGCGCTGACCGAAGTCACCCTGCTCTTCTCCGACATCCGCGGCTTCACCGCCATGAGCGAACTGCGCGCACCACAGGAAATCGTGCGCATGTTGAACGAATACTTCGAGCTGATGGTGGACGTCATCTTCAAGCATGAGGGCACGCTCGACAAGTTCGTGGGAGACGAGATCATCGCGTTGTTCGGCGCGCCGGTGGCGCTGCCCAGCGCCGAGATCAAGGCGGTCGAGTGCGCGCTCGACATGATGATCGTGCTTGCCGAATTCAATCGCGTGCGCGCGGCCGAGGGCCACGAGGAGATCAAGATCGGGATCGGCATCAACACCGGAACCGTGGTCACGGGCGCCATCGGCAGCTCGCGAGCGCTGCAGTACACGGCCATCGGCGACGCCGTGAACACCGCCTCGCGTCTGTGCAGCGTGGCCAAGGCCGGCGAGATCATCGTCTCGGAGGCTACCTACGGTCGCGTGCAGTCGATGGTCAATGCCACCACGCTCACGCCGGTGCGGGTCAAGGGCAAGTCCGACGTGCTGCGGGTGTGGAACATCACCGGCATGCGCGGCCCCGACTGGCACGCCGAGACGACCAAGCCATTCTGATCTACTGCTTGACGTGGCGACGCGCGGCCGCGGCCACCGCCGGGGCCGGGTCGGCACACATGCGTTCCAGCGCATCGCCGGCCTGCGCATCGTTCTGTAGCGGCAGGGTCTCCGCCACGGCCAACCGCACGCCCACGTCGGTATCGCGGCACGCGGCCACGATGTGCCGAACCGCGACCCGGGAATGAAAGTTCCCCAGCGCCTTCACGGTTGCCCTCCGGACGGCCGGATCCTCATCCGCCAGCAGACGGATGAGGGACGGTTCTGCCGCAGGATCGGCCAGGTGGGCCAGCGCCTCCACGATGGGCAGGCGCGCCGTCCCGGACTCCCGTTCGAGCATGGCGATGAGGCGCGGGGCAGCGGAGAGATCGCCCAGCGCGACCAGGGCTCGAATGGCTTCCTCCCGCGTCGCGGGATCGGTTTCCGCCTGACGGAGCAGGAGTTGGATCACCGAAGCGCTGCGGATCTGTCCGAGCGCGACAACGATCGCCCGACGGGTCTCCACGTCTGGATCGGCGAGCAGCGGCTCCAGAAACCCCACCACCTGAGCGCCCAGGTGGGTCGTGATCACCGCGATGGACTTGGCCCGCAGCATCGGGTCGGTCGAGGAGAGGCAGGTGCGCAGGAAACCGAGTTGGCCTGGGTGGGGGTTGACCCGCATCACGTCGAGCGCGAGCGAGCGCAAGGACGGCGTGACCGCGCACTCCTGCACGAGCGCTTCCGTGACAGTCACCGAATCGAGCCTGGTCAGGGCGGCCAGCGACGCCTCGCGAACCATGGGGCTACGGTCGGCGAGCAGCCGCACGATGGCTCGGGTGGCGTCGCGTTGGCGCAACCGTGCCAGCGCATTCACGGCGGCGGCCCGGATCGCCTCATCCGAATCGCCCAGAAGAGCGATCAGGCCGGGCTGAAGCTCGGTGAGGCCGAGGGTGCCGATGCAATTGCAGGCCAGCGCGCGCACGTTGTGGTTGTTGCAGCCGAGGCCCGCGCCGAGCGCAGGCGCGATCTCGCGTCCGATGGAAACCGCGCAGAATTGCAGCACCTCGCGCAGGGCCGGATCACAACCGGCCAACACCAGGGTGGCATAAAGCGGCTCCAGCCGGAGCGCGCGCACGAGCTGCGCGACGGCTTCCTTCTCGGAGACCTCGTGATCGCTGCCGTACACCGTCTCGTCCACGTTGGTCAGGACCTGGACCAGGCGCGTTTGCACCTCCGACGCCGCCGGTGACCCCAGATGGACCCAGGACTCGATGTTGCGCAACATGCGCTCGTCCGGCTGCGATTCCAGCACCCGCCCGATCGCGCGCAAGCAAGCGGCGAAGGTCTGGCTATTCTGATCCTCGCGCAGCAGACGCGCCAACGCGCCCAGGGCCTCGGGGGATCCGATCTTCCCCAGGGCCTCGATCGCGCCAATGCGGATGCTCTCGTCATCGAGCAGACCCACCAGCGGCCCCACTGCCTGAGCGTCACCAATTTCGCCCAGGGCTTCCACGGCCGAGAAGCGCAGCCAGGGATCGCGGTCCAATGCCTTGACCAGCGAGCCCACAGCCATGGTGGCGCGCAACTGGGCCAAGGCATCGATCGCGGCCTGCGCCACGTTGGGATCCTGATGCTCCAACAGGGCCACCAGATGGGGCACGGCGGCCGGCTCGCGCGTCCGGCCAAGCACGTTGGTTGCGAACATGACCAACTCGGGATCGTCGCTGCGCAGGGCGCGAAGCAGGGATGGGATGCTCCGCGGACCGCCACGCGAGAGAGCATCCATCGCGGCATTGCGGCGTATCGAGTGGTCGCCATCACCCATCATGCCGATGAGGTCGTCGGGGTCGGCCGCCCGGGACGCCTCCTCGATGGCCAGCTCGCGCGTGGGACGCTCGTGCGCATCCAGAGCGGCCAGCAGCGCCGAGGTCAAGGAGTCGTGGCCGGGGTCTTCGCTTCGCGTGGGTAACTTCTTCGCGATCATGTGTACATCTCCAGACGCTTGCATCCATCCTAGGTCGATGGCTTCTCCAGGGCTCCGCGGGTCAATTTCTCGACGAGCGATGGCAGCACGGCCGGGTTGAACGGCTTGCGCAGGTAGTCGCGCGCACCAGCGTCCATGCCCCGCTGCACGTCTTCATCGCGCCCCTCGGTGCTGACGATGACCACCGGCACCCGCTCGACCAGGCCCGCCCCGGCGCTGGTGGCCAGGAACTCCAACCCATCCATCACCGGCATATTCACGTCCAGGAAGATGAGATCGGGCTCGCCCTCGCTGGCGATGGCATCGAGGGCTTCCTGGCCATTGCGCGCTTCGCGCACCCGGTAGTCTTTCACGCTGGTCAGTGATTGCCGGAACAGGGCGCGAATCATGCTGGAATCATCGACCACGAGTATCCTCTTCATGGACTTCTCCTCGACTGACTGGTTTCGATTCTGCTGGCTTGCGCGGAAGCCGCGCGCACCAGCGCGGGCGGGAGATCGGTCAGGGACAACACCGTCGAGACGGCGCCACGTAGGATGGCCTCGCGGGGCATGCCGAACACCACGGAGCTGGCCTCGTCCTGGGCGAACGTGGCGGCGCCGGCCTCCCTCATTTCCAAAAGGCCTTGTGCCCCGTCGTCTCCCATGCCGGTCATGATGAGTCCCACGGCGCGTGCTCCAACCACCTGCGCCATCGAACGAAAGAGCACATCCACGCTGGGGCGATGGCGCGACACCAAAGGTCCTTCGAGCACGTCGACGTGACATCGATTGCCCTGCCGGCGCAGCACCATGTGACGGTCGCCGCGCGCAATCAGCGCCTGGCCGGGCACGACAACGTCGCCCGATGCCGCCTCACGCACGGCAATGCGCGCCGACTTGGCCAGCCGGTTGGCGAACGCGGCGGTGAAGCCCATGGGCATGTGCTGGACGATGAGAATGGGCGGCGCATCGGAAGGCATGGCATCGAGCAGGAAGCGCAAGGCCTCGGTACCTCCGGTGGAGGCACCCACCGCGATGATGGGCTCGACTTCGAAAATCCTGCGCGGCGTGGCCGCCGGGGGGACCACGGCGTCGGCGTTCTGACGTGGCGACACGGTCAAGGACCGCGGGTATTCACCCGTGTGGATCCTCTCGGCCGATCGCCCCTGATCGGTGGTACGACCTGCCTCGCCGGAGGCCCGCCGTAGCGGCACCACGGCGCGCCGATCCGCCACCCGTGCCATGGCCGCTCCCCGCACGGACTCGATGAGCGTAACCGCGGAATCCTGCAGGAACTCCCGCACGCCGACACGCGGCTTGGCCAGGATGTCGACGGCGCCCAGCTCCAGCGCGCGCAGAGCCATGTCGCTGCCGTCCTCGGCGTAGCTCGAGCAAACCACCACGGGCAAGGGACGCTCGGTCATCAGTTTGCTCAGGAACGTCAGCCCGTCCATGCGCGGCATCTCGATATCGAGCACGATCACGTCGGGCGAGAAGCGCGCCATCTTCTGTTCGGCGATGAGCGGGTCCGAGGCGATTTGGACGGTGATATCGGGTTCGCTCGACAGGATGGCGGAGACGGCCTGGCGAACCACGGCAGAATCGTCCACCACCAGGACGTTCAACCCCCGCCGCGCCTCCTCCATCACGGCCTCCTCGCGATCGTGTCGCCAATGGTATCCGGCCGACGCGCGTACACCGTGGGCATCACCGTGGCCAGCTCGGCCGAACCAGCCGTGTGCAAGGTCTCGGCGTGGCCCAAAAAGAGATAGCCACCTGGCTGCAGGTGGCCGACCAACCGGTCGGTGATGCGCGTGCGGGTGGTTTGATCGAAGTAGATGAGGACGTTACGACAGAACACCAGGTCACAGTGCCGCGGGACAGGGTAGCTTTCCGCGTGGAGATTGAGATGGGCGAAGCGCACCACCGCGCGCAACTCCGGCCCCACCTTCATGGTTCCCTCCTGAGCCCGCACCCCGCGCAGCATGAAGGCGCGGCGGTACTCGCCGGGGATGGACTCGGCCTTCTCGATCGGCCAGATCCCGGTGCGCGCCCGATCCAGAACGCGGGTCGACAGGTCCGTGGCCAGGACGTCGATTTGCCAACCCGCACTGGGCGGGAGCTGCCTGAGCAACACCATGGCCAGCGAGTAGGGCTCCTCGCCGGTGGAGCAACCCGCGCTCCACGCGCGCACGCAGCGCGGTCGCCGATTGGCCGCGGCCTCATCGCGCCAGGCGGGTAACACCACTTTCTCGAGAAAGTCGAAGTGCTTGTGCTCGCGGAAGAAGCTGGTCTCGTTGGTGCTGATGGCGTCGAGCATATGCACGCGCTCGGCGGCGCCACCGGGTCCCGTGACCCATTCGTAGTAGCTCGCGAACGAGGGAAGGCCGAGCGCGCGCAGGCGCCGGCTCAGCCGCGCAACCACCAGCGCCTTCTTGGCGTTCGTCAAATGGATTCCCGCTTCTCGCTCGATGAGGCCGCGCAGGTTCGAGAATTCGCGATCGCTCAGGGTCGGCGTCTCGATCCCGGGGGTCAGCGGCGACGGCGTGCAGACGCCTGGCGAAAGTGGTGAAGGCATGGCCGGGCCAGGCGCGACCGGCGAGGTGCGGGCATGTCGCGGACCGGTCACGCCATCGCCCCCGCGGTGCTGGCATTGCGAAGGATGACCGGCACGTCGAGAATCAAGGCGACGCGGCCGCTGCCCAGGATGGTCGACCCCGCCACTCCCGCAAGATCCCCAAGGTAGCGACCGAGCGGTTTGACCACGGCCTGGGTTTCGCCCTCGAGAGCGTCCACGATGATTCCGGCGGTGGCCTCGCCACTGCGCACGACCACGATGTTCTCGCGTTGCGAGGGCAACGCCTGCACGCCGAAGAAGTTGCGTAGGCGGATGCACGGCAAGGGATGTCCGCGCAGCGGCAGCACGGCCAGCCCGTCACTGCTCGTGCAGAGATCGGGCGGTACGTCCACGCACTCGACCACCGATTCCATGGGCAGAATGTAGGTCTCGTCGCCCGCCTTGATGGCGAAGCCGGGAATGATGGCCAGGGTGAGGGGGATGCGCAGCGTGAAAGTGGTGCCCTGGCCGAGCGTGCTTTCGACGTCGACCGTCCCGCGCAAGGCCTCCAGGTGGCGACGTACGATGTCCATGCCGAACCCGCGGCCGGACAGATCCCCCACTTCGGAGGCGGTGCTGAACCCCGGCTCGAAGAGCAAGCGCAACAGGTCCTCGTCGCGGGGCGTTTCGCCGGACGGCACGAGCCCGCGCGCCCGAGCCACCTCGAGCACGCGCTTCCGGTCGATCCCGCGCCCGTCGTCGATGACCTGAAGCACGATGCTGCTGGCCTCACGGCGGGCCCGGATGCTCACCAGCCCGCAGGGATCCTTGCCCAGTTCCCGGCGCCGCGCTGGCAGCTCGATAGCATGCGAAATGGCGTTGCGCACGATGTGCGTGAGCGGATCGCGCAAGTGCTCGATGACCGCGGTGTCGACCTCGACTTCACCGCCCTCGACCACCAGGCGCGCCTGCTTGCCGTGGCTGGCCGCCAGATCGCGCACGGTGCGCGTGTACTGCCGGCAGGAAGGCCCGAGCGGCACCATTCGGATCTTCAGCACGAGGTCCTGCAGATCGAGAAACAAACGATCCGACTCGCGGTGGATTTCCAAGGCTTGCGCACCGCTGCCGCGCGCCGCCTCCTCCAAACTTCCGAGTAAGCGCCCTCGCGCGATGGCGATTTCGCCCACAAGCGTCAGGATCTGATCGAGTCGCTCCACGTCCACGCGCAGGGTGCGCATGCGCGCCGCTTCTGGCTGCCCAGGCACGGGTTGCGCGAGCGGTATGTCCGAAGTGTCTGCGTGACCGCCCGCGAGGCCTGACTCGGCCGGCAGGCCTACAGCCTTGGCAGCGGACGACGACGAGGGCGCAAAGCTCGGTGCTGCCGCGGACCGGGGAGGAGCAACCGGCTTCACCGCCGCCGCGACGGAGTCGGGCGATACGGGCGGCGCTGTCGCGCGTGTCTTCCACTCGGCGAGTTGCGCAAGTAGCTGGGGCGGCGCCTTGGCCATCCCCTCGAGGGTCACGGCGGTCGGAGCCATGTGGCGCATGACATCCACGGCGTTCAACAGCAGCGACACCAGCTCGGGACCGGCCATCAAGGTCTGCTTGCGCAGGCGATCGAGCACGTCCTCGACCCCATGGGCCAACTCGGCCATCTCGCGGAATTCGATGGTCGAGGCATTTCCCTTCATGTTGTGGGCACCGCGGAAGATGGTGCGCAGGATCTCTTGATCCTCCGGGCGCTGCTCCAGCAGCATGATCGACTCCTCCATGCTCGCCAGGTTTTCGTCGGAGTCGACCAGAAATGCCTGCACCAGGGCTTCGCGATCGATGTTCATGAAGCGTGTAGCCTCCAGACCCAGGCCGACCCATCCCCGACGTGGAAAAGCACGCGTCGGCCGCGATCCCCGCCTACGTCGAAGCCGATGACCGGCACGTCTTCCGCGGCGAGCACCTCCCGCGCCACCGTGGCGTTGTTATCTCCCAGGCTGGCACCGCTTTGCGGGCCAAGCCCCTGCAGCACGCGTGCGCCGCCAAAGATCTTGGCCTTCAACGAACCGGCGTGCCCGCCCAGGGCATAGACCGCCCGGATGAGCGCCGGAATCGCCAGCGTGCCGTAACGGCCCGTCTCGCCGTGGCTGTGCCTTCCACGTGGCAGCAGGTAGTGGACCGCTCCGCCCACGCGCGCCTCCGGGTCCCAAATACACACCGCCACGCACGAACCGAGCAGGGTCTTGATGGCGCAGGGAGCGGTGGCCACGTGCATCTGGGCGGGGTGCAGGTAGACGGCGGCCGGGGTGTTCGGATCCAGCTCCGGCGAGGGCGTGGTCAGTTCGCCGAAGACCGGCTGCACAAGATTTCTTCCACTGTCGCTAGACATCCACCGGCCTTCCCCCAGCGCTACAGAAGTCACCGAAACAATGAAGAGTGAACGCGGCCTGCCGTGCAATCAGCTCGAACACCTCCTGGTCCCGCGGCTGAAATCCATGGCGGTGGGGCAGCAGCCGATACACGGCCACGACCCCAATCACCCGCTCACCCAGCTTCAAAGGGATGCACAACGTGGGTAGCCCGACCGCCGCTGGCGCCAGAGCGAGGATGTCGCCACTGGCGGCCGCCCTTCCCACGTCGCCCTCGCCCATCGCCACCCTTCGCCACGATTCGGCATCGATACCCTGACTCGCGCGCAGTTCTAGCGTGCGGCCGTCAGGACCCAAGCTCCAGATCGCGATTTGCTCTGACCCGAGCAGGTTGACCAGCACGTCCTGTAGAGCACGCAGGTTCTCGGCGAGCGACGTGCCCTCGTGCAACTGCGCGCTGGCGACGCAGAGCCGGTTGAGGTGCGCCTTGTCCTCCTCGAGATCCTCGCAGCGGTCCCGCAACGACTCGATGGCGACCTCCGCCTTGGCAACAAGCTCGCGCAGCCGCCGGATTTCGGCCTGCGCGTCGACGGCGCTTCCGCTCGGGGAGGTATCAAGGCCGGCCATCCTGTCCCCATCCAGGGTCACGTGGTTTCCCACTCGCCCAGGCAGTTGCGCACCTTGGCCAGGAGCTCTGCGGCGTCCACCGGCTTGGTCACGAACTCGTTGCATCCGTAGGCGTAGCTGGCCTCCGCAATCCCTTCCTCACCCCGCGTGGTGACCATGATGATAGGGATCGAGCAGGTGTCCGGCTCGTCACGCAGGCGCTTGCATGCCTCGATGCCATCCATGCGCGGCATCATGACGTCGAGAAGAATCAGATCTGGTTTCACCTGTTTCGCCCTCTCCAGACCTTCCAGCCCGTCGCGCGCGGTGACCACGTCGTAGGAACCGCCCTGCAACACCATGCGCGCCAGCAACAGCGCCGTTGACGAGTCATCCACCAGCAGAATCTTCTTGCGTGCCATCTCCCCGGTACTCCTTTCGTCGGTTCCGATCCTCGGCAGATCACGCGGTCAACTTGTGCCCCTCGCACGCATTTGGATCGCGTGGCAGCCACCGTCGCAAGAAACTCGGCAGCGCGGACCATGCCCTGAGTCAGAGGTCGACTGATTTGCATGTGAGACGTCGGGACACCATCCTGTAGGACTGCGTCCTACGGCTGTGCCGTGGCTTGCGTCCTCGACATCGAATTCGCGACGGTTCCCTCCCCGTAAACGAGCGGTCCGAGCCTTCCCTCGGCCCCGTCCTTCCGACACCAACGGCAGCCCGATAGCCGTCACTACCCCTACGGTCGCGCCGAGGGTCACTCAAGTATTTCCCGGTTCCTGGCGACAAAATCGGTGGAATCGAGGTGAAGTCATGAGCAATCAGGTTGGCGCAGGTCATGGAGCATGTAGCCGTCGAGCCCGCCCGCCTGGTGCGCTGCACGCCTGGGTGGTCTGCGCGGTTCTTGCGGTCACGATTATCGTGCCGGGTGGTCCCGGCCCGAGCGCGGAACCTTCGATACGGCTGGCCGTGATCACCCACCTCGGAGTTCCAGTCAAGTCGCTGAGCGCCCCGGAGCTGTCGTCGATCTTCACCCGCGCGACCAGGAACTGGAAGGACGGCTCCGCCATCCGGCCGATCAACTTGCCACCAGGCAGCGCCGAACGTGTCGCATTCGATCGGGCGGCCTTGCGCATGGAGCCGGAGCAAAGCGCGCAGTTCTGGGTCGACCGCATGGTGCGCGGTGAGGAATCCGCGCCCAAGGCCATTGCCAAGGACGTCATCGTGTTGCGCCTGGTGGCCAACCTGGCGGGCTCGATTGCCTACATCCCAGAGGACAAGGTCGACGACAAGGTCCGCGTCGTGGCCTTCGTTCGCGACGGAAAGGTCGTGTCGCCATGAAGAGACGAAGCAGGTTTGCCGGACTGCTCACCGCAACCCTCCTGCTGACCAGCGCCGCAGCCGCATCGGCACAGGAAAGACCCACCCCCTTCGAAGTGCCTGCGACGGAAACCGCTCTTCCGCCACCTCCCGAAGCTGCTACTGCTCCCGCACGACCGAGCGACGCCGACCGATTGCAGGCCCTGGAAGACCAGCTGGCCGAGCAGAAGAAGGAACTCGAGGCCATGCAGGCCGAGCGCACGGAGTCCGCGATTTCGGAACCGAGCGCCGAGGTCGCCCTGCCCAAGCTCCGCCTCTACGGGTTCGCCGACGTGGGTGGGCAATGGATAGAGATGGACAAGGGTCCGTACACCGCACTCATCGCTACCAAACCCGCCTTCATGCTAGGGAACATCAACCTCTACTTCGACGCGCGCCCCAGTGCCTCCTGGCGCGCCCTGGTCGAGACGCGCTTTGGCCTCGGACCGCACGGATCGACAAGTGGGCTATCCCAGGTCGACAACCGCTACATGGACACCTCCAGTCCCTCGGGACGAAGCTACGCCATCTGGAGCGGCGTGATCCTGGAGCGGGCGTGGCTGCAGTGGACCCACGACGAGCACTTCGCGCTTCAGGCCGGTTATTTGCTGACGCCGTACGGAATCTGGAACGTGGACCACGGCACCCCAACACTGATCTCGCTGGTCTTGCCCAGTCTGCAAGTCGAAGAGGCCATCCCGCAACATCAAGTCGGCGTGCAAGCCTTGGGCGCTTTCACGCGGCAGTCCTGGGAGCTCGCGTACCACGCCTACCTCACCAACGGTCGCGACCTCAACCCGACAGAAGGCCACTGGCGCAAGGGCATGGGCGGCCGCGTCATTCTGCGCCGCAGCGGCGACGTGCGCTTCGCGCTCGGAGCTTCGGGTTACTACGGCTCCTTTGCCAAGGACGTCCTGCAGATCCACATCGGGACGGACCCGGTGACAGGGGCGCCCACCGCCACTTTCAGCAAGAGCGACCTGGCCAAGGACGGGGGTTTCGCGGCGGACGAGTGGGCATTAGGTGGAGATGTCTCGGTCGACTGGAATGGTCTTCGTCTTCGCGGCGAGACCATGGTCCGACACGTCGGCTACCTGGACGGCAAGCATGAGCACAAGACCTGGGGCGACCCCAACGCCACCATCCCCAATCACTACAGCCACTATGCCTACGGCATCCTCGCTTACCGATTCGCCAGCTACTTCGAGCCCTATGTGATGGTCGACTACAACGACAGCGATCCGCAGATCAGCATGAACAAGTGGGGGCTGTGCTTCTCGGGTGGCCTCAACCTCTACTTCACCCCCACCGCGATGCTGAAGATGCAGTATGCGGACCAGCGTTTCTCGCACTCGGATCAAGGGCAGATGAACATGAAGTTGCTCGTTGCTCGGCTGGTACTGGTCTTTTGATGAAAGGAAGTTGCATGACGCGAAGGATCTCAAAGGTGGTGATGGTGGCATTGGTGCTGTTCGGGCTGGCCGGCTGCAAAGACGACCCCAATCCGTGCGATTCGACCACCTACCTGTCCGGGTCGGACTGCCTCCCCAAGCAGGATGCGGGCCCCGATGTCACAGTCCCCGTTCCTGACACGGCAATTCCCACGATTCCTGACACACAAGTGGCTACCGAGGCGGCGGCTCCTGTGGTCGACAGCGAGCTCGGCGAAGCCGGCGGTGGTGGTGGTGGCACGGCCCAACTGGGCGATCCTTGCGCGGACAATGTGACGAATGCCGAGTGCCAGGGCCCGGACGTCGACTACTGCGCCATCCAGCCCCTCATGGCGGGCTACTGCACCAAATCTGGCTGCGTGACCGCTGCCGACTGTCCAACCGGGTGGTCCTGCTTCGATCTGTCGAAGATGGGTATCGTCGGCTATCCGACCATGTGCACCAAGCCTTAGCGCTACCCATCGGCCCGGCCCAGGAAGGCCTGGCACCACCATCAAAGGAGAGACACCCTGCTTCGTCGCATGAGCATCGGCAGACGCGTGGGCCTGACCCTGCTGGCAGGGCTCTCCATGATGTTCGTCGGCGCTGGCGTGGGCAACTGGATGCTCCGCCGGCATGTGGATGCCTTGCAAGGCCTGGTTGGATCGGACGTGGCGCGTGCTCACGCCGCGCTTCGCACCGGCATGGCTCTGCAGGAGCTGTCGCGGCACGAGAACGAGGTCCTGCTCCACACCGACGAGCCGGCGACGCTGGGAAAAAGCGTGGACCGCTGGCGCGGCAGTCGGGAACGCCTGGAGACGCTGCTGACCCAGCTCGCCGCGGTGGACGGCGAATCCTCGCCGGTCGCCGGGAAGGACTACGGCCAGTACGTCGAAGCGATCGGTCGCGTTCTGGAAGGCGTGCGCGGGGGCCAGTACAAGAGCACCGGCGAAGCCCTGTCGGCCCTGCACGAGCCCCACGTGGGACTGCGGGACCTCGAACTTGCGTTGCAGGGCATGGCCGACAGGGCGAGCCAGCGGCTCGACCAGTCGATGAACGAACTCGCCAAGCGACGGGACCTTCTCGACATCGGCCAGCTGCTCATCGGGCTCTTCGTTGTCGTCGTCGTGGGAGGTGGAAGCTTCTACGTCGTCCGCAGCATCACGCGACCGATCCGAGAGGCCGCTAACACCGCCGAAGCGATCGCGGCGGGGGATCTTCGCGTCGAAATCGAGGCCCGCGAGGCAAGTGACGAACCCGGGCGGCTCTTGCAAGCGATGCGGCGAATGACCGACCAGCTGCGCAGGGTCATGAGCGAGATCCGCTCCGGCGCGGATAGCCTGCAAACGGGGGCGGGCCAGGTCGCGGCCGCGGCGCAGATCCTGTCGCAGGGCACATCGGAACAGGCAGCTTCCGTCGAGTCGACGACCTCCAGCCTGCAAGAGATGAACGCCTCGATCACGCAGAACGCGGAGAACAGCCGCACCAGCGAGCAGATTACGGTCGGCGTGCGGGCCCAGGCCGAGGGTAGCGGACAGGCCGCATCGGAGACCGTCACCGCCATGCGCTCGATCGCCGAGCGCATCTCGATCATCGAGGAGATCGCCTACCAAACCAACCTGCTCGCGCTCAACGCGGCCATCGAGGCGGCTCGCGCGGGCGATCAGGGCAAGGGGTTCGCTGTGGTCGCCACCGAGGTGCGAAAGCTCGCCGAGCGCAGCCAGATCGCGGCCAAGGAGATTCGTTCCGTTGCCGGCTCCAGCGTGAGCACCGCCGAGCGCTCGGGTAAGCTGATCGAGGGCATGCTGACATCCGTCAAGAAGGCCACCGAGCTGGTTCAAGAAGTGGCCGCCGCCTCGACCGAGCAGGCGACCGGTGTGGCGCAAATGAACCGGTCCATGTCGAAGGTCGACGAGGTCACGCAGCGCAACGCCGCCTCGGCCGAGGAACTGTCAAGCACGGCCGCGCAGATGGAGCTACAGGTCGAGGCCCTGCGCGAGTTGGTGCTGTTCTTCCGGATTCCAACCGGTCCGACCACCCCCGCTCCTCCCGAAGTCCGACGGACGCAGCCCGAGGCGGCGCGCCTGTCCGCGGTGGCAACGCCCACGCATCCCACGCCCGGGACCGCCGTGGGCCCCGCCCCGAAACCCAAATCCACGCCGCGCCTGCTGCGGGGAACGCAGCCAGCACCCCCGGTTTTTGGCGCACCGACGCGTTTTTCTCCGGTGCCGCCCAGGGAGTTTCCCCACAAGGACAATGACGATAGCTTCGAGCCTTTCAGGAGGTAGTCCATGCCGCCCGCGAGCAACGAACAGAATTCCACACAATACCTGTCGTTCTTCCTCGGCGGGGAGGCCTATGCCATCGGTATCCTGCGCGTACGCGAGATCCTGGAGTTCCAGGCCCCCACCCGCGTGCCACAAACCCCGCCGAGCATACGCGGCGTGATCAATCTGCGTGGCAAGGTGATCCCGATCGTGGACCTGGCGTTGAAGTTTGGTTTGACGCCCACCGAGCCCACCAAGTGGACCTGCATCGTCGTCACCGAGACCAACATCGGCGGGGAGACCGCGGTCATGGGCGTCCTGGCCGATTCCGTCAACGAGGTCATCGATCTCGCTCCGGCCGACATCGAGACACCCCCAACCTTCGGAACGCGCGTCAAGGTGGACTACCTGCGGGGAATGGGGCGGGTGGGCCAGAAGTTCGTGCTCCTCCTCGACATCGATCGTGTCCTCTCCGCCGAGGAGACCGCCGTGGGAAATCTGGTTCCAGCGACGTCGATCCCGGCGACCACGGCCACCGAGGCGGCGCGGAAACCATCGCAGTAGTCCGTTGCCTAGACCTGCCGGCCGCGGTTCGAGACGACAGGGGACAGTCGACGGTCGGCCGCCGCCGGTGTTGCAGCGCTGCTTGCCCCGCCCCTGACCCGGAAGAAGCCGATCATCTGGCGGAGCGACTCGGCCTGGCTGGCCAGCGACTCGGCCGTGCTGGCGAGCTCCTCGGCCGCGGCGGCGTTGCGCTGGGTTACCTCGTCGACCTGGCTGACCGCGCGGTTGATCTGCGCCACCCCAGCGGCCTGCTCGCGCGAGGCCACCGCCACCTCTTGCACCAGCTCTGCGGTGGTCTTGATGGCGGGCACCAGCTCGCCCAAGGCGCGTCCGGTTCGCTCGGCCAGGGTCACGCTGGACACGGTCAGGCTGCCGATCTCCTTGGCCGCGGACTGACTGCGCTCGGCCAACTTGCGCACCTCGCTGGCCACCACGGCGAAGCCACGGCCGTGCTCACCGGCGCGCGCGGCTTCGATGGCGGCGTTCAATGCCAGCAGGTTGGTCTGGTACGCGATCTCCTCGATGATCGAAACCTTCTCTGCGATGGCCTTCATGGCCTGCACGGTCTCGATGACCGCCTTGCCACTATCCTCGGCGTCGCGCGCCCCCTTGAGCGCCATGGTTTCCATCTTGCGCGTGCTGTCCGCGTTCTGGCTGATCGATGCGCTCATTTCCTCGAGGGAAGACGTGGTTTCCTCGATCGAGGACGCCTGCTGCCCGGCGCCGGCCGACATCTGCTCACCCCCGGCGGCGATGCCCCGCGCCGCAGAGGCGGCCTCGTTGGTCGCCTGCTGCACCTGGGTCATGAGATCGTGGAAAGTTTCCAGCATGCGATTCAATGCCTGGCCCATCTGGCCCAATTCGTCGCTGCTATCCACGGTCACACGAACCGTGAGATCGCCTCCCGCCGCCTCCTCGGTCCTGGTCACGACCTCACGCAATGGATTGGCTATCCGCCGCGCCACCATGACGTAGATGACGATGCCCGCGATCAGCCCCATCAGTCCGACAAGCGCGATCATGCCGGCGTTCCGCCGAGCCATCGCTTGGACCTGCTGGGTCGACATGCCGATGCGGATCACCCCGACGTTTTCCTTCATGAACTTGATGGGCGAGGCGACCTCGTACAGGGCCGCCGCATTCGGCACCGCGCGCCAGGGAATCATGGTCTTCGTCGTCCCCATCTGGCGTTCGAACTCGTCGCGCAGCAGAACCTGCCCTTTCGCCTCGGGCTCGGTGGTGACCAGGGCCTGACCCTGCGGGTTGATCCAGTGGATGTATGCGACCGCGTCGTCCGCGTGCTTGGCCCCCTCGACCTGATCCTGATCGGGCACGGTGGCCGAAAGGGTATTGGCGAGAATCTCGGCGCGCTTCTCCAACAGATCCATCATGGCGCTCCGGGTGGAACTGATGGAAACCAGTCCCAGGAGAACGATGACGCCCACCAGAATGAGCACGAACGGGATGGTCAGCTTCTGCGTCAAGCGCAGACCCGATAAGTGAAAGGATTCGGTGTTCATCCTGATGCTCCCTCGCGCCTCCAAATCAACCGGGCCAACCCTGTGCCCCGCTGAGCGGCGGGCGCAGCGGCAACATCGGCCCTGTTGTTTTCTCGGAAGTTCAACCAAGAAACTGAAGGAGTCCCCGGAGTTTCCGGGTCATCCGGCCTGGACGTTGGCGAGCTTGAATGCGCGGGGCGACGTATTCCAGCGCCACGGGCCAAGACGCGCCATCCGTCGGACCGAGACGCGTAACTCCCCGAGGTGGCCAGCATCCTAACAGGCGGCTAGAATACCCGTCCAAGGAGACATCATGTCCGCAGTTGCAGAAAACAAGCAGGAAGCCCAGACCGAAGACACGCAGGAGTTGGTGAAGCTGACCGCGAAGGCGGCGGAGAAGGTCAAGGCCATCCGTGCCGAGGAGAAGATCGAGGATGGCTACGGCCTGCGCCTCAAGGTACAGGGAGGCGGCTGCTCCGGCTTCGCCTACGACCTCTTCTTCGACCAAGTGCAGGACGTCGACCAGACCTTCGAGTCCCAAGGGGTCAAGATGGTGTGCGACCAGATGAGCCTCATGTACCTCGTGGGCACCGAGATCGACTATGTCGAAAGCGTGCAGGGGTCGGGATTCAAGTTCACCAACCCGAACGTGAAGTCGACTTGCGGTTGCGGATCGTCGTTCAGCGTTTGAAGACGAAACGCGGAATCGGGTTCATTCGAGAACGATACCCTCCTCGTCCTTTAGCCGGTTGATCTTCGTCAGGCACTGGTCGCGGATCACCCCGCGCATGCGTGAGCTGTCGTCCTGGACGGATTCCTTATACACGACCTGGTAGCTGTCGCACTTGGCTTGGTCGGGCGCCTTGCGACAGTAATAGTCGCGTACGCGCTCGCAGGGATTGCGGCTGGCCTGGGCCATGCGGATGGCGACCCATGCGATGGCCGTGAAGAAGGCCGCCACCACCAGGGTCATCAGCGCGCGATAGCGCCTGCGGTACTTGTGCGGGTCGATCTTTTCGGCCTCGCGCCGGATCTGCTCCAGCTCCTCGGGGGTCTCATCCATTGGGGAAGATTACAGCCGATACGGCGCGCGGCTGCAAATGCTCACACGCCGGTCGGCCATTGGGTCTGCCATTCGACGTGCTAGACCCTGGGCATGCCACCTTCGCCGGCAAAGCCCCACCCTGGCCGCGGAAAGACACGCGTCGCCCACAAGTCCACGCGCGTCGTATGGACGCCCCCCGCGAGTCGTGTGAAGGCCATCCTGACCGAGCTGGATCGCCTCTACCCGGCGGCAAGCTGCGAGCTCGAGCGTAAGAACCCCTTCGAGCTCCTTTGCGCCACCATCCTGTCCGCGCAGTGCACGGACGAACGCGTGAACATGGTGACGCCCGCATTGTTCGCTCGTTTTCCCACGCCGGCAGCCCTGGCCGTCGCCCCTGTCCCGGTACTCGAGAACATCATTCGCTCGACGGGGTTCTTTCGCAACAAGGCCAGGAGTCTGATCGGTGCCTCCCGCCTGCTCACGGAAAAATGGGGCGGCAAGGTGCCGCGGTCGATGGATGCTCTGCTCGAGCTGCCAGGCGTGGCGCGCAAGACCGCCAATGTCGTGCTGGGCACCGCGTTCGGCATCGCCGCCGGCGTGGTGGTCGATACCCACGTCGCTCGCCTCTCGGGCAGGCTCGGGCTCACGCGCGAGGCCACGCCGGAAGGGATCGAGCGCGATCTCATGGACATCCTTCCGCGCCAGCGGTGGACCCTGTTCTCGCACCAGATGATCTGGCACGGCCGCAGGATCTGTCGTGCCCGCAAGCCATCTTGCGATAGCTGTCCCCTCGTCCCCAACTGTCCGGCCGCATTCACAGAATCGTAGCAACGGACCCGGTATCACCCTTCCCGGGTTCTCATCCCCCTTGTCACTCCGTCCACTTCTCGGCACGACGGCCCGGGGTCGCAGGCGGCTTGTCCGCGGGTGCTGCAACGGGAGCGGCTGTTGGCTTCCCAGCCGGCTTCGCCATGGGCGCGAGGGGTGCCTTCACAGCCGGCTTCGCCGCGGGGGCACCCGGCGGCGCTTCGGCCGGTTTGACCGCCGGCGCGATCCTTGCTTTGTCGGCGGGGTTGGCCGCAGTCGCTGCCGGCTTCGCGCTGGCGCCGGGTGGCACCGGCGTGGCTGGCACCTTGGTGGCCGGCCCTGCTGTAGCGGCTGCCGGAGCTTTCTCCGCCAACTTGGCGGTCGCCGCGTCCGAGTCCCTCGCGCTCGCCGTGGCTGGCACCTTGGCGACGGCGGCGGAGGGGGCGCCACCGCCAGACATCTCTTTGCGCATCGACGCGACGCGATCCTGGACCGTGGCGCGATTGGGGGCATCGGGCATCTCGGAAAGGAAATGCTCGTAATCCCTGATCGCCTCGTCGTTCCTGCCGAGCTTACGCTCGCACTCGGCGCGGTTGAAGAGCAGGGTCGGATCGTTGAGTGTCCTGTAGGCCCGGTTGAACTCCGGCAGGGCGGACTTGCACTTGTTCTTCGCCGCGAGCCGATTGGCCTTGGCGGCATGCTTGCGCGCGGCGGCCTCGGAGTCGGCGGCGACCCTGGGCGAATACGCCATCCCAGCCGCGACGACCATCGTGCTGGCAATCAGGTACCTCGTGACCCTGCAGCTAGGCTTCATTTCGTCACCTCCGGGCGATGCGCTCCTGGGTAGTTGCGGGTTGGTAGATCTCTCCGCCCTGTTGGCGGAAGGCCTCCGCGCGCTCGCGCAGGCCGCGCTCGCGCGCCTCCTCGATGCTGATCTGCTCCCTGGCCGCGGTCTCGCGGATATCCTTGGTGATCTTCATGGCGCAAAAGGCCGGCCCGCACATGGAACAGAAATGCGACTCGCGAGCGACTTCGGCCGGCAACGAGAGATCATGATAACTGCGCGCGGTCGGCGGGTCGAGCGAGAGATTGAATTGGTCCTCCCAGCGAAAGGCGAAACGCGCCCGGGCCATGGCGTCGTCGCGGGCGCGCGCGCCGGGATGGCCCTTGGCCACATCGGCAGCGTGGGCGGCAATCTTGTAGGCGATGACCCCTGCCTTGACGTCCTCCCGGTTGGGCAGCCCCAGGTGCTCCTTGGGCGTGACGTAGCAGAGCATCGCCGTTCCGTACCAGCCGATGAGGGTCGCGCCGATGGCGGAGGTGATGTGGTCGTAGCCAGGAGCGATGTCGGTGACTACCGGCCCGAGCGTGTAGAAAGGGGCACCGTGACAGGCGGCGACCTGACGATCCACGTTCTCCTTGATGAGATGAAGCGGCACGTGGCCAGGCCCCTCGATCATCACCTGCACGTCGTGTCTCCATGCGATCTTGGTCAACTCGCCCAGGGTATCGAGCTCCGCGAACTGCGCGGCATCGTTGGCGTCGGCCAGCGAACCCGGGCGCAGCCCGTCGCCCAGCGAGAAGGCCACGTCGTACTTCTTCGCGACCTCGCACAGGGCCTCGAAGTGCGTGTAGAGGAAATTCTCCTGGTGGTGGGTGAGGCACCACTTGGCCATGATGGAGCCGCCGCGCGACACGATGCCGGCAGTGCGCCGAACGGTGAGGGGCACGTGGGCGAGGCGAAGCCCGGCGTGAATGGTGAAATAGTCCACGCCCTGCTCGGCCTGCTCGGCGAGGGTCCGCACGAAGAGGTCGATGCTGAGATCCTCGATACGACCATCGACCTTCTCCAGACACTCGTAGATGGGAACGGTGCCGATGGGAACGGCGGCGTTGCGCAAGATCCCTTCGCGCGTTTGCCGGATGTTCGCGCCCGTCGACAGGTCCATGACCGTGTCGGCGCCCCAGCGCGTGGCCCACTGCAGTTTCTCCACCTCCTCGGCCACGGACGACGACAGCGCCGAATTGCCGATGTTGGCGTTCACCTTCACCAAGAAGTTCCGCCCGATGATCATGGGTTCGAGCTCGAGGTGACGTATGTTTGCCGGCAGGATGGCGCGGCCCGCGGCGATCTCGTCGCGTACGAACTCGGGGGACATCCCCTCGCGCAGGGCGACGAAGCGCATCTCCTCGGTGATCTCGCCCCTGCGGGCGCAGTGCAGTTGGGAGAAGTTGGTGTCGCCGCGACCAACCCTGCGCGCGACCCACGGCGCGCGCACCCTGGGCAGGCCCTCGGCCACCTCCAAGACTTGCGGTCCCGTGGTGTCGTAGACACGCAGCGGCGTCTCACCGCCGCCGAGATCGATCTCGCGCATGGGCACTCGAATGCCTTCGCTTTCGAGATAGATCTTCCGGGAATTTGGCAGCTCACCATCCGTGGGCTCACGCCCGACGTTCGGCTTGTCGATGTTCACGCGTGTTCCTCCCTACGCCGGTATTGTCCGGATCAGGTTCAAGGGTCGCGCCGTATTTCGGCGCCTCTCAGCCACCATGGCTCCCCCGCGGCGCAAGTATTAGGCGCAACCCCATGGTTTGCAAACAGTGGGTGTTTCCAGGCCGTGCTTGCCCCGGAGAGCCGGGAACGGGGCCCATGGGGCGAGCAATCTTGTTGGGGACAGGGAATGCGCCAGAAGGCCGCTCAATAGGGCGTGATCATGCCGATTTTGTTGGTGCCCGGTTCGGTGAACCACAGATTGCCATCGGGACCGGCCACGATGCCTTCGGGCGCTGGCCCAGCTGCCCAAGTCGTGCTGGTGAGGACGAATTCAGCGACAGTTCCGGACGGCGTGATGAAGCCGATCTTGTTTGCCGAGCTCTCCGTGAACCACACGTTGCCGTCCGGACCGGCGGTGATGCCGGCCGGAAGGGCATTCATGGTGGGCAAGCTGTACGAGCTCGTCGTGCCGTTGTTCAACGAGGTGACAAAGCCGATGCGGTGGTTGGCATGCTGGGTGAACCAGAGCTGGCCGTCGGGGCCCGTGGTGATGTCGTAGGGACCGCTGGCCGCACTCGCGACCGCGAACTCGGTGGTACTGCCATCCGCGGTGACGCGGGCGATCTTGTTGCCGGTGCGGACCGCCACCCACAGGTTGCCATCCGGGCCCGCCGTGATACGCGAAGGTTGGCTAGACGTATCGGACAGTCGGAACTCGGTGATGGAGCCACTGGGCGTGATGCGGCCAATCTTGCCGCCGCTGTATTCCACGAACCATAAATTGCCATCGCTGCCGGCCGTGATGCCGGTGGGGCGGCTCGTGAGGGTGGGAATCGAGAATTCCTTGAAAGTCCCCGTAGGAGTGATGCGGCCAATCTTGCCGCTGCCGTACTCGGCGAACCAGAGATTGCCGTCCGGGCCAGCCGCAATACCGTCTGGCGCGGAGCCCAGGGTCGGGATCGAGAACTCGCTGATGCTACCGTCGGTGGTGATGCGACCGATCTTGTTGCCGTCCTTCTCGGTGAACCAGAGCGCGCCGTCCGGGCCGACCGTGATGAGCCAGGGGGTGCTATTGTAAGTCGGAATAGTGAACTCGGTGATCTGGTGAGAAGGCCCATCGGGGCGTTTCGGACCATCGCTGCCCCCGCTGCCGCCGCCACCGCCAGTATCTGTCGCACCGCCAGCACCACCGCCACCCGCTCCCGACGGAGCGTCATCCACCGGCACGTCGTCCGCGAAGGCGGTGTCGCCGATTTCAACCGATGCGTCGATCGCAGAGCCGCAATGGTCGCCGTCGCAGCTCGAGCTGGCGAGGGTTTCGGCACCTGATGCGGGTGGGCCGTCGTCGCCGGTCGAGAACCCGGCCTCCTGCGAGCCGACTTCCTCGGCACCGGAGCCCACGTCGACCGGCGTCGCGACCTCATCCGGAGACAGCCCATCGATCGCCATACCCCCGGTCGCATCGGGGTCGCCCGCGATCGGTGCGTCCTGCCCAGCGGTAGAGGCATCGTCGGGAAGATCGGTGTCCATCGTGATGAAGCTGTCGGCCGCGGCATCGGAGCCCGGGAGAGCCAGGTTGCCGGCATCCGGCGCAACATCCTTATCGAGGCCGGAGTCCCTCTGTGCGGTTGTACGCAGCTTGCCCGCATCGTACGAGCATCCCGCGAAAACGGCGATAGCGAGCAGGAGCCATCGTGGCTA
>Ga0210133_1000106_pt1 | contig 30456 bp, 24 predicted proteins | sample Joice_ThreeSqC_D_2_FD_184874 | JGI IMG/M metagenome (GOLD analysis project Ga0210133, IMG submission 184874) | Wetland microbial communities from San Francisco Bay, California, USA, that impact long-term carbon sequestration - Joice_ThreeSqC_D1... | ecosystem: Environmental > Aquatic > Marine >...
AATCTGCGGGCACTGGCCGCCGCCGGAGCCGCACAACCTGACTGCGTCGCTTTGCTGCAGCTGTGACTGCCGTCATCGGACGATCACCCTGGAACTGGCCTGCGACCCGTACCGGTGCCGAAGTAGAGGACGCCAGCAGGTGATCGGCACGGAAGCCCGCGCAAGCTCCCTCGTAGCCGGGCGGCAACCGCGCGACCTTCGTGCTGGAACTTGTGTCGCCTTTCGCCGTGGCTAGATGGAGAAGGTGTCCGCCACGACACACTGGCCATTGCTACAAAGCGCCACCTTGGAGGTGCAGGGATCCAACAAGCACTGCACTCCCGGGCCTGTGCAAGTCGCCAGTGTTCCGCCAATACCAAGGACGCGGCAGTCGCACCCCGTGCAATAGTCGGCCTCTACCCGGCAGTCGGCGTCGCTGTTGCAAACCCAGGTCGATGGTGGATCGCACGCGATGGCCGTGCACCCTGCACCTCTGGGCGCGCAGGTTCCACAGTTCGCGTTGCAACAATAGTCGGATCCGGTGCAGAAGGTGTTGCCGCAAGCGATGCTCGCGTTGTTTGCGTCGCCCTTGGGCGTTGCGACGTCGGGATTGGCGGCATCGGGGGCGCCGTCCCGACGGTTGCCGTCAGGGGCGCGGGCGCCATCCTGGCGCGCGTCGGCTGCAACGCCGCCATCGGGCAATGGAGGGTCGGGACACGTGTACATCCATATGTCGCCTCTGTCGATGGGAAGGCAGGTCCAGATGGGTGTCAGGTAGGGACAACCCGCATCGGGGGGAGGAACTCCGTCGCACAAAAGTACGGCATCCGCCGAGCCTGCGTCGGATGCGCCGCCGCCGGCGCCTCCGCTGCTGCCGGTGCTTCCTCCTCCGCCGCCCGGGCCGCCACTTCCGCCAACACCCAACCCACCGGAGCCGAAGCCGCCCCCGCTACCAATTTGGCCGCCAGTGCCGGCGCGTCCGCCTGATGCGGCCGTTCCCCCGGCTTGTCCGCCAGCTCCGCTCCCCGCCACGCCGCCGGTCCCGGAGCCACCGCCACCGGTCCCCGGACCACCGCCACTCGTCCCGCTCCGATCGACGTCGCAACCGGCGCCACCGAGAAGAGCGAACCCCACCAAGGTCGTAAGCGTCTTTGTTCCTCGCATGGCCACCTCAATGCTTCCGTCGGATTATAGCAGGACCGGTGCCATCGCTCGGCGATGTGATGGACACCGACGATCCGCGGAAGACCACTCCACCGCCAAAGAATGCGGCGGCCCCAACCAAGCGGCAGTGAATTTCTCTTAACCCATCGGATTCTTCGCTTCCACCGGGAGGGCCGGAACATCAAACCGCAGGCCACCCACTTCACCTTCCACCCCGGTTGCACGACGACATGCTGCGAGCTCTCGACCACTTTCCATCCGCCGGCGCACCTCCCTGTCCGGGCCTGGCCGATCCCATCGAGGCTCTCCCCGGGTGCAAACGAGAAAGCAGCCCCGGATGAAGAAGGTCATCTACTGGATGAACGTTTCGCTCGATGGCTTCGTCGAAACACGTGATGGGAAGATCGACTGGACCGTCCCGGACGAGAACCTGCACGGGTACTTCAACGAGGAAGCGCGCAAGCTGAGCGCGTTCTTGTACGGGCGCAAGACCTACGAGCTGATGGCGTCGTTCTGGCCAACCGCGGACGACAATCCGGCGGCACCCGAGCACATCGTCGAATTCGCACGCATCTGGAAGAGCAAGCCGAAGATCGTGTTCTCGAGGACGTTGCGCGACGTCGAGGCGAACGTCAGGATCGTCCGTGACAACCTGGGCGAGGAGATCGAGAAGCTCAAGCAGGCCGCCGACGGCGACCTGGGGCTGGGAGGCGCCGGCATCGCTGCCTCGTTCGTGAAGCTAGGATTGATCGACGAGTTCCTGCTCTTCGTTCGTCCCATTTTGCTAGGCGGAGGCACGCCGTACTTCTCGCCGCTGGACCACCCCATGCAGCTCCGGCTGGTCGAGCGGCGCGCGTTCGGGGGTGGCGTGATGTTGCTGCGCTACCAACGGAGCGAGGGCTAGCCCGGCGGGCTACTTCTTGCGGTAGCGAAGCCCGGAGGCCGAGGTCAGGGCCGCCCGCTCGCCGAGCACGGCGGCGTCCTCGACCTTGCCGATCACGAGCAGATGGTCGCCGGCCTCCACCATGCTGGTGACCTCGCAGTCGAAATAGGCGACGGAATCGGTGAGAATGGCGGCGCCGCTCTCGGCGGGACGCTGGGGTACGTCCGCCAGCTTGTCGTCGGCGGTGGTCGCTTGCTTGGCGAAGCGACCGGCGAGCGGCAGTTGGTCCTCGCCAAGCAGGTTGACACAGAAATTCTTGGTGCTGCGGAGCAGATCGACGCTGTAGTGCAGCCTATCCACCGCGACCATGAGCATGGGCGGATCGAACGAAACCTGGCTCATCCACGAGATGGTCAGGCCATTTTCGACCTGGGCCCCACCCCGGCCCATGGTCACCACGGACACGCCGTAGGGGATCTTGGCCAGAACCTCGCTGAAGTTGCTCTCGCTCATCGGTCACCTTTGCATGGGTTGTGTGGACGGACGGCAGAGCCTATGCGACGTGGCCGCCCAGGGCAAGCGACGAAGACGTGCGCGAGGGGGACAGGCGGCTTCGAGCGCACGTTGGGCGCAACTTCTCGGCCGTCACGTCATCCAAGAAGCATATTCGAGGAGGAAATCATGCCCGTCACGAAGCTGAACCCTTACCTCAACTTCAACGGAAATGCCGCGAAGGCGATCGCGTTGTATGAAGACGCTCTCGGCGCCACCCACGGCGACATCATGCGCTTTGGGGACGCGCCCGGCATGAAGCTCGATGCCGAGCACAAGGACCGGGTGATGCACGTGGTCCTCAAGATCGGCGAGGGTGTCGTCATGGTAAGTGACGGAGTTCCCAACATGCCGGTCGCGCAGGAGGGCAATGTGCACGTTTCGCTGGAATTCGAAGATGCCAGCGACATGACCAAGAAGTTCCATGCCCTTGCAACTGGAGGCAAAGTCACCCTGCCCCTGCAGGACACGTTCTGGGGTGCGAAGTTCGGTATGCTGACCGACCGCTTCGGCATCCAGTGGATGTTCAACTGCGAAAACAAGAAGAACTAGGCCGCGTCGGATCCAATCTCGAAGAACCGCCAGTTGCTCGCTTCGCGCGCGTCGAGCCCGTGCACCAGCCAGTCCGATTCTGCCAGCTCCGCGGCAACCGGGCGTACCAGGATGGAACGCTGTCCGCTCATCCTGCGATCTATCGCCGTCATGAGACCGCCTGTTCGAAAGCCGCTGCTCTCGAACAGCGTTCTTGCATCCGGTCCCATTCCGCACGACCACACCGACAGCACGTCCGCGTGCCCGGTCTTCGTCATGAAGGTCAGCAAGCGCGAGAGTAGCCTCGGGGCGCGCTCGGCGTAGTCGATGACGAAGCCACGCCGACCACCCACACGGAATCGCAGAACAACGTAGGCCGCGACCGATCCCGCGGAACGCAGGAAGTAGAAGAGGTATCGGCTCTTGGGATTGCGAAAGCGCCAGTTGAAGAGCGCTGTGTCCCGGACCAGGCCGAGCGCCGCGTGACTTCGGGACGCGGCCGCGACGCGTGCCATGGCCTCTCCGTCGGGGGTGTCCGACACCACGATCTCGCTGGCGGGTCCGCCGGCGGCGAGTCGTGCTGCCGTTCCGATGCCAAGCTTCGTGGCGGCCAGATACCAGCCAAGCCTGGGGAGCGAGTAGCGATGCAAATAGCTTCTGGCGACGACCGGGACGAATCCAAGCTTCTGGTAGCCAGATACGGAGTTGGCCGAGGAGCTGGTATTGAGCAGCAACCTGGCTCCCGTCGCGCAGGTTGCAAGAGCCGCCTCGCCCAGGGCAACCGACAGCCCCTGCCGCCGATGATCGGGCGACACGCAGGTGTCGCCTGGACCGAGCACCAGGAAACTATCGCCGTTCGCCACTGCCCAGCGCGTGGCGAAGTAGCCCCGGAAACCCACGACCGTATCGTCGTGAAGCGCGACCACCCCCGGTGGCGCCTGCCGAAAGGGATTGTCCTCGTACTTCCAGCGAAAGTAGGCGCGATTGTCGTCGTCATCGTCGCCCAGCAGGTGGCGCAACACGCGCACGACCCCATCACGCAGGCGGGGTTCGTAGGGAACGATGGTATAGGCGCTGTCCATGAAGATGCGTCCGGAAGGCCACTGCCCGGAGATCCGCGACGACCTCGCTAGCCTGACCCGCCCGCGCCCGGCGGAGGTTCGGCCGGCTCGTCGCGCGTGGGCAGGAGGTGCTCGAGCCCGTGCTTGCGCATGCGGTAGTACAGTGTCGAGCGGTTGATGCCCAGCGCTCGCGCCGCGTGGGCGATGTTGCCCGCGGCCTTTTCCACCGCCGCCACGATCTCGCCGCTCTCTTGCTCGGACAGCCGCTTGTACAGCGAGCGTCCGCCGTCGATGGACTGCATGCTGCCCGATCCCCCCGGCGACGCCACCACGGCCAGCGACACGGCATGTCTGCGGCCAAAATCGAGGTCGGCGGGCGTGAGCACGTCCGAGGCGGCCAGGATCATGGCTCGCTCGATGACGTTCTCCAGCTCGCGCACGTTGCCGGGCCAGGGATAAGACGAAAGGCTGGCGATGGCCGCGGAGTCGGCCCCGCGCACCAGCTTGCCGGTGCTCTGCGCGTACTTGCCGATGAAGTGCTCGACCAAAAGGGCGATGTCCCCTGCTCGCTCGCGCAACGGCGGCATGGTGATGGGAAAGACGTTGAGGCGGTAGTAGAGATCCTCGCGGAACTTGCCCTCGGAGATGAGCTTCTCGAGATCGCGGTGGGTGGCCGAGATCAGGCGAACGTCCACCTTCACGGTCTCCACGCCACCCACCCGCTCGAATTCACGCTCTTGCAGCACACGCAGCAACTTGACCTGCACGTCGAGCGGAAGATCCCCGACCTCGTCGAGAAACAGCGTACCGCCGTCGGCCAGCTCGAAGCGACCCGGTCGCCGCGCCATGGCACCGGTGAAGGCACCCTTCTCGTGACCGAATAGCTCGGACTCCAGGATGCCCGGTGCCAGGGCGGCGCAGTTCACGCGCACGAAGGGGCGCGACTCGCGCGCGCTGTTGATGTGCAGCGCCCGGGCGACCATTTCCTTGCCCGTTCCGGTCTCCCCGCGCAGAAGCACCGTGGCCTGCGTCTGCGCCACCTGCTCGACTTTGGCCAGCACCTGGCGCAGCGGCGGGGAATCGCCCACGATGGCGCCGAAGTTGAAGGCGCTGTGCGCCTCGCGCGACAAGATGCCCGCGTACTCCGAAAGCTGCTCGGCCAGACGGCGATTCTCGCGCACCAGGTGGAAGCGCTCGACTGCCTGGATGAGAATGCCGCGCAACTCCTTGCTGTCCCACGGCTTGGTCACGTAGCGGTAGATGCGTCCCAGGTTGATGGACTCGATGAGCACGTCCACGTCGGTGAAGGCGGTGACGATGATGCCGATGGCGTCGGGGCGCACGTCGCGAACCGCGCGCAGAAGCTCGAGCCCGGTCATGCGCGGCATGCGCTGGTCGGTGACCACCACGGCCACGTCGTGCTGCCGCGCCAGGGCCAAAGCCTCCTCGCCGCTCGACGCAAAGTGAAGCGAAAAGGTCTTGCCGAACGTGAAACGGAAGGCGTCGAGATTGTCGCTTTCGTCATCGACCACCAACACGGGGAATTTCGACAGTGCGATCTCACCCACGGACATGCGCATGACGGTAACACGGAAACTCCCGCGCGCACCGCGCAACCCGTGGCCGCCACCGGGCCGGCTCCATCCCGCGTGGTTCGGCTATACTGCGCCCGGGCAGGGAGCGCATGTCATCGGGTGGACAAGACACGAAGCAGCCGGATATTGCCGCCGAGATCGCCCGCCTGCGGCGGGCGCAACGGGTAGCCCGCGTAGGCAGCTGGGAGCTCGACCTGGCGACCAACACCATGTGGGGCTCGGACGAGGCATTCCGCATTTACGGCTTGCCCAAGTCACCGGACAACGTGCTGCCCTTCGCCCAGGCGCGGGAGGTCCCCCTGCCCGAGTACCGCCCCATGATGGACCAGGCCCTGCGAGAGCTGGCCAAAGAGGGCACGCCCTACGAGGTGCAGTTTCGCATCCGCCGCCCGGCGGACGGTGCCGTTCGCCACATCCGCTCGCGGGGCGAGGTCACGCGCGACGCGGACGGAAGGCCGGTGCTTCTGACCGGCACCATTCAGGACGTCAGCGAACAGGTGGAAGCCGCCGTGGCCGTGGAAAACGCCCTGCGCGCCAACGAGGAGCGCGCTCGATTGATCCTGGAACAGGCCGCGGATGCCATCGTGCTCGGCGATGCCGAGGGAAACATGACCGGCGTCAACGAAACCGCGTGCTCGCTGACCGGCTATGCACGGCAGGAGCTGCTGGGAAAGAATTTCCGCATGCTCTTCTCCGAAGCCACGCTGGCCGACAAGCCCCTACGCTACGACCTCGTGCACAGTGGCGAGAGCGTCAACAGGGAGCGCCTCTTGCTGTGCAAGGACGGAACCCAAATTGCGGTGGAGATGCGCTCGAAACGCCTTTCCGATGGCACCTTGCAGGCCATCATCCGCGACGTCAGCGAGCGGCGCCGGCTGGAGGAGCAGTTGCATCTGCGCCAGCGCATGGATTCCATCGGCACCCTTGCCGGCGGCATCGCGCACGACTTCAATAACATTCTGGCCGCCATCATGGGCTACGCCGATGTCCTGCGCATTTCCAAGCCGGAGCTTGGCGCCGATCAAGAGGAAGGCCTGGCACAAATCCTGGTCGCCGCGCGCCGGGCCAGGGATCTGGTACGCGGTCTGCAGTCGCTTTCGCAGCCAGGTCCGGTACAGATCGGCAGCTTCGATCTGCACAAGATAGCCGCCGAGGTCGTCCACATCCTGGACGAAACCACGGATCGACTGATTGCCAAGGAGCTCCGCATCGAACCCGGCCGCTTCCTGATACGGGGCGACGCCTCGGCGGTGTATCACGCGCTCATGAATCTCGGCATCAACGCCGTGCAGGCTGTCGAGGAGAAAGGGCTGGCGCATGGCGGTCGCGTAACCTTGGCGGCGGAGGACTACCAGACAGCGGCCGGCGAGCAGCGGCCACTGCCACCAGGGAGGTACGTGCACGTGAGGGTCAGCGATACCGGCGCGGGCATGACCGAAGAGGTCCGCCTGCGCGTTTTCGACCCGCTGTTCACCACCAAGGCGAAGGGCGAGCGCAAGGGGCAGGGCTTGGGATTGGCCATGGTCTACAACACCGTGGTCCAGCAACACGCCGGCTGTATCGAGGTGGAATCGGAACCTGGAGCGGGATCGACGTTTCACCTCTTCCTGCCTTCCGGAACCGGCGAGCAACTCGCGCAGGAGTCCCCGACCGCCCCGCCGCGCGGAGGCAGCGAAACCATTCTGGTCGTGGAAGACGAGCCCCCGCTGCTCGCGCTCAGCTGCTCCTCGCTGGAAGATCTAGGCTACCGGGTGCTCGCCGCCTGCGACGGGCAGGAAGCCCTGGAGCTGTTCCGCGAACAAGCGCGAAGCATCGATCTGGTGGTGCTCGATCGGACCTTGCCGCGCTTGTCGGGCGAGCACGTGCTGCGGGAAATACGAAAACTGCGCGCCGACGTCAAGGTCGTCATCTCGTCGGGAGACGCCGCGCTCGATCTCGATGGCTTTCCCGGCGCCGCCGCCCTGCTGCACAAGCCGTACGAGCCCAGCCGCCTGTGCGCAACCATTCGCAAGGTGCTCGACCGATCCACGGGCGCGACCGGCGGCACGTAGCACTTGGGCAGAGCGCTTTTTCTCTGCGCCCGGTAACATGGAACCGCGTGTCCGCACCGACGAACGCCGCCCGAGCTGATGGTCCCCGCTTCTGGGGCGTCTTGGGCGTGGCCTTGCTGGTCTTCGCGGCCTATGTGTTTTGCGCAACTCCCGCGGCCTACCCGCTCGATTCAGCCGAGCTGGCCACCGCTGCCTTCGGTCTGGGCGTCGCACACCCACCCGGCGAGGAGACCACCCTGCTCCTTGCCAAGCTGTTCACGCTCCTGCCACTCGGGAACGTCGCCTTCAAGGTCGCCCTGTCGCAGGCCGCGGCCGGTGCCCTGGCAGCCGTGCTCGTCTATCTGCTCGTGCTGCAGGCGGGCGGCGCCCTCGCCTTCGTGACCGAAACCACCAGCGAGCGCACGCGCATGCTGGTCGCGGCCGCGGCGGCCCTGGCCTTCGCCTTCGCGCCAGGGGTGATCGTGGTGAGCAACCGCGCAGAGGTCTACGCCACGCAGACCGCGCTCTCGCTTGGTGCCCTGTGGCTGGCCCTGCGCGCTTACGCTGGCGGCGACCGTCGACTGGTCTTGCTGGCAGCGTTGGTCATTGGGCTGGGCATCGGGAATCATTCGCTGGTTGCCGGCTTGGTGGCGGTGGGCGCGGTGGCAGCCGCCCTGCCCCTGCTTGCGCGGGTAGAGCATCGCGGCCGGTTTGTCGCCCTCGCGTTCGCCGCCTTCGCCGCCGGCCTGCTGGTCCACGCCTACCTTCCCCTGCGCACGAGCGCGCTGTTCGCGGCCGCGGATCGAGGCATCGACAACGTCTTGTGGGGCGACGCGCGTAGCCCAGGCGGGTTCTGGTGGGTGGTCTCCGCGCAAACCTTCGCCGAGAAGACCGGCATCGTTCACGGCAATGCCTCGCCGTGGGACCTGCCCTTCCTGCCCATCGAGGAGCTGACGACGCTGTTCGCCCTGCTGGCCCCGGCGGGCGCGTATTTCCTCCTGCGCAGATCCGAGTCGCGCATAGCCGGTATGGCGCTCGTGCTGGGCTCGGCCGGCTCCATGACCGCCGCGCTGGTGGGCGGCCTCGACCCGGGCAATCCGGACATTCGCGGGTACCTAGGCCCGGCCTTCGCGCTCATCGCCGTCTGCTCCGGCGTGGCCATCACCGTCGGGACCGCCTTCTTCCACCTCAAGCAACTGCGCGTCGTGCTGGGCATCGTATTCCTGGTGGGGGCACTCTCGCGTTTCCCGGCACCCGCGCGCTTCCCCGGACTGGCCGAGTCACGCGCGGCGGACTTCGCCACACGGCGACTGCTCTTCAGCGTTCCTGTTTCCGGGGCCCTGTTTACCCACCATTTCGAGACCGGCTTCTTGGTTGGTTACCAGCGCTTCGTCGAAGGCGCGCGACCGGACGTTCTGTGGGCGCACCTGGCCTTTGCCCTCGAGCCCGGGTACGCGGAGCGTAGCCGCACAGCCATGCCAGAGTTGGCCCCGGTCATCCAAGCCTACCGCGCCCACGCCGGCCTGGCCGAGGCGTGGGCCAGCCTCGACAACAGCCACCCGGTACGCATCGAGCCCGACACCGTGACTCCGGCGCAGGTTCGCCGAGCCCTGACGCCGGCGGGCGCGCTGTGGGCGCCGGCCCATGCCGCCATGGCCGCCCCGACGGAAGCGTGGTTGCCACTTGAACCCTGGATGCTGGCCGAGGCCGCCCAGGATCGGCAGGTGCGCGGCTATCTGGCGTGGCGCGACTACATCGACGCCACCTGGTCGTGCGATCTCGGCTTTCGCCAGCGCGCCTTGGCCCGGCTCGCCGAGCTTCAGAAGCTCGTCCCGGACGACCAACGATTGGCGGAGCTGAGCAAGAAGTGTGACTAGCCATCCGCCACCTCGGGCTATTCCATCGTTCTCGCCATGCCGAGGATCTGGCAAGATCCTGCCATGTCCGGCGACGTCGCTTTCCGCATCGACCTGCCTCACGGCCGATGCGTGGGGGTGCGCATCCCGGCCGAGGTGGAACGAGACAACCCGTTCGCGCTCGCCCCTGGCCTCGCCAGCCTGGCCAAGGAGGAGCGCGCGTTCCTCGACTCCCTGTCGCCCGCGCGCAAACCGACATGGTTGGCAGGGAGAATCGCCTTGCACGAGGCGTTGCGCGACCTGGGCCTCGACTGCGGACCTATCCTGTCCGCCAAGCGCGGATCCCCGGAGCTGCCAGACGGCGTGACGGGCTCGATCAGTCACAAGCGAACCCTGGCGGTCGCCCTGGCCGCGCGCAAAAGCGACGGCCTTTCCCTAGGCGTCGACATCGAGCCCGTGCCCGCACCGAGCACCGAGGCCGGTTGGAACAACCGGCCGGACATCAGCAGCCGTGTCATGACACCCGAGGAGCTGGCCGCGCTGGCTTCCGTTCCAGAGGCCGGGCGCCGCCTTGAAGTCGTCCTGCATTTCTCGATCAAGGAGTCGCTGTACAAGGCCATCAACCCGCTGGTGGGACGCTACGTCTCGTTCCAGGAAGCGACGGTCCTTCCCCGTCCCGATGGCAGCGTGGGCGTGACCCTGACCCTCACCCAGCACGAGGGCCCCTTCTCCGTGGAGGCCCGCTGGTCGCAAATCGACGGACATCTCCTGACCACCGCAGCCGTGCGACCGCGTTGATGGCTCACGGGATGAAGCGATAGAGCGCGTGCAGGTCGTACTGGCCGCGCCCGACCAGCTGAAAACGCTCGGGATGGCGCAGGACGATTTGCCGTTCAGGGGGCGCGGGCTCACCCAGGAAGACCAGGTCGATGCCTAAGCGGCGAAGCCGCGCGATCCAGGCGCCATCGTCCATCTCCCGGCGCACGCGCTCGGCATCCTGGTAGTCGATGATGGGACCATCGCCCCGAGCAATGGGGACGTAGAGCACGCGATTTTGCAGGTTGGAGCCGAGCAACGGGTAGCGAAGACCGTTGTGACCCAAGCCATCCCAGCCATAGCAAGCGGCAATGCGATGCGACCTGCCGTCGTCTGCCGCCCGCCACAGGGGCCAGGCCGCGGCGTACTCGGGTCGGGTGAATTGCATGATGAAGGCGGGCGGCGAGGCTGCCGCTCCCCGGTAGATCCGGTAGCGAAAATCCTCTCGGATCTTGGCCAGCGACGCGAGCAGAACCATTCCCGCGATTGCCAGCATAGCGGGCATGCCCCATGCGTGCCGGCGGCGCAGCGCGGGGAATCGAGCGAAAACGAGCAGTGCAACGACGGCGATGGCCTGGGACAAAGCGAGCCAAGGCGCCAGCTCTGAGATTGCTTCCAACATCGGATCGGCCATGCCGGATGGCCAGGCAAGGACCAGGTTGACGACAACCGCGAGGACCATGCACACCGAGGCCGTGCGATTGCGCAAGCCAGCCCCCAGGATGGCCAGCGTCGCGGGCAATGGCAGAAGCAGGCGTCCGAGGTTGGGAAGCCACATGGCGCGCTGGCCGGCAAGATCCTTCGACATGAGACCAAGCAGGGGAAGGATGGCCAGCAGTACGAGAGCGAGTGAAGGGAAGAATCGTTGGTTCCTGGGGATGCTCCCCACCCTCAGGATGCCGGTCAGAAGGGCGACGCAGCCAAGCGGAACGAGGATGATCAGCGCGGGTCCGAATCCGACGAATTCCACCCCGGGCACCGAAAAGGGGATGGTCAGCGATTCCGCGAGCGCGACGGTGGAGGCCCATCGCGGATTGGTCACGCCCAGGTCGCCGGCAAGGAGCGCATGAAGCTGGTGGTTGCCAGCGCTTACCACCCACCCAGCCAGAGTGACCCGGAATGGGTAGAACGGGGAGCCGCGTTCGATCCAGATCCGCAGGTAGTGGGGACCCGCCATCAACAGCGCCCATGCCCCTGCCCAGAGCACGGCGCGTAGGCGCGACAGCCGGGGAGCCAGGGAGCCGGGCGCGACCAGCACGAAGCCAACCGCAAGACAAGCAACGGGAACGCCACTCCACTTGGAGGACGCGACAAGCCCCGCCGTGGCCCCCACAAGCACGGCTTCCGCGCGCCCACGACGCCGAAACAGCAGCAGCAAGCCGGAACCCAGCGCGAGAAACGCCAGAAGAACGAACATGTCGGAGTAGCCACTCACCATCTCGCCGAGCAAGGCGGGCAGGAAGGCAATGAGCAGAGCCGCGCGGAATGCCTGCATGCGCGTGGCCTGGAGCAAGCGCGCGAGGGCATACGCCGCGAAGCCGCACGCGGCCCACAGCCCGATGCCGACGAAGGGAAGGCCAAAGTCGGTGTGCAGGAATAGCATCGACCACGCGCCCGGCGCCTCGGCGGCGTCGGGGTAATAGGTGAGGTACCCCAATTGATCCGGCGCCAGGGTGCGGACCTTGAACCCGTATTGCACCCACTCGGCCGATTTGAACGCGTGGTAGGTCAGCGTGTCCCAGGTCAGCGGCGGCGAGACCATCCCCCCCAGCGCGCGCGCGATCGCCGCCACCGCCGCCCATCCAAGCAACATGCGATGCACCCACGAGCCGGTGACTTCCCGGAAGGCCGCGACAGCAAGCTGGAGGTCAGAGCGAAGCTCGCGGGCCGCGCGGCTACCGTCGAAGCGTCGATGCGCGAGCACGGCCAGCAACAGCATCGCGGGCAGTGCGACCCGGGGGCGAAAGAGATGCAACCCCCAAAGCGCGCAGCTATTCAGGACCACGAGGAGCCCATGCTGGAGCACCAAGGTGATCGACAGTGTCGCCATGAAGCGCGCGGAAGCGCGCGTCTCGCCGAGCCCACGGCAAACCAGCAGATAGGCCACCCAGGCGGCGGCGAACAGGAACGTCAGGCCCAGCGTGGACCGAAAGAGCGTGGGAAGGACGAGATCAGAAACCACCAAATTCAGTGCGAAACCCTATCACGAATGCTGCACGAGGCCCTGGCCAGACGAGCCGCGCGGCCCCGACATTCGCCGGCGTCATCGAGGGCGCACGAGCTCCCAATGCACGAGCGGCGAAGTCTTGTCCACGAGGATGCGGACACCCCTTGCGCCGATGACGGCGTAGTTCTCGCGGCACCAATCGCTCAAGCTCTGCGTTCCCCAGGTGCACAGTGGCATCCCCATCCACTGAATCACGGTCGGGCGTTTCTGCTTGAGCGAATAGTCGAGATCGTACTTGTTGTGCCCGGGCATTCCGCCTTGCGTGGCCCAGGCAGGACCGCGACGAACGGGAAGGTCTGCGATGGTCGGGTCGCACTTGCCCAAGGGGTCGATGGCGCGACGTTGCGAGTAGTAGGGGATCACGCCCGCGTAGAAGGAGGCCACGGTGGCGTCTTCACGCGTCAGCTTCCGAATGGCGAGCGCCACATTGACGCCCGTAGCAGATTCACCACTGTAGATCGGCGTCAGGGTGAAGAGATCTGCGATGTAAAGCGATACCGTCCAGCGCAGGAGCAGCAAGAAAGTCGTTCCCAAAACGCAAGCGGCCCACGAGCCGCCGCGTGGCAGTCTATCGAGGAACAGCACCACCGAGACCGCAAAAGCGATCATGAGCAACACGGCGGCGGGCGCCGGGAATCGAACGTAGAGCGGCCAGGCATCTCCGCCCACCAGCACCTGGTAGATGGCGTACGCGACGAAGAGAAGCAAGAATTCCGCGACATGCCCCGTGTCCGCGAACGGCCGGCCGTCGTCTGCTTGGGGCTCACGACCGGCACTCGGTCTACGCCGAAGCGACCACAGAACGAAGAGCCCGACGGCCAACACCAACCATCCCGCCCAGAGCAGGAACGGCTCGGAGAACTTCCAGCCGTTCTTCATGTCTTCCGCCAAGCTCAGCCCCTGCAACTTCAGGCGATAGCTGTTGGAATACCATTGCCCGTAGTAGACCAGGCGAAAGACCTGGTAGCCCAACACCGGCGCGACGAACAGCCCCGCCTCGGCCGCGAGATTTCTCATCGACAGCGTGCCTGTCTGCCGGCGCCGCGCGAATTCGAACGGGTAGAACACCCCCACGAACAGAACGCTCTCGGGCCGTAGCAGACAGGCAAGCGAAAGCAGGATGGCAATCCACCGGCAACGGCGTGTCGTCGGATGCGAGCGCAGGGAGAGCAGCACCACGAAGAGCAAGAGCGGCACGACAAGACCGGTCTCCATGCCCATGATCGACCAGTAGAAGAGCGGATAGAATGTCAGCGTGAGCGAGACCGCGCCGAGCGCTCCCACATCCCGCCCCTTGCTGCCTTCGAGCAAACGGCCTGTGATGAGCGCGACCAATAGGAGGTCGGCGAGCGCCAGCAACAACCCGAAGATCTGCACCGCAGCCACCGCGTGTAGGCGCCCGAACAGGGCAATGAAGCCTGCCAGCACGAAGACCCACAGCGGGCTCGAGAAGCCCTCCACGCGCTCGCCCGGGTTCCACACCAAACCATGGCCCGCGACCAGGTTGTCGGCGTAGCGCATCGTGATCATGCCGTCGTCGAACAGGGAGAAATAGCGATGACCATCGAACGCGACCATGGACGAGTGACCGATCATGATGGCGCCAACGACGACGCCGATGCACATCACGCCCCACCACAGCATGGCCGATGCGCGGGAGTGGAAAGGCCAGCACATGGAAAGCCGCTAGGAACCGAGTAGCTTGCGCAGGATTTCGTTGACGATCTTGGGGTTGGCCTTGCCGCCCGTTTCCTTCATCACGTTGCCCACGAAGAAGCCCATCAGCTTGGCATTGCCGCCGCGGAAACGCGCGACCTCGTCGGGACTGCGCTCGACCACGCGCTTGCATGCGTCCTCGATGACCGCCGTATCGGAGACCAGGCTCACCGATTCCGCGGCGACGATCTCGCCGGCACGACGCCGCTCCTGCCACATGCGGCCAAAGACCTCCTTGCCCAACTTGCCCGACAGCGTGCCCTTCTCGACCAGCTCGACCAGCTCGGCCAGGGCCGCTGGTGGCACGGGCACGTCCCTGCCCGAGAGCTTGCGCGGATCCTCGACCCGGCCCAGCACCTCGTTGATGAGCCAATTGGCGATCTTCTTCGGATAGGCGGGGGCGACGGCCAAGGCAGCGTCGAAGTAGTCGCCAATCTGCCGCTCGGACACCAGAACGGTCCCATCCTGCGCAGACAGGCCCAACCCCGCGTAACGGGCGTGGCGTGCCTCGGGCAGCTCGGGCAGGGCCGCCTTTGCCCGCGCCAGCCACGCCTCGTCCACCGCCACTGGAGGCAGATCCGGCTCGGGGAAGTAGCGGTAGTCGTGGGCCTGCTCCTTCGAGCGCATGGACGCCGAGATGCCGCGATCGGGATCCCACAGCCGCGTCTCCTGCACCACCACCTCGCCGCGGGCAAGTAGCGTCTTCTGGCGCGCGATCTCGTGCTCGATGGCGTCGCGCACGTTCTTGAAGGAGTTGATGTTCTTGAGTTCGGCCTTGGTGCCGAGCTTGCTTTCGCCGCGTGGACGGATGGACACGTTGGCGTCGCAGCGAAGCGAGCCTTCCTCCATGTTGCCGTCGCTGATGCCCAGGTAACGCACCAGCGTGCGGATGGCGCGCACGAACTCCGCGGCCTCGTCGGCCGAGCGCATGTCGGGCTCGCTGACGATTTCACAAAGTGGCACACCCGCGCGATTGTAGTCGACGAAGGAGACGCCGCTCGGGTCGTGGATGTTCTTGCCTGCGTCGTCCTCCATGTGGATGCGCGTGAGCCGCACCTGCCTCGCCTGGCCGTCGAGGCGAAAGCTCACCACCCCACCCTCGCACAGGGGCTCGTCGTACTGCGAGATCTGGAAGCCCTTGGGCAGGTCTGGATAGAAGTAGTGCTTGCGCGCGAACCGGCAGCGCGGCCGGATGTGCGAACCGACCGACAGTCCCAACCGGACCGCCGCATCCACCGCCTCGCGGTTGAGGACCGGCAGGGCTCCGGGCAGCCCCAGGCAAACCGGGTCGGTGTGCGCGTTGGGCTCCGCGCCGAAGGCCGCCGAGGAGATGGAGAAGATCTTGGTGGCGGTGGCGAGTTGGACGTGCACCTCGAGTCCGATGACCGCCTCGTAGTTGTCTTGCTTCATGTCTTGCCTGGCCTGGCTCATGCTGGATCCTTGGGCAGACGCTTGTGCCACTCGGTGCGCGCCTCGTAGGCGCCGGCGATGCGGAACACGGCCTCTTCTCCCAGCGGCGGGCCAATGGTCTGAAGGCCAATGGGCAACCCCGCCCCCGTGAAACCGCAACACTGCGACAGCGCCGGCACGCCCGCCAGCGGCGGAGCCACGGTGTAGATGTCGGCCAGATACATCTGCAACGGATCCGCCGCGCGTTCGCCCAGCTTGAAGGCCGGCGTGGGCGAGGTCGGTGTGACCAGCACGTCGCACTTCTCGAACGCCGCCTCGAAATCGTCGGCGATGAGCCGGCGCACGCGCAACGCCTTGCCGTAGTAGGCCTCGTAGTAGCCGGCGCGCAGCACGTAGGTGCCAAGCACGATGCGCCGCTTGGGCTCGGCACCGAACCCCTCGCCGCGCGTCTTGGCGTAGAGCTCCTCGAGCGTGCCCGCTTCGGCGGTGCGGTGGCCGTAGCGGACGCCGTCGTAGCGGGCCAGGTTCGACGACGCTTCCGCAGTGCAGATGAGGTAGTAGGTGGCGATGGCGTACTCGGTGTGGGGCAGCGACACCGGGACCAGGTTCGCGCCCGCGCGGCCGATCTCGTCGAGCGCCGCGCGCACGGCGGCCTCGACCTCAGGGGCCATCCCGGCGCCGAAGTATTCCCTGGGCACGCCCACGCGCATGCCGGCCAGCCCTGCCTTGCTCGCCTGCCGGTACCGACCGACGGGTTGCGGTATCGAAGTGCTGTCCATCGGATCGTGGCCTGCAATGACTTCCAGCAGCGCTGCCGCGTCCTCGACGGTGCGGCCGAACGGCCCCGGGTGGTCCAGCGACGAGGCGAAGGCGATCACGCCATAGCGCGAGACGCGCCCATAGGTCGGCTTCACGCCAACCACGCCGCACAGCGAGGCCGGCTGTCGAATCGATCCGCCGGTGTCCGTCCCCAGCGTGCCCGCGCACAGCGACGCAGCCACCGCGGCAGCCGATCCGCCCGACGAACCGCCGGGAACGCGCTCGAGATCCCAGGGGTTGTGCACGGGATGAAAGGCACTGTTCTCGTTCGACGAGCCCATGGCGAACTCGTCCATGTTGATCTTGCCCAAGCTGATGGCGCCGGCTGCGGCCAGGCGCCCGGAAGCCGTGGATTCGTAAGGAGGGATGAAGCCCTTCAGAATCTTCGATCCCGCGGTGGTCTCGATCCCGCGCGTGACGTAGATGTCCTTGAGCCCGATGGGCACCCCGCCGAGCGGGCCCACAGCTTCACCCGCTGCGATCTTGCGGTCGACGGCGTCCGCGGCCCGCCGCGCCCCCTCATGGTCGACCAGCAGGAAGCAGCCGAGCTTGGGGTCGAGTCGGCCGATGCGGTCGAGGTAGGTCTCGACCAGATCGCGCGACTTCCATTTCCCGGCGGCCACGCCTTCGGCCAGCGCGGTCAGAGACGCACCCCGAACGTCGGGCACCACGACTAGGCGCCCCCCGTGCCAGGCACGATGCGCGGGACCTCGAACACGTTCTCGCGGCGGCGCGGCGCATTCTGCAGCGCCTCGTCGATGGTCAGCGACTGTCGCACTTGGTCTGGCCTCGTCGGGCAATCGAAGGGGACCGCGTGGGTCATGGGCGACACATTCGCAGTGTCGAGGCCCTTGACGGTTTCGATGTAGCCGAGGATACCATCGAGCTCGTGGGTCAGGCGCTCGACCTCGGCCTCATCGAGCCGAAGCCGGGCCAGAGCGGCGATCTCGCGGACTTCCTCAGGATTGATTCTTGGCATTTCGACGGTTTTCTACCATCTTTCTCCCCGCTTCCACTCCGGCCACCCGATTGACGCGCAAGACCTAGTGTAACGCAGCGAATCTGACTATAATAATGGGCTGTCTGCTGATGCTGTTCCCCACACCTCAAAGTACCTCGACCCACATGCCCCGCGGCAGGGATCTGCTCGTCTTCGCTCTTTCCGCCTTTCTCCTCGGGGCCGGTTGTGACACCGGCACGCACGCCAAGGACGCCTCCCCCATCACCAGCCAGCGGCTGTCGCAGGTCTCAATCCGACTCGACTATCCGAGTGGCGGTGCCGCCGCGGTGTCCGTGCTGGCATTCCGCGCCGAGGCCATCGACATGCCGGCGTCCGATGCACTCGGCGCGGTAGATCCCCTGGTGGTTCCCGCGCCTGAGTCCGCTTGCGAGCTGCGCGACGTGGCGGGTACCGCACGCGCCTTGCGCGCGCAGGGTGGGATGCTCAACTTGCAAGAGTTCGGTGGTGTCTTGCTGCAAGTCGCCGACGACGAGGCTCTGCGCCCCGCCCCGCGGGTCTATCCCCCCCTGGCCGACGTGGTCGGCGGCGTGATCGCCGAGGCCGGGCCGCTCGATCTTGGCTCCGTCCCGGAGAGCTTCACCTTGGCGATTCCCTCCGGGGCCGAGAAGCATGCGATGGTCAGACTGGCCGTGCCGGCCGCGCCCACAATCACCGATGCCACCAGCGCACCGCTCGACGCACGAACCAACATGAACATGAAAGGTGACCTGCTCCTCCGGGTATCAGGACCACCGCGGACCTTCCTCGAAATTCGTCCCTTCGGCGCACCTTCCGCCATCGCCTGCGCCGTGACCGCGGGTGGCTGGGTCGTTGTCCCGCACGATCTTCTGGCCAAACTCGTCGCCACCGCAGGGCGCGCCCCGGTTTCGTTCGAAGCCGTGTGGCGTGAGAGCCGGCTTTTGCAGGCCGGGAGCGAAGCCACCCGCGTTTCGTTCGAGGCTCGCTCTTCAGCGGTGCTGGAACTTCGCCCGTGACCCCGGCCACGGGCACGCGCAACCTACGGCGCCACGACCGCAAGAACGTGCTCGTCCCGGTCGTGGTGCGCGCGGCGGGAAACAAGATTCAGGCCGGTCTGCGCCTGGACACCGGGGATCTCTCGGAAGGCGGACTCTTTTTGCGCTCCGATCTCCTCTTCGAGGTGGGCGAGGACCTGACACTGGAAATTCCCGTTGCGGGTGGCAAGACGACAACCGCGACCGGTCGCGTGGCTTGGGTCACGCGGGGAACCGGCAAGAAAGCCTCCGCGGGCATGGGCATCGAATTCGCACGCCTATCCGCACATGATCGGCGCGCATTGGCCGACAGCCTGCGCGCGCTGGCGAAAACTGGGACCGAGAAATAGATCTCGGCACAAATCAGGAGCCCCCATGGCAGAGACGCTTGACGAGCTGACATACGACTACGAGGACGAGGGCGTTCTGGTGCGCAAGCAGCTCGAGAAGGTCGTGCTGACCAAAGGCTCGTGGGCCACCCTGATGTTCCTGTACCAGGAGCTGGACAAGGCATCGGGCGCCTTCCGCCCGCCGAAGATCGCCATCGTGCGCTTCAAGAAGTTCAAGGGCTCCTACCGCAAGCAATCGTCCTTCAACGTGTCGAGCGAAAAGCAAGCGCGCCAGATCACGGAAGTCTTCGAACAGTGGTATCCCAAGATGATCGCGGCGGCCGCGGCGGGCGAACCGGCCGCCAGCGACGACTCTGCCGAGGTTGCGGATAGCGACGGGTAGGCGCGCAACCCTACTTTTTCCAGAAGCCGCCCTTCGACCCGCCCTTGGCTTCCCCCTTGGCCCCGGACTTGCTCGTCGGTGCCTTGCTCTTGCGCATCTCGATGAGGCGAAGCTCGCGGCTTGCCTCGATGAACGCATTGTCGATCTGCACGGCCTCGCGGAACGCCTGCTCGGCTTTGGGAGATTCGTTCAAGAACTTCCACAGCTGTCCCACCCAGTAAAATCCGCGAGCGAACTTGGGCCGCTCCTTGAGCACTCCCTCGAGGATCCTCAGCGTTTCGCGCACGACCACTTCCTTGCGCGCGCGCGGATCGTCGAAACGCGACCAGGCCAGGTATGCCTGGTATTGCGGCTCGCTGGGATTGCTCTGGACCGCGGCCGCGAACGACTCGATGGCCTTAGGATAATCACCCTTCTTGAGATAAACCTCCCCCTTCAAGAAGGTATTCTCCGCCTCGAGCAGCGAGGGCAGGTTCTGCTGGACCTGAGCACCCGGGGCCAGCGACGATACGTACTCCGCCCGCCGTGCCGGATTGCCCAGCACCATCGCCGCCTCGTTGATGCGGGCCAGGATGCGCTCGGCGAGTGGCTGTAGATCGGACAGCCCAGCACTGGTCAGGCGATCTGGGTGAAACTGGCGAGCGGCGCGAACGAAAGCGATGCCCACTTCGTCGGCGCTGGCGTTCTGCCCGACCCCCAGGATCTCGAAGTGCGTACTCTTGTCGAGCTTGTGGGCCATCTCCTGGATGTTCGCGCGAACCACTTCTGGCCCGGGCACCGTCGCGACGGCGCCAGTCATTGGTTTGGCCGGCGTAGCCGGTATCGCCCTCACCCCGGGGCGCATCGCGGATACGAAAGGGGCGCGCACCACGGGAGTGGCGGGACGGTTGGGCACCGCAACGCCCCTACCATCGGCCACGCTCCCGTTGGGAACGGAGGGTGTTCTTGACGGGGACGGGACCGTCACTGCGGGGATCGAACCGCCAGGACGCACTGGCGCTGGCCGGACCGGCGCGGACGCTGGCACCGCAGTAGCGGCCGGCGCGGCCGGCGCAGCGGGCGCAGCGGGCGTAGCGGGCGTAGCGGGCGATGATGCTGCGGCGGCGGCGGCGTAGGGCGGCGCCGAGGACGCCGCGGTTTGCACGGACGCGGCCGACGGTACGGGCCCGGATCCGGACCCTTCCGCGGGCTTTGGAATCTCTCCGGACCCGAAGGCATCGAGATTGAATACCGCTCCAGACTCGGTGGAAATACCTGGGACGCGATAGATCCCGCTCTGGGTCGAGCGAAACGTGGCGTGCGAGCCGTTGGTATCCGTGGGCTGCTGGGTCAGGGCCTCACGCTCCAGCGAATCGCAATAGTAAAGGGCCAGCACCACCGAGCGAACCTCGAACGGCCGGGACGTCACGGAATCGAGCTCGTCGAGCGTCATCCAACCCTTGCGCAAAGACCCGACGATCGCATCTGTCGGGGAAATCCCCAGCGCCGCGACGAATCCTGGCGAGATGTCGGCCAAGCGGAAGCGCTGGTCGACGAGACGGGCGAGCTCGCGCGTAACACGAGGTAGATCGTAGGCTGCGCGGATTCCCGGATAGAACACGCTGCGCGGATCGACGCGCATGAGCGGTAGATCTCCCCCTTCGCCAAAACCGTGCGTCGAGAGGTAGACGGAGTAGGTGCCCTCGGCGACGAAGAACAACCGGGTCAACTTGCGCGTCACTTGGGCCTTCAAGGCCTGGGCCAGCTTCTCCCTGTCGAGGGCACCCATGCGTTCGAGAACATCGCCGAGGCGGTTCCCCTCGCTGACCTGGGCGCTGGCATGGGTAACGATCTCTGCCGGCACCAAACCGTATTCGACGAGCAGATTGTCCAGACGATCGGTGTCGACCGGTCTGCCCACGTGAACGGGCGAGCCCTCGCGCAGGTAGACCTCGCTTTCATCCTGAGTCTGATCCGCGATGACGAAGTGGCCAGTGAACTTCTTGCGGTAGAGCTGTTGCAACAAACGCGGCAGGGGCCGCTCTTTGAGCGTCCCTTGCGCTGCTGTCTGCATGTTGACCTCCGGCAATGTTTCCCCGCTCGCTGGTATCTTGAACTTGGCGAATGATTTCGCCGGAGTTTCCCCGGTGTCAATACAAATGCTGGGGCCCGCGCCGTCGTGTAAAGTACCTACCCCGTGGCCGTGGCCGTCTTCGTCAATCCGGGTTCCCGCGCCAACCGTCGGGATCCTGGCTGTGCCGGGCGATTTGCCAGGATTTTGGGGGACATGGGCCGGGTGGTCGCGCCATCCAGCCTCGAGCTGCTGGCCGAGGAAGCTTGCCGGACGGCCGCGCAGTCGCCAGCGGTGATCGGCATCCACGGCGGCGATGGCACGCTACACCGCACGCTGTCCGCTCTGATTGCCGCGTACCAGCCGCGCGCCTTGCCGCCACTGGCCATCCTGCCGGGCGGCACCATGAACGTGGTGGCTTCGTCACTCGGCATCCGGGCCAGACCCGAGGATGTGCTGACGGAACTGGCCGCGAACCAGGGTCAGGGCGTCCTGCCGACTACCTTGTCACGCCGCTGCCTGCGCGTGGGCAAGGACTATGGCTTCATCTTTGGCAATGGTCTGCTCAGCAATTTTCTCGAGGAATACTATGCCCGTGGCAGCTACGGAGCCTCGCGAGCGGTGTGGATTGTGTTCCGTATTCTGCTTTCTCTGGCCACCACGCGCCGCTACGCGCGGCGGGTCTTCCGCCGCTTTCGCGGCCGCGTCCACGTCGATGGCAGTCAGCTCGCGCGCACCCGCCTGACCAGCATCGGCGCAGCCACCGTGACCGAAGTCGGCTTCCGCTTCAAGCTGCATCACCGTGCCGACGACGACCCGAACCGTATGGGCGGCTTGGCCATCCACGGCGGACCGCTTTCGTTGCTGCTCGACGTGCTCGATGTGCGACTGGGCCGTGGCCTGTCGCCCAAACGCGCCGAAAGCTTCGTGGCCAGCAAGATCCTCATCGAGCCCGAGGCTGCGGAATCCACCTACACCCTGGACGGCGATCTGTACGTCGCCCGTGGCCCCTTCATCGTGGAGGTGGGACCCGCCCTCGAAATCGTCAAGCCGAGGACAAGGCAAGGTTGAAATGAGCGCCGGGGCAACGGTAGCATAGGCTTCTTCATGAGTACGTCCTTCCCCATGGACGGGAAACGGGTCCGCTTCTCGGGCGACACCAATGTCGGCATGAAGCGCGACCACAACGAGGACTCGTTCTACCTACCCTCGAACGAGCGCCTGGCCATCGTGGCCGACGGCATGGGGGGACATGCCTCGGGCGAGGTGGCCAGCCGCATGGCGGTCGACGCCATCGTCGGCTATTTCCGTGAAACCGAGAGCGAGCAGGAATTGACCTGGCCCTTCAAGGTGGACCGCGGTCACGGGCGCAACATCAACCGCATGACCACGGCCATCAAGCTAGCCAACCAGCAGATCTTCGAGGAGGCCGAACGCAAGCCCGAATGCCACGGCATGGGCACCACCGTGGTGTCGGCCATGTTTCTCGACGACGTGCTCATCGTCGGCCACGTGGGCGACAGCCGCCTGTACCGCGTGCGCGACGGCGCCATCGAGCAAGTCACCGAGGATCACTCCTTGCTCAACGACTACATCCGAATGAAGCGGCTCAGCGAGAGCGAGATCGCCGCATTTCCACACAAGAACGTCATCGTGCGCGCTCTCGGCATGAAGAGCTCCATCGAAGTCGACATCATCACCGAGCATCCTCGCTTGGGCGACCTTTACGTGCTGTGTTCCGATGGCCTGTCCGGCATGGTTTCGGACGCGGACATCGCCGCGCTGGCCATGGAAGAAGGCGACCTCGACAAGCTGTGCGAACGCCTCATCTCGTCGGCCAACGGCAACGGCGGCATCGACAACATCACGGTCGTCTGCGCGCGGCTCGAACCGCTGTAGCCTCGCCGTTGCCTGTGTCAACGCTTGATCAGAATATCGCGGCCGGCCCGGATCCAGAGACGGCCCGTCTGCGCCTAGAGCAACTGCGTGACTTGGGCGCCGAGATTCCGTCGCATGGCGATGGAGCGACGGTGCTGGCTGCGATGCTCGCAAGCGGCACCTACCTGCCCGGGCTCCTGCAAAGCGATCCCGGCCGCCTTTCCCGCCTGCTCGCCGACCCCTGGCTACACCAGGAAAAGCCGCGTGATCTGGTGGCCCGCGAAGTCGAGGGCGCCTGCCGAGGGGCGAGCTCCTTCGCCGACCTGCAGCGAAGGCTGCGGCGACACAGCCAAGTCGAGATGTTGCGCCTGGGTGCCCGTGAGATTGGCGAGGGGGTCGGCGGCCACGCGCTGACCGACCCGCAACACGGCCTCACCTTGAAAGTGGCGTGCGAGCTGGCCGCCCTGGCCGACGCCTGTCTGGGCAGCGCCGTGCGCTTCTGCGAAGCCGAGCTGAGGGCAGGTTTCGGCGCGCCGGTGTGCAACGATTCCGCGCCCGGCTTCTCGGTCATCGCCATGGGCAAGCTGGGCGGCGAGGAGCTCAACTTCTCGTCGGACATCGACGTCATCTATGTCTACGCCTCGGACGACGGCCAGGCCGGGTCGCTGTCGCTGCACGAGTACTACGCGCGCCTGGCCAAGGCGGTCACGCGCGCGCTCGGAGAGAGCACCGGCGAGGGCATGGTCTTTCGCGTTGATCTTCGCTTGCGCCCCGAGGGACAGAGCGGGGCCATCTGCAATTCACTGGCGGCGGTGGAGAGCTACTACGAGAGCTTCGGGCGAACCTGGGAGAGGCAGGCCCTTCTGCGCGCCCGCCACAGCGCGGGCGATCCCTGGCTGGGACAGGCCTTCCTCAAGACCGTCGAACCGTTCGTGTATCCGCGCCTGATCGGCACCAGCACCATCGAGGACGTTCGCTCCTTGCGCCGCATGTTCGTCGCGAAGTCCGCGGAATCGTCGTGGAACGTCAAGCTCGGCACTGGGGGAATCCGCGACGTCGAGCTCGTCGCCCAGGTGTTACAGCTGCTCTACGGCGGCAAGCGGCCAGACTTGCGCGACCGCACGACCCTGCCCGCGCTGCAGAAGCTCGCCCTGGCGGGCCTGCTCTCCGGTCAGGAAGCCCGAACGCTCTCCCAAGCCTACCGCGCTTGGCGCAGGATCGAGCACCGCCTCCAGCTCGAGCAGGGCCGCCAGACCCACGCACTGCCTTCCACCGTGGAGGATCTGGATCTGCTTGCCCGCCGACTCGGTTTCGCCAGCGCCGAGCTGTTCATGACCACCATCGATGAGCGGCGCAGGGAGGTTTCGTCCATCGCCGACACGCTGGGCGAGCCGGCCGCCGCGCCGGCGCCCGAGGTCCTGCGACTGATGGCGCCGGCCGCGTCCGCGGAGGAGCTCGAGTCCGACCTGGCCAGGGCCGGGTTCCGCAATTTCGAAGAGAGCGCCTACCGCCTGGAGATCTCGGCGGGCCGAATGCCGCCGGAATGGCTCGCGGAGGCCATCGCTTCCCCCGATCCGGATCGCGCGCTCGCGCGATTCTCCGACCTCGCCACGCGGGCCTCGTTCGGCATCTTCGCCATGCTGAACGAGGATCGTCAGCTCTTGCGCATGCTGGCCGGGCTCTTCGGCACCAGCGAGCGACTTTCCCGCCACCTCATCACGCATCCCGATGTGTGGTCCGGCCTGACCGCCGGGCTGGGCGCACCACGGCCGGAGCTCGCCGCATGGAAGGCGCAATTCTCTGCGCGTTTGGGCGATTGCGATTACGAGGCCGCGTTGCGACTCATGCGGCGTTTTCAAGCCGAGGAGATCCTGCGCATCGGCCTGCACGACGTGGCCGGGGAGATCGCGCACGAGGAAGTCTCCGCCCAACTCGTCCGGCTGGCCGAAGCGTGCGTGGAGGAATCCGCGCGCAGAGTCGCCGCCGATCTCTCGGCTCGTCACGGCTCGCCCGACGCCGAGCTCACCATCCTGGTGCTCGGCAGCTGTGGCGCCAAAGAGATGCGCTATGGCTCCGATCTGGAGCTGGTCTTCCTCTACGAAAAGGAAGGCACGACCAACGCGGGCATGGATCACCAGGAATGGTTCGCGAGGCTCGCCCAGCGTCTCATCGGCGCGCTTGGCGCACTACTCGAAGAGGGCCGCCTGTACACCGTGGACACGCGCCTGCGGCCCTCGGGCTCGCAGGGACTGCTGGTGACCAGCTACCGTGCCTTCGAGGCGTACCACCACGAACAAGCCGCGCCTTGGGAACGCGTCGCCCTCCTGCGCGGCCGGCCGGCCTGCATCCTTCCCGCCGCGGGCGAGCGCGCCCCTTCCGAATTCGCTGCCCGGCTTGCCACCTTGACCTACCAGTCAGGTCCTCCCGAAAGCGCCCTGCGCGACGAGCTTCTGCGCATGCGCAAGAGTATCGAGCAGGAACGCGCGGGGCGTGGCCCCCTGCACTTGCGCTTCAGTCCCGGAGGCCTAACCGATCTCGAATTCGTCGCGGCCTGGGAGCAACTCCGCCATGGCTGCGACAACCCGGCCCTGCGCACCACCAACCCCTTCGATGCGCTCAGCGAGGTGGCCAGCCGGGGAGGCATCGATGCGCGCCTTCTCGATCACTACCGCTTCCTCGCCCGTGCGTGTCTGCGGCTGCGCCTGCTGCGGGAATACTCGGACGATCGGTTGGCGCCGGCTGACGAGCAGCCTTTGGCCCGCAGCCTCGGCTTGGGTCAGGCACAACTCACCGGCGAAATATCCGCCCGCATGGCCGAGGTGCGAGCCGCGTTCGAAAAGACGTTCGCCACTGCAACGTAGCAGCGTCGCCGCGGGGAGAACGGCATGCGAAGCTCTACGCCCTACGGAGCCTTTGTCAGGTTGCGCTCGCTTGCGGCGATCACGTCGTAGATGGTCTTGGCGTCGTGGGCGGCCAGCACTGCCTCGACTGCCTGGGTGGTGGCGAACATGTTGGACAGCTTGGCCAACCAGGGCAGGTGTAGCTCGTTGAAACGCAGGCCGAGCACGAAGAAGAGGTGGGTGGGCTTCCCGTCGAGGGCATCGAAGTCGATGCCCTCCTTGGAGCGCCCGAGCACCATGAAGGGCTTGGCGACCTGCTGGGGATTGCGCTTGATCGTGTGCAGGAAAGCGATGCCCCGACCAGGAGCGCTGGGCATGATGTTCTCGCGCTCGATGAGCGCGCCCATGAACCAGGTCTTGTCGCGCACCAACGCCAGCTCCATGGCCAGCCCAGCCAGCTCCTCGATCGCCGCGTTCTTGGTCGTGGCATTCATCTCGGGCAGGATGTGCGAAATCTCGAAGCAGCTTGCAAGCTGCAGCATGGCACGCGGCGAGACCACCGGCTTGGGCTCGTCAATCATCCGTGGCGCCACACCCAACATCTGATCGTCGAGCCAGGTGTCGATCATGGCCTTGCGAAAGCGCCATTGGTTGCCGACCTTCACGCCCGGCAGGCTTCCATCGGTCACCAGGCGCAGCACGGTTCGCTCGTTGAGGTTCAGGTACCCCGCGAGCTGCTTGATGGTCATCAGCCTGTCGTCCATCGGCTTCCTCAGCGCCAGCAAACACATACATCGGGCTTGACTCTGGCGTCAATACGCGTAGAAGTACGCAGGATTACGTAGAAGTGCACTCGATTTCGTTGACCGTCACCCTAGTTTCGCTGCTTGTCTTGTTCGGCAGCGCGTTATCCGCCGCCGTGGCCAGGTCCAATCGCGCCGCGCTAGCCGTGGGCGCCGCCGGCGCACTGCTTGGCAGCGTGCTCGGACTGGCCGGCGCCGCGCTCGCCATGCTGACTGGCACCCGAGTGGACTCGACCCTCCCGTGGGACCTTCCCGTGGGCAACCTCAGGCTCGGCATCGATGCACTTTCGGCTTTCTTTCTCCTCTGCATCTTCGTGGTGTGCGGTCTGGCGGCCCTCTACGGGGTCGGCTACCTGCGGGGGTACGGCGACCGCCGCCGCCTTTGGCCGGCCCTCGTCGCCTTCAATCTGCTCGAGGCCGCCATGGTGCTGGTGGTGCTGGCGCGCGACGGCGTGTGCTTCCTGCTCGCCTGGGAGATCATGTCTATCGCCTCGTACTTCCTGGTCACCTTCGAGAGCGAGCGCGACGAGGTGCGCCGGGCCGGCACCACCTATCTCATCGCCTCTCACATCGGCGTGCTGATCCTGTTCGCGCTCTTCGCGCTCTTGGGGCGCGCCGCCGGTAGCTGGGCATTCGCGGATCTGGTGCGCAGTGGAACCCTCGGCGGCAGCAGCCTGTGCTTCGTGCTTGCGCTGGTTGGCTTCGGCACCAAGGCCGGCTTCTGGCCGCTGCACTTCTGGTTGCCTGATGCCCATCCAGCCGCGCCCAGCCACGTGTCGGCGGTGATGTCGGGCGTGATGATCAAGATGGGTATCTACGGCCTTCTGCGTGTGCTCACCTTCCTCGGCTCCGGGCCGGTTTGGTGGGGCGCGCTGGTGGTCATCGTCGGTGTCGTGTCGGGCATCACGGGAGTTCTGCACGCGCTCGCACAGCACGATCTCAAGCGGCTGCTCGCCTACCACAGCGTGGAGAACATCGGCATCATCGCGCTCGGCGTTGGCCTCGGCATGCTGGGTGCTCACTACGGCAACGCGCAGGTCGCAGCGCTCGGTTATGCCGGTGGCCTCCTTCACGTGCTCAACCACGGACTGTTCAAGGGGCTGCTCTTTCAAGGTGCAGGCAGCGTGCTGCACGCAACAGGCACGCGTGACATGAGCTCGCTCGGCGGTCTGCTTCGCCGCTTGCCCCTGACCGGCGGCACCTTCCTCGTGGGTGCCGTCGCCATCTCCGGCCTGCCGCCCCTCAATGGCTTCGTCAGCGAGCTGCTCATCTATCTCGGTGCCTTCTCTGGCGCCGGCGCGTTGCCCAAATCTGCGAGCGCGGTTGCGCTGATGGTGCTGCCCGCGCTCGCGCTCATCGGCGGACTGGCCGCGGCCTGCTTCGTCAAGGCCTTCGGTGTGGTGTTCCTGGGCGAGCCACGAACCACCGCGCCCGCAACGGCGCATGAGGCAGGGCCGGCCATGCGCACGGCCATGGCGACCGGCGCCGTGGTCTGTTTGGCCATCGGTCTGTGGCCCGCCGGGGCCGTCAGACTGGTCTCGGGCGCAGCCGAGCAATTGACCGGCACGGACACGTCGAGGAACCTGGGGCCGTTCTTCAGCATCACCCTGGCGGCCACGGTGGTGGTGGCCCTGATCGCATTGATTGCGGCCCTGCGGGCGGCACTCCTCCGGGCTCGCACGGTGCAAGAGGCTACCACTTGGGCTTGCGGCTATGCCCACCCCTCGCCGCGCATGCAGTACACCGCCACGTCATTCGCCGACCCCGTGCTCATGCCCTTCTCGCACGCCCTCGAAGTCCGCACCCACGGCGGCCCGCCAGAGGGGCCATTTCCGATCGAGGCACACTTCGAGAAGCATCTGGGCGACATGGCGGGCGAGCGGGTATTGGTTCCGCTGTGGCGAAGGTTCCTGCGCCTCAACTCACGCATGCGGGTCATCCAGAGCGGCCGCACGCAGCTCTACTTGACCTACGTGCTGGTAACACTGGTGGGGCTCCTGCTGTGGCAGATCGGAGGCAGCTTCGGTGGTTGAGCTCGGCGCGCTTTCGCTGCACCTGGGGTTGCTGCTCGTGCTGCCGCCGCTCCTGCTCGGCATCATCACCAAGACCAAGTCCATCGCCGCCGGCCGCCGCGGCCCGCCGGTTCTGCAACTCTACCGGGACATCGCCAAGCTGCTCGGCAAGGGCGCGGTCTACAGCAAGACGACGACCTGGATCTTTCGCGCCGGGCCCATCGTCACCCTCGCGACCGCCGTCGGCGCCGGGCTGCTCGCCCCGCTGGTGGGCCCGGCCGCGCCGCTCGCTTTTGCCGGCGACGTCGTGCTCTTCGCCTATCTGCTCGGGCTGGGGCGCTTCTTCACCATGGCCGCCGCGCTCGACACTGGATCGAGCTTCGAGGGCATGGGCGCCAGTCGCGAGGCCGCCTTCGCGGCGCTGGCCGAGCCGACCCTGTTCATGGTCTTGGCCATCCTGTGCATCCCCGCGCGGACTCCGTCGTTCGCTGCTGCCTGGGCCTTCCTGCCCACCCAAGAGTGGATCTCGGCCCACCCGCCCCTCATTGCCGCCGCGGCCGCGCTCTTCGTGGTCATGCTGGCCGAGAATTCGCGTATCCCGGTAGACGATCCCAACACGCATCTCGAGCTGACCATGATCCACGAGGTCATGGTGCTCGATCACGGCGGTCCTGACCTCGCCTTCATCCTCTACGGCGCGTCCATCAAGCTGTTCCTATTCGCTAGCCTCATCGTGCACATCCTGGCCCCCATACCGGCGGGTCCGGCCGGCCTGCCGGTCTTTCTGCTCGGCGTGGCCACCGTGGCCGTGGCGGTCGGCATCGTCGAGTCCACCACCGCGCGGTTGCGCCTGTTGCGGGTGCCACAGTTCCTGATCGGCGCCTCGGTGGTAGCCGCGCTCGGACTGCTGGTGTTGATCTTCCGGGGTACCCCATGAGCGCGTACGTCGATCTGTCCCTCGTGATGGTGCTGCTCACCAGCATCTACGTCGTTTATACGAGCCGGCTCGAGGCCTGCATCAAGGCCATCGCCATCCAGGGCGCGGCGCTGGGCGTGTTGCCCTTCCTCCACTTCGCGCAAGAGCCCAGCTCGAGCTTGCCGCACGCCCTGCTGGTCGGGGGTAGCGCCTTGGCCTTGAAGGCCATCCTGATCCCCATCCTGCTGCTGCGTGCGATGCGCGCGGCGAAGGTCAAGCGCGAGGTCGAGCCGTTCGTGAGCACGCACGTCTCGGTGCTGCTCGCCGCGGGACTGGTGATCCTCGCGTTCGCACTGTCGCCCATGCTGCGGCTGCCGCTCGAAAACGTTGCACCGCTGTACGTGCCGACGGCTCTGGCCACGCTCCTGCTGGGCTTTCTGGTCATCGTCAGCCGGCGCAAGGCCATCACGCAGGTGGTGGGCTACCTGCTGGTCGAGAACGGCGCCTTCGTCTTCGGGCAGAGCGTGGCCGCGCACCTGCCCTACGTCGTCGAGCTGGGCGTGCTGCTCGACT
>Ga0210133_1000107_pt1 | contig 30397 bp, 21 predicted proteins | sample Joice_ThreeSqC_D_2_FD_184874 | JGI IMG/M metagenome (GOLD analysis project Ga0210133, IMG submission 184874) | Wetland microbial communities from San Francisco Bay, California, USA, that impact long-term carbon sequestration - Joice_ThreeSqC_D1... | ecosystem: Environmental > Aquatic > Marine >...
TGGTTCGGTACCCAGAGCGCGGACTGGAGCCGCGGCCATTTCGATTGGTGCGCCAGCCAGTACTATCCGGCGAACCCCGGGGACTTCTCGACCTGGACGCTGAGTGATCAGTGGTACACCGACAACGTCGAAATTCAGGACTATGCGGGCTACCCCGGCGACGCCGGCCTCAAGCAGTTCGTGATCGACACCAGCCGCAACGGCCAGGGCCCGTGGACGCCGGCGACGAGCTATCCCGACAATCAGGACTGGTGCAATCCGCCCGCGCGCGGTCTCGGGTTTGCCCCCAGCACCAACACGGGCGTGCTGCTCAATGAAGCCTTCCTGTGGGTGAAGACTCCCGGCGAGTCCGACGGCCAGTGCAGCCGCGGCACCGGCGGCACCACCGATCCGGCGCGGGGCAACCTAGAAGATCCCGCCGCGGGCGTCTGGTTCCCGGAGATGGCGCTCGAACTCGTGCACAACGCGAATCCGCCGCTCCGTTAGGAACGGTGGGACTCGAGCAATTGGGGCCTGGGGCTCGCTGCGGAAGTGCTGCTCGCCAATTGGGGCGACGCAAGCGCGTCCCGGGCATCCCTGCAGGCGGTGGCCAGCTTCAACTAATGGCTGCACGGCACCTTCTCGGCACCTGCGAAAGGGACGCTAGAATTTCCTATGCGCCGGAGCGACCTGCCTACTGGCAAACCAGGCCACAAGAGGGCGGGTAGTTGTCGTTGGTGAAGTCCGCGCACGTCAGGGTGCCAAGGCCGCTGATGCAGTTGCGGGCCTGGTCGGGATAGTACGTCGTGCCCGTATCGCAAGCCGCCTGCTGGGGGGTCCCGCAGGCCTCGGCCTGCATCTCGGCCGTACAGCTGGCGACCGTGGTGTAGCCCAGGGCGCTCAGGCCGCTCGCGCCCAAACAGGTCGAGGTCCGCTCGCACATGATTGCCATCACCTGTTTGCAGGCATCTTGGATGGGCAGATTACCGCCCGTGCCGCCGCCGGTATTGCTGACGGTGCAGACCAGACCGCAGGCGGTCGGCATGACGTCGTTGCCGAGATCCGTACAAGACTGGGCCTTCTGCTCGTCGACGCATTTCTGCGCCTGGGCCGAGCTGAAGACATAGCCCGAGGGGCAAGCGATATCGGCTGGGTTCGAGCAGTTGTTGGCCTGCATCGACGTCGTGCAATCGGCAACCGTGGTAGACCCGATCATGCCGCAAGCCGAGAGCCTATCGCACATCGCGGCCATCACCTGGTTGCAGGTTTCTGTTGGCGTCAGGCTGCTGCCGCCGCAGGTGAGCAGGCCGGTGGTCAACAAGCCAAGAAGAAGGAAAGTCGAGAGGTTCGAAGTGCGTGGCATGCTTGCTCCTTGGCTGAAGCTCCGTTGACAGTTGCAGGGCGACCCTATCGTCGCCCCGTTTTCCTCCACCGTCAACGGGCGGCTCGATGGGACGGCAGCGGCGGCACCTGCTCCAAGGTGGGTTCGGGCCTACATCTGTCGGGGCAACCCACGGGATGCACACCTCGGCGTTGCAGGTCCCCGCGTCACTCGTCGCGCAGTCGTAGTGGCCCCTTCGTCCCGAGGCTCCCAAGAAAACTCTGGCACCTCCTCTACGGGCACCTCCTCAACGGCACCCGGACGTCTCGGCGGAGACGGCAGCTGAGATCGCGACGCTCTGTCTGAAGGCGCATTCCGACGCCTGTGCTCTGGCCGCCGAAGCGATGGCCGCGCGGAACAGCCAGATCCACGCTAGCGGACGCATTCTTGCAATGGACCCGTGGATCTCGACGCGCAACCTCGACGAACTCTGTTATCGGGTCTTCCGGCTAGCGCGCTGAAAGAACCCGGAGACGATCTCGCCGAATGCGCAGGAATCGATCGAGCCGGCGCGATCGCTTCCATCGACGCTCAGCCCCGAATAGATGTCATGATGATCGGCAGCCAGCGCGGGGATTCTCGATCCAAGCCTGGTCGATCCCAATGAGCAGCGACCCGAACACATTCCCCAAACCTTGGACCGCGATCGCCATTCTGATCCTTGCGATCAGCGCGGCCTATGCCAATAGCTTCCACGGGCCGTTCATCTTCGATGACGTTCCGTCGATCGTGAACAACCGATCCATTCGCCATCTTGGATCTTGGCAGGTCCTGGCTGCTCCACCCGATGCGGTCACGACCACCGGCCGGCCGCTGGCGAACCTCTCGTTGGCCATCAACTACGCCATCGGCGGCTTGGCGGTCGAGGGCTATCACGTGGCCAACCTGGTCTTTCACATCCTGGCGGCGCTGGTGCTATTCGGCCTCGTGCGACGAACGCTACTTCTGCCTGCCCTGTCCGCGCGGTTTGCGGCGGCCTCGACGAGATTGGCCCTGGCCACGGCCTTGTTGTGGGCTCTCCACCCATTGCAGACCGAATCGGTCACCTATGTGGTCCAGCGGACCGAATCGATCGTCGGGCTGCTCTTCTTGCTGTTGCTCTATTGCCTGGTTCGCGCCACCAGCACCAATCGCGTTTCCCTTTGGCATGTCCTGGCAGTGGTGACCTGTGCGCTGGGCATGGCCAGCAAGGAGGTCATGGTTTCCGCGCCTTTGATGGCCTTGGCGTACCACCGCATTTTCGTGGCGACATCCTGGGAGGAGAGTCGACGGCTTTGGAGGTTGTGGTTGGCCCTGGCGGCCACCTGGGTGCTCTTGGCGATCGTGTACCTCATGTCGCAAGACCGGGGTGGATCGGCGGGCTTCGGACTGGGCATGACTTCCTGGCAGTACCTGCGGACGCAGTTCGGCTGCATCGTCGACTACTTGCGGTTGGTCTTCTGGCCCAGCCCGTTGGTGCTGGACTATGGCTATCCCCTTGCCCGCAGCGCGATCGAGATTGTTCCCTACGCCATCGTCGTGTTCGTGCTGGCGGCGCTGACCGCGGTGGCGCTGGCACGGCAGCCGAAGTGGGGTTTCTTGGGCTTGAGCTTCTTCGCGATTCTGGCGCCTTCGTCCAGCGTCATTCCTCTCGTGGGCCAGACCAAGGCCGAGCATCGGATGTACCTGCCGCTGGCGGCGGTAGTGACCTTGGTCGTGCTTGCGGGCTATCTAGGGTTGGCTCGGTTGCGAGCCCGCCGGGTGGCGGCCGCGCTGGTATCGATCGTGACCGTGGCCCTGGCCTTGGGCACCTTCCAGAGAAACAAGGACTACCAATCCGAGATCACTCTCTGGAACATCGCCATCGCCAATTGTCCGTCGAATGATCGCGCCTACCACTCCCGCGGGAGTGCCTATGCCCTGAAAGGTCAATACGCCGAGGCCCTGCCGGACTTCGACAAGGCCATCGCCCTCAACCCCCGCTTCGTCAAGGCCCACAGTGGCCGCGGAATCGCCCTGGCCGGTCTTGGCCGGTTTGAGGAAGCAATCAGGGAGCACAGCCGGGCCATCAGATTGAAGCCGGATTCCGCCGATGCCTACAACAGTCGGGGCAGCGCCTTCGGCAACCTGGGCCAGATGGACGCGGCCATCGAGGATTTCGACAAGGCCATCAGCCTGGATCCCAAGTTCGAAGAGCCCTACTACAACCGTGGTACGGCCTACGAGAGCAAGGGCGAGTTGGATGCGGCCATCAAGGATTTCGACAAAGCCATCGCGCTTTGGCCCGAATATGCGCTCGCCTACGTCAGCCGGGGCATGGTCTACGACAAACAGGGCCGGTACGAATTGGCCATTGAGGACTACGACAAGGCCATCCGTCTCCGGCCCGACTACGCCGAGGCCTACAACAACCGCGGCAGCGCCTATCTGGCCCAGGGGAAGATGGAGGTCGCCTTGAAGGACTTCGACGAGGCCATCGCCCTGGAGCCATCTGGCGCCCAAGGGTACAGCAACCGCGGCAACGTCTATATGGGCCGGGGGCAGATCGAACTGGCCATCAAGGATTATGACAAGGCCATCGATCTGAAGCCCGATCTCGCGGCGGCATACCAGAACCGCGCCATCGCCCGCCTGCGGATGAAGGCCTACGATCTGGCCTGGGCCGACGTGAAGATGCTGCGAAGCCTTGGCGTCACGCCCAACCCGAGTTTCATCCGGGACCTATCCAGAATGTCCGGTCGATCGGAATAGGACCTGCTTTCGCGAGAACCTTGATCGAGGGTCACGCAGGTGGGGGCCACGCCCTACCCTGACCGACGAAGCCCTGACCGAAGGGCATACCCCTTCCACAACTTCGAATTCGAGCGGCCGGGCTCCGAGCCTGCGTATCACTCTCTACTTCCGCCGCTTGCTCCCGGTACAGCTCGCCGACGCGATGAGGACTCCGTTCGCGTACCACCCTTCCACGGTGTTCCCGTGGCTGGCGCTACATCGCGGAACCACACCCTTGCACTTCGCCCAGTGGATGGAGCGGCCATCCGACCAAGACCATCCCTCCGATCGGGTGCCCACGCGCACGCCGCCCGGACGTCCGGCGCCGGTCCCGGCCGGAGGGCAGTGCCGTGTCCGAAACGCTCCCGTCAGTGAGCCAACCAGGATCAACCACTGCGGAGGTTTCAAATCGGGCCACTTAATGGACTACCCTTGTGGCCATTTTCGGCGTAGAGAATGGCTCAGGTCGGAAGACGCCGATCACGAGCAGAATCGATGCAGTACCCCCTCGTTCGCGCCGTGGCTCGGGCCTATGCCCGGCGGCCAGCGCTCATCTGCTCGGTCCTGGCAGTAGTGGTTCTCGCGTTGGACTACGGCACCGGGCGCTCCGTCCAGTTTCCCATCGTGTACGCGATCCCCATCGGCCTGGCGGCGTGGAAGCAGTTGCGTTGGCCGGCCTACGTCGGCGCCGTGCTGCTGCCCGCGTTGCGCTTGCTCTTCCACCTCTCCTGGCATGATGCGGGGCCACGGCTCGTGGATCTACTCAACTTCCCCATCACCGCACTTTCCCTGTCTCTGTATGCGTATCTGGTCCTTCGCACCTCGCGCCAGACACAGACGCTGGAAAGACGCGTGCAAAGGCTGGAAGGCATCTTGCCGATCTGCGCCTCCTGCAAGCGCATCCGGAACAAGGACGGGGTGTACGAGCAAATGGAGAGCTACATCTCGGCGCACTCGGAGGCGATGTTCAGCCACGGGCTCTGTCCAGACTGCGTCGACAAGTACTTCTGATGCCTGAAGGATTCCTCTCCCCGGAGTAGTCCTGAAACGAGAGGGATCGCCCATCCCTGGCCCGTCCGATGCGATAGACTGCCGGCGGCCGCACGCCATTCCTGGTCGCAAGCCCATGCCATCCGAATCCTCACCCGGCGCTTTCCGTCCCCGTCTCTTCGTTCGCGGTGACATCGACGGCTTCTTCGGCCTGGCGCTCGACAACCTCATCCAAATCCTGCTCATCTCGTCGCTGTGGACCCAGGTTCTGGGCTTCTCCACCGAGCGTCTGTACGGGCGGATCCTGCCGGGCGTGGCCATCTCGCTGGTGGTCGGCAACCTCTTCTATGCGTGGCATGCTCGCGAGCTGGCTCGGCGCACGGGCCGTGCCGACGTCTGCGCCCTGCCCTACGGCATCAACACCGTCTCGCTCATCGGCCATGTCTTCCTGGTCATGCTGCCGGCGAAGCTGGCGGCGGCCAACCGCGGCGTCTCGCCCGCCGAGGCCGAACAGATCGCCTTCGCGGCGGGCGTGGTCGCGGCCATCGGCTCGGGCTTGATCGAGGCTGGCGCGGCGTTCGTTGTGGGATGGCTGCGGCGCTGGACCCCGCGCGCCGCCATGCTGGCTACCCTGGGTGGCATCGCCATCACCTTCATCGCCGCGGGATTTCTCTGGAAGACCTTTGCCTCGCCGCTGGTCGCCTTCCTGCCGCTCGGCGCGGTGCTTTTGACCTACTTTGGCCGCGTGCGCTTTCCTTTCGGCCTGCCCGGCGGGTTGGTCGCCGTCCTGCTCGGCACGACGCTCGCCTGGGTGACCCCCATGCTTCACTTCGACCGTGCCGCGTTTGCGCTGGCCACCTCGCAACTCGGCCTCCACCTGCCGGTCCCGGTCCTGGGGGCCGTGGGGCGCGGCATCGGCGAGGGTGCGCTATGGACCACGCTGGGTGTGGTCATTCCCATGGGACTGTTCAACGTCATCGGCTCGCTGCAAAACCTCGACAGCGCGGCCGCGGCGGGCGACGACTACCCGACCACGCCCTCGTTGCTCGCCAATGGTATCGGCACGCTGCTCGGCGCGGGATTCGGCTCGCCCTTCCCCACCACCATCTACATCGGCCATCCCGGCTGGAAGGCCCTGGGGGCGCGCATCGGCTACAGTGTGATCAACGGAGCGTTCTTCACCATCATCGGATGCACCGGCGCCGCCGCTCTGGCCGGCTACCTGGTGCCCATCGAGGCCGGCATGGCCATCGTGCTTTGGATCGGGATCGTCATGGTGGCACAGGCATTTCAGGCCACCCCGCGCGAGCACGCCCCGGCCGTGGCCGTGGGCCTGCTGCCGGGGATCGCGGCATGGGGCGCGCTGATGCTCAAGACCGGCTTGCGCGCTGGCGGCCTCGGAACGGTCGAGCATCCGTTCTCACCTTCGCTGCTTGCGCTTCTCGGCAGCTTCGACGTGGCCGCTCACGGCGCGTTCGCCCTGGAACAGGGGTTCTTGCTGACCAGCATGGTGTGGGCCGCCATCACCGTCGAGATCATCGAGCGCCAATTCGGCCGGGCATGCTTGTGGGCCCTTGCCGGGGCCGCGTTGAGCCTGGTCGGCCTGGTGCACGCCTATGCCTTCACGCCGGCCGACACCGTCCAGGACCTGGCGTTTGGCAAGGCCTGGCAGTTCGCGCTTGCCTACGCCTTGCTCGCCGCATTCCTTTGGCTTGGGCGCTTCTGTCGCCAGGACGATTCCGACGGACCTTGATCAGCGCTTGAGGCCCGCAAGGAACTTGTTGAGCGCGACCACCACCTCGCCGGGGATCTCGTGCCCGCCATCGAAGGGTACAAAGGTCACGACAAGCCCGGCAGAGACGATCTCCGTGCGCAGTCGCTCGGCCAGATCGAAGGGCAGGATGTTGTCGTCGCGGCCATGCGACATGAAGACGGGAAGGCCGTTTCTGCGGCCCATTTGACCACGCCAGCCGGCGCGGTCGGCTGGCGTTCCCGAAAGAATCAGCAGCGCGGCCAGAGGTTCATCCGAGGTGAATGCGACCTGACAGGACACCATGGCGCCCTGGGAGAAGCCCCCTAGGATGAAGGGATGCGCGGTGGAATTGCCCTCGCGCGCAAGTGACCGGCGCACCAAGTTTGCCGCACGCTCCAGTCCCGCGGGATCTTCGCTGGTCAGATCCACGCCAAGCTTTCCTGGACGCAGGTGCGCCGCGAGATCGAGGTTCCACCATGCACGGCCTTCCACCAGTCCGTCGTTGCGTGAGATCCCTTCTGGCCCCTGTGGAAACAGGAAGCGGCCATTGGCGCCAAGGGTGATGGTGTGGGCATAGGGCAGCCACTGCTCGGCGGCCGATCCGTACCCGTGCAGCAGCATGAGGTTGGGTGGCCCCTTGCCGCCAGAATGAATCACCGTCAGGCGAGTTTGCCAGGGCTGCCAAAGGACAAGCCCCGCTCCAACGACTATCACCCCCAACAAAATCAACCATCGCCGACGGCTCACAGCCCTTCCCCCGGGGAGATGTCGCGCTCCTTGCGCAGGCCGAGAGCGTAAGCCACCGCGAGCACCAAGAGGCAGGCAGCGCCGGTCCAGATGTAACTTTGCACCAGCCCCGAAACGGAGAAGCCCTGCTCGAAGACCAGGACGGTCGGGTCGGAAAGACCCCGGCCTTCGTTCTCCCCAAAGGGGATGGCGCCTTGATCCGTGCGCGCGGTCCACCAGGTGGCAAAGGCATCTGCGAACGCCGACGCGCCGATGACCAGAAAACCCCAGCGCAGCCAGCCCACGCGAAGCTGGCTGCGTCTACGCGCATACAGCGACAGCATGAGCAGGGTTCCAAGCACCATGCAGCCGCCATCGCCGCTCCAGATGATGAACGCCGAGGCCCTGCGCTCGGGAAGGAGGAAGGAACAGTACATTTGCACCGGCAGCAGCAAGAGCAGACAGACCGCCCCGATCTTCCGTTCCCCCCACCATCGAAATGCGCCGTAGCCAAGGGCCGCCGCCACGAGCACGACAACGATGAGGGAGCGGCCTGATCCCACCGGCGTGAACCAGGGGCCGGGAAAGGCGAACCTGCCGCACAGCCACGCCGCGACCGCGTGCCCCAACTCGTGGATCCACATGCTGAGCACGGTTCGAAGGAGCATGTGCAGGAAGCCCGCATGAACCACCGCCCACGCAATGAGCAGGGCAACGGGGAGCGCGAATTGGCGAAAACGCCGTTCGATGCCGGCTTCCAGACCGGGAAGCTCCCACTCAGTCGCGGACTGACCCGACTGCCTCGGGGCTTGAGCCGCTCGCCCGCCCAGACCACAGGCACACCCTTTCGCGCTGCGGATCGGCTGGCCACAATGCGGGCAAGCAGGGGTGGCCACGATGCCGACTCGAGTGAAGTGGCCCCTTTACGCCCCCGACCGGCTCTGGGCCACGTTGCCGCTCGTCACGCACTTGAAGACGTAGCGACTCTGGCCGATCTCGATGGTGTCGCCGTCTCCGAGAGGCTGGCGGCCGGTCACGGGTTTGGTTTCGACCTTGATCGTCCCCTGCATCGGTTCGATGTAGAAGGATCCACGGCGCTCGCTGATGGCAGCGTGTTGCTGAGCGATCTGGGTATCGGCGTCCATGCGCACGTCGCAAGACGGTGCCCGACCCAAGACCGCCTTGCCGCCCGGCAGGCGCAAGGTCTCGCCACGCTTGCCCTGCCCGGCCGCGCGCACCAACCAGCCCACGGTCAGCGAGCTGTTGCTGCTGAGGCTCTCGCTACGAAGCGCGGCCTGGATCTCCAGGGCAACACCACGAGCACGGGGTGAGGCCAGAACCGGGTGGCGAGCACCCGAGGCGCGCAGGGCGCGGGCCAATTCGTCAAGCCCCATGCGCGAGAACGCACCCCACTGGTCCTCCGGAACGCGAGCGGCGATACTGCTCGCAACCTGGTCGGGTGGAGCCTGTCCCGCAATGCTTTGCGACAACACCTCGGCCAGGTCGGCGCCGAGCAGACTTTCGTCCGTCGCCTTGTGGAGCAGCAACGCCTGCAACTCCTCGAAGCGGCGTCGGCCCGCCCTGGTCTTGAAAAGCGGATAGCAGTCGTCGGCGAACACCGACGGGTCGAGATTGGCCAGACTGGAAACGTCATTGGGATAACTTCGAGTCAGCTCGACCAGCGCACGGGGCGCGGAGAGCCCGCGCTGAATGAGCGCGTGCGCCGCCGCGACCACTGCCTGATCGTCCGGGTCATCGTCCTCTTCCCGCCCCCGCGAGCGCTTGCGCAAGAAGACGACGACGCCGGCAGCCACCGCCAGCAAACCAATGAGGATCCCAAGGGGCACGAGCAACCACGTCACGTTGCCGGCAACCGTGACCTTGCCGACCTCGATCGCACGTCGCACGTCGCCAAAGGTCAGATTGAGCCGGACCTTGCGCGTGCCCCCGAGGTTGCGCCAGGCCCAAGGGATCTCCACGCGCACGCGGCGCATGTCCGCGATGGCCTGGCCAAACGATTCGAGCGCGGTCTGTACCTCCAGCGGCTGTTCGGTGGCGCGGCGAGTGGCGCCCGAACCCACGAGATCGAAGAGGTTCTTCGTGCTTTGTTCGGCGTCGACGTCCGAGGGCGGAAAGGAAACCACCATCAGGCTGACCCCCGCCTTGTCGACCTCGTCGGCCACGGCGGTGAAATCCGCCGATTGATCGCCCGACGAGTCGGTGTGATCGCGTCCGTCGGTAACCACGACGAGCACCTTGAACGGGCTGTCGTCGCCCAGCAGCGCCTTCAAGTCGAGGCGCATGGCATCGGCCAAATTCGGCCTGTCACCGTTGAGGAATCCGATGTCGTGAAGCTGGCCGGCGATCTCGGATGCCTTCAGCTTTGGAATGGGCTGGCGCTTGCGCCCGTACAGCGTGGCGTACACGTTGGTTCGGGCGGGAATGCGCCGGAAGAAACCGCTCACCCCCTCCAACATCGCGTCCGCAGTTCCGGGTGGAATGTCCTTGACCCAAAGGTAGACCAAGCCCACCGCGAGGGGTGACTTCCAGAGCTGGTTGGCCTCGGACGCGGTCTGGGCATAGTCGGAGAAGATTTCCATCGACTTCGGTGCGGGTCCCGGCTGCCCGTCAATCTCGAGGTCGATGGCCGACGGCTTCAGCGTGGTGCCGTCATCGGACACCCCGCCAACCAGGAAGATCAGCTCGCCGGCCTCGCGATCCACGATGGGCGGCGATGCGATGAACCCTCGTCCAGCGTGGGCGGCGGGCGCCAGCGCCACGGACACCAACCACGCGGCCAGCAGGATGCGCGCGCGGGTCACGAGCCTCCCCTTCCGCTGGGGGACAGCCACAGGGACTTGAACATCAACTCGGTCCGTCCCACGCGCACGATGTCGCCCTCGCTCAACTCGATGACCTCCCCCGGTGCCAGCTTGTGCGAATTGACGAAGGTCCCGTTGGCCGACGGGCCGGGTACTTCACGATCGCGAATGGTGAAGGCCTCGTCGGCGGCGGCCTGCCTGGGCCGATGGATGGTGGCGTGCCCGTTGGACACGAACTTGTCGTTGAAATCGACCCACGTCTCCATCGACGTGTTTGCCTGGGCGCCGCGGGAGAGGATGGTCACGGGCGTGGTCAATTCGAGCAAGGCGCCCTTGTGTTGCTCATCCAGCGACGAGAGCACGACGAACCAGCCCAGGCTGAGTCCGGGTGACGGCACCATGCCGCTGGCGTCGACGGCCGACATAAACATGGTCTTCGGCGACGCCATGCGAGGCCGGCAGTTGCCGCACGTCGATCCCCACGCGGCCAGCATGGGCTGTCCGCAGTTGGGACAAGCCTGCTCCTCCATCCTCGCCGACGTCCCCGCCATGGAGGCCCTGCCTTCGTCTGCCGGGGACGCGCCGCCCGCACTGCTCCACGCCCGCGCAACCTTGGGTTTCGCCTTGACGAGAGGTTTGGACCGGCGTGGCTTCAAGATGTTGAGTATCCTTCGAAGGCGTAGTCGTACAAGACGAGGAAACACACGATATACGCTGGTCGGTTGGCCTCGCCGCCTCGGATGATAGGTTTGCGGGGGGCGATGGTCAAACACCTAACGCAAAGATTTGCCAGTCCTTTAGTATCATCCGGCAGCCCATGGCCAGCCTGTTGTCACCCCTGATTCTGGCGCTTCTTTTCGCCGCACAAACCGAGTCATCCGCCCCACCCAACCCCTCGCCCACGCGAGGCACGTCGATCATCGCCGCAGGGCAGCCCATCGATGTCGGACGCACCGTCGTCCTGTGGAACGACGAGCAGGGATTCAACGCCTACGAAAAGCGCTGCATCGATCAGACCGGGGGCTGCTGCGACTTCGACTCCGCACGCTTCGGCACGCGCAAGGGCCTGACCACGCGCACCCTCGCCAACTTGCAGGACATCGTATCGCAGTTCGTGTTGCATTTCGACGGCTGCGTCAACTCGCGATCCTGCTTCAAATCGATGCACAATCGTACCCGGCCGGGTGGCGGTTCGGGCTGCGGGCTGTCCGCCCATTTCATGATCGACACCGACGGCACCATCTACCAGACCCTGGACCTGGCCGAACGCGCCTACCACGCCGAGCAGGAAAACTCGATCTCCGTGGGGGTCGAGATCTGCAATCGGGGGCGCTACAAGGCCGACGAGATGAACAGGCTTCCCGCCGAGTGGCGCACACGGCCTCACCACTTCGTCGTCATCAACGGCGAGAGGCATGATGCCTTCGAATTTCGACCCGAGCAGTACGAGTCCATTGTCGCGATTACCCGGGCCTTGCTGCGCGTCTTCCCCAAGATGAAGCCGGAGGTCCCGGAAAAGAACGGAGAAGTCGTCATGGATACCATCCCGGACCCCCTGTTGTTCCACGGCATCGTCGGCCACTTGCACGTCGACCTGGACAGACAGAAGTGGGATCCGGGTGCGCTCGACTGGAAGCGTATCCTGCGTGCGCTGCAGGGCTTCGTCTTTCCCGTCCAGATCCGCGCATTCTCGGAAATACCGCGCGGGCGAAACGACCTGCTGAGCGCGCGCAGGGCTGCGTACTATGCGAGCGAGAGGCGCAGCACGGGCTTCTTTCCCCTTGCGCCCGGCCGGCTCTGGCACTCCGGCGTCCATTTGCGCACCCGCAGCGGCGCGCCTGTGTCGGCGTTGACCCGCGGCCGGCTGGTGGCTGCCCGCATGGCGGAGCGGAACGGATCCTCCACCTCTTTCGTGCTCATCCGCCACGAGATCGAAGTCGAGGGGCACGACCTCGTCTTCTTTTCGCTGCTCGCCCATCTGAAACTACCCCCCTTCGGCGCCGACAACCCCGTGCCATGGATGCAGGCTCTGCAGTCCCCCGAACGCGCGGCCGATCGCGCCTCGCTGCAAGCCGGCACGGTCACCCTGCTCAACGAACGGGTCGAGACTGGTGATCTGCTCGGAGAGGTCGGACACGTCAATCGCGGGCCGGAGCAGGGTCCCGAGCTGCACTTCGAAATCTTCACGGTGGACAAGCTACCGCCCGATCTCGACCGGGGATTCCGTCACATCAACGCCAGCACGGATGGCCCCATCGCTCGGCGCGCGCCGCTGGTGGCGCTGCTCGACGCCAACGGCGACGACCAGGTCGACGAGCACGAGCTCGCCGCCGTCTTCCACGGGACGGACATCGGCAAGCGCCAGGTCTTGCGCCGCGCGGTGATTCGCCATCGCCACGAATGGGGCGACCGCACCACGCTTGAAGAATTCGTCGGCCTGCGCGAGCTGTCCGCAATCTCGGAGGCCGACCGCCGCCGGCTCTATGGCATCGCCATCGCGCCCTACCTCTTCTGGAACGACGCCCTCGCCGATCACGCGGGGTTACCTCGGGACCAGATCATCTACTCGTACAACCCCATCACCTTCCTTTTGACCTTGGCCGCCCGCGCGACCCATACCGACATCCCCTGGCCGCGCGACACGCTCGCCGACGCGAGTATGGAACCAAGGCGCCTCTCGGTGCCGCTGCTCGATTGGACGCAGCCACCCACCACCCTGCCCCTCGAGCTGAAGCTGCCACCCCTCGTCGGCAAGGACCTCGGCCCCAAGCGCCGCGACCAGATCCCGCTCATCGAGCTACCGCCGACGGACGAGCGCTGATCTACTTCGCGCCGAACGTCGCGAGCACGCCGGCCAGAGATGCTTGCCCCGACGCGAGAAGCTGCGTCAACGCTGGCGGCAAAGCCTGCACGGCCTTGTCATTCGCGGCAGCGTTGGTCGTGCGCAACGGCCAGAAGCGCTGACTCTTGTGCTCGGGATTTGCCAAAAATGCCAGCATCTGCGGCGGCGGCGGACCCAACGTCACGAGCAGGCGATCTCCTGTCCACATCAGCGAGGGAGTGGGCGCGCCCACGCCCAGCCGCCGGCGAATCAGCTCCAACCAGAAAGCGCGCATGCCGTCGGTCGGGGTCGGACACTCGAGCGTGATGGTCTGTTTGGCAGACTCGGGGGGCTTGGCAATCGACTGTTCGCACGCCAGGGCCAGGGTGGACAGCGCATAGGCCCCGCCTTCCTTGAGGCCGCCGATGGCGACGCGCAACTCGAAGAAGCTCGACCCGGCCAACAGCTCGTCGAGCGGCAGCGAGGGCGCGCTCTGTTCCAGCGTCTGCTTGAGCCAGTCGACCTGCGCGCCGAGATCGACGGCGGAAAGCCCGCGCCCCGCCTCGGCAACCGTGGTCGCCGCCTCGAAGAAAGGGCCGAAGACCGATGGGAACAGCGGCAGGGCGTCGACGAGCCGGCGCGCCTCGAGTCGCACCGAGATGACCAAGGGGAAGTTGCGCCCGACCGCGTCCTCACCCCGCCGGAATCCCCCGACGAAGGTGTCCCCATTCGGGGCCGCCAGCAGGAAGTTCACCGCCTCGTCGGGCAGGCGGATGTGCTCGGCGTGCAGACACTCCATGCCCTGCTGGAACCACTGGTCCATACCGGCGTGCTGAAAGTCCCCTGCGTTGATGCGGACGAAATCCCTTTCCGCCGGGATCTTCCCATAGAGCCCGACGGCCGGTTCTTTCATGCGTGGTAGCGAAGCGAACGCCATGGCAGCCCCCTTCTACCTTCTGCACGATCCGCCGCCGGCGGTGATTCCGCGGGGCAGGACGAATTTCTGGAAGATCTCGCGAATATTCTCGGGCCTGAAGTCCACCAGGATCTTGGCCTGGCCGCCCGCCACGGAGTAGGCCAGCGAAACGTAATCGCCACTCCTCGAAACATTCGTGCCCTGACCGAGCAGGTAGAAAAGCGCCCACTCGCTTTCGTCGCGCGGGCCGATGGCCTCGACTTCGTCGGTCTTGACGAACAGGCGGAGGTTGGCGCGGCGGACCGGCCAGACGAACTCGTCCCAGCGATCCAGGGCATTGAGGCCGGTGATCTTCTTGGTCCCGAGGTCGAGGATGATCTTGGAGTACTGCGCCGAGGGGCGGATGTGCACACCCACCGGCATCGACACCTTGGTCGGCTCCTTGGCGAAAATCTGCGCGGTCAACTCGGCGGCGTGGGTCAGGAACTTGAAGAACTCTTCCCGGTAGTGGACTGCGGCGCCGTCCTTGGGCCGGAAGACGGTCCCCACCCGATCGATGTCCGAGGCCAGGGAATCGGCGAAGTATTGCCACAAGGTTCCCGTGTTCGGCTGGAAGAACTTCTCGATGTCTGCGATTTTGGCCTCACCCGCTCGTTTGCCGGTGGCAAAGGGATACTTGCCCGCGAGAAGCTGATCGAAAGCCACGTACACCGTCTCGCACCACTTGCGGTTGGCGGAATCGGCGCTGGCCCCCATCACCGCCACCTCGGCGCCGCGCAGAGGCGGCATGAGAATCTTCTCCAGCATGCCCTGCTCCCAGCCCTGGTCGTCGTATCGGGCCAGCAGGTTCGAAAGGTTCGTCCGCTGGGTCTTGATGGTAGTAGCGAACGCTTTGGCATCCGGCATGCCCTGGTCCCCCATGGCACCGCCCAACTCGGTCAGGATCTGCCCATACTGCTCGAACCCCGTGGGCTTGACCGACCCGAAGCGCAGAAGGCCCTCGAAGGCCGCTTCGATCTGCTTGACCCCCGGCTCGCGGTTGTCCTCGTTCTCCTCGCCCTTGGGGAGCTTTGCGCCCCTGGCTTTCGCGGCCACCTTCTTTTCGGCCAGCCCCTTGACCATGCCGAAGGCCTTGTCGGCGAGCGAATCGTCCTCCTTGATGACGAGATTTTCGCTGATGTTCTTCCAGGTGGTCTCAAAGGGCTTCTCGGTGGTGAGCCGCTTGATGAGGGCGCGTGCCTCGTCGAGCGAGGCGGGCTCGTGCATCGACAGCGTCAGCAAGAATCGTTTCCAAGTCGCGATGTACTGCACGAAGTAGTCGGCCTGAATCTTCGCGATGGCGCGCGCGTCGCGAGCCTTGCGATCCTTGCCGAGCACCCAGGAGTTCTCGTCGTCATCTTGAGACTTCTCGAGCTGGCTCAGGCGCTTCTTCACCGCGAGGTAGCCGGCCGGCGTGAAAGCACCACGCACGGCCACCTCCTTGTTGTTCTTGTCCTGGTCCGGCCTGAGCAGCACGACCGCGCTGCCGAGCAGGTCGATCGCCTTCAAATCGCGGGGCATGCTTGGATCGTTGACGACTTCGGCCAGCGGATCCTCGCCAGAGCCGATGAGGATGGTGCGAGCGTAGCTCACGAACCTCTTGTCCCGGTCGATCATGTCCGCGGGATCCGTGATGCCTGCGGCGTAGAACTTGACCAGGTTCTCGAGGACACGAGGCGCCCGACCCGCGGCAGGTTGGTTGGTCAGCGACACCCAGCGATCGGCAGCCTTCGCGGCCATGAGGTTGACCGCGGCATCCCACCGGTCGGTCCGTGGGGTTGGTTCGTCGGGTAACTTGTCCTGGGTGAGCAACAGGTGCAGCACCAGCGCATCCATCAGCTCGGAAGCGCCGAGCCCCGCTTGCGACGCGGCTTTCACCAGATCGGCGCGCAGGATGGGGCGCACGACCAGGCGTTCGACCGCGATGCGCAGCTGGCGGGTCACCTTCTCGCGGGGGAACAATGCGGAGCTGCTGCCGCCTTCGGCAAGCTGCTTGGCGAAATCCTCGACGGACTCCAGCGAGCTGGCCGAAACCAACTCGCCCCCTTCCCTGCTGGCCTTGCCGGCCGCGAGCTTTTCGATAACGCGTACGGCATTCTGGGCATACCCGGCATTGCTCATGTACGAGCGGATGGGCAGGAAGAGGAATCCGGCCGCCAGGACGAACGCGGCCACCGTGAGCCCGACCTTGCGCAGCTGTTCCTTGCGCATGACCCGCGTGCTGCGCACCGCCGCCGCCCGATCCGGGAAGACCACCGACGTGAAGACGTCGCGGAGGAAGTAGCTCTTCGGCTTGGTGACCGCGACGGCCGAGGTCTGGGCCGAAACGCCGAAGGCCGCCGCCATGTTCTGCATGATGCGGTCGATGGGACGCCCTTCCTGGGTGCCGCTGGTGAAATACACACCGCGCAGGATGGGGGCGTCCTGATAGACATTTTCGGCGAAGAGCTCGCCGACGAGCATCGACAGATTCGCCCCGAAGGATTCGAGCTGCTGGGAGAACTCGAAGATCTTGAATCGTGCGTCCGCGCGGCGCTCCTCACACATGCGGCCGAAGGCACGCGCACCAGCGATGTCGAACAGCTCTTGCAATTGCTCGGCCAGCATCTCGGTACGCTCGTCGGGGCTGGCCATGAGCGGCAAGCTGACACCCCAGATCTGCCCGCGATCCTTGTCGCGCAGATCCCCGAACATCTCGACGAAGCCGGGAACGAGGTCGGTCTTGGTCACCAGCAGATACACCGGCACGACCATGTCCAAGCGCCCGGTGACCTCGTCGAGTCGATCGCGCAAGGCCTTGGCCAGCGCGGACATTTCCTCTTCCCCGCCTTCGAGATCGAGCATGCTGACCGCGAGCAGGATACCGTTGACCGGCTTCCTGGGCCGCGTCTTGCGCAGCAGATCGAGGAAGGCCAGCCATTCCTCGTGGTCGTCATCCTGGGTCGACCAGCGACCGGCAGTATCGAGGATGATGGCCTCGTTGGTCAGCCACCAGTCGCAATTGCGCGTGCCGCCCACGCCCTTGACCTTGCCGCCCTTGGCGTAGGGAAACTGGAGGCCCGAGCTGCGCAGTGCCGTGGTCTTGCCGGCGCCGGGAGGGCCGATGATGATGTACCAGGGAAGCACGCTCAACGCGTCGCTGCCCCGGTGGCCGAGGCGCGAGGACTTGAGCCCGGCGATGGCCTTCTGGAACTCGACCTGCATGGCGGTGATCTCGGCCTGCTGGTCGGGCCGGATGTTCGACTTGCCCGACAGGTCACCCAGGCCGGCCTCGATCGCGCCGGCCGCGCGCCTGGACAAGACCGCCTTGATGATGGCCCATGCGGCGAGCCCGACCACCACCACCGCCGTGACGGCGATGGCTGCCCAGAACAGGGCGGAGACACCGTGAAAGACAATGGCCGCCGCCCACGCCAGTGCGATGAAAATGGCCCCGAAAATGTACTTGAGCACGGGCTGACCTCTAGTGCGCTAGTTTGTCGACGCGGGAAGCGACGTTGGCGACTTGCTGATCGAAAGACAGGCGCAGGCCGACGAAGATGGCCAGCGCGAGGGCGAAGACGCCGAGTGAAACCCAAAGCAGAAAATTGCTGCTCGCGCGCCGCACCTGCGGCTCGTCCGGCGGCTCCCCCGCGGGTGCGAGGGACTCGGGAAACTCGAGATTACGTTCGAGCATGTTGCGTACCCCATCCGAGATGCGCAGCAGCTCGACGTCGCCGCCCGGGAAGGCGTACTTGCCCTGGAAGCCGAAGAGCAGGCAGAGATGGTAGACGCGCAGGACCTCGATTCGCCGGCCGTCGCTCAACAGGCTTTGCAGCTTGGCGAAGAAGCCCTCGCCAGCCACGTTCTCGCCGAAGTAGTGCAACTGCAGCGGCTGGTTCATCCAGTACGAGCGCAAGGGCTCGGGCGATTTGATGGCCACCTCGTCGGTAAGGGCCACGATGGCGTAGATGATGTCCTGCGTGTCCCTGTCGGGCACGCCGTGCGTGCGCGCCCGATCCTTGAGCGCTTCGAAGAAGCCACGGAAGCGCGCATGCACCGTCTCCGGCGAGGGCACCGGGCCATCCAGCTCGCGCAGTCGCGCGATCGCGCCAAAACACTCTCCGGTCAACTCTTGTACGAGATCCGCCATGTCTTCTTCCTCAACCTTTGCTCGGGATGCCGTACAGCTCGACCTTGACCTGCGAAGGATCGAACGGCGGCGGCGCGTAGATCGCGACCTTGCGCTCGGCCAGGACGTGTCGCCAGTGATCGACCGAGGTGTCCATCAGGAAGTAGACCACGCCGGGGCGCACCGGGATCTCGGCCGGCGGGCGATGGGTAACCTGCAACGCGACACCGCGAGTCGCGGCCCGCATGAGGAAAGGCAATTGCGTCCACGAGGCGATCTTGGCCCGCCCCGCCATCTCTCGGCCGAGCTGGTCCATGGGCATGGACGACACCGCGCCCAGCACGAACTGCTGGCACTTGAGAATGCGCTCGTCGTTCAGGCTGCCGACGTGGATGCCCTCATGGATCTCGATGGGCACGCGCACGCACTGCTCGCGCAAATTCGCGCGCAACAACCCGGTCAGAAGTGCGAAAAGCTCTTCGAAGGTCGAACGCAGATCGGCGTAGAGGAAGGGCGGGAAGGCCGAGGGATCGGCGTCGGCCGAGAAGGTCGCGAGCTGCCCTGCACTCTGGACGAGAAAGAGGTAGAGCTCGCGCGGGGAAAGCTCGCCGTTGCGTCCCGCGTGGACCAGGTAGGGGATGGTCGCGTTGAGCGCGGAGAGCTGCAGGTAGCGGGTGACGTCGTTGGCGCCGAATTCGATGGAGGCCGAATCGCGCTGCTGCCGCTCGGCCGAGAGTTGCCGTTGCTTGGCCACCATCAGGGCAAGCAGTCTTTGCACGGCGCCCATCAGGAAGGGCGACGCCGAGATGGTCAGCACCGAGGGAATGAAGGCGTCGCTGACCAGCAGGGCACCGCCCGCGTCGCGCACGATCTCGGCGATCTTGATGGCGTCGTAGTCGTCGCGGTCCTCGTTGCCGAAAAGCACGGTCAGGTTGCGCCGAGCGAAGGCCATGGTCAGATCGGCCGCCTCCCCCGTCATATCCACGATCTTCTGGCTGGACGCGCGAAAGCGGGTTCGGATGGCTGCCTTGCCACCGGCCGTCTTGCCGTCGGTGGTCATTTCCGCGGCCACGGATGGAACCCCTTCGCGCTCGAGCGGTACGGCCAGGAAGACCTCCAGCGCCGGCAATGCTGGCGGAAAATTCGCGCCGATGGGCCGCGCCGCAGGTGCCTCGGGATCGCCGGCCTTGAAATCCAACGGCAGCCCGTCGGGCAGCACGCCCGCGAAACGGGTGACCACCAGTTGATCGGCCGCGAGCGCGCCCGCATCGACCTGGACCGCCGTGATCCCCCAGGAAAGCGGGGTCGATGCGGCCAGGCGACAGTCGAGCATCCTCTCGTGATACAGGTCCGCCTGCTGCAAATGCTGGGGCGAAACCAGCATTCCCTCTGACCAGACGACTCGCTGAAGACCTTTCATGGGGTGCCCTTCATCGCATGTCCACGCGACTATCTTCCAAAGTGAAGCTCAACTGAGATGCGGCAAGAGCCTCGGGCGTCGCCGTCGTGCCGTGACAATGCTGGGGATTCGGCGGGGGCAGCTTGCGGATGGCTCGCCAGGATGGGCCCGCGGGGTGGCGAAACATGGCGACCACGGCGATGTTCGTCGCGCCTTCCCCGCGCACCAGGGCCGGCGTGGCCCGGTCGCCAGGATAGAGCGTGATCTCCTTCACCGAAACGAAATCATCGCCCAGTACTGCGCGGTCTCCATCGAGGAGCCGGTCGATGCTCGACTCGACCAGCTTGCCGGTGTCTTTGAGCTGGTAGATGCGCACGGTGGTGGCAAGCGACTCGCCGTTGTCCCCTGGATTGAGACGCGGGGAGGCAGTGATGGTCAACCGGACGGGCTCAGGGGTCGTGCAGGGTGACGGCGGCGGGGGCGGGGGATGCGCACAGGCCCCGAGCAGTGTGACTGCACTGGCCAAGACAGCGAAGTTCAAGGAGGTTTTGTTCATGGTCAGAGGCTTCGCAGCTTGCCAGCATCGAGCATCACACGCAACACCCGAACGGCGCCTTGCCGCGCAGGCCGAGCAAGCGCTCTCCGGCGGCGATCAAGGTCTCCTCGCGCTTCGCGAAGTGAAAGCGAATGTAGCGACGTTCGGGTTCGCGGAAGAAGCTCGATCCGGGCACTGCCGCCACGCCCACATCCGACGCTAGCCATTCGCAGAAGGCAACGTCCGATGGGCATTGGAAGCCGGAAATGTCGACCATAACGTAATAGGCGCCCTCCGGCTCGCTGAAGACAAGGCCGGCTTGCCGTAGATAGCCGAGGAACAGCTCGCGCTTGCGGGTGTAACTCGTTTGTAACTCTTCGTAGTAGCTGTCAGGCAGCTGCAGGCCCGCGATGGCGGCCTCCTGCAAGGGAGCGGCGGCGCCAACCGTCAGGAAGTCGTGGACCTTGCGCGCATCGGCGATGATCTCCGGTGCGGCGATAATGTAACCAAGCCGCCACCCGGTAATCGAATAGGTCTTGGACAAGGAACTGCAACTGAGGGTCCGCTTGGCCATGCCCGGAAGCGAGGCGAAGTAGATATGCCGATGCGGGGCGTACAGGATGTGCTCGTAGACCTCGTCGGTGATGACGAAAGCGTCGGCCTCCTCGGCAAGACCGGCGATGAGATCGAGCTCGGGCCGGGTGAAGACGCGGCCGGTGGGGTTGGCGGGGTTGCACAGAATAAGAGCCTTGGGCTTTCGCGCGAAGGCACGGCGCAAATCGTCCGGATCGAAGGTGAAGGCCGGCGGCCGAAGCGGCACGTAGATCGGCTCGGCCCCCGACAGGATGGTGTCGGCCACGTAGTTCTCATAAAAGGGCGAGAAGATGACCACGCGATCCCCGGGATTGCACGTCGTCATCATGGCCGCCATCATGGCCTCGGTGCTGCCGCAGGTGACCACGATGTTCTCGTCGGGATCGATGGGCATGCCCATGAAACGGGACTGTTTCGCGGCGAGGGCGGCGCGGAATCCGGGGGCGCCCCAGGTGACCGCGTACTGATGAGGACCCTGCCGGCCCGCCCTCTCCGCAGCGACCTTCAGCGCTTCGGGCGGATCGAAGTCGGGGAACCCTTGCGACAAGTTGATGGCGCCGTGCTTGTCTGCCAGGCGGGTCATCGAGCGGATGACCGACTCGGTGAACGTGCTCACGCGGCGGCTGGTGCTGGGCATGCCTATTCATATCCCATGAGCCGCGCGCGGTCATCGACGGTGTCAGCGCCCTTGTTCCCCGGGCCACGAACGGGGTAGGTTCACCAGCCTAGATGTCCCCCACGCACGAGCCCACGTCCGCGCGCTACTGCCGATTCGTTTCTCGCCACGCGGGCGCGATCCTGATCGCGGCACTGCTGATCTTCGCCGGCGCGACCGCCCTGGCTGCCAAGCTGCAGCTCAAGACCGCGCTGTCCGAGCTTCTGCCAAGCGACGATCCCGGGGTGGTCGCCCTCGAAGCGACGCAGAAGCGCATGGGCGACATGTCGCTTCTCCTCATCGGCATACGCTCGCCCGACCGCGCGGCCAACCTGCGCTACGCGGAGAAGCTGACCCAGGAGCTACTGAACCTTCCCAAACACGTCGTCTCGCTGGCCACCTACAACCTGCGCGACCTCAAGGCGTTTTTCGAGGAGAACAAGTGGCTGTACGTCTCCGAAGCGGATCTCACATCCATCCGCGACCGCCTGAGAAACGAGATCGGCAAGCGCAAGAATCCTCTCTTCATCGACCTCTCCGACGATGACGGCGAATCGGTCGAGGCCATGCGCAAGCGGCTGACCAAGCAGGATCCATTGGGGGGCCGCTTCCCCGACGGGGTGTTCAGCAACGCCGACGGCAGCTACGTGTGGATCGCCGCGCTTCCGCCCGGTGGCATCTTCGGCGAGCGCGGCGGCGAGGGAATCTTCCAGGCAGCCACTCGCCTGCTCCGTGAAAACGATCCGCACCAGTATCACCCGCAGATGACCGCCTTCGTGGGGGGGCCCATCGCCACCGCCGTGGCCAGCCGCGACGCGGTCGAGCGCGACATCCTGTGGGTCACGGTCACCTGCCTGGTCATCGTGGCCTTGTCCATCGGCATCTACTTTCGGCGTCTGCGCTCCCTGCCGCTCATCGCGACCTCGGCGGTCATCGGCACGATGATGGCGTTTGCCGTGGCCGAGATCGCCTTTGGCTACGTGAACTCCTCGACGGCGTTTCTTGGCTCGATCATCGTGGGCAATGGCATCAACTACGCCATCGTCTTGATGTCGCGCTACGAGGAACAATGCGCGGCCGGCGACCCCACCCCTGTGGCCATGGAGCGCGCCATCGCCGGCGTCACGCGCGGGACCGGCGTGGCCGCGGTCTGCGCTTCGGCAGCCTATGCGACGCTGATGCTGACCAAGTTCCGCGGGTTCTACCAGTTCGGCCTGATGGCGTCCTTCGGCGTCCTGTTCTGCTGGGCCCTGACCTTCACCGTACTGCCCTCGATCTTCTTCCTCATGGACCGCCGCGCGCAAAGACGGGCCCAGTCGCCCGCGCGCGCCCCTTTGAGCCTCTCCTTCCTCAGCCACTGGATTGGTCGACGATCCCGCCCCATCACCCTCGTGGCCGTGGTTCTGACCGTGGCAAGTTGCGTGGGCCTGCTGCACTTCACCAACGCGCCATTCGAATACGACTTTCGCAAGCTGAACGCCAACCTGCAGAGCACGGAGGATTCGCGGCAGTTCAACCAGAGCCTCGAAAAACTCTTCGGCCGCTGGCCCTCGCCCACCGTCATCCTGGCGGACAACCAGGCGGAGGTCGAACCCATCCGCGCCGCCATCTGGCGCCAGGATCAAGCCGAGCACGTCATCGGCCGCGTCGTCACCATCAACGACGTCTTGCCGGGAGCCCCGGCGCTTCAAGCGCGCAAGTTGGCGCTGCTCGAGCAGATTCGCAAGTTGACCCACGACCCGGCCCTGGCGGCTCTTGACGACAAAGAGCGCAAGCAGATCGCCCAGCTCGATATCCCCGAGAACCTGCGCGTGCTCGGGCCCGAGGACGTGCCAACGCTGGCGCGCAGGCCCTTCACCGAGGCGGACGGCACCATCGGCCGCGTGGTCCTGGTCTACCCCATCGAGGAACACCTTTCGGTGTGGAATGGCCGCGACCTCCTGCGCATCTCCAAGGTGCTCCAATACTTGCACCTGCCCGAGTTGGGCAAGACCATCGTGACCTCGGGCAGCGCTGTCGTCTTCTCCGCAATGATCCGATCGATCCTCCACGACGGGCCACTGGCCACGGGAGCTTCCTTGGCCGTGGTGCTGCTCTTCTCGTTCCTCATCATGCGACCGCGATCGGCCGCGCTGGCCGCCATCGCCACCCTGCTGGTCGGCGTGATTTGGATGGTCGGTATCGCGGGCACCGCTGGGGTCAAGATCACCTTCCTCAACTTCATCGCCCTGCCCATCACCTTCGGCATCGGCGCCGAGTACGGACTCAACGTCGCGCAACGCTACCGCGACGACCACGACATGATCCGAGCCGTCGGCTCCACCGGGGCCGCCGTCGCGCTCTGCTCGTGGACCACCATCGTCGGCTATGGCTCGCTACTCGCGGCGAGCAGCCGCGCGCTGCGCGGATTCGGCCTGATGGCCATCCTGGGCGAAGTCTCCTGTCTGGCCGCTGCCTTGCTCGCCTTGCCCGCGCTCATTCTCTGGCGGGACCAGAGGCGGAAGCAACGCGGCCAGCCGTAGAGCACAGCCGGTCGAAGAGCTCGAGGTGCTGGCGCCCGACTTTGGCCCAACTCGTCTCCTCGGCGAACCGGCGCAGCCGCTTCGCAGCATCGTCGCGGAAGCCGTCGTCGGTCAGCAGTCTCGTCAGCCGGTCCACCCACTCGCGCTTGTCGCCGTAGGCAGCGAGCAATTCGGGAGAAACTCTTTCGCCCACTTCCTCGAACTTGTAGATGCGCGAGCACATCATCAAGGTTTCGAGACCCGCGGCCTGATGAACCACGCCGCTGACCGAACTGTAGCTTTGGCGGTAGGGCAGGACCACCACATCTGCGGCGGCGTAGAGGCTCGGAACGTCGTCGTCCGGGACGTAGTCCCCATACAGCTTGCAACGGTCGCCGACGCCGAGCCACCACAAGCGCGCGCGCAGGTAGCGCATGTAGGCGTGCGTGTAGAACGCCTTCTTCCTGGTGTACCCGCCCAGATATAAGAATGCGTTCGGCACGCGTTTCACGACGCCGGCGAAGACATCGAGCAGAAAATCGATGCCCTTGCCGGGCCAGACGAAACCGAAGAAGAGGAGGACCTTGGCCTCGGAGGGAACGCCGAATTGGCGCCTTGCCGCCAGCCCGTCCGGTCGCGGTCGCACGAGGGTTCCGTGAGGCACGACGGCGATGCGCGAGTCATCGATGCCGCGGCTTGCCAGGTCCTGGCGCATGCGTTCGGTGTGAACCAGCAGCGAGCCCGCGTGCTGGGCTACGGCCCGATCGAAGCTCTGCGAGTCGCGACCCGGCAGAAAGCCCGTGCGCGCGCCGGCCGGGTAGACCGAGTGCATGTTGATCACCGTGGCGATGCCGGCCTCCCGCAGGCCCGCCAGCAGGGAAGGCATGCGGTTGTCGTCGCCGAAGATATCGTTGGCGTACTGAATCAGGACCACGGCGAGCCGCAGGCGCTTGGCCTCCGCCACAATCGCGGGCACGTAGTCTTGATCCCGCCGCCAACAAGGAACGACCGTGCACTGGCCTCGGCTTCCCCCCGGACAATGCGCCTCCGTGAGGACGAAATGCTCGTCGGCGCGCGATTCCATCATCCCGTGCGCAAGCGCCTCGGTGTAATAGGGGAAGGCACAGTGGGTTGGAAAGTACGTGCTCAGGTGACCGATGCGCATCTACGACAACTTCCTTACAGGACAAGCTTCGCCGTTCATAGCCCGGATCGCTGGCCCTGCAAATGCCTGGTGCTGCCCCGCCCTCAGCTGGCGCCCACGGCCTTTGCGGATTTGACCGGCTTCCATCTGACGAACGCGAACGGCGTCATCACGCCGTTGGCCAAGATGGTTCGGGCTCGCAACATGGTGTAGATGATCAAACCAAGCGCGGGCTCGAGCCCGAAAAGCTTGAAGACGAAGAACGCCGTACCTTCGGAGACGCCCACCCGAGCCGGTAAGGCCGCGATGACGTAATCGGCCACGTTCATGGTGGCGTAGATCAGCGTGGCCTGTCCAAACGTGTAGCCGAGCCCCATGGCCCGGAACACGACATAAAGGCTGGCCCACCCCGTCAGGCGGGCCAGCACCTGCAGGCAAAAAACCCTGACGTAGGCGGCTCGCCGGTCGCGGCCGAAATTCTTGACCTCGGCGTCGATATTGCGGGCCAGCTCCACCCAGTGGGCAGGATGCCGCCGAACCACCGGAATCAGCTGCAGCACGCGCAAGAGTCCCTCGGCCGCGCCATAGCGGACCAGGACGCGCAGCACCACGTACGGCAAGAAGGCCATGACGTTGGCAGCGATGACCAAAGCCAAAAGCGTGGAATCGATGTCCCGACAGAGCAGCAATGCCATCAGGGAGGCCGACAAGGATACGGCCGGGCGAGAGATCTTGAAGACGTAGTTCCACAGAATCGTCCCCGAGATGGCCTTGCCCGTGGCGAATTGATCGTGCAGGAGCCCGCCCTTTAGGACCTCCCCCGATTCCCAGGGCAACACCAGGTTCAGCACCGAGCCGGCGGCATTGACCGCGATGGCCATTCCCAATCGAAGCGGGCCGCCCATCACCGTCCAGAGGGCCGCGCCGTCGAGCGAGGTTTCGCTGAATGCCAGAAGAATGAGCGCCGCGGCGCCCAGCCAGCCCACCCTGGTCACCGCTGTGGCGATCGTCGTCCAGCCGATGCGATGAAGAAGCCAGACCAGGACCGTGATGGACGCCGCCACGCACAGCACCTGAACGATCTTCTTGCCCGTCATGCAACGATTCCTTCTCGCACGATACTCCTGCTTGGGTAGCGACGGGTTCATGCTAGTCTTTCGCGCCGATGAAGTACAAGGCGGTCTTGGCGTTGCTGCTCGACGGTGCTCGGGCCGACGTGCTCGCCAGACTCGTGCATGCCGGCGAGTTGCCGACCCTGCGACAGCACTTCGCCGACGCGGGTGGGATGGCCACGGCCACCTCTGTCTTCCCGACCGTGAGCGGCCCCGCGCACCTTCCCGTTTTGGCCGGGGTACACCCCGGCACGGCCAACCTGCCGGGCATTCGCTGGGCCGAGCGGCCGACTGGTCCGCGGGGTAGCTTCCTCGGCCGCACCCGCTCCTACATGGCGCCGGGTCGAGCCTTCAAACTCGAGCGGGACGTGCCCGGATCCATCCGCACCCTGTTCGCCCACGTGCCCACGATGGCCGACGTGAACACCTGGTTCGTGCGCGGCTGCCCTCCTGCCGCGAGGCGAACGCGCTGGTCGAAGCCTGCGGCGTTCCTGCGCGCCTTCCTGACGGGCAACTGGCAGTCCTCGGGAAGACAGGCCGAGACTGCCCTGCTGCGGGCCCTCGACAGCGGCTACACATCGGTGCACGCGGTGTTCCCCACCATCGACGAGCTTGGCCATCGTTTCGGCCCCCTCACGGAGGAATGCTACAGGGGATATCGCGGATTCGATCGGGTCATCGGGCGCATCCTCGATGCCCTTTCGCGCGAAGGCAGGTCAGGAAGCACGCTCATCATGATCTCCTCGGACCACGGCCAGACCGCGACCCACACCCATGTCGACGCCGACAAGGTCATCGCCACCATCTACCCGCGCACCATGGCCTACCCCCGAATCTGGCGCTTCCCCTTTTCCGCCGAGGCGGCGGTCATGGTTTCCGGAAACTCCATGGCCAACGTGTACGTGCGCGGCGAGACTGGTTGGCAAGCACGCCCCGACTTCGAAGCGGATGGGTCCCGCGCGCAAGCCCTGGTCCGCGCCTTCCTTCACCACCCCGCCATGGAGCACGTTATCTATCGCGCCGCCGAGCCTGCGACCTATGTCGTCGCCGGCAAGCAGGGCCGGCGCCGCATCACCCTGCGCCCCGGCTCGGGCGCGCCTCTCATCGAGACCACCTGCGACGGTCAGGACCCACTGGGCTACGGTGAGCTGCCCAACACCGGCTCGCCGGACCAATATGCCGCACTGACCGCTGACTCCGAATATCCGGATGCCCTGTGGCAAATCGTGCAGTTCTTCCGGTCGAGTCGCGCCGGCGATCTCATCGTCAACGCTCGCAACGGATACGACCTGCGCGCCCGTTTCGAGTACCAGCCGCACAATGGTTCTCACGGGGGCTTGCACAAGGACCACATGTTGGTACCCGCCCTGGTCAATGGCCGCTGGGCGCGCGACCGCATGCGCACGGTCGACCTCTTTCCATCCATCCTGGCCGCCCTCGATCTGCCCATTCCTTCCGGGCTGGACGGCGATGCGGTGGCCATCGACCCAGGTTAGGGTGGACGTGAAGCGAGGAACCCCATGAATCCCGCGAAGTATCCCAGGTTGGTCGCCGTCGAAACCACGAACTACTGCAATGCCAAGTGTGTCTTCTGCCCGAATGACACCCTCAAGCGTGGCAAGCGGCACATGACCGACCAGCTCTTCGAGAACATCATCGAGCAATGCCGCACGTTCCCCCTGCCCGCCATCGAGCCCTTCCTGCAGGGCGAGCCGTTTTCCGATCCCAAGATCCTCCCTCGCTTGGAGCTCATCCATCGACGCCTACCGAAGACCAAGCTCCGCCTGTACACCAACGGCTACGGCATGCTACCCGACCGCGTGGACGCGCTCACCGAATTCGACATCGATCACATTTACGTCAGCCTGAACACGACCGATCCCCAGCGCTACAAATCCTCCATGGGAATCGACCTCGCGCGCACCTTGGCGAACCTGCGCTATCTCGCCGATCCCGTGCGCCGGCGGCGCGTGGCGAGAAAGATCACCGTTCGCATGCTTCGCATGACGGACACCACGCCCAAGGAGCAACGGCAATTCCTCGCGCTGTGTAAGGCGCTAAAGGTCAGGCCGTTCGTCGTGGGCCTCTTCAACTACAAGGGTGATATCCAAAGCGACTTGCCCATACCGAATTTCCCCTGCGAGCACATGGACCGCCTGGATATCCTGAGCAATGGCATCGTCACCCTGTGCTGCATGGACCAAGAGGGCGAGTTTGCGTGGGGCGATGTCAACAAGCAATCCCTGCTCGAGGTGTACCAGGGCGCCGTCGCGGCGAAGTATCGGCAGATGCACTGGAACGGGCGGCGCAACCAGATTCACCCCTGCGACACCTGTAACCTGTTCTGGCCCGGGCTGCAGGGACTGCCGGTACACAAGCGCATACGCTTTGGGGTCCAGGCGGGGGCCTATTTCCTGCGCCACCGACCGACCGGAAAGCGCGCGCCAGTCATGCCGAGGCCAACGGCCTAGGGAAAGATCGGTCGGGCGATCCTAGCCATGTCGAATCTGTGGCAGCACTGCCGAAATTTCTACGCTCGACGGCCCAGGCTTGCGATCACGCTGCTCTTCATCGCCATCTCACTGGCCACGCGTGGCTTCCTCATGGGCGTGGACATCCTGGACGTCGACGAGGCCATGCACCTCGTCGGTTCATGGGAGTTGCTGCGCGGGCGCCACTTGTACGTGGGCTTCGTGGACAACAAGCCACCCTTGCTCTACGTCTACTATGCCCTGGCCCAGACCGTCTTCGGCCGCGGCATGTTCTCGGTGCACCTTTTGACCGTGCTGACCGGCGTGCCTCTGATCGCGCTGGGCGTTTCCAGCTTCTTCGGCCATGACCGGCGCGGCGTGATCGCCGGCGTCATCTACCTGGTCGCCAGCGCCGCGTATCTCGCGCACGACATGCATTCCGTCAATTGCGAGATCCTGATGCTCCTGCCGGCCACCTGGTCCGTGGTTGTGCTGCGCGACGAGCAACGCGCGGCGAGTCCCCGCTGGCTGTTCGCGGCCGGCGCGCTGCTGGGCGTGGCGGCGCTGTTCAAGCAACAAGCCCTGGCATGGCTGCCCGTGCTTGCGCTGGCGGCCATCCTGGGGCCACGGCCGAGTTGGCGCTTCCTGCCCGCGCGCTTCGCCGCCATCGCATCCGGCCTCGCCGTGCCGCTGCTCGCCACCTACGCCGTCTTCGCCGGGCTGGGCGACGCCTCGGCCTTCCTCTTCTGGACGATCTTCTACAATTTCGGATACGCGCAGCAGCCCATGGAGACCGGCGAAATCCTTTTGCGCATCGCCAAGTACTTCCTGCCGTTCATCGCGGCAACCCTGGGCCTGTGGTTTGTCGCTCCGCGCTCATGGGCGATGCTTTCGCGCTACCACAGGCTGCTCATCGCCAGCACCTTGGTCTGTTGTCTTCCCATCGTGTTCATCGGGTTCCGCATGTACCCGCACTACTTCGTGCCGCTGTACGTTCCTCTCGCCCTGGCCGCCGCGCCCTACCTCAGCCGCCTGTTCACCCGGCCGCTCACTCGCTGGGCCAAGCTGTTCGGTACCTATGCATTCTTGAGCCTGCTTTCCTTCAGCGTGGCCAACGGCGTGCTCTACTTGAGCCAGCACGAATTTCACTGGGAGGAGCACAAGAAGGTCTACGCTAAGGTCGCGCGTGTCCTTCACGCCGACGCCTGCTACGACGGCGCTTCCATGTTCACCTGGGGCGGCCCCGGGGCACTGTTCATCCACTCGGCGGACCTTGCCGCCGCCAGCCGCTTCGTCGGCGCCTATTCCACCATCTGCGGCTACGTCCCAGGCAACTGGGCCATTCGCTCCGGTCGCGCCAGCGGAGCGAACGTGATTCGCGCCGACCACTGGGATCAGCTGATGGGCGACCTCGAACGCAATCACGCCACCTACTTTCTGGACGCAACGGGCGTCTTTGCCAACTGGCGCGCATTCCCTCTCAAGAACTTTCCCCGCATGACCGACTTCGTGGCGGCCCACTACGACCTTATCGGCACCACCGACGGCGTCCGTATCCATCGTTGGCGCGGATGTCGGCAACACCCCTAGCCAGTGGCATGATGGGGGTATTGCCATGAACAAGCTCCTTGCAACTGCCACCCTCGCCACGGCCGCGCTGGCGGGTACCGCCGCGCGCAGCGAAACGCTCCAGATGC
>Ga0210133_1000109_pt1 | contig 30277 bp, 26 predicted proteins | sample Joice_ThreeSqC_D_2_FD_184874 | JGI IMG/M metagenome (GOLD analysis project Ga0210133, IMG submission 184874) | Wetland microbial communities from San Francisco Bay, California, USA, that impact long-term carbon sequestration - Joice_ThreeSqC_D1... | ecosystem: Environmental > Aquatic > Marine >...
CGAGCTCCGCCAGGCTAAGCCTGGCTTCGCTCACGCGACTGTCTTTGAAAGGAACCCTGGGAGGGTTCCTTAGACCTCCCGCGACGAGCTCCGCCAGGCCAAGCCTGGCTTCGCTCACGCGACTGTCTTTGTCAGGAACCCTGGGAGGGTTCCTTAGACCTCCCGCGATGGGCTCCGCCAGGCTAAGCCTGGCTTCGCTCACGCGATGCAGGAACCCTCGAAGGAGTCTCCGGAGTCCGCTCTGACCACGGAGGTGTTCAGCCCACGAGAACTTGGGCAAGGGTCGCGGCGAAATAGGCCAGCGAGACGTAGCCGTTGAGGTTGAAGAAGGCGATGTCGAGACGCGAGAGATCCGAGGGCCGCAGGATGGCGTGCTCGTAGACGAAGATGGCGAGCACGGCAACCACGCCCAGGTGGTAGATGCTCCCGAGACCCGCGGCGTGTCCAGCGGCCAGCAGCGCGGCGACGGTGCCGAGGTGCATGACCGCCGAGATTGTCAGGGAGGCGAGGACGCCGAAGCGCGCGGGAATGGAGTAGATGCCAGCACCGCGATCGAAGTCGCGGTCGGCCAGCGCGTAGAGGATGTCGAAGCCGCCGATCCAGGTCGCCACGGCGACCATCAGCCAGACCGCCGGCATGCCCAGCTCCCCGCGCACGGCGATCCACGCACCGGCCGGGGCCACGCCGATGGCCAGACCGAGAAAGAGGTGGCACAGCCAGGTGAAACGTTTGGTGAACGAGTAGCCAAGCACAAGAATCAGAACCACGGGGGATAACAGAAGGCACAGCCGGCCGAGACTGGCGGCGGCAGCGAGGAAGGCAGCGGCGCTCGCCGCGGTGAGGAGCGCGGCCGCGAGCACCGACACCTTGCCCGTCGGAATTTCGCGATTCGAGGTTCGCGGGTTTCTCGCATCGAGATGCCGGTCCACGATGCGGTTCCAACCCATGGCGGCCGTGCGCGCGCCCGCCATGGCCACCAAGATGGCCAACACCTGCGCTACGGTGATCCCGTGGCCTCGTGCCGCGATGGCCGCGGCGGCCAGGGCGAAAGGCAGGGCGAAGACCGTGTGGCTGAACTTCACCATGCGGCCGAAGGTCGCAACCACGGAGAGCACGGAAGGCGGGGAGGACACGGAGGGCGGAGGAACGGAGGATTCCGCATCCTGGCCGGTAGAGCCTTCCGTCAAATCCACTCGTACCTCATGTTGCGCCGCCGGGGGATGAAACCGGCGCCGACGATGGCAGCTTCGATGTCCCTGGCCGATAGCTTGAAGACCGCGCCGGCCTGCGCGACCACGTTCTCTTCGATCATGGCCGAGCCGAAGTCGTTGCCGCCGAAGCGCAGCCCGACCTGGCCGATGGCGGGCCCCATGGTCACCCATGAGACTTGCAGATTGGGGAAGTTGTCGAGGTAAAGCCGCGCCAGCGCGAGGGTGCGCAGGTAGCGCGTGGCAGAGGTGTCGCCGCGCAGGGGCAACTTGGTGCCCTCGGCCTGGAAGCTCCAGCAGATGAACGCGGTGAAGCCCGCGGTCTCGTCCTCGAGCCTGCGTAGCTTGTCGAGATGGCCGACGACGTGCTCGGGCTTCTCGCCGAAGCCGAACACCATGGTTGCCGTGGAGCGGAGGCCGAGCAAGTGGGTCTGGCGCATGACCTCGAGCCAGGTCGCGACCGAACACTTGTGCGGCGAGATGCGATGCCGGATCTCGTCGTCCAGGATCTCGGCCGCGCCACCGGGCACGGAATCGAGCCCGGCGGCGACGAGACGCTGCAATACCGCCGGGATACCCAAGCCCTCGCGCTCGCACAGATAACGGATCTCCTCGGGGGAGAGCCCGTGAATGGCCAGCGGAAAGCTGGACTTCATCCAGCGAAACAGATCTTCGTAGTAGGAAAGCCCGAGCTCGGGGTTGATGCCGCCCTGGAGCAGCACCTGGATGCCGCCCATGTCCACGGTTTCCTGCAGCTTGGCCGCGAGCTCGTCGCGGGTGAGCGTGTACACGCAGCCGTCGCCGGGCGGGCGGTAGAAGTTGCAGAACTGGCAAGCGGTGGTGCACGCGTTGGTGTAGTTGACGTTGCGATCGATGATGTAGGTGACCACGCTGGCCGGGTGCAGTGCCTGCCTGCGGGCGTCCGCGGCCAGCCCCAGGTCGTGAAGCGATGCCGATTCGTACAGGCGCACGCCCTCCTCGAAGGACAAGCGTGCGTTGGCCGAGGCATCGGACAACAGCCCGTCGAGCGAGCGCCGCGACCGCACGCTGGGTGAACGCGGCCGGCCCTCGCCGGAATAGAAGCGCAGGGCGCGCTTGCCGGAAAGCAGTCCGCACGCGTGGCCACGTTCGAAGAAGGCAGCGGCCCCGCACAACTCGCCGGCTCCGAATTCGTAGTGGATGTTTTCGGTGAGATAGCGACGGCACAGCTCGACATCGATCCCGCTTTCAGCGGCGCGGCCACGAGCGATAGCCTCGCGATGGGCCAGCCCCAAGGCCAGACTTTCCTGCAGAAGCGCGATGTCCCCCGGCGCGAGCGCCTCGGGCCGGCCGGCCCAACCCGCGTAGACGAAGGGCAACCCCACCCGTTCTGTCCATTCGGCCCCGAGATCGTACACGTGGGCAAAGCGCCCGACCGTCGAGAAGCACAGGTCGCCGATCATCAACCCGCCGCGACGGCCTGCCACCAAAGAGGCGATGGCATCGTGATCGGCCACCTCGTAGCGCGGGGCGAGGCCGCGTTCGTGGCCGAGGATGCGCACCAGCGCCTGCGAGGTACGCGAAGCTTCGTCGAGAACGATGGTCTCCATCTCGTGCCAGGGCACCTCACCCATCAGCAGCACGGTACGAACCGGCCCGCGCGACGCGATGGCCACGCCAGGCACCAGGCGCAGTTCCTCCGCGGCCGCGCCGTAGCTCGCGATGGGCATGAGTGCGAGATCCGCCTCGCCCGCGGTCACGGCGGCCGCACAGCGCGAGGGCAGGTCGAAGGTGAGCTGGAAGCGCCCCCGTCCCACCAGGCCCGTCTCGATGCCATGGGTGATGGGGCGGGCGTTGAGAAACGAAACTGCAGCGAGCCGAAGCGGGCGCATGGCCTACACCGCCTCCTGCCCGGCCGAGGGATGGGCGAGCGGCGGCATCCCGTAGAAAGTGTCGCGCTCGACCGGCACCCGCCCGGCGGCGCGAATCAATCGCTCGATGTCGCCTGGCGCGAGAGCCTCGGGCGATCTCGCGCCGGCCTGGTGGTAGATCTTCTCTTCGCTCACGGTTCCGTCGAAGTCGTCGGCGCCGAACCACAGCGCGGTCTGCGCGGTGGCAAGCCCCAGGCTGATCCAGTAGGCCTTGAGGTGCGGAACATTGGCCAGCAGCAAGCGCGCCACCGCGGCCGTGCGCAGGATCTCGGTCGCCGTGGGCGCGGGCAAATCGCCGAGGGCGTTGTTCTCGGGGTGAAACGGCAAGGGGATGAACGCGGCAAAGCCGCCGGTCTCGGCCTGCAAATCGCGCAGGCGCAACAGGTGCTCGACCCGTTCGGCGGCGGACTCGACGGTGCCAAAGAGCATGGTGCAGTTGGATTTCATGCCGAGCCGGTGGGCGATGCGGTGTACCTCCAGCCACTCGTCGGCGCCGCACTTGTTCGGGCAGATGGCTTTGCGCACGCGGGGCGAGAGTATCTCGGCACCGCCACCGGGCAGCGAATCGAGGCCCGCGGCGCGCAGACGGCGCAACACCTCCTCGATGCTCATGGCGTACGTGCGATGGAAGAAGAAGACCTCCACGGCGGAGAAGGCCTTGATGCTGATGCCCGGGCCGACCGCCTTCAACGCCGCGAGCAAGGAGGTGAAATAGTCGAAGGGCAAACCGTCGTTCAGCCCGCCCACGATGTGCACCTCGGTCACGCGCGGATCCGCCGCAAGCCGCGCGGCCAGCTTGCCCGCCGCTTCGTCCACGCCGAGCACGAAGGCGCCAGGATCGCCGGCCGATCGTCGCGAAAACGAACACAGCTTGCAGGCGGACACACAAACGTTGGTGGGATTGATGTGCAGGTTGCGGTTCCAGTAGGTGCGATCCCCGTGCAAGCGCTCGCGCATCTCGTTGGCCAAACCGCCGAGCTCCATGAGGTTCGCGTGCTGGAGAAGCGCAAGCCCATCAGCCGGTGAAAGCAAGGCACCCTCCCGAACCTTGCCTGCGATCGCGGCGAAGCTCACGGGCCGCGCACCTTCCCTTCCGGCAGCCATGCGCACGGCTCGAAGCCCGAGGCACGCAGCAGAAGCGCGGCCTCGTCGTGGGTCAGATCGTTGCTGCTCGCGCGCTCGCCCAGGCGAGGCGCCCGCTTCCCCACGATGCAACCCATGATCGCGTCCGCACCGAAGGAAAGACAGAGCTGGCCGAGCTTGTGGCCGAAGATCTCGAGGTCCACCACGAGATGAGCCGAGGGACAAGCGAGACGGCAAGCAGCGAAGAAGGAAATGGTTTCTAGTCCCTGCGCCTCGCCCACCGGAACGGGCATGATCCCGTCTCTGGCCGACAGGCGGCCACGCATCTCGGCAAGCTGGTCGAGGCGAGCGCGGCGATCCTCCGCCACATCGCCGGAGGCAAAGGGAACTCGCAGGAGAGCCCGCATCCCGAGCTCGGCCACCTCGCCGAGGCGTGGGCTGCCGAGGCTGCAGAGCACGGCATTGGCACCCTGGTCGCGCAGTTCCGGCAAGCTGGCTCCACTTGGAAGTGTGGCTTCGTCGACCACGGCCAGCGCCGCCTCGGCGGGACCGATCCAGGTTCCATCTGCCTGCCAACGACGAGCGGAGGCGAAGATACCTCTCCCGCCGAAGGCGGCGACGGCCAGCGCCAGAGCCTGGCGGCCCTGACCAAAAATGTCCGCCCCGGGATCGGGGTTCAAGGCGATTCCCCCCAGCGTGGCGAGAGGCGAGCTGGGATGCCGAGTTGGTCGAGCACGCGCGCCACCACCGTGTCCGCCACGGCCTCGACGCTGCCCGGCCGGGTGTAGAACGACGGCGCCGCGGGCAACACGATCCCGCCAGCGCGTGTCACGGCCAGCATGTTTTCGAGATGGATGAGCGACAGGGGCGTCTCGCGCACGACGAGGACCAGCTTGCGCCGCTCCTTGAGCGCCACGTCCGCAGCGCGAGCGACGAGATCGTCGGCGAGGCCGGCCGCGATCCGAGCCAGGCGTCCCACCGAGCAGGGCACGGCGACCACGGCATGCCAGTGGGCCGAGCCCGAGGCAAACGCGCAGGTGAAGTCGTCGCTGGCGTATTCGCGAAAGCCGTGATCGGGGTCCGCGCCCAGCTCGTGCTTCCACACCTGGCGACCTTGCCGGGAAAAGCAAACCGCGACTTCCATCGTGCTGTCCGCCGCGCGCGCGGCCGCCAGGGCGTCGAGCAAGCGCCGGGCGTAGATGGCGCCCGAGGCGCCGGTGACACCCACGAGGATCTTCATTCCGCCACCACCATGGAAGCGACACCGCCGGGAAAGAGCTCAGCGCCACGAACCTTGGCAAAGCCCGCGTCGCGCAGCAATGTCTCGAATTCGCCGCGCGACAGGAATCGGGCGATCGATTCGGGCAGGTAGCGATAGGCGGCGGCATCTCCGGTCACGGCCCGGCCGAGGAGCGGCAGCACGCGGGCGTTGTACAGCCCGTCCCAGAAAGGCCGCGAACGGCGGGGGCGAAAGAACTCCAGGATGATGGTGCGCCCGCCGCCCCTCACCACCCGGCGCAGCTCGCGCATGGCCAGGGGAAGATCGGTCAGGTTGCGCACGCAGAAGGCCGAGAAGGCGCCGTCGAAGATGACATCTTGGTAGGGCAACGCGTGCGCATCCGCGACCTGCGCCGCAACGTTGACCGCGGCCGCCTTCTTCGTCCCTGCGACGAGCATGTTGCGGGCAAAATCCGCCGCGCAAACCCGCGCGCCGGGCCGGCGGCGAAGCATCTCGATGGCACCGTCGAGCGTGCCCGCCCCGAGGTCGAGCAGCCGTGGCGAGGTGCCGAGGCCGTCGAGCAGGGTGCGGATGGCCTTGCGGCGCCACAGCACGTCCACGCCAGCCGACATGATGCGGTTGGCCCGGTCGTAGCGCCCGGCGATGCGATCGAACATGCCGCGAATGTCGACCCCGGGAGCGGACGCGGACATCAGGCCACCCGGTCGACGGAAAGCCGGGCCAGTTCCGCCAGGGCATCCCGGTGTCGCGACGGCGGAAGTACCGACAATTCGGCGATGGCCGCCTCGGCCAGGGCGAGGGCATGCTTGCGCGCTCGCTCTACCCCGCCCGCGGCGCGCACGGCAAGCAGGATGGCGCGCGCGGGGTCGGGGGCGATTCCGGCCGCCCCGAGGGCGTCACGAATGCGCAGGCGCAGTCCCGGGTCGCTATCGCAGGCGAGCAGGACCGGCAAGGTCAGCTTTCCCTCCTGCAGGTCCCGTCCGCCGGACTTCCCGGTGGTGCTCTCGCCCGTGGTGCAGTCGAGAATATCGTCGACGATTTGGAAGGCACGACCAAGAGCGCGGCCGTAGCGCCCCAGCGCTCCATCGAGCGGCGCGGCGAGCACGCCGCCTACCCGCGCACACCATGCCATCAGCGAGGCGGTCTTGCGATCCACCACCTGCAGGTACGCGTCGATGGTGGCGTCGGGATTACCCGCGCCCTCGAGCTGCGCGACCTCACCCTCGGCCATCTCGGTGACCGTGGCGGCAAGCGATCGGACCAAGACGATGGATCCGGTCGACGCCACCAGATCGAGCCCGCGCGCCAGACAGAAATCACCGACCAGCACCGCCAGGCCGTTGCCCCAGATCATTCGCGCGGCGGGACGGCCGCGGCGGACATCGCCGCCATCCACCACGTCGTCGTGGAAGAGAGTGGCGGTATGAATCAATTCGGCGGCGCAGCCCGCGGCCACCGCCACCTCGACGTCGCAGGCTCCGGCATGCGCGGCCAAGACCGAAAGCAGGGGGCGTAGCCGCTTGCCGCCGGCGCCCAGCAGATGGGTGCCGACCTCGGGAATGCGCCCGATGGGGCTGTCCATGCGTTCGCACAGCCGGGTCTCGACCAGGTGCATGTCGTCTTCCACCAGCGACCACAGGTCGCTCACGCGCCGGCGGAGATTCGCCGGTGGTGATGCCAGATCGATGTGGACTGCCAATTGGTTCATGACACGCGCCTTGTCATCCTGAGATCGAAGAAGCCGGACGGCGTATCGCTCGAACGCGCCGCCAGCTGTCCGCACGCTGCCGCCGTATCGTCTCCCCTGGGGGTCCGGATATACACCGGCAGGTCCGCCCTGCGCACCATGTTCTGAAAAGCGAGTGCGCGGGCCTCGCTCGGACGCTCGAAAGGCAGGCCGGGAACCGGGTTCCACGGAATCAGGTTGACCTTGCTGGGGATGTTGGCGAGAAGGCGCGGCAGTCGCGCTGCATCCACGTCGCTGTCGTTGACACCGGCGAAGAGCACGTACTCGAAGGTGATGCGGCGGTGGTGTCCGAGCGGGAACCGGCGCGCCGCCGCGAGCAGGGCGGCAATGTTCCACCGCCGATTGACCGGCATGATCTGGTCGCGGACCTCATCGGTGGTTGCGTTGAGCGAGATGGCCAGATTGGGCAGGGGACGAACCTTGCCAAGCAGGTCGATGCCAGTGACCACGCCGCTCGTGGACACGGTCAATCGCCGTGGCGAAATCCCCGCGCCCCAAGGATGTTCGATGATGGACAGGGCGCGCGTGACCTGATCGAGATTGTGCAACGGCTCGCCCATGCCCATGAAGACGATGTTGGTCGGCTTGCCCCCGACGCTCTCCATCGCCCAGTAGAGTTGTTCCACCATCTCGCCGGCGCTGAGGTTGCGGCCGAAGCCCAGCGTCGCGGTGGCGCAGAAGGCGCAGCCCCAGGCGCAACCGACCTGGCAGGAGATGCACAGGGTCAGCTTGCTGCGCGCCTGCTTGTCGTCGGGAATGAGCACGCTTTCGACGACGCGGCCGTCGTGGGTGCGGAAACGGAACTTGCAGGTTCCATCCGCGGATTCCACGCGCCCGTCGGGCGCCAGCGGGAGAAGCGGCGAGTCCGCGAGAAAGGCGTCACGCAGAGCACGCGGCACCGTGGAGGGCGCGAACGGGATGCGCACGCTGCCCATCCCGCCGGCGCCGGGTCCGTGCAACCACCGGAACAATTGTTCGGCGCGGAACGGAAGTTCGCCCGCGCGGGCTACGCGCTCGCGAAGTTCCGTGATGGTCAGCGATCGAAGGTCCAAGCGCGCGGATTATAGCGGGAGTTGGTCGCGATGCCGGTCCATCGACAACCGCGCCGCGCCATTCGCGATCCCACATCGGACGCACTCCCGGGCGAGCACCGCAGAAGGCGAGCGCCGCTCTCTCCTAGAATCGGCGCGCGCACGAACTGTCGGCGACGCGCTCTACAAGCGTTTCGATGCTTCGATGAGCTCGCGCACGGCCTTGGCGGAATGGTCGAGCATCTGCTTTTCGCCGGGCTCGAGCGCGATCTCGACTACCTTCTCAACACCCTTGCCGCCGAGGATGACGGGCACGCCGATGTAGAGATCCTTGTAGCCGTACTCGCCGCGCAGGTAGGCCGCGCAGGGAAGCAGTCGCTTTTCGTCGTGCAGATAGGCCGTGGCCATCTTGATGGCGGACGAGGCCGGCGCGTAGTAGGCACTGGTGCCCATGAGCTTCACGACTTCGGCGCCGCCGTTGCGCGTGCGCTCGACGATGGCGGTAAATTTGTCGGCCGCGACGAGCTGGCGCGCCGGAATACCGTTGATGGTGCAGTAGCTCGGCACGGGAACCATGGTGTCGCCGTGGCCGCCCAGCACCATGGCGCGCACGTCCTTCACGGCCACGCCCGCCGCTTGCGCCAGGAAGAGCTGCAGCCGCGACGAATCCAGGATGCCGGCCATGCCCACCACGCGCTCGGGTGGAATGCCGCTGACTTCCTTCATGGCGTACACCATGGCGTCGAGCGGATTCGACACCACGATGACGAAGGCGTTCGGGCAACGCGTGCGCAGGTTTTCGGCCACGCTGCGGATGATCTTGAGGTTGATGCCAAGCAGGTCGTCGCGCGACATGCCGGGCTTGCGCGGCACCCCGGCGGTGACGATGACGACGTCGGCGCCGGCGAGATCATCCCAGTTGGCCGTTCCCCGAATCGCCGCGTCGTAGCCCAGAACCGCGCCGTTCTGCTCCAGATCGAGCGCCTTGCCCTGGGCAAGGCCGAGCTTGTCGGGGATGTCGAACAACCAAACGTCGCCCAGCTCCTGGCGAGCCGCGAGTGCCGCCAACTCACCACCAATGTTGCCGGCCCCAACCAGGGCGATCTTCTTCCGCTGTGCCATTCTGGTCCTTTCGAATGGGGGTTGCGCCGTCACGGCGCGGCTGTCGGATGCTGACTCGCTCTAGAACATGGCTCCGACGTTGGCGCCAGCGGCGAGGCCGTCCAGATAGCCGACGTAGGGCATGATGAGATACTTGGTGTTGCCCGCCATCACGACCAAATTCGGCCGGATCACGACACGAATGCCGAATTTCGAATCGTCCCGGTAGTTGGTGGCGCCGCTGGTGTCGGCGACGTTGCCCGAGGTCTGATCGAGGGCCCCGCTGTAGAAGCGCGAAACCTTGTAGTCGATGGCGACGAGCGCCTCGGGAACGAAGACCATGCTGGTTCCAAATTCAATGCGACGATACACGGAGGGTCCGACGAACGCTCCCCAGCCCTCGGGATTCGCCACGGGCGTGTTGCCGAGGAACATCTCACGATTGACGCCAAGGTTGAGGGACAGTGAGACGGGCCACTCATCCTCCTCGGCCTTGATCGCGTGCCAGCTCACGAACGGGGCCAGGTTGATGCCAGTCAGGTTCTTGTTGGCCCCCCCGGTGTACTTGAAGTAGTCGAGGCCCGCGCCAACGTCGAACACGCCCCGGTAGGTCCAGCTGCCGAGCAGGGAGCCGGTATAAGCATCCTTCACCAAGCCGCCACCGATCGCGGCGCTGACCGCGTTCGGATCTCCCCTGTCGATGTAGATGCCCTGCGCGTGGGCCGAGGTTGCAAGCAGGGTCGCGGTCAGGAAGCAGAAGCCGATCAGCTTTTTCATCGAGGGTTCCTCCCAGGCGGCAGTCATGATGGCACGGCTCGCCTCGCCGTCAAAGCACTTAACTAGCGCCGATCAGGCCAGGAGGGCAAGCAGGTCTTCACGGGTGAGGGAGGCGGCCGCTGCCGCATCGCCCAATGCGGCCTCGCCGACCGCCCGCTTGCGCTGCTGCAGATCGAGGATGCGTTCCTCGACCGTACCGGCCGCCACCAGGCGATAGATCATCACCGGCCGTTCCTGTCCGATGCGGTGGGCGCGGTCGGCTGCCTGGTCCTCGACCGCGGGATTCCACCATGGATCGCACAGGAACACGTGGTCCGCCGCGGTCAGGTTGAGCCCCGTGCCGCCCGCCTTGAGCGAGATGAGCATGACGGGCGGACCGGCGCTCTCCTGGAAGGCGTCGACCACCGCCGCGCGATCTCGGGTCGAGCCATCGAGGCGGGTGAATCCGATGCCGACGCGCTCGAGCGCCGGCTCGATCAGATCGAGCAGCGAAGTCCACTGCGAGAAGACCAACGACTTGTGCCCATCCTCCGCCGCGGTCTCGAGCGCCTCGAGCAGACTCTCCACTTTGGATGAGGTTGCGGCGTGCTGCCCGGGCAAAAGCCCCGGGTGGCAAGCCGCCTGGCGCAGGCGCAGCAGGGCCTCGAGGGCCTTCATCACGTCGAGCTTCTCGGTGCCGCCCAGGGCCGCGACCAGCTCGCCCTGCGTGGCGGCCCGTACCGCGTCGTAGATGCCGCGCTCGCGCTCGTCGAGCACGACCGGAAGGGTGGCCTCGCTACGCGGCGGCAGCTCGGGCGCCACTTCGGCCTTGCGCCGGCGAAGCACGAAAGGACGGATGCGCCGGCGCAAAGCCTCGGCCGCGCCCGGGACGCCGTCCGAAATCGGACGGGCCAGATCCGCGTCGAACTCGCGCCGGCCACCGAGCAGGCCGCGGTTGGCAAAGTGCATGAGGCTCCACAGCTCGTCGAGGCGGTTCTCGATCGGGGTCCCGGTCATGGCCAGGCGGAAATCCGCGTTGAGCGCATAGGCCGCGCGCGCGGCCTGGCTGTCGGGATTCTTGATGGCCTGCGCCTCGTCGAGGACCGCGGTGGCCCAGCGGCGCTTGGCCAGGTCCTCGCTGTCGAGGCGCAAGATCGCGTAGGTGGTCAGCGTGACGTCGGCGCTGTCGTCGAGCTTGCGACTTGGCCCGTGGTACACGTTCACGCGCAGCGAGGACCGGAAGCGCGCCAGCTCCGCGCGCCAGTTGGGCAACACGCTGGTGGGACAGACCACCAGCGACCGGCCCGCGAAAACCGCCATGGCCTCGAGGGTCTTGCCCAGGCCCATGTCGTCCGCGAGGATGCCGCCAAGGCCGACCGAGCGGAGAAAGGCCAGCCAGTTGAGGCCGATCTGCTGGTAGGGCCGCAAGGTCGCTTGCAAGTCGCCGGGCGGCGAGACCACGGGCAGGCGATCGAAAGTTTGTGCGAGCGGAGCCAGGCGCTCGAGGCCGGGCGGCGGCGGTTGGTCGAGATCCTCGCAGAAGCGGCCCAGCGTGGGCAGGGCGTGGGTGGCCATGCGGCCATCGCTCGCCCGCGCCGCCAGCAAGGCGGCAAGCTCGTGCCCGTGCTTGGCCAGCCACACCTCGGGCAAGGGCGCGAAGCCGCCGCCGGAAAGCGGTACCAGGCCCAAGCCTTCCCGCCAGGCCGACAGGACGGCCGCGGCGCCGACATTCCCTAGGAGCTCGCCCTTGTCCTCGGAGCGAACCGCGAAATCTAGGTCGAAGCTCACCTGGGGCAGGCCCGTGCCCGCGTCGCCGCCACCAACACGCAGCTTGGGTTCGAGGCGCACCCTCGCCCCGACGAGCTTCGCCCCGTCGCCTGCCAACTCGCCCCGCCAGCGCTTCAGCTTCTCGACGAAGGAGGCGGTGTCCCGGCCTTCGAAAGTGCTGCGCCGGCCGCACAGTAGTTCGAGGTCCGCGCGCAGCTTTTCGGCCAGGCGCCGCTCGGCCGGCTGGTCGCGCACCGGCACCGGTCCGCCCAAATGAACCAGGCGATCCGCATCGATGCGCGCGCAGGGCGGGTTGCCGTAGACCAGCGCGGGCAGCACCGACAGCGACGAGCCGACCTGGCGCAGATCGAGCAAGATGCGCGGGGCGATGCCGGAAGCGATGCGCGGCAGGCGTGTGGTGCGCACCTCCACGGCCATGCGCCGGCACAGCTCGGGCAGGATGCGCGTGGCCACGTCGCCCAGCTCGGACGCGGCGTGGACATGAACGACGGGCAGGTTCTGCAGAAAGCCACCGCACAGCTCGATCTCGCCGTGGCGAGCGAGCTCGTCGCCGATCAGCACGACCCCCGCGCTGGGCACGGCGACGACGCGGGGATCGCGGCGGATGGTCACGGCCACCCCGTCGTCACGATCGGTGACCACCGCCTGGGGCAGGACCTCTTGCTCGGACATGGCCACCTGCCGGCCGTCGAGGAAGACCATGCGGCAGCCCACCAGCACCTGAATCAAGGCGTCCAGCTTGGAGGGCGGTAGGATGGCTCGCGCCGAGGTTTCGAGCAGCCGGTCGGCTTGCAGATCGCACTGCTCGACTTGCAGGGAGCGCGCCTCGGCTGGCCGCGATAGCAACGCCGACAAGCTGCCGGGAAGCGGCGTTTCGCTGCCGTCGGCTCGCACGACGAACCGGCGAAGCGTGAGCCCCTCCTCCGCCTGACTGAATCGGTAGGCCACGCGCGACCAAACCTCGGCACTGGCTTTGATGGGCTTGCCACCGTCCGCGCACTCGTCCGAGCTCTGCCCGGCCTGGCCGAGCGCGATGGCCGCTGCGGTCAGGTGCTCGCAGGGCCGCTGCCGGCCTGGACAGTCGCAATCCCATTCGTCCTCGCCGGGATAGAGCACCACCTGCGCCGGCACCGCCCGCCCGGAGACGCGCACGCGCAGCACGATCTCCTCGTCGCTCTGCGATTCCACCGTGACCGCGCCGGCGCGCACCAGGTTCACCCCGGCCGACCACACCCCCGCCTTGCTGGCGCGGCGGAGCGACGCGACGATCTTGCTGTGGTCGGTGGACATGAAACCGTGGAAAAGCGCCGCGGGCGCTACCCGCCCCGCCCCTTCACTTCACGCGCGTTCCCGGCGGCACCTCGCGGTCGAAGCAAGACAGCGAGAGAGGATCGCTGCCGGCCGCCATGATCATGCCGTGCGAGACCACGCCGCGAATCTTGGCCGGTTTCAGGTTGGCGAGGTAGAGCACCGTGCGACCCACCAACTCTTCGGGCTTGTACGCCGCCGCGATGCCCGACACCACCGTGCGCTGCTCGCTGCCGACGTCCAGGATGAGCTTCAACAGCTTTTCGGTCTTGGGCACGGCCTCGGCGGCGAGCACTTTGGCCGAACGCAGGTCCATCTTCGCGAATTCCTCGATGGTGATCTCGGCGATGGTACCCAGCGCGCCAGGAACGTGCTTGGGCGGCGGCGTCTGATCAAGCCAGGCCGCGATCATCTCGCGCTGCCGGTCGGGCTCGATGCGCGGAAAGATGGGCTTTGGCTCGGTGAGCTTGCCGCCCGGCCAGCCGCCCCACTCCTCGGACGGCCAGCGACCGAAGTCCTGTTCGCGACCGATCTGGCGCAACAGCTCGCGCGACGCCTCGGGCGTGGCGGGCGCGACCATCTGGGCGGCCCGGCGGATGAGCTCGCAGGTGTTGATGAGCACCTCGCGCAGCTCGGCCACCTGCCCGGCCTTCATCAGCTTCCAGGGCGCCGTGCGATCCAGATAGACGTTGCCCGCGCGGATCATGGTCCAGGTGGCCTCCAGCGCGCGCGAAGGCTGCATGTCGTCCCAGGCCTTGCTCGCCGCCGCGGTCATGTCCTGCGCGCAACGGCGGAGAATGAGCGTTTCCTCCGACAGCGGATCGCCCGCGGAGTAGCTCGGACGGTGCGGCTCGTCGAACTTTTCGCCGAGCTGGCGGGCCATGGAGATGGTGCGGTTCGCCAGATTGCCGAGATCGTTGCCGAGGTCGGACTCGAAGCGCTGGAAAAGCGCCTCGTAGGTGAAATCGCCGTCGTTGCCCAGGGTGTATTCGCGCAGCACGAAGTAGCGTAGAGGATCGGCCCCGAGGGAGCCAGCGATGAGGCTGGGATCCACGCGCGTGGCGGGCATGGACTTGGAGATCTTCTGGCCCTTCACGGTGATGTAGCCGTGGCAGAACACGCCCTTCGGCGGCGGGAGCCCGGCGGACATCAACATGGCCGGCCAGTAGACGGCGTGGAAGCGCAGGATGTCCTTGGCGATGAGGTGCGTGCACGCCGCCCACAACGTCTGCGAGCGAGCGTCGCTCGAAATCTTGTCCGGACCGCCGAGCGCGGACACGTAGTTGGTCAGGGCGTCGAGCCACACGTAGATGATGTGGCCGGGATCGCCGGGCACGGGAATGCCCCATTTCACCGTGGCGCGCGAGATGGAGAGATCCTTCAGCCCCGAGCGCACGAACTCGGTTACCTCGTTCTTGCGGGTTTCGGGACGGATGAAACCGGGTTGATCGTAAAGAGCGAGCAGGCGGTCCGCGTAGCGCGACAGCCGGAAGAAGTAGTTTTCCTCGCGCACGCGCTCGACCGGCTTGTCGTGCAGCGGGCAAACCTTGGCGCCGTCCCTCTCGACGACGTCCTCCTCCGTCTTCCAGCCTTCGCAACCCACGCAGTACATGGCGTCGTAGTCGGCCTTGTAGATGTCGCCGTTGGCCTCCATGCGCTTCCACATGGTTTCGACGGAGGCGCGGTGGTCGGGATCGGTGGTGCGGATGAAACGGTCGAAGCTCATGCCCGCCTGGGCCCACACCTCCTTGAACTTGGCCACCACGCCGTCGCAGTAGTCGCGCGGAGTCTTGCCCTGCTCGCGGGCCATGCGCTCGATCTTCTGGCCGTGCTCGTCGGTGCCGGTGAGGAAGTAAGTCTCGTGGCGGCGGGCGCGGTGGTAGCGGGCGAACGCGTCGGCGACCGTGGTGGTGTAGAAGGTGCCGAGGTGCGGGACCGCGTTGACGTAGTAGATGGGGGTGGTGACGTAGAAGGAGTCAGCCATGGCCGGGAGGTTAACAGACTTCGCGCGGGAGGGAGTGTCCGCGAAGCTAGCCGCCGCCGTTCGGCTCCTCGTCGCTATCGGAGGTGGGAACGTCGACCGGCACCGGGGTTGGCGTGGGCGTTCCGCCCGTGCCTGCGTCCGCGGCGAAGGGGCGCAGCTCGGAGACGGAGAAGGTCATGGGGGGGCGCTCGAAGAAGGAAACCCGCACGCGCCCGCCCAGCACGTCGATGTCGTCCACACGCCCCACCCCCTCGGGCGTCTCCACGCGCTTGCCCGGCCTGGGCAGGCCTTTCGACATCTCCACGTAGAGCTCGTCTTCGTAAACCAAACAGCACTTGAGGCGGCTGCACTGTCCGGCGATCTTCGTCGGATTCAAGACCAGGCGCTGGTGCTTGGCCATCTTGATGGAGATCGGCGCGAAGCGGGTGAGGTAGGTCGAGCAGCACAGCTCGCGGCCGCAGGACCCTATGCCGCCGGTCATCTTGGATTCGTCGCGCACGCCCACTTGCCTCATCTCGATTCGCGCGCGCAGGTGCGCGGCCAGGTCGCGGACCAAGCCACGAAAATCCACCCGTTGCTCGCACGAGAAGAAGAAGAGGGCGCGGTCTCCGCCCTCGGAGAGATCCACGCGAAAAAGCTTGATGGGCAACCCGATGGCGCGGGCCCGCTCGCGGCCGAAGGCAAGCGCCTCCCCCGCGCGCTCCTCTTCCTGCCTGGCCCGCGCCACATCGCGCACCTCGGCCCTACGGATCACGCGGCCAACGGGGCCTTGCCCCTTCCGCAGCCCCGAGGTGATGGTCACCACGCCAAGGGCCGTATTCCGGCGATCGTCGACCAGCACCTGTTCGCCTTGGCGAAGAACCATGCCGCCACAGTCGCAATCCAGCGTGCGGCCGGTGCGCGACAGGCGCACCTTCACCGTGACGCGCGTGTCGGACCGGGAGGAGCCTTCCTGGCGGTCGCGACCAGGTCCTTGCGGCATGCCTTCGTTCATACCAGCCCGGATTCCAGGGTTCGCAGGTCCATCAACATCTTCTCGAGCGCGGTCACTGGGTTCACATTCGACGAGAGCGCCTGGCCGGCCATGACCACCTCGCGCAGTGCGCTTCGCAGGGTTCTCAGATCGTAATCCTTTCGGCCGCGTCCCGCGAGTGTTTCGAGCTCGCTTGCCCGATCGCGCAGCAGGGCGATGTCGCCGGCCCCGGCCGCGCTGACCAGCGCATCACGATACAGACGCGCGAGCAGGGCCAGCGCCTCGGGAAGATCCTGCCGGCTCTCCTTGTTCGAGAACTCCCCCGCCGCGTCGAAGATGACCCCCACCCCCTTGCCCGCCGCGGCCTTGCGCAGGTTGCCCACGATGGTCCACAGGGTCGACTCGGCCTCCGACTCCAAGGCCTGCACAAGCCGGCCGGCGTGGCCGCCCGAGAGCGCCGCCGCGGTCTCGGCCTGTGCCCGCGTGGCGCCCCGCCGCGTGGCGATCTCGATGAGCGCAGCCGGCTGCAGGGCCAAGAAACGGATGCGTTGGGTGCGCGAGCGAATGGTGGGCAACAGCCGGTCGGGCGCCGAGGTGACGAGCACCAGGTGGTTCCCCGGAAACGGCTCTTCCAGAGTCTTGAGCAGGCAATTTGCCGAGCTCGCATTGAGGCAGTCAGCGCTGTCGAGAATGAGCACGCGGGCCGGCGCCTCGTGCGGCCGCGTCCCAGCCAGCGCCACCATCTCGCGCGTCTGGTCGACGAGGTATTGAGTGGTCGCCGGGGAAAAGGCTAGCACGTCGGGGTGCTGGCCCGATTCGATGCGGCGGCAGGCATCGCACGTCCCGCAGCCTTGGCCAGGCGCATCGGCACAGGCGAGCGCGAGCGCCAGCCCGATGGCGGCGCTACGCTTGCCCACGCTCTGTGGCCCGTCGAAGAGGCAGGCGTGGGCCAGTCGCCCGGAGGCCACGGCGCGCAGGAGAATCGCCACTGCGTGTTCCTGTCCGGCGATGTCGCGAAGAAGCATGACATGCGGACGCTAGCAAAATCCGGGGGCCGCCGCGGGAAAAACCAGCGCAGCAATGTTCCGTTCGTGGGTAAACTCGCGGGCATGAGCATCCTCGCGCGCCTGTCCACGCTGGTGAAGTCGAACGTCAACGATCTCATCGACCAGATGCAGGACCCGGGCAAAGAGATCGATCAGCTCGTGCTCGACATGGAGGACTCGGTCCGCCAGGCACGCGCGGAGGTCGCGGGATGCATGGCCGAGGAAAAGCGCCTGGGCAAGCACATCGAGGATCTCAAAGCGGAGACTCTCTCGTGGGAGGAGCACGCCACCCGCGCGGTGCAGGTAGGTGACGACGCCCTGGCCAAGGAGGCCTTGCGACGCAAGGCTGGCAAGGAAGCGGACCGCATCGAGGCCGAAAAGGCCGCCACGGAACAGAAGGTGCAGGTCGAGAGCCTGCTCGCCGGTCTGCGCGCGCTCGAGCTGCGCGTGAAGGACGTGAAGCTGCGCCAGGGCACCCTGCGGGAAAAGGCCCGCGCGGCCAAGGGGCAAAGCCCGGTTTCCACCGGCACCTCGGCCTTCGCCGAGTTCGAACGCATGTCGAGCAAGATCGACGCGTTGGAGGCCGAGGCGGGGCTTGGCGACGAGCTGGCAGGGACCACCGCGGAGAAGCTCGCCACCGAGCGCAAGCTGGAGAGCTTGAGCGAGGACAAGTCCATCGAGGACGCCCTTGCCGCCCTGAAGAAGAAGCTGTCGGACTAGGGACGCTCCTAGCGCTTGCTTTGCGCGGCCGCCAGGCGGCGAGCGAGCACGAGCACGAGTGCGGCCAGGGCCATGACCAGCGCGCACATGACCGCGCCAGCGGCGATGAGCCACGTGCGACTGGCGGGGGTCAGCATCAGCGGTCCCAGGGTCACGAGCTTTTCACCCCTGCCGGCCGGTGGCGCGGCCGTGGTGGTGAAGACCACCGACACCGCCTCCGGCGCCAGGCCCGGCACGCTGCCCGCCACCAGTTTCCGCACCTCCGTCTCGGACATGGGAAGGGAGCGCCCCGCCACGGTCTTGAGCAAAACCGCCGCCTGGGCCGGCACGCGCGGCTTGCCATCCACGGCCAGCGGATCTATCTCGGGTAGCACGAGGTGGACGCGCGCGCCGACCACGCCATCCACGCTTTCCAGGCTGCCTGCGATCTCGCCAGCCAGGGCCTCGACATAGCGAGCACGCTCCTCGGTCGGCGTGGGCAGAAGGCTCGGTTGCTTGTAGACGTCGCCGAAGCCCAGTCGCCGGCCGCGCGGCAGCCCGAGCGAGCGCAACAACTCCATGGCGGCCACGGCATCCGCTTGCGGGACGCTGACCATGAACGCCCCGTCGACATCGCGGGTCTTGCTCGCGGCGATGCCCCCACGCTCGAGCGAGGTGACGACTTCGTTGGCCGCGCTTTCGTCGAGCCCATGTTGGATAGGGGCGGCACACCCCAGCACGAAGAGCACGATGATGCAGAAGCCACAGCGCTTCATCAAGGATTCCCTCCCTCCAGGATCTCGCGCAGGTGGCCGACGGCGCGTGCGTGCAGCCGGCTAGCCCACGATTTGGAAAGCCCCATCTTCTTGCCCGCGTCTTCCAGGTTTTCGTCGCCGAAGTAGTAGAGCTCGAGCAAGCGCCTCTCCTTGTCCGGCAGGGTGGCCAAAGCCGCGCGCAAGCGCTGGCTTCCCTCGGCGTCCAACAGCGCCTCGTCCGGCGCCTTCCACCTTTCGTCCGGCAGCTCGGCCGCCGCCTCCATCGACGTGATGTGCACCGCCGCCACCCCGCCCAAGAGTTCGGCGATGGACTCCAGCGTCTCAGCCTTGTCGCCCTGTGGTGCGGATGATTCGACCGCGCGCACGGCCGCTTCGCGCTCGGCGCCCGCGGCCAGGTACTCGTCCGCGCGCTCCTCTGCGCGAAAGCGGGCGTAGTCGCCGCGCGAGTACCAGCCCATGGTGCGCATGCCGTCGAACATGGCGCCGCGGATGCGGTAGTAGGCAAACGTGGAAAATGACGTACCCAGCTTGGGGTCGAAGCGCTGGGCCGCCTCCACGAGCCCCTTGCTGCCGTAGCCAACCAGGTCGCCGGGCTCCATGGTCTTGGCCAGGCGAGCCCGCAGCTTGGAAGCGATCGAATGCACGAGGTAGAGGTGCTCCTCGACCAGCCGGTCCCGATCTGCCGCCATGACTTGATGAACTAGAACAAGGCAACCGCAGTTGCGTCAAGCGTGCAGGTGCAACCGGCCTTGGCTCACCAAGGAATCGCTGGCAGGCATGTCTTGAAGGCGAGGCGCGATTCCGTCACTATGGCCGGTCATGGCGGATTTGGTCGCCTCTCTGATTCTGTGCGCATACCTGGTGGTCGTCACCACCACTTGGGGCGTCCTGGCCCTTTTGCCCAAGCGCAAGGGCAACAAGCGGCTCGACGGGCACGGCGGCATCATGCTGAGCCGCGGAATCATGGAGGTGGCCTACCTCATGTTCGATCCGATCGTGCGCGCCCTGGTCGCCCTGCGCGTGACCCCCAACATGGTTACTGCGTTCGCCCTCGTGCCGGCGCTGGCCTCTGCGGTTCTCATCGCTTTTGGGCATTTCGGCCTGGGGGCGCTGCTCGCCGCCGCCTCGGCGTTTTGCGACATGTTCGACGGCATGCTGGCCCGCCACTACAGCACCAACTCGGACGTGGGCGAGCTGTTCGATGCCGCTGTGGATCGCTACGTCGAGTTCCTGCTGCTGGCGGGACTGGCGATCTATTTCCGCGGCAGCCCGGTGGCCCTGCTGCTGTGCCTGGGCGCTGTCCTGGGTGCCTTCATGGTCAGCTACACCACGGCCAAGGCCGAGGCATTGGGGGTGGAAGCACCCAAGGGCGCCATGCGCCGGGCCGAGCGCGCGGTGTACGTTACCTTCGGCTGCATGCTCGCGCCGCTGTGGGCGCTGGTGGTGCCCGGCGAGCGCGGCTTCGCCACCATCGCTATCGGACGCGAGTTACCCGTCGAGCTCGCCTTGCTGGTGGTGGCCGTGGTCGCCAACATCTCGGCGATTCGCCGCATGGTGCGCACGGCGCAGCTGATTCGCGCCAAGAAACTCGCGGCATGAAGCGGGCTAGTTGCGAATGGCGAGGTAGACCAGGACCAAACGGCCGTCGACCCCGCCGTTGCCCACCGGTCCGGTGAGCTTGAATTCCGCGCCGAAGTCCACGCCATGGGTGAGCAGGAAGTTCAAGCCGACACCGAGGGGCATGGACCACGAGTTGCCGAGGTTATGCATGTCGCCGAAGAGCCCGCTCTCGAAAAAGAGCGCGGTGGGCGGCGAGAGCTGGAAGGCGAATTCGACTGGAATGTTGATCGAGTCGCCGTTTCCATCTCGGTGGTCCAGACCAAGCCCGAAGTACGGCCAGGCGGCGATGGAGAAGGGCGCTTGCACATACTTGAAGGCCAAGCCAGCGTCGAGGCGAAGCAAGACCGGGGCTGAGAAGGAGGTCACCTCCAGCCCGGCCAGCAGCGATAGCTCCAGGCCGCCCTCGCGCAGCGCCGAGTAGAGCATGCCGAGGCCGAGGTCGTTGTAGATCCGTCCGCAGCCCTTCGAGGTTCCGCTCACGCACAGGCCGTGAACGGGATGGAAGATGCGCATCTCGAGCTCGTCGGTGAGACCCAGGCGTAGCTCGAAGGGGATGAACACCGGGCTTCCGACCGAACCGCGCGAGAGGTTGACGACGACGGGCACCTTGAGCTGGACCATGCCCGGCGGTAATTGCAGCGGCCGCAAGGCGTATTCGTCGGGGTAGCCGGCGGCGAGCGCAGGACGGGCCGAGGTCAGCGCCGCGAGCGCGAGGGCGAAGGCGAAAGTCCGCATGGATGAATCCTAGACCGCGCCGGACAAAAGAAAAACCCGGCCACCCACGAGGGGCGCCGGGTTCTTCTAGCCGGCGAAGCCAGCCCGATTGCTACTTCGTGCGATAGGACGCGAAGAGCATGAGGTTACGCTGGTTCACGCCCTTGAAATCCGAGGGGACAGCCGAGGGCGCCAAGAGCGCGGGAAGCATGAGCTCGCCACCGACATCGAGGTTCGGCATGGCCGCGAAGGCAGCGCCGACGCCCAAGGGAACGACATAGCTGTCGCCGAACTTGCTGATCGGGGAGAAGATGCCGGTATCGAGGAAGATAGCGAGCTGAGGATTGGCCTGGAACGCCACCTGCACCGGCACGCTGAGGAATTCCTTGTAATTCTGCTCGCTGCGCTTGGTGGCAGCGATGCCGATCTGGGGCGCAGCCTTGATCGCGATCGGGGCGGCGACGTACTTGAAGCCCACGCCGAGGTCGACGGCGAGCCACATCGGGTCGAGCGAACGAACGTCGAGAGCGCCGATACCGGACAGCTCGATGCCATCGCTCTTGGAGAGCGAGTATTGAGCGCCGACAGTCAGGTTGTTGTAGAACTTCGCGCAGCCGCGATCCGTCCCGCCAAGACACACACCGCCCTGACCAAACGCCAGGGGGGTACCGTTGAGGCTGTGGGCCAAGAACACCTCGAGCTGGCTGCTCACGCCGAATCTCAGGTCGAGGGGAACCCACACCGGCTTGAGCACGGCATTCTTCGACAGGTTGAGGACGATGGGCACCGTGACTTGCAGGCTACCTTCGGCAACGGTAAGCCCTCGCGACACGTAGTCATCACCGGCGGCCATGGGAGCGGGGGCCGGGGCAGCTTCGCCTTCGGCCGCGGGAGCCGGGGCAGCAGCGGCGTCGGCCGCGGGGGCGGCAGCCGCTTCTCCTCCGGGGGCGGCGGCCGCAGCTTCACCTTCGTCCTGGGCGCGGGCCGAGCCGGCCAGAATCAATACAGCCAATCCAACTAGTGTGCTTACTTTGCGCATCTCTCCTCCTTCGTTACGTTTAGAAACGATCCGTCAGGGATGCCGATTGTAGCCGAGGCGTTACATCGAAGTAAAAATAAATGACGATTCGGGTCAGGAGCGGTTCGTGGTGTCAGCGCGTCGGGCGTGCTATCCCTGCCAGGCGCAACCGAGCGACGTTTGGCGATGAAATACGCAATCTTTCTCATCGATGGCATGGCCGACTACCCCTTGGAAGAGCTGGGTGGCAAGACCCCGCTCGAAGCAGCCCGCACACCTGTGCTCGACGGGCTGGCCAAGCAGGCGCAGTTCGGGACGTTCGTGACCTTGCCCGCTTCGTTTCCAACCTCGTCGGACGTGGCCAACATGAGCGTGCTCGGCTGGGATCTCGCCTCGTCGTACACCGGCCGCGGCGCCATCGAGAGCTACGGCCTCGGGGTTCCTCTCGACGACCAAACCGTCGCCTTCCGCATGAACATCATCACCACCAAGGGTGACGTTCTCGAGGACTACTCGGCTGGCCACATCAGCGAGCCCGAAGCAGCCGAAATCGTCGATTTCCTGGCCGCCAAGCTGGGCACGGCCGAGGTCGAGATCCGCAAGGGGGTCTCCTACCGCCACATCCTCTATCTGCACGGCAAGCGCTTTTCGCCCGCCATCGACTACGACAAGCCCGATTCCTCACACGGGTTGCCGTGGGCGAAGATACTGCCGCGCGCCCGCGTGACCGAGGCCGAGCCCACGGCGGCGCTGCTGCGCAATCTGATGATGAAGTCGCGCGAGTTGCTCGCGGAGCATCCCGTGAACCGCAAACGCGTAGAGCAGGGCAAGAACCCGGCCAACATGATCTGGCCGTGGTCGGGAGGCTGCAAGCCCGACATGCCATCGTTCGAGCAGCTCTACGGCAAGAAGGGCAGCATCGTTTCTGCGGTCGATGTGATCCTGGGCCTCGGGCTGCTCGGCAAGATGGAATCCCTGCGACCCGAGGGCGCGACGGGTTGGATCGACACCAACTACGAGAACAAGGCCAAGGCCGCGGTCGACATGCTCCGCCGCAACGACTTCGTGTATCTGCACGTGGAAGCGGTGGACGAGTGCGGCCACCTCGGCGACCTGCCCAACAAGATCAAGGCCATCGAGGATTGTGACGGCCGCCTGGCCAGGACCTTTCTCGACGAATACGGCAAGACCCACGGCGACGAGCTGCGCGTGATGGTGTTGCCCGATCACCCGGTGCCGGTCAAGCTGCGCAAGCACACCCGCGACCCCGTGCCCTTCATGGTGGCCGGCGCCGGCGTGACGGACGATCCGGCCCTTGCCAGGTACGGCGAATCGAACTGCAGCCGCGGCAAGTACCAGGGACTGGCTGGTCGACAACTCATGGATCTGCTCTTCGCGCCAACCGTGAGCTAGTCGGTCCGATTTCGTCCAGCCTCGCCCGCGTGTTAGGAAGGGGTGGTCCGGGTCACGCTCGCAACGAGCCGGCCCCTGAGAATCGAGCTTTCCAAGATCATGCGCAGGGCCTCACTCGGCACACTCTTCCTCACGGTCTTCCTCGACCTGGTGGGCTTCGGGCTCATCATCCCGTTCCTGCCCGCCCTGGCACGCGACCTGGGGGCCAGCGATTTCGTGGCCGCGGCCCTGTCGTCCGCCTATTCGTTGATGCAGTTCCTGGCCGTGCCCATCTGGGGACGCCTCTCGGATCGCGTGGGCCGTCGCCCCGTACTTCTGTGGAGCATCGCCGCATCGGCGCTGGGCATGGTCTTCCTCGGCCTGGCCCAGAGCCTGTTCACCGTGTTCCTGGCGCGCCTGTGGAGCGGGGCCGCCACGGCCAACATCGCGGTCGCCCAGGCTTACATCGCCGACGTGACCAAGCCGCGCGAGCGGGCCAAGGGCATGGGCATCATCGGCATGGGCTTCGGCCTGGGCTTCATGATCGGGCCATTCCTCGGCGGCGAGCTTGGCCGCTTCCACGTCATCGGCCATCAGGGAACCCTGCCCGCCTTCGTGGCGGCCGCGTTCTCGGTGGTGAATCTGTTCTTCGCCCTGAGCTACCTGCCCGAATCCCTGCCGCCGGAAAAGCGGAATGTGAGGGTTCGCAGGCCGGTTCTCATCGACCTCGCTGCCTTGCGCGACGTCACACGCAACCCCGGCGTCACGGTCATCCTGCTCATCGCATTCAATTCCATCTTCTGGTTCGCCGGTGTCCAGGCGATCTTCCGCCTGTTCACCCTCGACGCCTTCGCCATGAACGTGGAGAACACGGGTCGGGTGCTCGGCCTGGTGGGTCTGGTCTCGGTCATCGTGCAGGGCGGCCTCATCGGCAAGCTCACCCGGCGCTTCGGCGAGATCCGCCTGCTCGCCGCCGCCCTGGTACTCATGAGCGTGGGATTCGTCCTGCAGGGCTTCAGCGCCAGCGTCGGCGTGCCCATGTTCGTGATCGCCTCGGCGGTCACGGCCACCGGGACGGCGCTGCACATGCCCAGCGTTTCGAGCTACATCTCGCGCCGGGTGGGCCCCGAATTCCAGGGCGCCACCTTGGGCGTCATGCAAAGCGCCGGCTCGCTGGCCCGGGCCAGCGGGCCCCTTTTGTGGGGATTGCTCTACGACGGGATCGGCCTGCGGATCCCGTTCTACATCGCCGGGGGTGCCATCGCGCTTCTCCTCCTGGCCATTCCGCGCCTGCCGAAGTTGCAGTGAGCCCGGGAAAAACAGCCCGACAAATTGCGCGGTCCCCGCGACGTGGTTAGCTTGGGTGCAGGCTCGCATGAAAGGCACGACTTCCATCCCGGCGCTGGCCTTCCTGGCTTTGCTCGCTGGCGGCACGACTGCCGCCGCCACGGCCAGCGTGAATCGCCACACCGGGCTCATCGAGCCGCCACTTTCCGACCTGCGCAAGGCCGCCGAGAGCGGGGACCGGGCGGAGCTGTCACGCGCGGCAAACCGGCTGGGTCCCGGCCGTCTGGCCAAGGCTCTCGCCGACAGCGACCACCGCCTGGTGCTGGCCGCGCTCGAAGGAATTCCCCTCTTGGGCTCGGGGATCTTGCTGCTCGAAGACATTCTTCCGCTTCTGGATTCGACCAACGATGCGATTCTGGGCAGCGCGGTTCGCGCGACCGCGGCATTGCTCGCCCGCAGCGATGCCGAGCGCCTGGCCGAGTGGGAAGTCACGCCCGAGACAACGCGAGCCTCGTGCCGGGGACTCGCCAGGGTCGCGGCCAACGAGAGCGGGCAACTGGCAATGCGTCTTTCGGCAATGCAAGGGCTGGCCGACTCGGGCGCGACCTGCGCGGGCAGTCTCAATCCGGCCAGGGTTCTGTGGTCGCGCGAACCCGAGATTCGCCGAGCGGCCGTCCTCGCGCTGCCGGCTGATCCCTCGGCCAACGACACCTTGCTGGCCGCCGCCAAGGACGGTGACGGCCTCGTCGCGGCAGCGGCGGGCGCGCGACTGTGCGGCCGCCAGGAGAAGTTGCGCCCCCTGCCGGCGCAGCCACCGCTCGGGCGACTCGCCCTTGCCCGAGGGGCCGCTCCGGAGGACATCGTCGAGATGCTTGTTTGCCTCGCGGGCTCGTCGGACGCCGCGGACCACAAGGCCCTCGACCAGCTCAAGACCACGAGCGTGGCGGCCGTGCGTGAGGCGATCGCACAGTTGCGTGAAAAAGCCCAATAGGCTGGACGATCTCCACGATTCGGTCTTCTTCCCACCCCGCAGGCGGGCGGACGCTGTGCTAGTTTCGCGGCGTGCCCTGGCATGCATTCAGGTTGTGGATGGTTGGGCTCGCGACCCTCGGGTTGGGCGCGTGCGCCACGACCCCTGCGCCCATCACCAAGCTGGTCGACGGTCGCCAGATCACCACGCGATCGATCAATCCGGACGCCTACGAACACGTGAGCCGCGCCCTGCTCTACGAGGAGCAAGAGCAATGGAAGAAGGCGGCGGAAGAAATCCGCAGCGCCCTCGTGTTCGACCACGACTCGCCGGAATTGCACGCACAACTGGCCGAATTGCTCCTGCGCCTCGGCGACATCGAGGGCGCCGCGGACGAGGCGCGCGACTCGCTCAAGATCGGCAGGACGGCGAGCGGACTTCTGGCCGAAGCCCATGTGCGCAGAGCCAAGGGCGACGTGGCCGGCGCGGTGGCCTCGCTGCGCAAGGCCACGAACGAGGTCGAATTCCAGGCCAGCGATGACGACGCAGAGGAGGTGTACCTCGAGCTCGCGGACGCGGAGTTGCGGGTACTCGACGTGCCCTCCGCACAGGGCACGCTGGAGATCTTGACCCGGGCCGAGCCGGCCTCGGGCATGGGCCGCATGCGCCTGGCCGCGATCTACTGGGCCGAGGGCGACATGCCCAAGGCCGAGGCGCAGCTACGCGCGGCACTGGCCGAGGAGCCCAACCAGATCGAAGCGCTGGCGGCCTTGGCCTGGATTTGCGCGGCCGAGGGCAACACCGCGAAGGCGCGCCAGGCCTTTGCCGACGCACTGGATCGCTCCGAGAACGCGCTCGATATCGCGGCGGCCTACGCGCGTTTTCTGGTGGGCATCGGTGCCACCAAGGCGGCGGAGCAACTTGCCGATGATTTCTCGGTGCCCCCGGGCAGCCTGGACGCTGACACCATCGCTGGGAGGATCGAGCTTGAACGATCGGCCGGACGGCTCGACCGCGCGCTCGCCCTGCTCGAACAGGCGCAGGGTCAGGGCATCCCCGAGGATGACAAGAACCGCTTCTCGTTCACGCGGGCCGCGCTGCTCAAGGAACAGGGCAAGACCGACGCTGCCATCGCCGCCGTGCTGGCAGTGGCCAAGACCTCGCCGCTGTACTTCGAGGCCCGCCTTCGCGCCGCCGAGCTGCTGCGCGAGGCCGGCAGGTACTCCGAAGCCACACGCACCGTCGAAGAGGCGCTGCCACTGGCAGCAGGCGATCGCGTTTCCGTCGAGATCGAGGCAGCGGTGAGCCTGGCGCTCATCGACGAGAAGCGCGGCGATCCCGCAACCGGGGTCGACCGGCTGGTCAAGATGCTCGTCCGGCAGCCCGACGACAAACGGTCCACCCTTACCCTCGCCGCGATCGAAGAGCGGCGCGGAAACTGGAGACGCGGCCTCGATCTGGTCGCACACTACCTGGCCAAGAACCCCGGTTCGGTCGAGGCGCTGAATTTCTGGGGCTTCGTGGCGGCCGACCACGGTTTCGACCTCGACCTGGCGGGCAAGCGCTTGCAGGTGGCGAACGCCCTCGATCCTGGCTCGGGCGGGCTTATCGATAGCCTGGCCTGGGTGCGCTTCCGCAGCAAGGATCTGGACAAGGCCGCGATGTTCATCGAACAGGCCGCCCGCCTCGAGCCCAAGGATCCGGAGATACGGTGGCATCTCGGCGAGATCTACGCCGAGCGCAAGGAAACCGCGCGCGCGGTGGCCGCCTTTCGCCGGGGGCTGGGCCTGAGCCCGGACGAGCGGGTGCAACGCAAGCTGCAAGACAGCCTCGCGCGACTGAGCGGAGGCAGGATTTCAGGAAAATGATTCGTCCCCGACACGCGCTTCTCTGTCTTGCCCTGGTGCCGCTTTTCGCAGCATGCGCCGGCGCGAAGCACGCCACCCGAAGCTACCCCGCGCCGACGGCGGACGAGCTGTTGGCCGCCGTGCGGGCTCGGCAAGCCGCGGTCACGGGGATGAACGTGGAGGCGCGCGCCACCAGTTGGCTCGGTGGAGAACGCGTGCGCGGAACCGTGCAAATGCTGGTGGGCCGTGGCGGACAGCTACGCTTCGAGGCCGAAGTCGCGCTGCAAGGCACGGTGGCCCTGCTGGCCGTCGATCAGGGACAGTTCACCTTCATCGACCACCAGAAGCACCTCTTTCGCAAAGGCCCTGCCTGCCCGACCAACGTGGCCGCACTGGTTCGCATCCCGCTTGCCCCGGCCGAGGTCGCCGCGATCTTGCTCGGTGATGTCCCATTGCCCAAGGACGGCAAAGCGCTGGCGGTGGAGTGGGACGGTGAGCGCGGCGCGGACGTCCTGGTGCTCGGTGGCCCGCAAGGCGCAACCCTGTGGCTTGGCCTGCGGCGCCCGAACGCGGCCGTGCCCGCCTGGGACGTCCTGTACCTCGAGGGCCAGGAAGCCGGCACGAAGGATCGCTGGCGCGTGGCCTACGAAGACTTCGACCGCTCGACGCGGGTCGCCCTGCCGCGACTCGTCCGCTTCGCCGAGGCGGGCAAGAGCTTCGACGATGGTGTGGAGATCAGGATCCGCGAGCGCACGCTCAACCCGAGCTTCCCCGAGGGCGCCTTTCAACTCGTGCAACCCGACGGATACACCGTCGAGCAAGCCACTTGCGGGCCGCGGCCTTGAGATGGGCGAATCCGATTCATGACCGGCCCATACAACGTCGTCGCAGCGGTTAGGGTCCTCGGCTCGCGCATCTTCGGGGGAGCCGGCAATGAAGGTGGCGAGCCGCCGGTGGAGCCCCAACCTTCGGCCTCACCGCGACGCAAACACCTCGCCGGTGTCATCATCGCCGCGACCCTCTTCGCAATCTACGTGGGCAACGGCGATGCGGCGCCGGGCAACGACGCGAGTCCCAACGTATATCTGGCGGCCACGTTGCTCTCTCGGGGCACCCTGGCCTACACGCCCGAATCGAACCCCTTGTTCTTTCGTTGGACGCTCGCCCACGACGGGGAGCTGGTAACCGGGACCTTTCGCTCCTGGGACGATCCGGCCGACGGCCGCACCATGCGGCAGCTCTTCCGCGAAGGCCGGCTCTTCTCGCCGGTCGCGTTCTACTACCTCGCGCGCACCACCCAACCGGGGATCTACGTGCCGGTCTATGGAGCGGCCACGGGACTCTTCGCACTGCCCTTCGTGGCCGCGGTCTACCCCTTCGTGAAGGATCTCCCCGAGCGCCCCAGGCTGCTGTGGTTCCTGTGCAAGCTCGCCGCATCGTTCGCGGTGGCCGGCAGCGCCTGGTTCCTGTTCCTGATTGCCGCGGACCACATGCGCCTGTCGAGCGCGGTGCTGCTCACCTTGAGCTATGGCCTGGCGACCAGCGTGTGGAGCGTGAGCAGCCAGACCTTGTGGCAACACGCGCCGGGTGAGCTCTTCCTCGCGCTCGGCATGTTCTGTCTCTTTCGCCGCAAGCAGACCTACGCGCCCTACCTCGCGGGGTTCGCCTTCGGGCTCGCGTTCATGTGCAGGCCGACCAACAGCCTGGCCGTGGCGGCCGGCCTGCTCTTCCTGCTTTCCGACCGCCGAGCCGCGCTGGCCTACCTGCTCGGGGGCGTGCCCGTGGCCATCGCCTTCTTCGCGTACAACCTCCACTTCTTCGGCACGCTGATCTCGTTCGGACAGGTCAGTACGCTCGCCGAGCGAATCAGGATGGGGGACACGGCGGCCCTGTGGCAGTACCCCTTCGCCAAGGGCCTGGCCGGCGTCCTCGTGAGCCCGTCGCGAGGGATCTTCGTCTACTCTCCCATCCTCCTCGTCTCGCTGTGGGCCAGCTTCCGTATCTGGAAGGAACGCCGATGGATCCCGCTGCGGGCTGCGGCTCTCGCCGCGGTCGGGATTTGGGTGGTGACCGCCCGTTGGATGGGTTGGTGGGGTGGCTGGAGCTACGGGTACCGGATGGTGGTCGACAGCGCGATCCTGCTGGCGTTCCTCGCGATTCCCGTGGTGGAGAGCATCCGGCGACGGCGCGGCCTGGCTTGGGCCGTGGGCGCGCTTTTGCTGTGGTCGGTCGGGGTGCAGGCCCTCGGGGCATTCGTCTACGACCTGGGGGGCTGGAACAACCAGTGGGGATACGTGGTGCTGTCCTCCGAAGGCCGGCCGGGCGACGTCTACTTCACGACGAAGGGAGAGGCGGGCGCCTACTGCCATGACCACGGATGTAGCTACAAGAAGGTGCACCTCAACGTGGACATTCGCCGGTACAGCGGTCGTCTGTGGAGCATCGGGGACAGCCAGATCCTTTACTACTTGCAAAACGTCAAACCTTCCGTGAAGCGGAAGGCGGCCTACCTGAGGGAGTTGTTGGGGCCGGACGGGCGGAGCTAGGGGCTGTCCCTAGTAGCCGAGGCTGGGGAAGGCGATATCTGGGAGAGAGGCGCTCGGCTACACGCGCAGACGCCGCCTCGAAGCAACCCCGGCCGCCCGCGCGCCGAGCTTGCTGCAGCTAGGAAACTTGCTACCTCGTACCCCAGCGCTTCACTCGTCCCATGCATCGTCACGAACTGACCGACGAGCAATGGCGCAAGCTCTCCCCGCTTCTGCCTCGCCACCCGCTACGA